>Ga0182024_10005716_pt1 | contig 27695 bp, 28 predicted proteins | sample P32metaG_FD_120480 | JGI IMG/M metagenome (GOLD analysis project Ga0182024, IMG submission 120480) | Permafrost microbial communities from Stordalen Mire, Sweden - P3-2 metaG (Illumina Assembly) | ecosystem: Environmental > Terrestrial > Soil > Wetlands > Permafrost | place: Sweden: Stordalen...
CTTCGCCTTGAACGCCGCATCAAACTTCTTGCGTGACTTCGTCATTACTCGCTCCATCGCTGCGACAGAGCAGGACGCTTCACACCTTAACCGGTGGTCCTAAATCCGGGATCCACTTCAAAGCTCACGCGACTGCGCAAGCGTGGGCTCGCCCCCGAGTGGATACCCGACCAGAAATTCTCGCCGGCGGACATGCCCCGCCTCCTGGCTCTGGCGTTCTCCCAGGGCGCCTGGGGCGGTCTCGACCTTGCCGACGTCATGTCCGACATGCCCAAACTTCTCACCAAGGTAGGGGAAGCTGCCATAAACGCCGGAGAAATCTTCGAGAAGACCGAAGGCTACTCTGGCCTCGTCTTCAAGGCGATGGTTCTGGACGCCGCGACGAGCATGATCGGCCTCACGCATCTCGGGTACAGTCCCTTTTTCACCCTCGTCCAGAACCCGGCGACCAATAATAAGGAATCAGTTGTCTTCCTTTTCAACTGGATTTCGGAAGGCCTCGGTGAGCAGGCCATCATGCGCGAAGCCGGTCGTGCGATGAAGCATTCCGGCGCCTACCGCGACAACGCCAGCGCCGCCGCTTATTTTCTCTATCCCAATTTGGATCGTGTCATTGAGGAAGCCGAGGCATCATGGGAATCCATTGTGAAGGAGGTGCGTGCGAGAGAAGCCGAGAGCGAAGTAGATGCAGGTGGCGTTCCAGCGAATGCACTGATAGAAGACCGCTCGCCGTTACCGCCAAATTTCGAGGCGCCCACGGTTGCTCCCACGAAGTGGGTGCCGCCAGAAACTCCTGATGGCGTCGTCCTTACTGGTCGCGCGATCCGAGAAATCCGCCGCGAACGCCGCTACGCTGAAGACCGAATGACCGACGGCCTCAAAATCCTTGGGCTGTACCGAGCGATGCGGACCGGCGACATTTCGTTCGAGGCCTATCGCGACGCAGTTCGTCAGGAGCATTTCGAAGATGCGCCGTGCTTCGCGGATCCCGGGTCCCTCAAGGCTTTTGACCATGACTACAGCGTCATCGCCGCCGGCAGGAAATACGTCCTCGACCGGCACCTCAAGTGGGGCAAAGGCAACAACGTCATTTCGGCAATTCGCATTTATTACTCCTGGGACGAGGACAGCCAGCAAGTCATCGTCGGCTCGGCGCCGCGCCACCTGCCGATTTGGGCTCGGTCGTGAGCGCGCGCGGCCTAATGACTACTTTGGGGCGTCCTAGCAGCGAGGTGACGAAGTCGGGTTTTGATCAATCTGTCTCTGTTGCGACGACGATGAACAGCGCGGCCATTTCGCCATCTATCTCGGCGATTATCGCAACGACCAACGCTGAATTGGTTTGAACGACGAACAAAAGGGCGCTTCTGGCGTTCGCGGCCTCTCTCGGGGTCCCTTGTCCGAACAAAGCGCGCATCAGAATGCCGAGATTGAAGCCGGCGACGTGGATCAAATAGCGTTTGTGGACGTTCTGGCCTCGATTACCGAGGTGTTTTTCCACTGCGGGAAAGCACTGATCCGCTCGAAAATTTGGGACCCGTCAGGTCATGTCGCGCGTGACCGCTTTCCCTCCTTGGGTCGGATCGTCGCGGATCAGACCGCCGTGATGAGCGCTGAAGCCGCCGAGCAGTTTGTCAACGTCGTACCGCGAGAAATTGTGCTGAAAGCTGTGACGCATGGCGACGTGGTGATAGTGTCCGCCGTTGACCGCCTCTCGCGCGACACGACCGATTTACTCGAGAGCCGACCGGCAGCTTCGTGATCGCCGGCCAGTCCACCCATCCCCAGCCGGAACGGCTCGGTAGTCCATTTGGCAGTTTCATCGTTAGCGATGTGCCTGGTAGTCGAGGTCTTCTCGAGAGCCAGAAAGTAGTAAATGCCTTCCGGTATCCACGTCCTTCCTAATCCTATAAATCCGGTCATGGCCGTTTGGCCCAATGGCCCAAACGACCCTGGCATCTTGGCTTCGAAGCCACGCAATTTTTCGGTTCCAGTTGTCCTTGCCGCCCTCTACCAAGGATCCATCCCCGCCAAATGTTCGCTTAAAATGATCGCACATCTTGTCGACCTCTGCAGGATTGGTCTTCACCTCGCCTACAATGACCGGCGCGTCGCTGTCGCGCTCGTAGGTGGCGAGGTCAAACGCCCATGTCTTTGGCTGTAGCCCGAGAAGTTCAGGCGGCCATCCGTGCTCATGTTGGAGTCGCCCGATCGCACCAATGCCGATGATCGCTTCGATTGAAAGCGTCAGTCTCCTGGGCGTCTCGGACTTTAGCCCATGCCAGAATATTCGTTCTTTGGCCGAGCTTCGTGGGGCGAGGAAATCCCCATGTACCTCTGAAAAGATACCACCATCGATAGCCCGAACGAACCATTCGGCGTCTCGATCGGTCACTCGATCGAATGACGCCAAATCGAGCAGGTACTCGGTGCCCCGGCGAAATGGTGCATTACAGAAATTGGTCAATATTTTCGTTGATACAAGCGTACGAAACCTTTCCTGTGACCCGTCCATCTCGAATAACTCACTTTTGCTAACCGGCGTGCTCAACGTCGGCGAAAAACCTGTAGACTATCTCACCATTCAACTTCGCGCACACTCCATCAAGTTACCTGCACTATTGACCGAAGCCGTTTGGGCTTGCAACGGATTGGCGTCGGCGTTTCTTGTAGAAGGGGTCAGGACACGAAAGTGCATTTTATGCCCCTCTCGTGCGAACGAACGGGCAACATTGCCTTTGCCGGTTCAATTCATCGCGTTCCGCCATTCGCAAGCGTTTTTTACCTCGAGATCGTCGCCGATTTTCTCTCGCTTCGAGAAGAAGCCGGCAATTGGCAATTTTGTCTGCTCGCGATCATTTTCATGCACGAAGATTGGCACGTTGAGTTCTGGCACACCGTACATCGCCTCATGCCAGTGAGTGAGCAGAAGCCGGTCGGGCCGACCCAGCGCCAGTATCTCCTTCCTGGCGGCGGTGATGCCCGGCGCGTTGTAGACAATGACGTTCCCTTGCTCGCGCTCGAGAATGAAGGATCGCACCACGACACCGCTGAGAAAAGGCAGCGGGGCCGTCGGTGTCGCGTGAAGGCCGCGAAGGGCGGAGTCCAATTTCTTGCCATCGCTCGAGAGGAAGAGGTCAGAGGGCATTTTTCTTTCTCCTTGTCGGTTGTCTGCGGTCCGAGGTGGACGCCTTTAGCCGTCCGGCGGCGCGCTGGCTCACTTCTCGAAAGCAGACATTAGGTCGGCGAACGCGCGCCGTGCGCTGAAATTTGCCGAGGCACAGCCGTTAGCATCGATAGTGCGGTCCTGGGGCACTCAGCCGACGCCCTGTCGCCAGGGGGAAGCATCTTGGCCCGCAAACATCGGAGAGCGGATTGATGAGGCCGAATCTCTCAGGTAAGTAGGCGATCCCCGGCATTGACCGCGAGGACTGCGCCGAGAACAGGAGGTTGCTGCCTGACCCCGCGCGTCTGCTGGTGCACTACCACGCCTACGGCGACGCCGCAGAGGACTCATCCTTCCGGCCATTTCTAGACGGAATGAAGTCGATGGAGCGCGAACCTCCAAGAAGGGGCAAAATCGGGCCTAACACTAGCCTCGCGGTACTAGTTGCTCGCAACCGAGCAGGCTACCTCGCCGCCGCTAGACCTGAGCTTGAGGCACAGCGCCTCGGCATCCGCCTTGGACATGCCGCCAATGCTAACCTGATAAAGCTTGCGGCCATGGACTTCGGCTTGGCGAACGGTCGGCTCCAATCCGCCAAGTTCGATCGCAAATTTCGATTGCAGGCGGGCCGACGCCTTACGCGCGGCCGGCTCTGTTGTGGGCGCTCCAAACTGCAGGCCGTAGGCGCCGCCGTCGCCTGCCGTCGTGGGGTTAGGATCCGCTCTCGCGATCTGCGTCGCCGGCGGCGAACCGCGCAGCGCACCGGCCGCCTTTTCATACAGGTTCGGCACGAATTGCAGCACCGATTCGGCCGAGAGGCCCCCGCCGCTGGGTGCAGCCGCGACAGTAGCGGTCGGCAGTGGAGCGGGACCCGTCGGCGCGACAGGCGTCTCAGGCGGTGAACCACGTAGCGCGCCAGCCGCCTTTTCATACAAGTTAGGCACGAATTGCAGTACCGATTTGGCTGAGAAATCTCCTCCGTTGGGGTCAGCCGCGACGTTAGCGGGGGGCTGCGCGTTGGGGGCGATCGAAGCAGTTCTGGCGACTGGTTCGGTCACGACGGAATTCGCCGAAAGCTTGGCCGGCGCATCAAGCCTTTCTTTAACCGGCTTCAGCGCGCCGCCGGCCGAAGCGTCGACGGAAGGGCGTGCGATAGGCGTCGGCGGATTGAGCAACGGAGGGACCCTATCGCTGGGCGCAGGGGGAGTACGCGAAGCCGAGGGTGGAGGCGAATTGTTGGCACCGGCAGGCGTTCCATTGTCGTTCGGAAGTACGGAACCGTCGAAGTGAGCCGAAACCGTTTTCATCGGCTTTGGCTCTGGATTCACCGTCGGGGCAGTTCGCAGGGCTACGGTCGACGCAGGGGCTTGCGCCTGCCCGGATGCAGAGGCGAGGAGAGCAATAGACCGCGTGACCGGCGGCGCAGCGGACACCGAAGCCGGAGTCGCAGCCGGCATTGCGGACGGCGCGGCTTCCGTCAATATCGGCGCAGCTGCGACCGATAGCGTCGTCGTTGGCGATTTGGTTTGTTCCTCAAAAACCGGCGGCTGTTTCTCGATCGACTCAAGATTGACCGGCCCCGGCTCGCTCGTTTGATTTCCCGGCAGACTCGAGGCCGACTCGTCGCGCAAGGCGGCGGCTTCCTGCTCCGTCGGTAGCACTTTGATCGGATCATCCGCTTCCATCGTCGAGGTTCTTTGCGGGTCGGGTGCGCCTTTCAGGGCCCAGGCGCCAAGGCACCCGGCAACGCCCACCGCGACTAAAACTCCCAGCGTCAGTGCGCGAGAGCGGCGCGGCGTCGGCGGCGCCTCTGCTATCGGTGCCTCGGCTGAACGATAAAGGCCAGTCCGATGCGTTGCCTCGGACAGAAGGCTGAAACCATGAACTGACGTCTCGTCTTCACGGGGTTTCGGCGAGCCATCAATTTCCGCCGACGCGGGCTCGTGCGACGGTCCCGAAATCTGTACGAAATCCCCCGCTCCGTCGAAGCGTTCGAGCGCGCTGACATCGACGCCCATCAAACCTGCAAATTCCTCAAGGGGATTTTCCGGCGGTCCGGCCGGCGACATCGTCGCTTCCAAATTGACCGCAAGAGATCGCTTCAACGCAAAACTGCTCATTACAAACTCATCTATCAACGTCGCCACATTCGATATTGTGTGCCCTGCAGCGTGCACGGATCGCAATCGCGCTGCCGCTTTTGAGGCCAGAGTGAGGCAATTTCTTGGCGCCAGACGCTATTTCGAGCCAGTGCCGAGGCGATCAGAAGAAGGCCATGACGCCCGTCGGCGGAATTCTGCGAAATATGCACTTCGCGCTGGAGCACCGCGAACAGACCGTCGGGCTCGTCGCCGACGGCGAACAGCAACTCATTCTTCACACGGCGGATATGTCCGGACGAGCGCGCAAGCTACGCGACGCCGAGGTTAAGCGATCATCGGGGGCGCGGCTCCGCGAAGTTCAAAGCGGCCCTCAAGGATCAAAGCGAAAGCGATTGAACGCGCTAGGGTCGGCCGTCGATGCCGACAACCTCTGTAGGTTCAGCAAGCCAATCGGTGATCATTGGGCTTGTGTCGTGTGAACGGTCCTCGAAATCACGAGGACGCGCGATAATTCCACGCCGATGCTCGTCCCCTTCCAACCAATTTACGAAGTCTTCGGCCAAGGTGTCGTAAATGTAGTGGACACCCTGCGTTCGCCGAATGACGCCCTCAAGATGCTTCGGGATACAAACTCGCTCGCGTCCAAAGTAGTAGAAGTGATCGGACACGAAGACCGGAGGCCCGTCGGGCTTTTTGCCAATATCCTTGACGCATGAACCAATGTTATTGTGAAAGTGCGACGGGAGGCGTTTCCACGCCCCTCGTTTGGTAATAGATGTTGTCGCCGCACTGATTTTCCGGGGGACCTTCACGCCCTCTCGGCTTCTTAGCAGTAAATCTCTGGTCCTCTGAATAGCGTTTCAGCGTCATCACTTCCGAGATGCGCATGGCGTAGAGAAGCTTATTGCCGTCCGCCGCCGAGGTTGTGCCGATAAGCCAATCACCGCGTTCGAGGCGCCGGACGCCCATGTGGCTTGGCGTGCACAAAGCGGAGGTGCAGTAGCCGTGAAAGGGGTTCGGTGCGAGGCCGGTGTCGGTCATGACGATGTGGCTGCAGAGCTTCATGCGCGCCTCGGGAAGGAAAAAGAAGCGGCTATAAACTTCCGCCTGATAACGCCCACAATGCATTCAGTGCAAACGGTAATCGCCGAGTATGCCTTGTCAGTTTTAGACATTCACCGTCAATCAGCAAATAGATCGAGCAACCAGCCCCTCGCGTCGGATCGGTCCCCGATGTCTGCTACAAATTCTTGGCCCCGCGCTTCGGCGCTAAGCCGTTCCGAACGTCTGGTATCATCAGTTGGACCTCGTCTTCGTCAACGCTTGGCTAGGTCGCGACGCCAAACAGGAATGCTCTCAGGCCCGTCCGTTCGGAGGTGGAGAAGGCAATGAACAACGTCGAGAGCTCCTCAAGTCAAGGAAGAGGTGACGATGAAGAAACGTCGACCGTCACAAACGTCAGCTTCCAATCGCTGGACCGTGTGAAACCCCTCGTCGTGCCGGCAGTTCTGAGAATTCCCGATCTTGCCGCGCCGCCGATGCCGGCCGTCGTGATCGTGCACGGCAGCGCGGGCGTCGATAGCAGGGGTGTCAGCTATGCGCACGAATTGAACAATGCCGGGATCGCCACCCTGGAGATCGACATGTGGGCGGCGAGAGGCATCTCCGGCCCGGAGAACCGGCCGAAGACGGTGCCGGAAACTCTTCCCGACGCCTATGGCGCCTTCGTCTATCTGGCCGCCAACCCCGTCATCGATTCCAAGCGTATTGGCATTATGGGATTCTCCTGGGGTGGGGTCGTCTCAATGCTGACCGCCACCAAGCCGTACACCAATCAGTATCTTGGGTCAGAGAAGAGATTTGCGGCCCATGCGCCGAATTATCCGGCCTGCTGGGTTTATAACGCTGTGCCAGGCTATGAATTCAAGGACTTCACAGGCGCGCCTGTTTTCATTCAGGCGGGCGAGCTTGACACCTATGACTTGCCCGATACCTGCCTCAACCTCGTGCGATCACTTGCTTCCGTGGCGCCCGATCTTCTGTCCATCAAGGTCCACCCAGGAGCCACGCACGCCTTCGACCGCAGCGAGCCGGCAATCACGATTACTGACCCTCTATCCCATCTCGGCAAGGGCGGAGAAGTTCGCTTCGCTCCGAACCATGAGACCGCGAAACAGGCGCGGGCCGCGACAACATCGTTCTTCAGGAGCAAATTCGGCCTCTTGCCGGAATAGGTTCACGCCCGCTTCGCGATCGGAATGCGGGTCAATCGCGGCGTCGAAATGTCCAAGGCCGAGTTCGGCATCCGCCATTTTATCGTGAAAAAAGCCCATTCTAGGATCGCGTGGATTCAGGCGCATAGCTTGCTGCATGTCGGATTTTGCTTGTATCCGCGGCCCACACGTGGTTCAGCTCGATGATCGCCAGGCCGCGCAGCAGGTAGGGATAAATCTTGTGTCCGGGCGCGGCTTTGCTCGTGCCGGGGCGCGGAACCAGCGCCTCGATTCCCATCACGCGCATCAGCCGCTGCACGCGCTTCCGGTTGACCCCACGACCCTCCTGGTTGAGTTCGAACATCATCCGCCGCGAGCCGTAGAACGGCAGTTCGAGATGGAGTTCGTCGATGCGGCGCATCAAGGCCAGGTCGTCCGCCTCCGTGACCGGCTTGGGGCGGTAGACTCCCGAACGCGCCAAGTTCAACAGCGCGCATTGCCGGCGCACGGACAAATCCTTGCCAGGCCGTTCGACCATCGCTCTTCGGTCGGGCGCTCTCATCGCCCGGGCCTCCTGGCCAAGAAATCCCGTTCAACCGTCAACTGGCCAATCTTCGCGTAAAGCCTGGCCGCCTCGCGCTCACGCTCCTCTTCGCCGTCGCCCGAGCCGCTCGCGCCTCTTGCAAACAGGCTCGCGACGTTGTCGAGAACCTGCTTCTTCCAGGCATAAATCTGGTTCGAATGCACGCCGTGCCGCTTGGCCAGCTCAGGAACCGTCGCGTCCTCGCGCAGCTGCTTCTCTATCACAGACTGTTTGTTGTGGCTCGCAAAGGGAGCGCCTCGATCTGAGAGGGGCGTAAGCCGTGCTGAGCGATATCGCTGACTTGAGGGCGCGGCGCATCTCGACGATTTGGCGTTGCCAAAGCCCGTCGAAAGCGACAATCTGCGATCCGGCAAAAGCGTTGTCCGACGAGTGTAAGGATAGGGGCAGCAAGGTAGAATGAACGATGGTTCTAACGACAACGACCATAGGCACGACAAGAGCGAGCCGGCCTGGATGCATGACGGCGTGCGTGTCGTTCCCGCCGACAATCTCGGCTCCAACACGGCGCAGACCCCCGGCATGGACCGGAAAGCGGCGATCAACTTCGCGCGCGTGGGCGCGCAAAAGCTTTGGGCTGGAACGGTCACGATCCACGCCAACGCTAAGACAGGAGCGCATCATCACGGCCCGCTGGAAAGCGTGATCTATGTGGTGCGGGGCAAGGCGCGCATGCGCTGGGGCGAGCGGCTGGAATTTGTGGCAGAAGCCGGACCGGGCGATTTTATTTACATCCCACCCTACGTGCCGCATCAGGAGATCAACGCTAGCCCCGACGAACTCCTGGAATGCGTGCTGGTGCGCAGCGATGGCGAAGCCGTCGTTGTCAATCTCGACATCGAACCCGTCGAGAAGCCGGAAAACGTGCGATGGATCGATCCGATCCATCGGAGCTGAGGCCGCGGTGTCATGAGTGCTCGCTCCAAGCCGCGCATCGTCACTGTCTCGCGGCCGGCGTCATCGAGGCTTCGGGCTTTGCGCCGTCCAACCTCGATTTGATGCGAAGACGATCCAGCAAATTGACGTCGCAGATCATGTAGCGATCTTTTCCGACCTAACCTTTATCGCGCAGATCTAAGGACTCCTTCAAGTCAGGAGAGTTCTTATCGTTTTGCCGGTCGGCCGCGTAGATCAGGGTCCTCTCCCCACCGCCGGACGATTCCGACGTCGATTTCGAACAAATCCAAAATGCGTCCCACGGTGTGATCGACCATTTCCTCGATCGTATCTGGCCTTGCATAGAATGCTGGAACTGGTGGAGCGATGATTGCCCCCATCTCGGATAGCGCCGTCATCGTCCTGAGGTGACCGGTATGCAGCGGAGTTTCCCGCACCATGAGCACCAGCCGCCGCCGTTCCTTCAGAGTGACGTCGGCGGCGCGTGTCAAAAGTCTCGTCGTCACGCCGGTCGCGATTTCTGACATCGATCGGATCGAGCAGGGGGCGACGATCATGCCCATGGCGCCAAACGATCCACTCGCGATCGAGGCCGCCATGTCATCGATGTCATAGGTCGTATGAGCAGCGGCCTTGACGTCGGCGATCTTGAGCGTCGTTTCGTAGGCAAAGGTCAGTTCGGCCGTCTTCGACATCACCAGATGGGTTTCGACGCCCGCATTGCGCAGCAATTGCAACATACGCAGCCCGTAGACGACGCCCGATGCCCCGGAAATGCCGACGATCAGGCGCCGTTGCGATGGAACCGGGACATTCACCGAAATGCTCTCCGCGCGACGACCTGCATTGTGCATATTCTCCCGTTCTCGACCAACTTTTTACGAGATACCGGCGCGGCGCCTGATGGCTACGTCGACAGCCCTGGCGGCACGGTCGCCGACAGGCCGGTGCGCTCGGCCTGCTCGATCGCAATATCGTATCCTGCGTCGGCATGGCGCAGGATGCCGATGCCGGGATCCCCGTCGAGCACGCGTTTGAGCCGTTCCGCGGTTCCCGGGGCGCCGTCGGCGACAATGGTGACGCCTGCACTGACGCCGCGGCTGCCGAGCCCATGGATGGCGACGAGATCGGCGCCGGAAGAGCAGTTCAGGAGCGCGTTGAGCATCGGCCAGTCGGCGATGGCGTCGGATCCGTCTTTCATGTTCTCCGTCTCGCGATGGGGCATTGCCGCCGAGCCGGAGTCGAGATGATCACGAGTGAAGGCGATCGGCGCGGAGATCTTGCCGCTGGCGACGGCTTCGTTGACCATCAGCGCCAGGCGACTGCGCTCGCCGTAGCCGAGCCAGCCGATGCGGGCTGGCAAACCTGTGAACTGAACATGCTCGCGCGCCTTCCTGATCCAGGATGAGATCGGATGGTTAGACGAAAACGTCTCCAGGATCATGTCATCGATGGTATAGATGTCCTGCGGGTCTCCCGAGACGGCGATCCAGCGAAATGGTCCTATTCCCTGGCAGAACAAAGGACGAATATAAAGGTCGACAAACGAACGCATCCTGAAAGCGTCTTCGACGCCGGCTGCCTTCGCCTCCGCGCGCAGGCCGTTGCCGTATTCGAACACGATCGCACCGCGATCGAGAAATCCCAGCATCGCACGCAGGTGAACGCTAATGGAGCGCCGCGCCAGTGCGATTAGTTTTTCCGGATCGCTCTTGCGCATCGCGCGCGCTTCTTCGAGCGACAGCTCGGCAGGCACATAGCCCTTGAGCGAATCTGGAAATGTCTGATCCGTAACGATATCGGGCAGGATGCCGCGCCCGGCCAATTCCGGCAGCACAACGGCGGCGTTCGCGCACAACGCCAGCGCCAGCGGGCGACGCTCCTCGCACGCGCTCTGCCATTGCATGATCGCGTCATCGAGATTGTCGGTGGCGAGGTCGCAATAGCCGCTGGCGATACGGCGATCGATGCGGGCCTGGTCGACCTCGATCACGAGCGTCGATGCGCCGGCGAGCTTGCCGGCAAGCGGCTGTGCGCCGCTCATGCCCCCGCATCCCGAAGTCAGCAATAACCGGCCGGCAAGCGTGCCGCCGAAATGCTGGCGGCCGATCGCCATAAAGGTTTCGTAGGTGCCCTGCAAAATTCCTTGGCTGCCGATATATTGCCAGGCGGCGGCGGTCATGCCGGGCATGATGGTGAGACCCATATCGTCGAGCTTCCGGCGGCTCTCCTCCTGACTCCATTCGCCGACGATGTTGCCGTTGGCCATGATCACGAGCGGCGTCGTCGTCTGCCCCGGGAACAAGCCGATCGGCTTTCCCGACTGCATGATAAGGGTCTGGTCCTCTCGCATCATCGTCAGCGCGGCGACGATGCGATCGAAACTCTTCCAATCGCGCGCCGCGCGAGCAATCGACATGTAGATCACGAGATTGTCGGGATCCTCGGCATTCTCGATGTTGTTTTCCAAGAGACGCAGAATCGCTTCCTGGCGCCAACCCTTGCACCGCAACGTAGCGCCGCGTTCAGCCCTGACCTCTTTGCCGCGCCGCACGGGAATGTTCATGCTGAAATCTCCTCCACCAAAGGGACCCAGCCAGGCTGGGCTTTGACCCGGACGAGCCACGCGTCGATCGACGGAAATCGCTGCATGTCGTAGCCGCCCTCCGGCGCCAGCGACACGTAGCCAAACATGCCGATGTCGGCGATCGTGTAGCGGTTATCGACAAGCCAATTATGCGTGGCGAGCCAGTCGCTGAGCTTGCCCAGCGCCGAATATGCGCCTTCCTGAAAATCCGCGATTCGACCCGACATTTGATCAGCGATCCCGCGCATACGGTAGAAGCGCGGCAATGCCAGCGCGCGCAGCAGATCGGCTTGCTCGAAGAACAACCAGCTCATCACCTCGGCGCGAAGATAGGGATCATCTGGCAAATAAGGCGAGCCCTGCGCGAGATACAGCATGATCGCCGCCGATTCCACGATGGTGCGGCCATCCTCGAGCTCAAGCACGGGAACGCGAGCGAAGCGGCTTTTGGCGCGGAACGTCGGTTCCGCGGCCGCGCCCTTGGCTAGATTGAGCGTGACCCGCTCGAAGGGAATGGCGAGCTGGGTGAGCAGGATCCGCACCTTCCAGGCGTTGCCGGACAGGCGGCTGTCGTAGAGACGCAGCATGATGAGTGACGCCTTTCTTCAGAGATAAGATCGCATGTCAACGTTCATGGCCTTTTCGACCTCGGGGAATACGGCAGGGTCGAGCGCGCCTTTGCCAATCGGAAACTTTGAGCGATGGGCGATGATCACGGCGACGCGGCTGCAGGGCTGCGATTCCGAAATGGAAACCGGCTCTCCAGTCTGCGGATCGAGCGTTCCAATCATGTCCGGAAACGTAGCGACGCGCTTGCCACCGAAATCAGCGGTCATGAACTCGTTGTAGACGCCGAGGACCGCATCGCCATTTCCGCCGCGCACGGTCATCTGGCCAAGATCGAAGCCGCCGCCATAGGTCACCGTGTTCTGCGTCACCTCGCCTTCCACAAGCAATTCGCCGCCGAGGAATTCAACCGCCGCACGTATGCGATCCGCGCCCGCCGCCGCCAGCATCGCGCGGCCGAGATCGAGCTGAAACGTGATCGCTCCCGCGGCGCCGTTTTCCTTAATGAAACCCGCGGTCAACGGGCCCCGTGCGGCGTAGATCAATCCGCCGTTGATCACCGCCGCCTGGCGCATCACATTGGATGTACGGACGATGTCGCCTTCGGCAACAATAGCAAATTGCGACTCCTCCGCCTTGCTGCCGCTGCAGGCGACCTGGGTAATTGACAGGTCGAGCCGCGAAGCCAACCCCATGCCACCCATCTTCACGGTCGGGTGACCGCGTCCGTTCGCAGCCGCATCGACGTAGTCGAGCCCAAGCGCGGCCGCGACCAGCCATGCATTGAACCCCGGGACATGACCGCAGATGACCCCCACGGGCGGCTTGTCCAGTTGCTCGACCAACCGCCGCGCCGAATTGATCGCATCGCGGGGCCTGATGGCCCAGTTGGCGAAGCCGGGGGCGCCGACGGCGGTCGCGGTAATGACAATTGCGTCGGGGGCCAGCTCGTCGAGCCCGACCAAGCGAACGCCGCCATATTCAAGCGCCATCCGCCCAAGCCCGCGATTCTTTTCGACGGCGCGCTTGCCGCTGCCGCCCGCCGACAGAAACAACCCGCCGACGAGGCCCGCTTCCAAATCGTCTGCCGACAGCATCTGCGTCATTGTTCTTCTCCTTCAAATTCCGCGGCGGGCAGCTTTCGTTTGATCCCGGCTAGACCGGTTCGCTCATGTCGAGGAATGTTGCGAACATGGAGCCGGCTGCTTTGGCCTCCGACGCCGTGCCCTGATACACCTGCACGCCCGACGACAGTACGCAGACCTGATCGGCAACATCGAGGGCGCGCGCGGTGTTTTGTTCGACAAGAACGATGGTCAGACCCTCGCGCTTCAGTTGCATCAATGTGTCGAGGCACAGATCGACCATCTTCGGCATCAAGCCGAGCGACAGCTCGTCCACTAGCAACAGTCGCGGCTCGGCCATCAGCGCCCGGCCGATTGCCAGCATCTGCTGCTCGCCGCCCGATAGCGATCCCGCCAATTGACCGCGCCGCTCATGCAACCGTGGAAAGTAACCGAACACGCGATCGCGCTTGGCGGGATCCCTATTCGCCGGGCGCGCGTAACCGCCGACGGTCAGGTTCTCATCCACCGTGAGATCGGAAAAAAGCTGACGCCCTTCTGGCACCAGCGAGACGCCGAGACCGACCCGGTCGATGGCGCGGCGGTGCGTGATGTCTTCGCCTTCGAGGACGATGCGGCCGCCATGGATATCGACATGGCCCATGATCGCCATGATGGTCGAGGTCTTGCCGGCGCCGTTGGGGCCCAGCAAGGCGAAGACCGACCCTGCGGGGACGTCGAAACTGACATTGTGCACAGCCTCTACGGAGCCGTAGCCGCATTTGAGGCTCTCAAGCTTCAGCATGCGTCACCATCCCGCTTCCGACATAAGCTTCATGCACGACCGGGTCGGCCATCACTTTGACTGGCTCACCATCCCCGATCACCTGCCCGTTGTTCAGCACGATGAGGCGGCGACAAATGCGCATGACCTCTTCCAGATTGTGCTCGACGAGTATCACCGTGACGCCACGCTTATGGACGTCGGAAATTGCCTCGACATGTTTCGACGCCTCGGTACGGTTCAAGCCTGCCAGCGGTTCGTCGAGCAGCATGACCTTCGGATCGACAGCGAGCGCGCGGGCAAGCTCAAGTCGTTTCATCTGACCGAGCGGAAGGGATCCGGCGAGCTTGCGCTCGGCACCGGCCAATCCGACCTGGGCGAGAATGTATCCGGCACGCTCGTTCTCGCGACGCCTATCAATGTGAAGCATCGCGCGGAGCGGATTCGACGTGCGCCGATAGCCTGCTCCCAGGACGACGTTGTCGAGCACGCTCATCTGGCGAAACGGCCGCACAATCTGATGCGTCAACGCAAGTCCGCGACGCACCCGCGCTGCCGTCGCATCACCCATAACGTCAACGCCCGAGAGCCGAATCCGCCCTCGATCGGGACGAAGCAACCCGGCAATGATACGGATTAGCGTTGTTTTGCCGGCGCCATTCGGTCCGATCAGCCCGACGAAGTCACCGGTCGCCACTGCAATCGACACGCCCGCGACCGCCTGCACGCCGCCGAACCGGATCGCCACGTCGTCGAGTTGAAGCGCCGCGCTCATATTCGCCTTACTCGCAGCAAGGCGCCACGCGTCATGGCCGCCAGGCCGCCAGGCGCCAGACGAATGACCAGCACGAGCAGGCCGCCGAAGACCAGGAGGCGATAATCGTTCACGAAGCGAATCGCCTCGGGCAACAGCGTTAGCCCAACGGCGGCGACGACGACGCCCCAGGTCGAGCCGATTCCGCCAATCACCACCATCGCCATCAACATCACCGAGAAGATGAAGTCGAAGGCGTCGGCGGTAATGAACTGGGTGAAGAAAGTGTACATGGCGCCGGCCAGACCGGCGAGCGCCGTCCCGATGCCAAACGCGGCCAGCTTGTAGGCGCCCGAATTGATCCCGAGGGTGGCGGCCGCGCCCTCGTCCTCGCCGACCGCGCGGAAGGCGAAGCCCATCCAGGATCGACTGATGTAGAAGCTCAACCCGATCGTCGCGCAAGCGAACAGCAGGGTCATGATCATGTTGCCTGAGGCGCCAAGGCCTGTGGCGGGAACATTGCTGATTCCCATTTCGCCGCCCAGCCAAGCCTGCTTGCGCACGAAGCCGATGAACAGGAAGTTCACGCCGATCGTTGTGACTGCGAGAAAGTCGGTCCGCACGCGCAATGAGGCAAAGCCGACGACGATGCCGAGCAGGCTGCCGGTGACGATGGCCGCGCAGATTGCAAGGGGGACGCTTCCGACGCCGACCATCGTCAAGGCGGTCGCGTATGCTCCTGCGCCAAAGAATGCGCCATGGCCGAGGCTGATCTGCCCGCAAAAGCCGCTGATCATATTCAGGCTGACAGCAAGAATGACGTTGATGCCTATCACCGAGACGATGCTGATTTCATAGGCGCTCATGCCGTCCGCGCTCCTGTGAAACCTTGCGGGCGGACCATAAGCAGGACAATGAGCGCAAGGAAGGCGATCGCGTCGCGATCGAGCCAGGCACCGATGAAGATCGTGCCGTAGGCTTCGACGAGTCCCAGCACAAGACTCGCCACAAGCGTGCCGCGCACGCTGCCAAGCCCGCCGAGGACAATGATGGCGAGCGCCTTGTAGCTGACGACGAAGCCAATCCCTGGATCGACCAGGTTGTTCAGGAGAGCGACCAACCCGCCGGCGACGGCGGCGAGCGCCGATCCAATGGCGAAGTTGAGGTAACGGACCTTGATCGGGTCGATGCCGAAGCTTGCGGCGATCTGTGGTTTCGAGACGGTGGCGCGCCAGCCTACCCCGATGCGCGTACGCGTTGTGAACAGATGCAGTCCCGCGAATATGGCCGCGGCGGTGACGACGATCGCGATTTGCACCGCGCTCACGGTAATTCCCGCGAAATTATACGTCGTGAACGCGAACGTGCTTCTAAAGGTGATGCCCTGCTCTCCAAATACAATCCGGAAAGCGTCCTGCATCAGCACCAGCAGCCCGACCGAGGCGATCATCGGCACGTCAGGACGGTATTTTAGCAGCGGTTCGTACAGCAGGCGATAGATCGCCATCCCAAACAACGGCGTGACGATGATTGCGGCGAGAAAACCGACCGCAAGACTGCCGGTCGCGTTGGCGACTAGAACCACGACATATGCGCCGAGAGCGAACACCGCGGCGTGCGCGACGTGCAGGATGCGCAGCAGGCCATACACGAGGGTCAGACCGACCGACATCATGGCGTACATACACCCGATGCTGACGCCGGTTACGGCCAGATCGATGTAATACACCAAATCATCCTTTGCCGTGAGGGGCGGAAGACATCTTCCTTCCGCGCGGATCGGGTCTCACTTTTCAGGAGGCGCGAATGCGCTGAGATCGGTGATCTCACCGGCCGGCTTGAATTGTCCATCCTTGATCACGTTCACACTGATCGGCATCAAGATTTCATGCAGGCTATTGAAGCCGTTCAGGCTTCCTTCGAGAGTTGGGAAGTCCTTGGTGGCGGCGAGCGCATCGCGCACCTTTGCCGGATCGTCGCTATTGGCGCGCTTGATGCCATCGGCCATCAGCATCACTGCCGAGTAGGTAATGGCCGCGACGCCCTCCGGCGCATAGCCGGCGCGCTTCTTGAACTCGGTAAAGAACTTCTGGAGCGCCTCATCTTTCCGGTCGCGGTCAAAACTGTCGACGATATACGTGCCCTCGGCAGCGGGCCCGGCGATCTCGACGAACTTCTCAGAATCGAAGGCCTGCGAGCCGATGATCGGCACAGTAATGCCTGCGGCACGAAGCTGCGCAACGAGGGGACCGCCAGTGAAAAAATACCCCGTCGCATAGATTGCGTCAGGATTGTCGCGCTTCACGCTCGCAACAATCGAACCGAATTGACGGTCCTTGAGCGAGTAGCTGTATTTGCTGAGAACCTCGATGCCATATTTGCTGGCTGCTTCAAGAAAGCCATCCATGGTCGCCTGTCCGTAGTCGTTGTCCATGGTGATGGTGGACACTTTCTTGAGGCCGAGCGTCTTGCCGATATACAAAGCGGTGGCCGCGCCTTGCGGCGGCCCGAGATGAACGAGGCGGAACATGAAATCGCCGGCGCGGGTGATGTCGGGGTGCACGCCATAGGCCGAGATCATTACGACGCCGGCCTTCTGGAATATAGGTGCGGCCGCGCGACCCGATGCCGAATAGCTCCCGTTGACGACGAGCTTTACGCCGTCTTCGCCAATCAGCTTGTTGGCGGTGAAGATCGCCTGGTCCGACTTGGCCTGGTCATCATAAATAACGAGTTCCAGCTTTTGCCCGAGTACGCCGCCAGCGGAATTAATATCTTCGACCGCCATCTGTCCGGCGATCTGTGCGGATTTGCCGTCGGTGGCCGACGGACCCGTCAACGGCGCCTGGAAGCCGATCTTGATGTCGGCGCGCGCCGGCATCATGGTCGCAGCGCCGAGCAGGACCACGCTGGCGAGGCCAAGAACAACCTTCGCGCTCAGCGTCGGCGCATGGAAACTTCTTTTCAACATAGCCTTCTCCTTTGCAAAGAATGGGATCGCTTTTGTCGCGATCATCAACCAACCTGATTTTCGCGTAGTATTTGTCGGGCGCGCGAAAGCGCTGCCTCCGGCGGCCGCGCCACGTCCCAATCCGGTCGGTCGCCCTGCTTGCGCGTCGCATCGATTCCAAGCTTGGTCACCGTGCCGCCTTGCTCGAGAGGCTCGGACCGATCCGCTCGCACTTCGGGCACGATGAGAAAATCTCGATCGGCCTTCACGCGGGTTGCACTCGCCCATTCGACCTGTTCGGTATTCCAGGGATCGATATCGTCATCGACGATGATGACCTGTTTGACCAGATTGACCGCCGCCCAAACGGCGAACATCGTTTTGCGCGCCTCGCCCGGACGCGGAGCGCGCAGCGAGACAACTGCGTGCAAGCGTCCAGCGCCGCCAAGCCCGACCGCGACCTCCCGAACCGACGGTACGGCCTTGCGCACCATGCGAAACAGGCCGGCTGCTATGGCGACGCCGCCGAGCAAGCAATGTTCGGGGTGATAGCCCGGCAGGACGACTTGAAAGATGGCGTCGCGCCGCCGCGTCAACCGCGAGAAAGTAGCGACAATGCCGGCGCCGTAATCTTCATACATGCCGTGGAATTCGCTGACCGGGCCTTCCATGAAAGGCTCTCCGGCATCAAGCGCGCCCTCCAACACGCATTCGCAGTGAGCGGGCACAAGCAGATCCGAATGCGTGCAACGGACCACCTCCAGCGGCTCGCCCAGCAGGGCGCCTGCAATCGGAAGTTCATCGTCGCCCAATCCAAGATAGAGGCACGCGGCCAGCATCACGGCTGGATGGTTGCCGATGCAGACCGCAATGTCGAGCGTGTCGCCGCGCGCACGCGCGGCCCTGGCCAACACCGCCAGATGGTGATTGGGCGCAATGCCGACGAAGGCCCGATTGCCGCCAAGCGGCATCAGACGTGCGATCGACAGGTTGGTCTGACCGGTGAGTCGATCCTTGGCGACAATGGCGCCCGCTGTGATGTACGGGCCGCCTTCCCTTTCGAAGAAACGCGGGATAGGCAGAGTGTCCGTCAACGACGGCTCCGTGATGATCTCTTCCTGGCAAGGCGCTGACGACACCACGCGATGCGGCAGCGGCTTCTCGATCGCCGCGACGAGCGTCGCTTGCAGCGCGCCGTTCGTCCCGCCCAATCCCAAGGCGAAGCGTGACAACGAGTTGAGCAGATTGCCGACGATCGGCATGACACGAGAATCTGAGGGGCCGTTCGCGTGCGCGAAATGCAGCGCTGGTCCGCTATCGGCCGCGACAAGACAGGCGGCGATTTCATAATCGAGGTTTACCGGTTGCGAAATCGTGACAAGTTCGCCTGCCTCCCTGAGCGTAGACAGGAACGCGCGCATCGACTGCCGGGAACTGGTCGCCTCGCGGTTCATCGCGTCCTTCGCATGCACGTCAGTATGGCCTCATAAGCGCTTCCGTGAATGGATTCACACCGGGCGCGCCATTGGACTGGGTTATCCCTGTCGATCATATAGGCCATCGCCCGGGGTCCATCTGTTTATCGAGCAAACCAGGGCATAGGCAAAAGCGAAGGCGCGGTGACGGGCGCCGGATGAACCGCTATGCTGCATCAAACAGTGAGAACAAATGGTCGAATTGCGCACCTTGGCTTATTTTATCGCGGCCTGCCGATCCGAGAGATTCGCGCTCGCCGCCAGGGATCTCGGCATCGCGGCGTCGACCCTCAGCACAACCATGAAGGCGCTCGAACAGGATCTCGGCCTGGCGTTGTTTCGACGCATCAATAACAGTCTTTATCCGACAACCGCCGCGCGAGCGCTGATGCGCGCCGCAGACCCACTGCTGATGGCCGAACTCTTCGCGCGCCGCTGGCTCGCTACGCCATCGAAGACCAAGCTTCGGCTACTGACAGTCGACATCGGCTTGAGCTTTACCATTGGTGGAATGAGCAGGGCGCTTCGTTGCGCCATTGATAAAATGGGCCGCGAACGCCCGGACATCTTCGTCGACCCGATATGGACGGATGAGAAAGACCTGCCGCATGTCAGGGGTCTGGCGGAGGACTGGACGGAAAACGACCAGAGCCGCGTGATCGTCACCCTTCGTGACGCGAGCCAGCGGGAGCCTAGGCGCAGTACGACGTTGCTGTCCGATCGGTGGGTGTTTGCTTGCCGGCTGCCGGCTGGCACGCAAAAGCGACCGAACGCGGCTGATCTGGTCGCGGGTCGACTCGTGGTGCCTTTGCTGTCGCCGCGGTTGATCGAGCAAGCCGATCGCTATTTCAGCCAGCACAAGATCACCGGCGTGCGTTTTCTCAATGACCATCCAGGCGATCTGCCACGGCTGATCGACGATTATCCCGACGCCGCCCTGTTCGTGCCCCAGAGCCTGATCTCGCCGCGGCTTGGCCTGCTCAATGTCGTGTCTGTTGCGCCGGACAAGCCGCTGACGACCAAGATCGTCGCCCGCGCCATCGAACCCAATGCCGTGACCACGCTGTTCTTGCGTCATTTGAAGCGAGCGCTTGCGGATGCGGAGAATCCGCGGTCCGAACGCCCCATCATGAGCCTCAGGCAAATTCACTATTTCAATATGGTGCATCGCTTGCGGCGCGTTTCCGCGGCTGCGCATGGCGCAAACATCAGTCAACCAGCTCTTAGCGAGCAATTGCACAAGCTGGAAGCGGCGCTTGGCGGCGCCCTGTTCGAACGGCACGGCGACGGGGTCATTCCGACCGGCAATGGCGACCGGTTCGCCAGCATGGCCAAGCTCATTGAATCAGGATCTCGACGCCTGTCCGCCGGCGACGCCAGCGCAAATCCGCCGCAGAGCCGGCGAATTGCTGTCGGGATTCTCCCATCGGTCAACCAGCATGGTTTTCTCATCAATCGAATTACCGAGGCCATCCTCGATATCCAGGCTCGTCATCCCGCGCTGAAGTTTGTCATTCAGGAAGCGCCGAACGGCGCCCTTCAGGATTGGGTCATGCGTGGGCTCGTCGGCGTGGCGATCGTCGAAACGGCTCTGCCGCACATGCCACGTCTCCCGCTTGGATCGTCCGAGGGGCTCGCCGCTGTTGTCCATACAAGTCACAAACTGCTGCCGCCCGGTCCGGTGACCCTTTCCGACCTCACGCGGCTGAAGCTTGCGCTGCCGACCAATCGCTTCGGGTTGCGCCAGTTGCTCGATACCGCGGCCGAAGAACGCGATCTCAAAATTCAGCCTCACATCGAGATCGATTCACTACCGATGGCGGTGGCGATCCTCGCGCGGTTGTCAGTCTGTACTGTCCTTCCGCCATCGGCGGTAGAGCGCGAAATCGCCAGCGGCGACCTCGTCGCGCACTCCATCATTGATCCGGTGATCTCCCGGCGTCTTTTCGTGATCTATTCCGGCGCGAGAACGCTGAGCGAGCCTGAACGCGGTCTGGTCAATTCACTGCGCAGGAGATTGTCCGAACCACGCGGCGCCGGCTGACGCCTTCTGCGCACGGCCGAGCCTACGGAAGATGGAAATGGCGCAGGCCCTTGCTTTCGATCTCTTCAAACGATTCTGGATAACCGGCATCGGCGTAGCGCATCACGCCAAGACTTGTGTCGTTGGTCATCGATAGATTGAGGCGTTCTTCCGCCTCGCGCGTTCCGTCGGCGATGACGGTGACGCCGGCACTGGTCATGTAGCCGGAATAGCCGCCGCCGCCGGAGTGGATCGCGACAAGATCCGCCTGCGAAGAGCACATCGCCATGGCGTTGAGCAGCGGCCAGTCGGCAATGGCGTCGGAGCCGTCGCGCATATTTTCGGTCATGATGTTGGGATGGGCCATCGCCCCGGCGTCGAGATGGTCTCGCGTAAACGCTATGGGGCCCGACAGCACGCTATCGCGAACCATGCGGTTGACCGCGATCGCAAGCGACGTGCGCTCGCCGTGGCCAAGCCAGGCGATGCGCGCCGGCAGACCCTCGAACGGCACGTGCCGACGGGCCAATCCGATCCAGTTGGTCAGAATGTGGTTGGCTGGAAAAGCCTTGAGCAGGTGGTCGTCGATCTTATGGATGTCGTCACGATCGTTGGAAAGCGAAATCCAGCGGAACGGTCCGATCGCTCGGGCAAACAGCGGGCGCAGATAGGCTTCGGTGAAGATCTGGATGTCGAAGGCGTCTGTGACGCCACCTTCTCGGGCCTGGGTCCGGATCAGGTTGCCGTTGTCGAATACGACTGCGCCAGCGCGTTTGAACCCAAGCATCGCGCGCACATGACGCACGATGGTGCGGCGGCTCTCCTGCATTAGCGTCTCTGGATCGTCTTCACGCATCCGCCGGACTTCCGCGAGGCTGCGGCCCGACGGCACATAGCCATAGACAAGGTCGTGCGCAGAGGTCTGGTCGGTGACCACGTCCGGGATAACGTTGCGCGCCAACAACGCCTCGTAAACGTCGGCGGCATTGCCTTTGAGACCGATTGACGCGGCGCGCCCATTGCGCCTTGCCGCATCGACCATCGCCATCGCCGTATCCAGATCGTCGGCCTGCTGCTCCAGGAACCCATTTGCGATCCGCTTGGCGATGCGATCCGGATCAATCTCGACGCAGAGGATCACTGCGTCCGCCAAGCGTCCCGCCAGTGGTTGCGCGCCACCCATGCCGCCAAGACCCGCGGTCAGAATGAAGCGTCCCTTCAGACTGTTGTTGAAATGACGCTCGGCAATCCTCATGAAGATTTCATAAGTGCCCTGGATCACGCCCTGCGAGCCGATGTATTGCCAATCGCCCGCCGTCAAGCCACCCCAGCAGATCAGGTTCTTCTTCTGCCATTCGTAGAAATTCTCTGCCTTCGCCCATTGGCCCACCATGTTGCAGTTGGCCATGATGACGATCGGGGCCTTGTCGTGGGTCTTGATCAGGCCGATCGGCTTGCCCGACTGCACGATCAGGGTTTCGTCGTCCGCCATCGTTCGCAGGGTCTCGACGATCTTGTCGTGAGACGGCCAGTCGCGCGCGGCCTTGCCCAGCGCGGCATAGACCACAAGATTGCTCGGGTCTTCACCGACCGCAAGGACGTTTTCCAAAAGACGCAGCAACCCTTCCTGACGCCAACCCCGACAGCGCAGGTTGGAGCCCGACGTGACGGTGAATTGCTTGCTCATAGCTTCCTCACGCCAGCGCGTATTTGGCGATCGGAATGCCGAGCGCCGCCTCGCAGACCGGGTAGACCGCAGGATCTTTGACCGAGGAACTCAACGGCAGATGAGCCTTTGCGATATGAAATACGGACAGTTCAACACCCTCCTTGATATGACCGACGCTGACCGGACGTCCGTCCGAGGCCAGTGTCGTGATAACATCAGGGAACGTCGCCAGCCGGGCGCCGTCGCCGTCCTCGACCGCCATATATTCGTTCATCACGTGGAGCACGAGGTCGCGCCTGCCGCAGCGGATCGTGATCGCGCCAATGTCGAACGCGGCTTCGGTGTAGGTCACGCGCTTTCGCGTCACCGTGCCTTTACCGAGGATCGTTCCCGATGTGGCCGCGCAGATCGCGTCAATGATCGCCTCGCCGCCGTTTGCCTCGGCCGCCATGATGGCATGACCAAGTTCAAGCGCCCGCGAAATGCCCCCCAGCGCGGCATTCTTCCTGACGTAGGAGGCGAGCACCGGATTGCGACAGCTGGCGATGAAGCCGCCGGACATGTCGGCTGCCTTGCGCAAGATCGGCGATACTTTAGCAGTTGCGCCGCGCACCACGAGTTCGATGTACGAATTGCTATTGCGATGGCCGCCGACCGCGACCTGGATCGTGGCTTCGGGGCTGCCCGCCATGCCGATTGAGCCCATGTCTCCGGTAGGATGCGCACGGATGTCGCCGACGGCGTCGACCACCTTGGTTCCGAGCATCGCCGATGGCAGCCAGGCGTTCATCGTGCTCGACATCCCGTTCTGGCCGATCATCAGGCCATAGATGGGCGCACCCAGGGCATCCTGTAGCATCTCGACGGCCTTGACGTAGTCGACGCCGAGCATCTGCCATTCAGTAGTGCCGGCCGGAGCGCCGATCGCAGCCGCGGTTGCGATGTAGGCGTCATCAGACACTTCATCCATCGACACGAGTTCCGGCTGGCCGATGCTAACCGCCGCCGTGCCGAGCGTCCGGCCATGCTCTGCCCAGCCGCCGCCGCCCGCGGCAAACACCGATCCACCGCGAATGGCTGCTTCGACATCCTGTAAACCGAGAATACGCGCCACTACGCCGCTCCTGACTGTGCCTTCCGTGGCAAGGACTGATCGAGAGCCTTGACCGCCTGATAAATCACGGCGGCTCCGGCCGCGATCGCTTCGCGATCCGCCCATTCTTCCGGCGCGTGACTCTTGCCTGCACGACATGGCACGAACACCATGGCGGATGGACATATGAGGCTCATGAAGGCAGCATCGTGACCGGCTCCGCTTGGAAGATCGATCTGGCTGAGACCCAAATCGCGGGCGCCCGCTCGCAACGCGGCCCGCAACGCCGGGTCGAAGGCGACCGGCGGACCGTCGGACAAATCCGCGAACGATGCCCGCGATACTTTCGCTGACGCTGCATGCGCTGAACTCTCGCGATCAATGATTTCGACGAATCGTTTCGTCAGCGCTGGGTTTGTCGTTCGCGCATCGATGACAAGCCGGCATCGCCCCGGCACGATGTTTGACGCCGAAGGCTCCACCGTCAGAATGCCGACTGTGGCGACGAAATAATCCGGACCTTCAGCAGCGAGACCATCAGCCGCCTGACGGACCGAGGAAACGGTGTGCGCCGCGGCAACCAGGGCGTCGTGGCGCAGCGCCATGGGCATAGTGCCGGCATGATCGGCCTCGCCCTGGAACGCGATTTCGAGCCGGCGGATGCCGACGATCGATGTAACAATGCCCGCATCGAGCAATTGGGATTCGAGCACGACGCCCTGCTCGATATGCAACTCCAGGAACGCCCGGATGTCGTCGCGTTTGGCTTGACCGAGACGATCGGGATCGCCGCCAACGCGAGACAAGGCGTCGCGCAGTTTTTCGCCCATCGAGTCGGTGAGATCAAGCATGTTGTCGTTGAGCGAACCGGTCATGCCACGGCTGCCGACGCACGAAAGCCCGTATTCGCTCGGTTCTTCGGCGAGGAAATCGATGACCTCGATCGTATGGTCGAGCTGGGCGCCAGAGTCGCGCAGCGCCCGCACAACTTCCAGCCCGGCGGCGACGCCGGCGATTCCATCGAAACGCCCTCCTGACGGCACCGTATCGCTATGCGAGCCGATCGCGATAACGCCGAGTGCGGGATCGTTGCCGTCGATCCGGCCAATCAAATTGCCAGCAGTATCAATGCGCGCGGTCAATCCGGCCTCGGCAAATCGCCGCGCGAGATAGGCGCGGCCTTCGAGAAACAAGGCGCTGAACGAGCGTCGCGTATAGGGGCGCTCAGGGTCGGTTATCTCAGCAAGCGCCATCACATCGGCCCAAAGTCGATCGGCGTCGAGTGGGAGATTGGTCTTCACCATTCGCCCCCCGGCCTAGTGCGCTCGAAGCGGGCTGACAAAACGACCTTGCCCCGGCTCGGCTACGACGCGCCCATCGGCCGCGACGCAAGCGCCACGCACGAATGTCGCGACTGGACGGAACGGCAATTCGATCCCGTCATAGGGACTCCAGGAAACGAAATTGTTTCCACTGGCGGCCGCGCTGTAGCGATAGGGATCGCGGCGCATCAGCACAATGTCGGCGTCGCGGCCGACTTCCAATGCGCCCTTGACGTGCGTGATCCGAAAGAGAGCGGCAGGGTTGTGCGCCAGCAGGCGCGCCGCATGGGTCAACGGCAACTTGCGCTCGCTCAAGCCTTTCAGCAACAACCCATAGAGCACCTCAAGCCCCGGAACTCCCGACGCATTCTTGAGCATGTTCGGGTCGGATTTGCGGTCCTCCGACCAACTGACATGATCGGTCGAAACAATTGTGACATTGCCGGCTGCGAGGTGATGCCAAAGCGCTTCGACCTCACGGCGCGGTCGCAGTGGCGGATTGATCTTGGCCTTGCCGCCGAGGCGGCGCACGTCATTGTCTTCGTCGAGCGTCAAATAGTGAACGCATGCTTCGATCGTCGCGCCGTGTCCTTGCGCACGATAAGCCGCAGCGAGTTCATATCCGCGCCCGATCGAACTGTGGACGATGTGGACGGAACAGCCGGCGCCCGCGCCCAGTTCGTAGGCTTCGCTAGTCGCAATCGCCTCAGCGATTGGGGGGCGCGACAGCCCATGCGCAGTGTAATCCGTGATGCCTCTCTTCTCCACATCCGCTGTAAAGGCGCGCACCATCTCGTCATTTTCGTTGTGGATGCCGGCGACCAGTCCCATTTTGCCGATGGCGCAAAAGGACGCGTAAAGGATGTGAGGGGGAATGCGCGGAAAACGCGTCGGATGCGTGCCGAAGGTCGAAAACTTGAACGCGGCGGCGCCGGCCTCGACCAGTTCGCCAATCCGCGCCGCGCCTTCTTCCGGATCGATCGTGGCGTAAAGGGCGAAGTCGACGCGCGCCTGCGCCCCCGCTTCCTTGGCTTTGGTCCGGAAGCGCTCCGCCGTCGCGATGAGGCAATTGTCGTCATAGGGCATGTCGACAATTGTCGTGACACCGCCAGCGGCCGCGCTACGCGTCGACCAGATGAAATCCTCCTGTCCCAATTGGCTACGGCTATGAACCTGCGCGTCGATCGCGCCCGGGAGCACGAGAAACTCGGCGCCTCCATGCTTCTCACCTTGTGGCAATGCGCCGGACCCCATCGATCGCACCACGCCATCACCGACCAAGACATAGCCGTTGTCGATAATCCGATCCGGCAAAACCACCGTACCTGCGAACACTTTGTCAGCCATAGGTTTCTCTTGAGGTATTTGATTCAGACCCGCACGCAACGTGAAGACGACGACGCTCGATCTGTATTCGGCAACGGCCGCCAGAACGTTAGACCAAGCATCTGGCGGACACTATTTCTGATTGATCGAAGTGGCCGATAGGAAAAAGTAAATCTCTCAACGCTTTCTCATATTAGACGGGGTTCACCCGGCGGAGATGACCGTCAAGGCCGATGGCCTGGGCGAGAAACGATGCGCGTTCTGGTGCTTTACGCCCATCCAGTTGAAACGAGCTTTGTCGCGTCCTTGCGCAAGCAGGTCGTCGACACGTTGCGCTCGCGCGGACACGAGGTCGACGACTGCGATCTCAATATCGAGGGCTTTGATCCCGTTCTAAGTAGGCAGGACCGAATCGAATATAATAATACGGCCCTCAACCGCATGCGTGTCGCGCCCTATGTCGATCGTCTGCTTGCAGCGGAGTCCCTAGTCCTCGTCTTTCCCGTGTGGAACGAGGGATTCCCGGCGATCCTGAAAGGGTTCTTTGATAGAGTTTTTCTGCCAGGTGTGAGCTTGGAGGTGAAGGCCGATGGCTCCTGCAACCCCAGCCTCAGAAATGTAACAAAGCTCGCCGCGGTCTGTACCTATGGCCTCGATCGGTTGCACACGATGCTTGCGGGCGATCCGCCTCGCCGTGTTGTTAAACGCACGCTTCGCTCCCTGGTCCGCCCGCACGCAAGCTGCGACTATCTCGCTCATTACGACATGAATCATCCTACCCCCGAACGCCGGGCGCGCTTTTTGAGCAAAGTGAACCGCGTTTTCGAAGCCAGGTAGAACACTAGTCATTTCTTGAGGCGGCTCACCCATCTCCATGGGAGCTGTTGACCCTTACTCATTTGAGCCCAGCGCTCGCGGTGATTGGCAAATGTCTTCAATCGGAACCAAATGGCCGCTTAGCGAGTCCCGATGAGCCGGCGAAACAGGCCAGCTGGGTCATTGCAGCGGTTTGCGCAAATGCGGCGGAGAGCCCTGGTACTTTCCCGCGACGACCGGTAGCTCGTCTGTTCGCGCTTTTAGGAACGCCGTCCGCGCCTCGGTC
>Ga0182024_10005717_pt1 | contig 27689 bp, 27 predicted proteins | sample P32metaG_FD_120480 | JGI IMG/M metagenome (GOLD analysis project Ga0182024, IMG submission 120480) | Permafrost microbial communities from Stordalen Mire, Sweden - P3-2 metaG (Illumina Assembly) | ecosystem: Environmental > Terrestrial > Soil > Wetlands > Permafrost | place: Sweden: Stordalen...
ATCGGCACGACGCGCTCGCGCGTGAACTTCTTCATGAACAAGTTCAAGAAACTCGGGTTCATCGAATACAACGGCGGCCTCAAAGTCAATTCCTCCCTCCTGACCGTCATCCTCCACGACTGAGGCGTGCCTCGCGCGGGGTCGTGGGTGCCGCCCTTGTGCGCCCGGCCAAGCGATGTGCGGTAGAGGACAGCGGCGTTGTCGACTCCTCCCTTAGCCTGTGTGGGACGCCATTCGACGGGCGCGAACGCCAGAACGCAACTCACAGGGGCCATATGAAAAACTTACTTCCCGTAATCCTCGTGTTCGCCGGTCTCCTCGCGGCGTGCGCGACGAGTGCCAAATCTGCCGACGTCTCGGACGGCGTGCGGAAATCCCTCGACCAGAGCGGCTTAAAGGACGTCGCCGTGAGCCAAGATCGCGACAAGGGCGTCGTCACACTCACCGGCCACGTCACGGCCGACAGTGACAAGGCGAACGCCGAGTCCATCGCGAAGAACATGGCGGTCGGCCAGGTCGTCGCCAATGAGATTGTCGTGCTACCACCTGGCGTTGAGCAGGACGCTCGGAAGGTCAGTTCAGCGTTGGACGACGGCATCGGCAGTAATGTCAAGGCCGTCTTCATCCAGAACAGCGTGGGTGACGGGGTCAAGTACACGGTCGCCGCGGCCGTGGTAACCCTCACGGGCGAAGTGAATTCCCAGGCCAAGCGCGTTGAAGTGGCCAGACTCGCCCGGTCGGTCCCCAACGTGAGCCAAGTGGTCAACGAGCTGCAAGTGAAGGATCAGAAGGCCACATCGCACGGCGGCGGGAACGAGTAAGGCGCATCCCCAAGTGGCATCGAGACGCTCAGCGTCGCGATGTACGGTCCTGGACATCCGCGCTCGGCGGTCGAGGCTGATTCGGCCGCTGTGCTGTCTAGAACAGCGTCACGAGTCGCAGCGTGCGTAGAGTGGGTTTGAGGCCTGTCCCCGGAGGATTGCCGTGCCCGATGCCCCCCGCTCTGTGCTTGACGGCCCGCGCGCGTACCGACCTCCGACCGAGGCCGACCACCGGCGCCCGCACGCGCCGACGATGGCCAGTCCATTTCTCGAATTCGATCTGGCGGCGGAACTCGACCGGCTGCGCCTCGGGAGCACCTGGCACACCGGACGAAACGCCAGGACCCTCATCAAGTACGACGACTTCCGCGTCGTACTGACCGCACTCCGGTCGGGTATCCGCGTTCCGGAACACAAAACGGACGGGCGCATCTCGATCCACCTGCTTTCGGGTCATCTCCGCCTGAATGCCGTCGGGCGTGCGTTCGATCTTCGGCCCGGGAGTCTGGTGGCGCTCGATCAGGGGGAGCCCCACGACCTCGAGGCGCTCGAGGACAGCACGTTTCTGCTGACGATCGCCTGGCCCGGCCCGCGAGACACAGCGAACGGTCACGGGTAGCCACATCGCGCCGATCGGCCGGCCCCGGCTCAGCGGGCTGAGAATCGTCGATCTGCTGCGGCCTCATTGGCAGGCCCTGACGCTCGCCCTCGTCGCCGTTCTGGGTGAGACGCTGACGGATATTTCCGCGCCGTTTCCCATCAAGGTCATCGTCGACAACGTCCTGCAGTCGAAAACCCTGCCGGGACTCCTGGGTCACCTGGTGACCGGGATCTTCGGCACGAACCCGCATGCCGTGCTGAATTTCGCGGTGGCCGCTGTGGCGGGCATCGCGGTGGTCGGCGCCGTCAGCGCGTACTTCGACAAGTACCTCATGACCAGCGTGAGTCAGTGGGTCGGACACGATCTGCGCCGGACCGTCTACCATCACATTCAGCGGCTGGGACTCGCCGAGCACGACAAGGTCCGAACCGGCGAGTTGATCACCCGCGTGACCAGCGACATCGAAGCCATCCAGGACTTCATCGACGCCGCGCTCATCGGCATCGTGGTCGACGTGTTGACGCTCGGCGGCATGGTCGGCGTCATGTTCTATCTGAACTGGCGGTTCACGCTCATCGCCCTGGCGGTCATGCCCGTGCTATTTGTGGTGGTGTACCGCTACACCCGTCGGATCAAGACAGCCTCGCGGGCCGTGCGCAAGCAAGAAGGCGAACTGCTGTCCGTCGTGGAGGAGGCGCTGACGTCCATCCGGGTCGTCAAGGCCTTTGCGCGGGAAGACTACGAACAACAGCGATTCGAATCTGAAAGCTTGGCCAACGTCGAGGCCGGCCTCGAGGCCCGCAGCGTCAAGGCGAAGTTGGCTCCGGTGGTCGAGGTGATCGTCGCGGTCGGCACATGTCTGGTGCTGGGGTATGGCGCACGGCTCGTCCTGGCCGGGCAGCTCACCGTGGGCGAGCTCATCATGTTCCTCTTGTATCTGGGCGCGATGTACAAGCCCATGCGCGATCTGTCGAAGATGACCGACACCGTCTCGAAAGCCGTGGTCGGCTACGAGCGCGTGCAGGAAGTGCTCGACATCGAAAGTCAGGTTCGAGACGCCCGCGGCGCCCGGCGCGCGCCGAGGTTTACGGGGCAGATCGAGTTCAACAACGTGACCTTCGGCTACGGACCCGACAAACCGATCATCACGAATGTCAGTTTCCAGGTCGCCGCGGGACAAGTCGCGGCCATTGTCGGGCCGTCAGGGACGGGGAAGACGACGATCGTCAGCCTGATTCCTCGGTTCTACGATCCGGCGTCCGGGCAGGTCGTCATTCAAGGCTCGGACGTCCGACGCTATCAGTTGAAATCGCTGCGCGACCAAATGAGCTTCGTGCTGCAGGACACGGTGCTCTTTCGCGCGACGATCTGGGAAAACATCGCGTACGGCAGGCCGGGGGCGCCGCCGCGGGAGATCAGGCGCGCCGCCGAATTGGCGAACGCGAGCGAATTCATCGAAGCGATGCCCGACGGCTACGACACGATGGTCGGCGAACGCGGCGTCACGCTCTCCGGGGGACAACGCCAGCGCATCGCGATCGCCCGCGCCGTCATCCGCGACACGCCGATCCTGATTCTCGACGAACCGACGGCCGGTCTAGACGCGGCCTCCGAGCAGGCCGTCATGGAGGCGCTTGGACGCCTGATGAAGGGTCGCACGTCCGTCGTCATTGCCCATCACCTCGGCACGATCCGCCACGCGGACGCGATCTTCGTCATCAAGGATTGCGAACTGGCGGAGCAGGGGACCCATGACGGACTCCTGGCCCAGAACGGCGTATATGCAGAATTGTACAGAATCCAAACGCCGGTCGCGGCCACCATGGCGGTATGACGATGCGACGAACCGCCTGGGGAGGGTGTGCCGTTGTCCTGGTGGTCGTCGCGGCGTGGTCCGCCAACGTCAGCGCTCAAAAGAAGGACAACAGCGCCAAGATCGCGGACGCCGCCAACTTCCCTCAACAGATCTGGCGGGATCCCGGCGACGTGGCTGCCCTGGACCTGATTTACGGGACGGGCGGGAAAGCGGACGCGCCGGACCCAACGGGCACCTTCACGTTCGACAAAGAGGACCTGGCCCAGACGAGCCCGAAATTCTGGGTCACCGATGGTCAAGGTGTCGCGTGGAAGGTCAAGCTCGGGGCGGAGCCGCAAGCGGAAACGGCAGCCACGCGGTTCCTGTGGGCGGCCGGCTATTTTGTCGACGAGGACTATTACATCGCCGATCTCAAGGTGAAGGGATTGCCGAAGTTGCAGCGTGGCCAGGAATTCGTGTCCGCCGACGGCAACGTCCACGGCGCCCGCTTGGAACGCAAGCTGACGACCGTCACGAAGCTTGGGGACTGGGACTGGTTTGACAATCCCTTCGTCGGACAGCGGGAGTTGAATGGCCTGCGCGTGATGATGTCGCTCCTCAATAACTGGGATCTGAAGGCCGCCAATAACTCCATCTATGCCGTGGACGGCGAGCGCCGGTACGTGGTCAGCGACGTCGGTGCCACGTTCGGCAACACGGGCAACTCGCTGACGCGATCGAAGGGCGTCCCCAAGGACTACGAAGCCTCGGCGTTCATTGCGAAGGACACCCCGAACTTCATGGACTTCGTCCTCCACAGCCGTCCGTTCTTCACGGGCGTCGTCGAGGCCTCCAACTATCGCGAGCGGACGAAAATGGAGGAGATCACGAAGCACATCCCCCGAGCCGACGCGCAATGGCTCGGCCAACGGCTCTCGCGGTTAACGGACGACCAGATTCGCGATGCGTTCCGCACCGCGGGATTTGGCACCGAGGACGTCGAACAGCTGGCGCAGACCATCCGGCAGCGCATTACGGCGCTCGAGGCCTTGTGAAGCTCATCCTCGAACCGGCAGACGGCATCGCGCCGATCCTGGCGGCGATCAAGAGTGCCAAGAAGAGCGTCGAGATTGCCATCTTCCGCTTCGATCGGGCAGACCTCGAAAAGGCGCTCATCGCGGCGGCCGCGAGGGGAGTTCGGGTCACCGCACTCATCGCCTTCGTCAACCGCGGCGGCGAACGGAGCCTGCGCAAGCTCGAACTCCGGTTCCTCGCCGCCGGCATCATCGTCGCGCGCACGGCCGATGACCTGACCCGGTATCACGGCAAGTACATCCTGATCGACCGGCGGGTGCTGTACGTGCTGTCCTTCAACTTCACGCGGCTCGACATCGACCACAGCCGAGGATTCGGCCTGGTCACGAGCCGGCTCGAGCACCTCACGGAGGCGGCCAAGCTCTTCAAGGCGGACTGCACGCGGATCCAGTACGCGCCGAAGGTTGACACCTTCGTCGTGAGCCCGGCGAACTCCCGTCAGGCGTTGGGAGCCTTCCTGAAGCACGCCAAGAAGCAGCTCCTGATCTACGACCCGAAGATCGCGGACAAGGAAATGCTGCGCATTCTGCGGGAGCGCGCGAAGGCGGGCGTGGACATCAAGGTCATCGGTGAGGCCTTGGGAAAGCCGCCGTTCGAGGCGAAGCCGTTGCCGGGCATGCGCCTGCACACGCGCACCATCGTTCGCGATCGGCGTCACATGTTCATCGGGAGTCAGAGCCTTCGCACCGCCGAGCTCGACGAGCGCCGTGAGGTCGGGCTCATCGTCCAGGACCTGAAGGCGGTGAAGAAGGTGATCGACACGTTCGAAGCGGACTGGACGCGGACGAGCAGCACGACGATCGCGCCGGATGGCCCGGATGTCGTCGAGGCGCCGATCGACGATCCCGCGGCGGCCTCTCCGCGGGCCGTCGCGAAGGCGGTTGCCGTCTTCACCAAGGAACTCGAGCCGCTCGCCGCGGCCGTGAAGAAGGCCGTCAGGAAAGCGGTGGTCAAGGCCGGCGACGACGTGCTGCAGGACAAGGACGTCAAGGAGACGATGAAGAAGGTCGTCAAGGGCACCGTGAAGGCGGCGGTCAAGGAAGCCGTCCGCGACGCCCAGGGCGCGGAGTCGCCCAAGAGCGCCGCATGACCCGCCTGATCACGATACGCGAGAGTCGACCGCGGACGGCCTCCGCGCTGTTCGTGCTCGCCCTCAGCGTTCTGGCCACCGGGGTGATCTCGGGCCAGGGAGCCGCGTCGTCCAAGACTCAGAGCGACCAGGCCAACGACCTCGCTGGATTCAAGGAGTTCACGATCCGGGTGGAGGCGTACGTCAAGCTGCAGAAGACCGTCGAGTCCAGCCTGCCCGGCCTCAGTCCGACCGACCTGCCCGAGCTGATCGCCGCCCATCAGCAGGCGCTGGCCAGGAAGATTCGGGAGGTCAGGCCGCACGCCAAAGCCGGCGATGTGTTCACGTCCGCGGCGTGCGAAGCCTTTCGCCACGCCGCCCACGCGGTGCTCGAAGGCCCGCACTCGGCGTCGTCGCGCGCCTACATGCAGCCTGGCGCGCCCAACCCGGGCATGCGCCTGGCCGTGAACGAGGTGTATCCGGACACCGAGCCTTACACGGTCGTCTCGCCGGAGCTGCTGGCCGCGCTTCCGCCCCTGCCGGCCGAGGTCGCCTACGTGATCGTGGGTCGCACGCTGATCCTGATTGATGTCCAGTCGCGGCTGATCGTCGATGTCGCGCTGCTGGTGTTGCCCCCGGCGTCGTAGCACACAGAGACCAGCGTGCGAATTCGTGGCGTCCTGCTGTCCTTGTTGCTCTCGACCTGCGTCACGCTGGTCCTCTCAGCGCGCGGCGGCGCGGATGTCGCATTCCCGCTCCAGTCGAATTCAGTTCGTTTCGCGGCCATCGGCGATATGGGCACGGGCGACCACTTCCAGACTGACGTCGCCCGGCAAATGGTCACGTCCCGCGCGGCCTTCCCGTTCGAGTTCGTCATCACGCTTGGCGACAACATTTATACGGGCAGCGCGCCGTCTGACTTTGACGGCGATTTCGCCGTGCCCTACAAGGCGCTGTTGCATGCGGGTGTGCAGTTCTATGCCTCGCTCGGAGACCACGACAGCACCAACGAGCGGTTCTACAAGCCGTTCAACATGAACGGCGTGAACTACTACACTTACAAGAAGGGCAACGTGCGCTTCTTCGCGCTGGACAGCAACTACATGGACGCCAAGCAGACGGCGTGGCTGACCTCACAGCTCAAGGACGCCGGCATGGGTGGGTGGAAGATCTGTTACTTCCATCATCCGCTGTACTCCTCGGGCAGGTTTCACGGACCGGACCTGGACCTTCGGAAAACGCTCGAGCCGCTGTTCGTCCGGTACGGCGTGGACGTCGTGCTCGCGGGCCACGAGCACCTGTACGAGCGGGTCCTCCCGCAACAGGGGATCTACTACTTCACCGAAGGGGCCTCCGGCGAACTGCGCGCAGGCAACCTGGCGCCATCGGCGATCACGGCCAAGGGGTTCGACACGGATCGGACGTTCATGATGATCGAAATCGCCGGCGACGACTTCTACTTTCGGACGACGTCGCGGACCGGCGTGGTCGTAGACTCCGGTGTCATTCACCGCACGATTCGACCGGCGCCCGGAGGCGCCTTCCATGAGTGACGACCGCATGGCACTGGAGCCGGCCGCGGGCACGTCTGCCGCCAGTCTGGACGACCTCTGTATCAACACCATCCGGATGCTCTCGATCGACGCCGTACAGGCCGCCAACTCCGGGCATCCGGGGATGCCGATGGGCGCCGCCACTATGGCGTACGTCCTGTGGACGCGCCACCTCCGGCACAATCCGGCGAATCCGGCGTGGCCCGACCGCGACCGGTTCGTGCTCTCGGCCGGGCACGCGAGCATGTTGCTCTACAGCCTGCTCTTCCTCACCGGCTACGACGTGACGATGGACGATCTCCGTCACTTCCGGCAGTGGCAGAGCCGCACGCCAGGTCACCCCGAACGCGGCCGCACGCCGGGTGTCGAGGTGACGACCGGACCGTTGGGCCAGGGCGTCGCCAACGGCGTCGGCCTGGCCATGGCAGAACGGTGGCTCGCGGCGACGTTCAATCGCGACCGCCACAACATCGTCGATCACCGGACCTATGTGCTCGCGAGCGATGGCGACCTTATGGAAGGCGTCGCGTCCGAGGCGGCGTCGCTCGCCGGCAACCTTCGGCTCGGTCGCCTTATCATGCTATACGACAGCAACCGCATCACGCTGTCGGCGACCGCCAACGTCACGGTCTCCGAGGACGTCGGCGCGCGGTTCGAGGCGTACGGGTGGCACGTGCAGCGGATCGATGGCCAGGACCCGTCCGCCGTGGACGCGGCGCTGACCCTGGCGCGCGCGATGGACGACCGCCCGTCGCTCATCGTGGCGCAGACGCATATCGGGTTCGGCAGCCCGCACAAGCAGGACACGTGGCACGCGCACGGGGAACCGTTGGGCGTCGAGGAAGTCCGCCTGACGAAGCGCGCGCTCGGGTGGCCCGAGGATCGCGCCTTCTACGTGCCGGACGACGCGCTGCGCGTGTTCCGGACTGCGATCGCCCGTGGCGCCGAATCGGAGAGCGACTGGCGGCACCGCGTCGTGGCCCACCAGGCCGTGCATCCTCAGGTGGCCCGCCAGTGGACGGACGCGCTCGCGGGAACGCTTCCCGAGGGCTGGGCCGCGCGCCTTCCGACGTTCACCGTCGCGGCCGGCGAGATGGCGACACGCGACGCCGGCGCAGCCGTCGTCACGGCCCTCATGGGCACCGTGTCGAATCTCATCGGAGGATCGGCGGATCTCGATCCGTCCACACGCACGACGATGGCCGGGTGCGGCGACTTCGAGAGCCCGTTGGTGGCCGAGAGCCTCATGACGCCGCCCACGCAAGGGACGGCCGGGGGCGTCTGGGGCTACGCAGGCCGGAATGTGCACTTCGGGCTGCGCGAGCACGCCATGGGTGCGATCGCCACTGGCTTGGCTCTGCACGGTGGTCTCCGGCCCTTCACCGCGACGTTTCTGTCGTTCTCTGACTACATGCGGCCGAGCATTCGGCTCGCCGCGCTGAGTCAGGCGCACGTGATTTATGTCTGGACGCACGACAGCCTCGCGCTCGGCGAAGATGGGCCGACGCATCAGCCGATCGAGCAACTCGCGGGCCTGCGGGCCATGCCCAATCTTCTGGTCATCCGGCCGAGTGACGCGACCGAAACGGTTGAGGCGTGGCGCGTCGCCTTGCAGCACACCGACGGCCCCGTGGCCCTCGTGCTCACGCGACAGGCGTTGCCCGTCCTTGACCGGACGGTCCTCGGCCCTGCCGCCGGGCTGTCACGCGGTGCCTACATCCTGGCCGACAGCAGTCCGCAGTTGCCCGAGGTCATTCTGATCGCCACCGGCTCCGAAGTCTCGATCGCGCTCGAGGCACACGCCGAACTCGCCCGAGCGGGCGTCCCCAGTCGCGTGGTCTCGATGCCGTGCTGGGAGTTGTTCGACACGCAAGCGCCGGCGTACCGCGACCGCGTGCTCCCCCCGGCGGTCTGGGCCAGGGTCAGCATCGAAGCGGCGTCCTCTTTCGGCTGGGAACGCTACGTCGGATCTCGCGGCGCGATGATCGGGGTCGACCGGTTCGGCGAGTCGGCGCCGGGCCCGCGCGTGATGCGGGAGTTCGGCTTCACGGTTGAGCACATCCTACAGGTCGCGAAGGGCGTACTGGCGCGAAAAGACGCTCTATAGCGGCCGTTTGTCGGCCTACGAAACGCCGCCCCGGTCTTGGACTTGAGCAGGTTCGCCGTCGTAGCCGGCACCAGGACCGCTGGTATCTCCGACCTGGCCTTCTGTGCCGCCTTCGTTCGACATGCGCGCTTGGTCATCCTGGTCTGACGGGGCGCCAGGGTCGAGGACATCCACCGGCCCGCGGCGCGTCGAAACCGGATTGTCCGAGTGCGTCTTCTGCTTCTTGGGGTCGATCAGATTCATGTGCCTTGTCCTCAATAGCGTTTCACGCGCGCTCGACAAATCTCGGGCCTCGACACGAGGTGAGTTCTGCCAATTCGACGTGTCGAGCATGGCACGCAACCGTGATCTGGACGTGTGCACAAGGAGACAGACTCCTCGGGTTCGTTTCGCTCGAACGGTGGCCTGACGATCGGGTCGCACGACGCTTCGTCGGCGCGGCTGAAAGGCCGAGCCTCGCTCGGTAGGGCGCCATACACAGCCATTCTTGCTTGCGATGTTGAGGCCTGTCCGTGTAGAACCTCAGGGTCGCGCTCGCTCGGCACTCCAACCAGGGAAGGACCCTATTGAGTCGCAAACCATCGCAAGGCAGGCAGGCCGACAAACGGACCAATGCTGCCGAGAGGCCCATACGCAACAAGATTCTCTTGGCGATGACCGATCTGGAGTTCAAGCGGATTCGCCCTCACCTAGAATATGTCGCCCTGCCGGCCCACCGTAGCCTTCATGAACCGCACCAGATCTATCGATTCGCGTATTTCCCGAATGAAGGCCTGATCTCTCTCGTCGTCACCATGGCAAACGGAAAGACCGTCGAAGCAGGGATCGTGGGGAACGAAGGTGTGGCAGGGCTGCCGGCGGTCGTCGGTCTGGGCCGAAGCCCTCTTCGTGAAGTCATGCAAATCGGGGGTCACGGCTTCAGGGTCAAGGTCCGCGACTTGATCCGCACGTTGGAGGCCACGCCGGATCTTCAGCGACTCGTGCGGCATTACACCGTGATGTTGGGGCTGCAGGTGGCCCAAACGGCAGCCTGTAATCGGCTGCATGACATCGACCGGCGCCTCGCACGCTGGTTGCTGATGGCGCACGACAGAGCGGACTCCGGGACATTGCGCATTACTCACGGCTTTCTCGCGACCATGCTCGGCACGGACCGGCCCACCGTCTCGCTGGCGGCCGGCCGTTTTCAGAGAATGAACATCATCAAGTACACCCGTGGCGCAGTGACCATCCTGAATCGCGACGCACTCGAAGGGCAGTCATGCGAGTGCTACGCCGCCATTCAGCGGTATGCCCTCATGTCCCATCCGCCGCCGGATCGAGAGCCGCAAGGGCTGAGCCTGACCGCACGACGTTGACGGACGTGTGTTGAGGAGGCCATGCCGCGCAGACTGGTCCGGATCGACAAACCGCTGTTCGAGGGTTGGGGCTGCTCCGTATGCGCATGGGTGTTTCGTCCTTCGGGGCCTCCCGCCGGCGAATCGCTGGATGAAATGACAGCCAACTACGAGCGGCAGCGCGATACCGAATTCGCGGCCCATATTTGCGCTGATCACGGCAGAGCCAGGACACCCCCTGGGTAGTGGGCGAGCCACTACCACCCCCGGCATCTGGTTGGCTTCTTCTCCCGCCGTGCTGTTTCGCACATCGCCGCCGGCCACCTCTGGGTAGACTCGACGTCGGAGTCCCGTCCCAGAGGAGTGCGATGTCTGAAGCCGCTCGAGACGAGTTAGCCCCTGGCGGCTCGCCCGTGACGCGGTCGCCGGATTGGGTGTTCGGCTCCGAGCGCGCCGCCGGAATGCCGTCGCAGACGCGCGTCGTCCTCGAGATCCTGCTAATCATCGTGGGCGTCGCCTTCGGCCTCTGGGCGCTCCACGCACTGGCCTCGCTCGTCCTGGTCTTGATTCTGGCGGCGCTCTTCGCCTACCTGATGGCGCCCCTCGTGCGGATGGCCGAGCGCCCGATGTTCATCGCGGGCCGGCGGCGTCACCTGCCCCGAGGGGTGGCGATCGTCCTCGTGTACGTGATGGTGACTGGCAGCGTGGTGGGCAGTGTGGTGCTCCTGCTGCCCAGCGCGACCGAACAGGTCCAGGACATGATCTCGCGTGCGCCGAGCTACGCGCAGTCGGTCCTGACGTGGGAGCGCGGGTGGTCCCGGTACTACGAGAAGTGGCGGATCCCGATTGAGCTGCGACGGAGCATCGATCAATCCGTCCTGGCGGCTGATGAGGCCGCCCTCGACTCGGCCAAGCAATCAGCGCTCGTGTTCGCAGGGGCGCTCTCGAAACTGCCATGGCTCACCTTGGTCCCGGTCCTGGGGTTCTTTCTCCTGAAGGACGTGGCCAGCTTCCGTCGCATCGTCGTCATCGCCTTGCCCCGCGACACGAGGCTGCGGGGTCACCGATTGTTCGAGGAGCTGGATGCGACGCTCGCGGCGTACGTGCGCGCGCAACTGCTGGGGTGCGTCCTGGTCGGCGGGCTCTGCGGACTCGGGTTTGCCATACTCGGGATGCCCTATCCGGTCCCCCTCGGCGTCCTGGCGGCCTTCTGGAATTCATCCCGATCGTCGGGCCCCTTCTGCTCGCCGTCATCGCTTCGCTGGTCGGTGCGCTCCATGCCCCGATGCTCGTGCTGTGGGTCACCGGATTTCTCGTGGTCCTCCGGATGGTCGAAGACTACGTGATTTACCCGCGCCTGATTGGGCGTGGCCTGCACCTTCACCCGTTGGCGGTCATCGTCGCCGTCCTGGCCGGCGCCGAACTGGATGGCATCGTCGGAATGTTCCTGGCAGTCCCCGCCGTGGCGGTTGCATCGGTCGCGTGCCGCCATTGGCTGGCATGGCGACGCTGCGACCGCCTCGCCGAGCGCACGGCCGCGGGTGTGTCCGATTGAACATCGCGTTCGTGGGCGCCCCCAATACCCTGGGCGAGGCTCGTACGCCAACATCAGTGGAGGTCATCGTGAGAAGACTCGCCTTGCTCGCCGGGTTCGTTTGCGCTCTGTCCTTGGTCGCGCTTGCGCAGGAGCGGCAGACGGCTCGGCCGGCCCATGAGGTCGGCCACGGCTACATTCCAGAACACGGTCCCACACCGGCTCGCGCCAGCGCGCGTCCCGCCCAGGGCGGCTCCGCTCATGCCGTTCGCGATCTGCCGGACCACCCTGGCGCTCCGCACGTACATGCGAGCGATGGCGCGTGGATTGGTCACGACGCAGGGCGGAACGACCCCCGGTACCACATCGATCACCCCTGGGCGCAGGGACACTTCACGCTTGGGTTCGGTCCCCGCTTCGTCTTTCGAATCGAAGGGGGAAACCGCGAGCGCTTTTGGTTCGAGAATTCCGCGTTTCAGGTTGCTGCCTTCGACTACGACTACGTCGGCGACTGGAATTGGCAGAGCGACGACGTCGCGATTTACGACGATCCGGATCATGACGGCTGGTACCTCGCGTACAACCCCAGGACCGGCACCTACGTGCATGTCCTCTATCTGGGAGCGCGGTAAACCACCAGGCGTCTGGGGCACCGCTCCGATTGGGGGGATCATGCCCAATGGCGCAACCGGACCGAGGCGCCCTCGCGTTCCAAACGGCGAGCGACTTACAAAAAGCGTAGGTTGGCCGGCGCTGATTGAAGGAGCCGACCTCGGCCGGCTGCCGGTCTTGCGCGAATCCGTGCGCTCCAATTGAAGGGCGACGAACGACCGTCGTGGCACGCGTTGTGCGGCATAGGTTGCCGGGACCTGAATGAAAGCGAACCACCCTGAGACCTCGCATTCGGGCGACCTTCGTCGCAGCCGCCGCCTGGCCATTGACAGGCTCATCAAGGGTGAGCTCGTGTCGCCCAGGGCGCCGCTCAGGATTTGTGACATCAGCGCCGGTGGCCTTGCGATGGAGACCAGCTTCCCGGTGCGCACCGGCGAGGTCCTCTCGTTCCGGGTTTTCGCGAGAGGCGGGTCGTCCTTCCTTGTGAGGGCGACGGTCGCGCACAGCCGCCGAATCTCCAGCCCAATTGGCCCGGTCGTCTACTTGAGCGGCCTGGAGTTCGCCGCCAAATACACGACGAGGAGCCAGCAGGCTATCAAGGGCCTGCTCGAGGAAGTGCGCCTGGTCGTTTCCTTCCCAAAGAGCGTTTCAACCTGACGTGTGGGTCGAGAGCCGGTCGACTGCGGGTCGCCGTCCGAGGGCCTCGCCAATCTTCCGTCCGAGCGTGTCGGACGTGAACGGTTTGTGCAGGAACAGCGTCCCCGGGTTGATGACGCCGTGCTCGACGATCGCCTGTTCGGTATATCCCGACATGTACACGAGTTTCAGCGCGGGCCGTTTCGCGAGCCGCCGTCTGCGTGCCGTGGGGCCGTGGGGGGAGCGAATCGGCCATTTGAGAACCGATCACCTCCACTGTCTTCACACCGCCGCGACATTACGGTCTGAGCCTACACCCTACTTCGCCTCCAAATCGACGCCCTGAATTGACGCTGGCCCAGCTGGAACCTCAACTTGGCGCCGCACGACGCGCCCATCGACCACGGCCACAACTGTGTAGGTGCCTGGTTTCAGGTTTCTGAACACGTAGTGTCCGTCATCGTCTGACTGGACGCTTCGGTTCAGTTCTGGCAGCAGGACCACGGTCCCCGAGGGGTTGTTGGACCGCACGACGCCTGAGATGCTCCGGTTCGCTGTGACGACGTAGTCAAATTGTGAGGCGGCCTCTCGCGTCAGACGGACGCTGTGCGCGACGAGTCCGCTGAGCTCGTACCCCACGGCCAGCGAATCGGGGTCGGGAACGAGCAGGTAGTCTCCAGGAGCCACTGAGAATCTGAACCGGCCGTCGGAATCGGTGACCGTAGTCTCGTCACCATCGAGGCCGTGAAGTCGGAGCCGCACGCCAACGACGGCCGCGTCGACGTCGTCGCGCACGAGTCCGGTTAAGCGCGCCGGCGAATACGCGACCCCGAATGTCGCAGTCTCACCGGCATTGACGGTCACCGAGGAAGGCGTGGTGAAGTACGCGGCACTCGAGGCCGGCAAGGTGACCTCGACGCGATGGGCACCAGCCGACGCGGCCGGAAAAGCGAAGGCGCCGTCGGGGCCGGTTACTACTTCGGCGAGTCCGTCAAGCGACACTCGGGCGCCCTCGACGGGGGGCCTTCCAGGCCCATGGACCCCCGTGGCCTCATCATCTCGATACACGGAGCCCCGGATCGTGCCTCCGCGCGCGAACATCGCCAACGAGGGGAGCGCCTTGAGACGCACACGGACGCCAATAGCGAACGACCAGTTCTCAGGGGCAGGGGCGCTATTCGCGGAATCCAGGGCCCATGCTGAGACGCTCGCACTCAGCTCAACGGTGGGCGCGATCCGTTGGGAGTACGACAGGGTCGCATTCGTCGTTTGCTGCAACTGCTGGCTGCTCGTGCGCGTCTGATCCCTCACAAGATGGAATTGCAGTTGGCGCCGGGCGCTGCCCGGTGCTGCCCACGTGACATCGGCGCCCGTCAGCAGCTGGGACGGCTGCAGCGTAAAGGTCATCCCTTCGACGTATCCGAACGCGACCAGGCTCGGGTTCTCCGCTAGGAGGCGCATGACGTCCTGCGGGTTCCGGTCGGTCAAGCCGAGTGTGGTGAACAGGAGTGCCAGGTCAGGCACATTCTGGAACAAGAGATCGACCGAAGGCGCGTCCTTCTGATAGTCGGCGAACCCGTTGACGGTGATGGTTCCGACGCGTCCGTGGGCCGTCAGGCGTCCGCCCGTGGCGCCCGGTGTGGTCGCGGCATCCCGCTGATAGCGGTACTCCCCGGTGATTCCCGCCCGTGGGACGTCATAGGACAGGCCGATCGGCAGTGTCACTGTCCGAACAGTCGACATGGAAGACTCGCTGGCGAACATCGCCGACGTCGCGCCGCCCGTGCTCGACCAGTGTGGCGCAATCTGGTACCGCAGTTGAACGGCAGACTGCTCGGAGCGCTGCTGGAAGAGCGGCACGTCCTGCCGTGCCATCGAGCCGGTCGCGTCGAACGTCAAGCGCCGGTTCAGGTGCCTGTTCCAACTGGCATCGACGTTCAATCCGACACGCCGGCCTTCGGACACAGACGAGAAGCCTTCCGGCTCCTGCCGCGCGTTGATCGTGAGTTGATTCGCTTCGTCGGCGTACTTCAGTTCCATTGCCGCGCTCAACGTGCGGCCGTAGCCGACCTCCCCACGCACTCGGAGCCGATCGCCCGGTGCCCCGCGCTCGTACATCAGCGACGTCATCGGCCCTGGTGTGCCTCCCGAACGGGAGTCGCCCGCAAAGTAGTAGAGATTGGGCGTAAATGTCGAATGTCCGCGCACCAGCCGGTACGAGACGCCGATGGCGGCCTCGGAGCTGGCAGGAAGGAAGAGGTTACCCAACAGCATCGACGATGTGTAGCCGGCATGGATTTCAAGCGCCCGACCGCGGTAATGGAATCCGCGCAATGAGGTTCCCTCCAGCGTCAGTGGCGACAGGTCGACGGAACGATCCCCCAACACAAGCTCCCGTCCTGGAGTCGACACTTGAAACGACACCGACGGCAGCCCGCTGCTTGCGCTGAGACCGTCACCACGCAGATCGGCGACGTCGACCAGGTGGAGGCGCGTCGTCCTCGTTCCGTCACGCCACGCCAAATCGAGGGCGTTCGTGACGAGAGCCGTATCCGAGCTGTACTGGCTGTCCCAAGTCGCCGGCTCATTCGTGCTCGCGTCGGCCGGGGACGCGAGTGGCCCCGGAGGCGGGGGCACGACGTCGAGCGGGCACGTCTCGAGGCCCTGCGGCGTCACCACGACGAGCTGGGTGGATCCCGCGTCGCGGCCGTAGATGATGACGGTCCCGTCGTGCGCGACAACGTCGGCGATCGAGGGACTCACCGCGTAGGCTGCCGTCGCGCCGGGCCGGTCAAGGACGAGGGTCGTGTGAAGCGCAACGGTCAGAGGATCACTCGCGGCCGTCAGGGCGGCCGCGCTGAGCCCCATCGCGACCACGACCGCCGCGAGCCGCTTCACTGCACCACGAGCGCCGCTGTCTGGGTCAGGGATTTCCCTTCACATTCGAACGTCGCCAGAATCCGATAGGTCCCGGCCGCCAGCTCACCCGCGTATTCGCTTCGCATCGTGACGCGCTCGCCCGGCAGCGCTCGTGGAGAGTCGAATAGCGCCTTTCCGACGATTGCGCCGGCTGCGTTGAGGATGACCGCGATCCCCCGCAGCACGATCGGTTCGGTCCCATCGTTCACGAGCACCTGTTCGAACGCGGCGTTATGCGTCGTGGATTGCGGAATGACCACGAGCGGCGCGGCCGTCGCGAACGAGAAATCGTCAGAGAGGGCGAAAGTCATCAGCGTGCCAATGGACGCCGTCGCACCCGTGGCTCCGTCTGGAATCCTGGTCGCTCCTCTGAAAAGCGCCACGATGGCCCGGTTGGACGCCCCCGGTGGCAGCGTGAGCGTAATCGTGACGGTACGGATCTGCCCGGCTGGCAGGAGCAGACCTCTGGGCGCGAAAACGGCGGTCTCCGCGATGCCGCCCGCAGTGTCGCCTGCCCGAACGAAGACTCGCCTGCCGCCTTCGACGACCACGTCACTGGCTTCGAGTTCGAACGCCAGGTCAAGATTGGTGGCGTTGGTGATCGTGAGGGTTTGCGTCGTCGTTTGCCCCACGCGGCCCTTGAGCTCGATGACCGACGGCGAGAGCGTCAGATTCTGCCCACTGGCAGGCCTCGCGATCGCCGCGACTGCGAAACCTACGACGAGGATGCGGCCGATCATGGGTCAACGCCTCTCTGCGCGCCACGTGATCGTGCTCACGAGCGGGCCGGCTGGTTCGGAATACGGCACTTCGATCTCGATCGCGTGGCGGACCGCAGTGCCGATGACTGCGGCCGCGTCGACGATGAGCGGCACATCTGAAAGGAGCCGACCATCGACGCTGATACGAGAGCGGCCGTCGTCCGCTTGCAGCCACGCCGACAGCCTCGCCATACCGGTCCCCTGACTCCCGGACATTAGTCGGATGGCAACCTCCCGGCGGACGAGCGTCGAGGAGGCGCGCGTTCGAGCGGGCGTCGCGACAATCGTGCCGAGATCGAGGAGTGGGTTACCGGGCATCCCAGTCATCGGCGCCCCGACGTCGACCGGCGTGAACGTGATGGTGAGCCCGGTGCGCTGACCCGCCCCGGCGGTGCCTTGTTGAGGCGCCGCATTCGGCGAGCCGGCCCACAGCAGCATCACAAGGGCGAGGGTCGATAGGTTGCGCATAACTGAGCCTTTCAGATCACCAGAGATGGCCTCCCGCCCTGGCTGGGCGGCCTGGCGAACTTGCCAGAGCCCGGGTGGAAGGTGACGAGATGCGTCGTCTGCCGCGGGCTGATACCAGCAGCCCGTGCTTGTGTCAGTTGGCGATGGCGGCGAAGTTGATCGTATTGGCGATCGAGGTTGCGTTGGCGACTGTGTCGAGCAGGTTGATCGTCCACACGTATGTCGGCGTGGCGGAGTAGACACCGGTCGCGGTCAACTGCACTGGGGCGCCGGCCGTCAACGTCAATCCACCGAGTGTCCACGTGGTCCCAGTCGGCGGCGCGGTGCTCAGCTGCGCGGTCAACGTGTAGGTGGCGCTCGCGCCATTGGTCTGGACCACCTTGATGCCAACGCTCGCCGACAGCGTCGAATCGCTCGCGGTATTCAAGCGGGTGAACCCCGTTGGAGTCGTGCCGTTCTTCGAGATATTGCCGAGGGCCGACGACGCGGCGGCCGTTCCGCCGCCGGAGAACGCGCCGCCGGCGGACTCAATCGTCAGGCCGATGGAGCTGACGACGGTGCCCGTGACTGTCATGTTCCCAGTCGATGTGTTCTGGGCTTGGGCGACCGAGCTGACACCAAGAGTCAGAGCGAGAGTGAGCGCAGCAATGATCGGTGCGATATTCGTTCGCATATGAGAGGTCTCCTACTGGCCAGGAGGTTGGGGTTTCGGTCTGTCCCGAGCTGGCGAGGCATACCCTTGGACTGCACGCATCGTGCCATCCGGCGATCGGCCACACAGCCCTGGATCGACCCGATCTGAGCCTGACTGACGCGTGTCCAGTCTGTGGCGCAATTGTCAGGTTACGGAACGGTCATAGATCGGTGACCGGCGCGGTGACGCCGGCCAGCCGTCGTAGTCCTTCCGGTATTCCGGTATTACTGGTTGACGCGCCGGCCCGCGTGGTCGCGGCCGTTTAGGAAACCTTCGGCTGGGACGGCAAGATCGAAACCGCCGCGCGAGCCGGTCTTGGCTGTGCGATTAGACACAGACCGCCGACGCGCCGACGGCCCTCGCGGAGTTCCTCCGGTGTGTCGTTCAGTACAGACGCGCTCGGCAGGCCTCAAATAGCATCGCCTCTGAACCTCGATGCAGTCGTCCGGACGCGTTCGTGCCGGCGAATTCGGGGGAGGTCGGAATAATGAAGCGAACCATGATTGGAGCGATGACGCTCCTCGTCGTTGGAACTGTGGGGGTCGGCGCGCGTGCGCAAGTCTCGAACCAGCAAACCGATCGAATTCGCGCGTCGGCCGAGGCGCTGGCCGACGTTCGCGGTGAACCGGACAAGGATATTCCTCGCGATCTGTGGGACAAAGCGCAGTGCGTCGTGGTCGTGCCCGGCCTCAAGAAAGCCGCGTTCGGCTTCGGCGCTGAATACGGCAAGGGCATGATGAGCTGCCGGACGAACGGCGCGTTTGGAGCTCCGGTCTTCATGGAACTCGAGAAGGGCAGCTGGGGCTTTCAAATCGGTGGCGAGTCGATCGACCTGGTCCTGCTCGTGATGAACCCGTCGGGGATGAAGAAGATGCTCAGCGACAAGACGACGCTCGGCGCCGATGTGTCGGTGGCGGCTGGTCCGGTCGGACGCAATGCGGCGGCCTCGACGGACGCCAAGATGAACGCCGAGGTCCTCTCGTACTCGCGTGCGCAGGGGCTGTTCGCCGGGATCGATGTCTCGGGCGGCGTGCTGAGGCCCGACGGCGATGCCAATCGCGACCTGTACGGGCACGACGTCTCGGCACGTGCGATTCTCAGCGACGGAGGCAAGGCTCCGGATTCCACGCGGCCGTTCATGGCCGCGCTGGCGCACGAGCGCCCAGCCGACCGATAGGGCACCTAGGCACACCGTGGCGCGGTCTTCAGGGGCCTCCCTGGCCGCGCCACGCTCTTCGTGTCGGCGCAGGCCGTTCACCGTCGGCGCGATGGCAATCCAAGGCAGCATCGTGGAACGCGCACCTTCAGGTGTCAGCCGTGAGTGCCTTCCAGGCGCTCATATTGCCTGTCCTCATCCTTCACCAGACCTGGCCAATTCTTGAGGAGCTCAGTGAGTGCGTCCGCCCCAATCGGAGGGCTGAAGAGGTGGCCCTGTGCCTCCGAACAGTGTTGGGCTTGCAGGAACGCGAGCTGGCCCTCCGTTTCAACGCCGGTCACCACTACCCGCCGGTTGAGGCTCGCCCCGAGACCGATGATGGCCGTGAGGACAGGCGCATCTCGCACGTCCCCGACGATGCCTTGAACGAACGACGGGTCAACCTTCAGGACGTCAATCGGGAACTGCTGCAGATCGCTCAGGCTCGAATGCCCAGTCCCAAAGTGATCGACCGCCACACGGACCCCCAGCTCTTTCAACGCCTGAAGTGTCACGATGGCGGACGGGACGTTTTGGAGCAGCGTGTCCTCAGTGAATTCCACCTCGAGGTAGCCCGGCTCCAGCCCCGTGTCCTGCAGGATCGTCCGTACGTCGTCAAGAAAATATCGCCGCCAGAATTCGACGCCAGAGACATTGACCGCGACCAGCAACGATCGCAGCCCGGCGTCCTGCCAGGCGCGAGCCTGCCGGCACGCTTCGCGGATCACCCATTGACCGATGGCCACCAGCAGGCCGCACGCCTCCGCGGCTGGGATGAACGTCGCCGCCGGCAGGAGGCCTCGTTGCGGATGCCGCCACCGGACCAGCGCCTCGACGCCGATAATCTCGCCTGAGGCCAGATCGATCTGCGGCTGGTAGTACACGTCGAGTTCACTCTGTCCGAGGGCCCCACTGAGCCCAGATTCGAGAGATTGCCGATCGGCGGCCCGGGCCTTCATGCCGAAGTCGAAGAGTCTGTATTGGCCGAGTCCCGCGCGCTTGGCGTGGTACATCGCGGCGTCCGCGTTTGTGATCAGCGTGTCGGCATCCTGACCGTGATCGGGGTAGAGGCTCACCCCAAGGCTGACGGTGACGCGGACGTCCTGTGACTCCACGTGGTGCGGCCCGACGACCGCCTTGAGGAGCTTTGTCGCCACGAGCGCGCCATCCTCGACGTGCGCAATCTCCGGCAGCAGGATCACGAACTCGTCGCCGCTAATGCGGCTGACGGTGTCCGACTGCCTGAGCGCGCCGGTCAGCCGAGCGGCGATCGACCGCAGGACCTCGTCGGCCGCGGCATGACCCAGGAGGTCGTTGACACCTTTGAACCCATCCACGTCCAGGAAACACACCGCGAGGGGCTTATTGTGCCGATGGCCCATGGCAATCGCTGCAGTGAGCCGGTCGTGCAGCAGCAGGCGGTTTGGCAAACCCGTCAGCACATCGTGCTGCGCCAGGCGGGACATCTGTCGGGAGGTCTCGAGCGCGGCGCCCACGTCACGAAACACAATCACGGCGCCCGTCAGGCGTCCGTCCTTGTCATGGATGGGCGCGGCGGAGTCTTCAATCTCGGACTCGTGGCCATCACGCCGGATGAGGACACAGTTCGCGGTGAGGCCGACTGACTTGTCGAGCGCGATGGCCAGACTCAATGGGTTGCGCGACGGTTCTCGCGTCGCGCCATCAATGATGTGGAACACGTCGTCGAGCGGCCGACCGGCGGCGGCTTCCCGCGACCACCCGGTCATGGCTTCCGCGGCGAGATTGAGGTATGTGACATGACCCTCGATGTCCGTGCTGAGCACGGCGTCACCGATGGAGTTGAGCGTGACTTCAGCGCGTTCCCGCGCGGCGAATCGCGCCTCCTCAACCCGCCGGGACTCGATCATTGAGAGCCGTTCTTTCAGCCACGCGAATCCTGGGCGCGCTCGCGCCAATCCTGGTGGCTAAACTTCAGGAGCGCTATTGAGTCACGTCAAGCATGCGTTCGTCTGTTCAATACTGCACACTGCTAGTTGCCTTCGGCTTTCAGACGACTAACCGGACCTATACGCTCAAGCAAGGACTGCTCGACCGCTAGCACGAGCTGCGGAAGTGCCCGTCCAGGTTCTTTCGCCCTGGACGACAGCTAGGCCAAACGTGACTGACGACCGACTGTTGTGCACGCCAGGGCCGCGGCCGGCTGCTCGGTATTGCGAGAGGCTGCTACCGGATCATCGGGGAAACACCGATGTTGCCGGTGAGCCAAAGGATCAAGCAGATGACCAGCACCAGGCCGAGCAATCCGCCGCCGTAATGTGGGGTGCTCCACCCGTTGCCACGGCCGTAGTAGTAGCCCCCGCCGCCGCCAAAGAGAAGTACAAGGATGATGATAAGCAGGATCATAAGGGTCTCATTTCCTTCTGGGTTCACGGCGCGCCGCCGGCGTCTCGCGACGGGACGCATCTGGCGCTCCACCTGGGATGCTCCAGTCGTCGTCCGAACAAAGGCGTGTCAGAGAACCAGTCTGCGCCAGGACCGCGGCGGCCGTCTGTGCGCTTGGGAACACCGGTATCCAGGGTCCTCGGCGCAGGGTGAGAATCGGGCGTCAGGGCGCTTTGCTGACGAGCGCCGGCTCGCGGCCTGACGGCCCGCTGGGGGCTTGCGCGAGGACTCGCGCGACGAGCGCCTGCGCCTCCGCCTGGATGGTTTCAAGATGCGCACGGTCGCGGAAACTCTCCGCATACAGCTTGTACACGTCCTCAGTGCCGGACGGCCGCACGGCAAACCATCCGTCGTCGGTGATCACTTTCAGGCCGCCAATGGGGGCCCCGTTGCCGGGCGCCGTCGTCAAAATCGCGCGGATGACGTCGCCAGCGAGCTCTTTCGCCTCGATCTGGGTGGGGGAGAGCTGGCCGAGAAGACGTTGCTCGTCGGGCGTCGCAGGTGCGTCGATCCGTTCGTACAGAGGCGCGCCGAACTCGCCGGTGAGCTCCACATAGCGGGCTCCGGGATCGATGCCGAGCGTCGCCGTCATCTCCGCGGCCAGCAAGCCGGGCACGATGCCGTCCTTGTCCGTGGTCCAGGTGGTACCGTCGATGCGAAGAAACGCCGCGCCGGCGCTCTCCTCGCCGCCGAAGCCGACCGATCCGGCCAGGAGCCCATCCACGAACCACTTGAACCCGACCGGGACCTCGAGAAGACGGCGGCTCAATCCCTTCGTCACGCGGTCGATCAGGCTGCTGCTGACGACGGTCTTACCGACCGCGGCCGTGGGCGACCAGGCGGGCCGATGCGTGAATAGGTAAGAAATCGCCACGGCCAGATAGTGATTGGGATTCATCAATCCGGCAGTTGGGGTGACGATCCCATGCCGATCGTGGTCGGCGTCATTCGCGAAGGCGACGTCGAAACGGTCGCGCGTCGCCATGAGCGCGATGACCGGCACCATCGCGTACGGGGATGAGCAGTCCGTCCGGATCTTCCCGTCCCAATCCACGGTCATGAAACGGAACGTTGGATCGACCGTGGTGTTCACCACGGTTACCGCGATCCCGTACCGCGCGACGATCGGCGGCCAGTAGCGGACGCCGGCGCCGCCAAACGGGTCCACGCCGATGCGCACGCCTGCGCTGCGGATGCGCTCCATGTCGATCACGTGCCCGAGATCCTCGACGTAGGGCGTGAGGTAGTCGTGCAGATGCGTGGTCGCGGCGCGGCGCGCGCGCTCGTAGGGCATGCGGCGAACGGCCCGCAGGCCGTCCGCGAGCAGGGCGTTCGCCGTCTGCTCGATCCAGCCGGTGATCGTGGTGTCAGCCGGACCGGCCGTCGGCGGGTTGTACTTGAAGCCGCCGTCGTCGGGTGGATTGTGCGAGGGCGTGACGACGATGCCGTCGGCCAACCCGGCGGTGCGGCCGCGGTTGTAGCCAAGGATGGCGTGGGAAATGACGGGCGTCGGTGTATAGCCGCGCTCGCAGTCGATCATGACCTCGACGCCGTTGGCGGCCAGCACTTCGAGGGCGCTGACATAGGCTGGCTCGGACAGCGCATGCGTGTCGATCCCCAGGAACAAGGGCCCGGTGATCGCGTGCGCCGCCCGATACGAGCAAATGGCCTGCGTGATGGCCAGAATGTGCGCTTCGTTGAAGGAGCGCTCGAACGCGGAGCCGCGATGCCCCGACGTGCCGAACACGACGCGCTCGGCGGCGACTGATGCATCGGGCCGCTCGGCATAATAGGCGGTGACGAGCCTCGGGACGTCGACCAGCAAAGACGCGGGTGCCGGACGTCCGGCGAGCGGACTGATGGTCTTCATCCCAGCAGGACTTCGCGAGTTCTGACCGGCGTCAGGCCCTTTTCAGGAGCCGCGTGATCCAGACAAGGATCACCGCGCCGACGAACGCCACGATGATCGAGCCGATCATGCCGCCGCCAGGCCAGAGTCCGAGCATGCCGAAGAGCCAGCCCCCCACGATGCCGCCGAGGATGCCGAGGATGATATCGACCACGATGCCGTAGCCGCCGCCCTTCATGACCTGACCGGCGAGCCAGCCGGCGATGAGCCCGACGATGATCCAATACAGCATGGGTCGTCTCCTTAGTAAGCGTTTCAGAACTCGTCCAGGCGGGTGACGCGGAACGGCCCCGCCGAACGTCCAAGGGGGCCAGGCCCGGCTGACGCCAAGCGCGGCCAGACCCCACCGGGCCCATCATAGCCCCGCGCCTGGAAGCGCCGTGTCCCGTTCAGGACAGCGCCTGTCGGACAGCCCCCGGGATCCTGTATGCAGGCCGACAGTTCGGTATGGCTACCCGACGCAGAATCGCCCTCACTCTGTTTGTCATCGCCGCCGGCGTGCTGGCGGCGGCCGTTCTCCTGGCCCGGGTGCTCATCAATCCGGATCGCTACCGGCCCGAGATCACCTCCTACTTCGAAGAGAACACCGGAAAGACGACGGAAATCGAGGGGCTGGCGCTGACGTTCTTCCCTAAGGTCACGGTGCACATCTACGGCCTGGGCGTGAAGAGCCCTCCGCCATTTCCCGCCGGTGATGTCGTGCACGTGGCGCAGGCGGACGCGGTCCTTGACCCGTGGCCACTTCTGCGCGGAGCTGTCGTGATCAGATCGCTCACGCTGAAGGGCGTGACGATCAACCTGCTGTCGGCCCCGGACGGCCACTGGAACTTCGAGAATCCTCGAGCCAGCGGTTCGAAAAATACCTTCCCCATGGGCATCATCAACAGCGTGGTGATTGACGGGGCGCAGGTGACCGTCGCGAATGTGCTGCCTTCGGGGGCCGTCAGCCCGGCGTTTGCGGAAGCTCACGACATCGCCAGTGAGCTGACGGTCGTGAACCTGGCAGCCATCGTCAATCCTTCTTCGTCCTCGCTGAATGGCCAGGGCACCTGGCAGGCTGGCCGCTTGCGCTTTGGCGTGGTGGAGACGACCAATGTGCATTCGACGGTCCGGCTGGAATCGCAGAAGGTGTCCATTGCAAACGTGAAAGCCAGTGCGTACAGCGGGGCCATCACGGGCGCCTTCTCGCTCAGCGTGGCGACGGAGAACGCCAGCGTGACCGCCGACGCGCGACTGAGCGGGATCAACCTGGCCTCTCTACTGGTGGCGTTCCAGGAGCAACGCGCGAGCGTGACAGGAACACTGGATGGCGACGTGAACCTTGCGGGAGAGGTCGCGCACACGGCAAGCCCATTGGCGGGACTGCACGGCACGGGCCATGTGCGGATCCTCAACGGCGAGGTGCCGACCATGATGTCCAATCCCAGCATCAGCAGACTGGCGACGTTCAACGATCAAGGCCCCGCCAAGGAGAATCACACGTCGTTCGCCTCGATTGCCGCGGACCTGCAGCTTGCGGACCTGTGGGTGTCGAGCAAGCTCGTTGATATCGACGGCTTTGGATTGGATGTGGACGCGTCAGGACGTGTGAGCGTCTCCGGCTCGGACCAGGTGAGCTATCAGGGTGTGGCGACTATTACCACCAAGCAGGGTTTTTGGACCACCACGTTCGCTCGGCTTGGCGGAGCCACATTGACGGATGGCAAGCTGTCGTTTCCGTTCCGGGTCGGGGGAACGATCGAGAACCCGACGGTTTCGAGGGCGCCGAAGACCAAGTGAGAGGCTCGGTGGTTCAGGCGGTCGGCACGCTCACCGCGAATCCACACGATGCTCGACAACCCACTGGCGGCTCACGGACCCGAGTTTGCCATTTGCGGTGGGGCGTCTGGTGAGGATGAACGCGATCAGCGCCACAAAGCCAACGACCACGGTCACCGCCGTTTCTACCCAGGACATGGAGGCACGCTCCCTGAAGTCATTGAGGGGTTCGCCTGATGCATCAGAAGCCGCATGTACCCTGGGGCAGAAGGCGTACGCCACTGTCGGTGGCTGAGGCGACGTTGCCGAGGCTGTCGTGAATCGTGAGTGTGACGAACATCGTAAAGTTTGCAGGTCCGCTCGGAAACGGCGGCGGGGGCATCAGACTGCAGCTGAACGCGGGCATCGTCAACGTCGGACCGGTGGTCGTTTGTGCGAGCGACGCCGTCACGCCGTACGTCCAGCTCCAGGAGGTGATGGTGCCCGGCGCTGTCGAGGTGCTGCCGTCGAATGTGCAATTGAGCGTGTTGCCGCTATTCGTCAAGGTACACGTGTCCGATTCCGTTGGGCCGGACACGCCGAAGCTCGCCGTGGCGACGGCTGCCTGCGTGACCGAGAGCGTGGCAGAGGCCGACGTGCCGCCATACGAGCCGGTGACCGTGCCGCTTGTCGTGCTGGTAACCGGCCTGGTCAAGATGGAAAACGTGGCGCTCAACTGTCCAACCGGGACGGTGACGCTCGGGGGTACCGTAAGGGGGTCGCCGCCTGTGAGTGACACCACGGCGCCGCCAGCCGGAGCGCCCGCGGAAAGAGTCACGGAGCCGGTGACCGTGGTTCCCCCGATGACGGTCGGCGTATTCAGTAAGACCGAGACGAGCGCCACGGGTGACGCGGTGACGGTGAACGCAGCGGATTGACGGCTGCTGCCGTTGAGCGAGGCCGTAATCGTCGCGGTGCCCGTGGCCACGGCCACCACGTTGAATGTCGCGCTCGACGAGCCTGCGGGGATCGTGAGGGCCGTCTGCACGGTGGCGACTGCGGGGGTGCTGCTCGTCAATGAGATGCTCGCCCCGTTGGTTGACGCCGCCTCCGTGAGGCTGACCGTGCCCTGCCCGCTGCCACCCACCGCGACGCTCGTCATGCTGAGGGCGACGGCGGACACGCTGACCGTCGTAGGTGCCGTCGGCGAGGAGCCGCATCGCGCCGCGAGACAGGCGGCGATCACCAGTGTGGCGAACCTGGCAGCCCGTGGCGTGATATTCATGGGTCAACGCTATGGCAGGTACCGGTCATCCCGCTGTGCCGTAACGCACAGCATCGACAGGGTGGATAGGCCTTATCCCAGGACGACCTCGACGGTGTGGTGGGCTCCGTCGTCCATCAAGGGTATTCCCACGCCCCCCGTCTGGACCGTCGTTCCGTCGATCGAGACGCTCAGGACGCCGCGGCAGACGCCGTTCGGGTTCAACACGGCGATCTCATATCGCGCGGAGTGGTACTGGAACGCGATGTCGAAGCGCGGCCACGACGTCGGCACGCACGGATCGATGACGAGCGTGGTGCCCCGCAGACGAAATCCAAGGATCCATTCGAGACCGGCCCGATACATCCATCCCGCCGAACCGGTGTACCACGTCCAACCGCCACGGCCGACGTGCGCCGGCTCGGCGTAGACGTCGGCGCACATGACGTAGGGTTCGACCTTGTACGTCTGGACGTCGTCGGCCGAGCGCGCATGCGTGATCGGATTCAGGATCTCGAACAGTCGAGCGGCCTTGTCGCCGTCGCCGAGCAGCGCCCAGGCGATGATCGACCAGCAGGCGGCGTGCGTGTACTGGCCGCCGTTCTCGCGGATGCCAGGCGGATAGCCCCGGATGTATCCGATATCGAGCGCGCCGTGATCGAAGGGCGGCGTGAAGATCAGCGCGAGGCGATCCTCGGGACGGATGAGCTGCCGGTCCACCTCCGCCATCGCCATCGCCGCGCGGCTGCGCTCCGCGGCGCCGGACAGCAGGGCCCAGGATTGTGCGATCGAATCAATTTGACACTCCGCGCTCGCACGTCCGCCCAACGGCGTGCCGTCGTCGAAATAGGCTCGGCGGTACCAGCCGCCGTCCCAGCCGTCCCGCTCCAGAGACTGCGAGAGCGTGATGGCGTGGTGCCGCCACGATTCGCCGCGCGAGGCCTCGCCGCGGCGATCCGCCAGTGGCCCGAACGCCGACAGCGCGGCGTGAAGAAACCATCCGAGCCACACACTCTCGCCCTGCCCACCCACGCCGACTCGGTTCATGCCGTCGTTCCAGTCCCCGGTCCCCATAAGGGGCAGGCCGTGGCGGCCGATCGGAAGGCTGCTGTCGAGCGCACGCGCGCAGTGCTCGAACAGCGTGCCGTGCTCCGGTAA
>Ga0182024_10005718_pt1 | contig 27688 bp, 19 predicted proteins | sample P32metaG_FD_120480 | JGI IMG/M metagenome (GOLD analysis project Ga0182024, IMG submission 120480) | Permafrost microbial communities from Stordalen Mire, Sweden - P3-2 metaG (Illumina Assembly) | ecosystem: Environmental > Terrestrial > Soil > Wetlands > Permafrost | place: Sweden: Stordalen...
AGAACAGCCGAAGAAAAAAACGATGTTGCGAAAGGGGAATCCACCCGAACCACCCACGAAAGGCACCAAAGTAAAAGTGGAGTGGGATAAACCTAAGAATCCGCCGCCGTCTGGTAAGGTGTCCAGCGAGCCGAACAAGCTGGATATTCTTCACGAAATGCGAAAGCAGCTAGAAGCAACTGAAAATCCGACCCCGAAGCAACTGGCTGAATTGCTGGCGTTGAACACCAGACTATTGGTCCATCTGGCTGAACTATACCAGGGTGCTCCGAAGCATCGGGAATAGCCCTGTCGCAGTTGGGATTATTGTCGGATGAGGATCAAATCAAAGGGGGTAGACGATGGCCCGCGATGACTCAGCGATTCCAGACCGTGAGAAAATGCAATTCGAGTTCTACAAGCATTTGACGACGCTGGGATTCGCCGGAGCAGTGCTGGACTTGGCCTTGTTGGGATTGGTCGAACCCCCTGCGAAGCCATTTTTAGGCGCGTCCGTGCTTGCTCTTACGTTCGGTGCTTCGATTGCTCTATGGGCAATGTGGGCGATAAGTCATTTGGGCGTTATCAGATTTTCACGTCTTGAATTTATTTCCTTCGTTTCGATAGTATGCGGGACGTTCTTTATCGTGCTTTCGTTACTTTTCAGCGTGAATTGGAAGGAATTTTCCAAACAGTTTGAAAAGCAGGGAGGACAACCTGCTAAGACTGCTCCCAAATCGCCAAGCAAAACTCCATCTAAAGCGCCAAGAGCGGGGCGACCGTGATTCGTTTTTCCGTGTTCATCCTTTCCGAATAATGCTCTATTTGCCAACAAGAAAACCCCTTCAGGCAATCCTGAAGGGGTTTGAAAAATCGAGTCGTTCTAGCGCCACTTCGCAATAAGCAGGCGACAGATCGCAGCCGATCCAACGTCTGCCCAATCTCTGGCAGGCAACCAAGGTGCTTCCAAGACCGCAGAACGGGTCAATCACAATGTCGTTAGGACGAGTCAGAGACTCGACCATGAAGCTTGCTTCTTCGATGGTCTTGGGGCAAGGATGTCTATCTCTGAGTTGCGGAATCGACTTGTAAAAAATTACTCCATCCCTGTCTGGAAATCGTATCGCTTGACGCTCACGATCTTGGACGATCCAGATATGCCCCGATGCCTGCCGAGTAGCGCCGAAGCGAGACAAAGCCCAAACTCTATGCGGCCCGAACCATTGGGCAAACCACGGGTAATAGATCATTCCCGACGACCAAGCCAGATTTCCGTTAGGCTTCAAGACTCGCCTAATTTGTTCGTAAATCGGCTTGTGAACTTGCCAGTGTTTGGTGGCGCGTTGCAACTTGGTCGGCTCCTGCCCACCCAAGTCTTCTCCCCAATCGTAGACACTGTACAAGCTTCGCACGCCATAAGGCGGATCGGTAATGCAGTGGTCAACCGATTCGCTAGGCATTGACCGCAGTAGGTCTAAGCAATCCATTGCATAGACCTTGCCGATATAGCGGTCAATTTTCATCGGTAGGGACTTCCGTTTCTGGCTTGTAGTTGCGGGGAGCCAGCATCGTCTTGACGGAATCCTCGCTCACGCCGAACTTGGCCAGAAACCGAATCAGGTTGCCGTGAGAACCACGAACCTTCAATTCCTTGGCGATGTCGAGAACCTTTTGCTCCCAAGGTTGTAGACGGGGCTCGGTTGGCTTCCCGCCCGATTTTCCTTCCGCTTCTTTCTCCGATTTGGAAATCTGCCGCAGGGCCGCAACCAGTGAGTGAGTCCCTGGCTTGACCTTTTCCCAATCCTTAGCCAGACGGCTGTACACTGCGGCACTCGAATAGGGCAACTCGACCAGAGCCAAATAATCTCGCCACTGCGGAGCGGACAGCCCAAGGCGAGCTTTGAGCAGCGTTTCGCCTTTCTCTCGTGCCTTGGTCAAAGCGTTTCCCCATGCGGCGCTTTCCGCTTCGGTTGCCGCCTTGATTTTGGAAATGCTCTCAGCCAACTCCCGCTCTTGATCCTCGGTCCCGAACTTGACCAAGACGTATTTGCGTCCCTCTTTGTCATGGAATTCGCCGTCCATCGCCGAGAACGATTCGGCATCGAAAGCGATCTTGACCACTTCATCGGTGGCGTTGAGAAACTGCCCGACCCGTGCGGCCCCAGCATTGACGACAAGAATTGCCCCATCGTCACGCCGCAGAGCCGAGCCGTGGGGAAGCCCCTCGAAACTGGCGTAGGTCGTCGGCTGGAAAACCGACCGCTTCGCCATTTCCCCAACCGCCGCCAGTACATCCTGAGCCCGCTGAATCCCCTTCACCGAACCTTTTTCTTTCGTCTTCATCGCTGTATCCCTTTCTGTGGTTTTCTGCGGGAAAACCCCGCAGTTACACAGACTCCCGGTACAACGGCTCTGACATATCTGTGCTAGTACATGCAGTACAGTTGACCAAGAGCGGGGCTGAGAAGCGGGGGCGAGACAGAGGATCGAAGCCCCCAGGATCGCGCAATAATGCACGGGAGGGGCGGGGCGGATTGGACTACCCCTCAGAAACGAAGAAAGCCAGGGCAGCCCCCTGGCTTTTTCTTTTGGCCGTGCTCGCTCGCTGCGGCCTACTTCGGCTTGTTAGCGGCAGCAGCCATTTCAGCCAACGTCCGTGCTGGGCCAGCCGATTTCTTTGATTTGATCGGGTCAATTGAACGGCGAGCAAGTTCCACCGAAAGTTGTTCGGCCGCTTCGTTGGTCAGCCTAATCTGTTGCCCATCGGCGAAAATGACAGACAAAACTCTGTGTTCCTTGTCATAGGTCGCGTGGCAAATCGCTTCGATATTCGCAAAGGCCGCGTTGCCGCCGTCTGGCTGATAGATGAAAAAATTCTTGTTCATTGGATTCCCTACCTGTCTGGGGTGAAACTAGGACTGGCGCTGGTTGCGGGGCGGTCAAGCGCTATGACGCCAACCTGATCGCGGGTGCGGCAACATGCACCACCACACTGTCAACAAATCGAAGGTCAGAATCGGTCGGATGTAGATCGAGGGGTGCCCAGTATTCAGTTTTGTCACCACGAGCAACAGCATCCTTGAAGAATTCGTGCATAAGTTGACTCACCCACACGACTCTTATGTCGGATTTTTTTGGCCCCCTGCCGCAATGAACCGAGGCTTCCCAAGTTCCATTCGACCGCAACGTCAACTGCATCTTCGGCCAAAAACCTTTTGCATTGTCATAACCTACGATCCAAAAAATCGCGTCTTTGGGCGGCAACTTGTGGGTGCCACGCATATAGACCAACGACGGGTCTGCCTCAATCCACGTAGGCAATGTAATGGTGACTTGCCCAATGGGGTCAAACGGTTCAACGGGTTCGACCGCAATTTGCGCTACGGGCTTCGGCTTGCTGAATAATCTCACTTTGAGCCGTTTTCCCGCCTCGCAAATTGGTGTCCAGACTATCGAAAGAATGCGTAGAATCGACGCTGCCAACGACCAATGCTCTGGGGTAAGTGATATGTCTTGCATGGCTCGAACCTTATCGTTTCGGAAAATCGGAGTAACCATTCCCTGCTTTCTACCGCCAGAATGGCTCAATTAAAAGCACGATGTCACGCTAGAAAAATCTTCCCAGCCGCAAATCCCAACCAAGCAAGCCTTTGCGTCCAATAAGGGATTTGATTGAAGCGTTCGGAAGGGCTTAGAAATTAGGCCAGTGGGGCGTTAGGCTTGGGGCATGAAACCCAAACCAAAGACGCGCCCCAAGCCGCAGCCAAAGGCTTCGGACGTTGAAATCGTCCGGCTGCTTTGGCTGCTAACCCGCAAGATTCCCGCCAAAAAATAGCCATTTCCGACTTGCGGGCCAAATGCAAATATGAGTACGTGTACCGTGCCGGTTTCGAGAAAGGCTTCACTCTGCTGCGGCTCGAGATCCTCGCGAACGCCCAAGAACATCGCACTGGCCAGACGGGCTTGGGCCGGAGCGAGGCTGCGGCGGAGCAGCGCCACGCCGCTGGCACGCAGTCCATCGGTCCAGCGGGCCAGTTGCCAAGGCGAACCGCCCGCGGTTCGCACCACCGCCTCGGGAAACTCCGATCGAAGTGTGCAATGTCTCCCATCGTCCCGCGCGGTCGCGGCATAGTCGAACTCACCGGGATTGGATGGCGTTGTCAGCGCCGCCAGATGGCCAAAGATGCGTAGACGATCGCCGGCCGCGACCGGCACACGATCTCCTGCAACGACCAATGTGGTGCGGCCCGAAGCCGGTCGCCAGGCGGCGCGGTCGCGGATAGCCGTCACATCGATCTCTACTCGCGAGCGATCTTCGACCGGCAGCGTGGCCAGGGGATTGTAAGGAGGCGCCGGCATATAGTGCGGCGCGCTGGCGACGATTGCTTCGAGACAAACCGGTTCGCTCTGGGGCCGGGCGAACAAGCCCAACTCGTCAGACGCGAGCAGACTCGTCTGCGCGTGGTGCCAGGCGCCGGCTACGGCGGCGACCGTCACGCCGAGCGCGATCATCGCCGGAGTGAAACGCTCGCGCCGCCACAGCGGTTGCCAAACGGCGAGGCCGCCGCCGGCCAGACCGATCCAGGTCCACCAACCGAGGGACCAATAGCGATCGACGATAATGCCAGTGGCCGCCACCACCGCCACGATCATCAGCGGTTGATACGCTGGCTCCTGCGGCGATTTGGCAGTTTCGTCCGGGCGCATGTATTTACCGGGCGGCGAACCCCGCCCGCGTGGAGCAATTTGATCAACAGGTGCGGCGCGCCCGCTGCTATGTGGCTTGCTTCCAGCGCACCGGACCGGCAGTAATTGGCAACCCATTCAGGATCGCGGTTAGCGCGTCTAACTTGTTTCGCGGGTGCTTGTACACGTACCGCTGGAGAAGTTCTGGGACGGTGCCTTTTCTGCCTTGCTTGTCGGTGAAGACGATCGGAATGATCGCAAACCGCGAGCCTTTTTCTCGGCGCTCGCTGACGGCGTAATCTAGTTCATCTGCAAGGTATTTCGTATCCACGAAGTCGGGCGTGATAAAAAACACCACAGCGCATGACTTTTTGAACCCATCGAGCAAACCCCGCTCGAGAATCGCGCCGGCGTGCATCGCGTCTTCGTCCATCCAAGTTTGGAACCCCAATCGCTCTAGCACAGCCTTAAAGCTTCGAACCATTGGTTTATTCGTGCCCTTATGGCTCAGAAATATCCGCTGTGCGGAAGGCGCAAACTCGCCTATCGAAGTTCGGAACGTTGCGACAAACGTTGAGCCGTGCTCTCCGCGCGTCTCGTCGACGTGTGGCTCGATCGTCGCCACACCGGAAACCCCGGCGAAACTTTCGGGCAGGACATCGAAGCTGCGATATAGGTCAATGTCGAACTGCCATTCTTTCAGGCTTGACCGCGGCTTTAGCCAAAAGAACTGTGAGCCGCGAAGCCGGCTGTGAACGGTCCAAAGGGCGTTGTCGACCGTCGTCCCCCGCGCAAAATTTCCTTTGAAAACGAGTTCGATCGCTTCTGGTTCCCCCGGGTTCGGTGGCGTGTGCGTGGGCTGCACAAAATTTGGTGCGCCGGGCCCCGCGATCCAAGCAAATTGCTGAAACATTCGACTCTATTCCCCGCTTAACTCGATCCCTCAGCGTGAGCCGACTAATGCATACCAGTATAACGGGACTCGTCGCCGGCGCGCCATGGTCTTATGACAGTGCGGCAAGACTCGCAAAAGACTATAATCGCCGACAGTTTGACCAACCGGACTCCCGCCAGCGATTCGAGCGCCAACGCATGATCAACCAATCGCTGAAAGATTATCTGACCAGCCACATCCTGCCGCGCGTGCAGACACCCGCCCAGTACCTGGGGGGTGAGCTGAATGCGGTGGTCAAGGATCACCGGCAGGTGCGCGGCCGGGTCTGCCTGGCGTTTCCCGACGCCTACACGATCGGCATGAGCCACCATGGCCTGCAAGTTCTGTACACACTGATGAACAATGACCCGGACTGGGCCTGCGAGCGCGTCTTCACCCCCTGGCCCGACATGGAGGCCGCGCTGCGCGGGGCCGAGTTGCCGCTCTATAGCCTGGAAACGTTCACGCCGCTGTCGGAGTTCGACGTGCTGGGCTTCACGCTGCAATACGAAATCTGCAGCAGCAACCTGCTGGCGATGCTCGACCTGGGCCGGATTCCGCTCCACTCCACCGAGCGGACGATGAACGATCCCTTGGTGATCGCCGGCGGACCGTGCGCTCAAAACCCGGAGCCGCTGGCGCCGTTTATCGATTTGTTCGTCACCGGCGACGGCGAACCGAGCTTGCCGGCAATTTGCCGGCGCTGGCTGGCCATGCGTCAGGCCTGTCGACGGGGCGGCGGTTATCTGCAAGGCGAGGCGGGCCGCCGCGAGCGCGAAGAAATGCTGGCCCACCTGGCAGCCGAATTGCCGTACGCCTATGTCCCCCGGTTCTACGAGTCGGAATATCACGACGACGGCCGGCTGTTGGGCATCCACCCGACGCGCGCGGGCGTGCCGGCAACGATCGAGCCCTGCATGATCGACGACCTGGACGGAATGCCGTTGCCGACGGCTCCGGTGGTGCCGCTGGTCGAATGTGTTCACGATCGGATCGCGATCGAGATCATGCGCGGTTGTCCCTGGCAGTGCCGCTTTTGCCAAAGCACGGTGATCAAGCGGCCGCTGCGGGTGCGCGAGGTCGAGACGATCGTGGCGGCGGCACTCGAGAGCTATCGCCGCACCGGCTACAACGAGATTTCGCTTTTGTCGCTGTCGACGAGCGACTATCCCTACTTCGAGCGGCTCGTCGAGCGGATGCACGAGACGTTCCGGCCGCTGGGCGTAAACATTTCGGTCCCCAGCCTGCGCGTGAACGAACAGCTCAAGAGCGTGGCGGCATTGGTCGACCCACACCATCGTGGCAGCCTGACCCTGGCGCCGGAGGTTGCCCGCGACGACATGCGCGAACAGATCCGCAAGAAGATCAAGAACGAAGACCTGTTCGAGGGTTGCCGGCAGGCGTTTCAGAACGGCTTCCAGCAGATCAAACTCTATTTTCTGATCGGACTGCCCGGCGAGCGGGCGATCGATCTGGACGGCATTTTGGAGATGTCCGAGACCCTGGCGGCGATTGGCCGGCAGGAGCGTGGCAAGCAGACCAAGATTACGGCCAGCGTGTCGAACTTCGTGCCCAAGGCCCATACGCCCTACCAATGGAACGGCATGCAGACGCGCGATTATTTCCACTGGGCCCATCAATATCTGCGCGATCGGCGGCGTGGCAGCGTGGTGGTCAAATGCCACGACGTCGAAACGAGCATGCTGGAAGGTGTGCTCAGCCGAGGCGACCGCCGGGTGAGCGCCGCGGTGGAGTTGGCCTACCGGCGCGGAGCGCGGATGGAAAGCTGGTTCGAGCACGCACGGCCCCAGCTTTGGTGGCAGGCGCTGGCCGACGCCGGCGTCGACGTCGAAGCGACACTCCACCGGCCGATCCCCATCGGCGACCGGCTTCCCTGGGATCATATCAATGTGAAGAAGGGGCGGCCGTTTTTGGAAAAGGAACAAAACCGGGCGACGCTGCAATTGACCGCCATGGCCGACGCCGTTTGACGGACGCCGGCTCCAAGCGCGCGGCCCCACCCGCCGCCCGAACGACACCCTCCGCCTGCCGCCAATCGACGCTGCCGGCCGCCGCAACTCACGAGTGAGTCTCACCTATGTCGCGCTATCGGCTACTCGCCTTGGACATCGACGGCACGTTGGTCAACAGCGACCATGATTTGACCGAGCCGACCCGGCAGGCCGTGTTGCGGGCAAAGCAGGCCGGGCTGGAAGTCGTCCTGGCCACCGGCCGCCGCTACAGCCGGACGCTGCCGCTGGTCAAGCCGCTCGGGCTGCACGTGCCGGTCATCACGGCCAGCGGCGCGCTGGTCAAAGATCCGCTCGACCATCGAACGCTGTTCATGGCCGAGTTCCGTCCGGGAGTGCTCCAGCAGGTTCTGTCGGTCGTCGATCGAGAGGGCTACGATCCGATCCTTTACGGTGATACCTTCGCCGAGGGTTTTGACTATTATCTGAGTCGGCTCGATGCACGCGGGACGGAACTGAGCGAGTTCTTGGGCATGAACGCCGGCTGCGGACGCGAGTGGCCGGGGATGGTCGCGGCGCCGCCGGAGGGAATCTTTGCCGGCTTCGCCATGGGAGGGCGGAGCGAGATGCTCGCGCTGGCCGCCGCGCTCGAAAAGCAGTTGGGCGAGCACCTATCGGTCCACGTGCTGCGCAGCCCGCGCTATCGAGGCTTTATGTGCGAGATCGCGCCGGTGGGGATCACGAAGTGGCACAGCGTTTTGCGACTGGCCGAGGAGTGGGGAATCTCGCCGGCGGAGATCTGCGCCGTGGGGGACGATGTGAACGACATTCCGATGATTCGCGGCGCGGGGCTGGGCGTGGCAATGGGGAATGCCTTGGACGAGGTGAAAGCCGCCGCCGACCGCATTGCCCCTTGCAACAACAGCGACGGACTGGTGGAGGTCATCGGCTGGCTGGTCGACGATTGAACCAGCGACGGGAAACCCTGAGATATAAAAAAACCATCCTCGCGACTTGCGTCACGAGGATGGTTTTTTCGTTTGAATAAAGAGCCGATGCGGCAATTAGCAACTGCAGCAGCAGACCGGCATGCCATTCATCATCAGGCAGCAGACGCAACCGGCTTCCATGCACTTCATGATGCTATCGCAGCACGATTGGCACATGTCGCAGCAAGCCTTGTCGCCGCTGGTGCAGGTGAAACTGACACCGTGCTTGGTGTCGGCGACCTTGCAGTTGCACATGCAGAACGAGCACTGACAAATCGTCATGCCGTTCATCATGCACGAGCAACTGCACATGCCGCCGGCCATCATCTTGCACAGATTCTGCAGCGTGGCGGCGCTCATCTCGTCTTCGCAAGTGCAGGTCAGCTTCATGCCGCCGGCACATTTCTCGAACTTCATCGTGCAGCGCGGCACCATCATCATCGAGGGGGTCGCCGGCGCCATCGAAGGCATGCCACCCTGGGGCATCGAACCCATGGTGCCCATCGAACCCATCATCGAACGTTCGAACATCATCGTGCTGGACATACTCAATTCTCCTTAATGATTTGGTCGGCAGCCTGGCCTGCCAGCATTGGCAGTTGCCCTGCGTCGCACCGGGCGGTCCCTCTGGCCTTCCCAGTCAGTCGCGCAAAAAAAGTCTGGTGGAGCCTCTCGCGAGTCGGGTCAGCAAATAACGATGCCTGGGAATATACCGACGCGAAGCGATAACGCAAGTGATTGTCGCCAACGAATTTGCATCCTTATCAAACTGATCATCTTGATCGACTTTGCCGGAAAGGCTGGCCGATAGCAGTGTTAGCCGACGTGCTAGCAAGGGGCGCTTTTTTCTCTGCCACGATCGGCTCATGCCGCCGCGCCAGGGTGGACGAATAGCTCTTAGGCTGAGTTTGCCGCTTGGCGCGATTATTCCGGAAAGCGGCCTTCACTCGGTTTGTTCCCCCCGGCTTGCGCGAGGGCCTGTCATGGTTAGCCACTCGAACGTGCTCGAACTGATCGGCAATACGCCGCTGGTCGAACTGTCGCGCATCGACGCCGGCCTCTGCCAACTGCTGGTCAAACTCGAAAACCACAACCCGGGCGGTTCGATCAAAGATCGCATCGGCCGTTCGATGATCGAAGCCGCCGAGCGGGCCGGCCTGATCGGGCCGGGTTCGATGTTGGTCGAGGCCACGGCCGGCAACACGGGCATCAGCCTGGCGCTGGTCGCCGCGCAGAAAGGCTACCGGCTGACGCTGATCATTCCAGACAAGATGAGTCAGGAGAAAGTCTTTCATCTCAAGGCCCTGGGGGCCAACGTGGTGATGACGCGCAGCGACGTGGGCCGCGGACATCCGGACTACTATCAAGATCTGGCCGAGCGGATCACGCGCGAAACTCCCGGCGCCTACTATATCAATCAGTTCAACAATCCGGCCAATCCGCTGGCCCACGAAACGACGACCGGTCCGGAAATCTGGGCACAATCCGAGCATCGCCTGGACGCGGTCGTGTGCGGCGTTGGATCGGGCGGGACGATTACCGGACTGAGCCGATTCTTTGCCGCGGTGGCACCCCATGTCGAAATCGTGCTGGCCGATCCGGTCGGCTCGATCCTGGCCGGCTATGTTCAGACCGGCGAATTGGGAACGGCCGGCTCGTGGCTGGTGGAAGGGATCGGCGAGGATTTTCTGCCGCAGATCGCCGACCTGTCGCGCGTCCGCAGGGCCTACTCGATCAGTGACGCCGAAAGTCTTGATACCGCGCGCGAGCTGCTCAAGCAAGAAGGAATTCTGGCCGGCTCGTCGAGCGGAACGCTGGTCGCCGCCGCGCTGCGTTATTGCCGCGAGCAAAGCCTGCCCAAGCGAGTGGTGACGCTGGTGTGCGACTCCGGCAACAAGTACCTCTCAAAGATGTTCAACGACTATTGGATGGCCGATCAAGGGTTGGGCCACGGCGCCACGTTCGGCGATCTGCGCGATCTGATTCCCCGCCGGTTCGCCGACGGAGGGGTCGTGAGCGTCGGTCCCGACGAACCTTTGGCCGTCGCCTATAAACGGATGCGCCTGTACGACGTGTCGCAATTGCCCGCCGTCGAGCGTGGCAAGATCGTCGGCCTGGTCGACGAATCGGACCTGCTGCTGGCGGTCTCGAATCATCCGGAAGGTTTTTCGCAGCCGGTGCGGCACTTCATGACGACCAATTTGGAAACCGTCCCGCCGGGCGCGACGCTGGAACGATTGCAACCGATTTTCGAAGCCGGCCGCGTGGCCATCGTGGCCGACGCAGCCGGTTTTTACGGTCTGATCACTCGGGTCGACGTACTGAATCATCTCCGGCGGCAACTGGCCGCCTGACACGCTACGATTGAGGAAACCAGCAGATGGATACCTTGCCTTCGACAAACCACGGTTGGGCCAGCGGCACCAGCGCCACGCCGACGCCGATTGTGCCGACCGCTCGAGTGACCGCGCCGCGGCATGGGTTTGCCACCCGCGCGATTCACGCCGGCCAGACGCCCGATCCGACGACCGGCGCCATCATGACGCCGATCTTCGCCACGAGCACCTATGTGCAGCAATCGCCGGGCGTTCACAAAGGATTCGACTACGCGCGGAGCCACAACCCGACGCGGTTCGCCTTCGAAAAATGCGTGGCCGACCTGGAAAACGGGACGGCCGGCTTCGCCTTCGCCTCGGGGCTGGCCGCCATCGGCACCGTGCTCGAACTGTTGGACCACGGCTCGCACGTGTTGGTCTGCGACGACCTTTACGGCGGAACCTACCGGCTGTTCGAGCGCGTGCGCAGGCGGACGGCGAACCTCGAATTCAGCTATGTCGATCCGACCGATCTGACCACGTTTCGCCAGGCGATCCGTCCGACGACGCGAATGATCTGGATCGAGACGCCCTCGAATCCGTTGTTGAAAATAGCCGATTTGGCCGCGATTGGCGACATGGCCCGGCGCTATCGATTGATCACCGTGGTCGACAACACCTTTGCCACGCCCTACATCCAGCGGCCGCTGGATCACGGTTTCGACATCGTGGTCCATTCGGTGACCAAATACCTGAACGGCCACTCCGACATGGTCGGCGGCATGGCGGTGGTCGGTCGGCGGCAAGAACTGAAAGAGCAACTCGGCTTTCTGCAAAACGCGGTCGGCGGAATCAGCGGGCCGTTCGACAGCTTCTTGGCGCTGCGTGGCATCAAGACACTCGCGCTGCGGATGCAACGGCACTCCGCCAGCGCGCTGAAGATTGCCGAATGGTTGGCCGTGCGGCGGGGTATTGCCCGCGTCTACTATCCCGGCTTGTCGAGCCACCCGCAACACACGGTGGCCAGTCGACAGATGAACGGCTTTGGCGGCATGGTGTCGGCGGTGCTGGAAGGGGGCGAGGCGCGCTCGCGGCGTTTTCTCGAACGCTGCCGGCTCTTCTCGCTGGCCGAAAGCCTGGGAGGTGTCGAAAGCCTGATCGAACACCCGGCGCTGATGACGCACGCTTCGATTCCGGCGGCCAAGCGGGCCGCGATCGGCATCGACGACGGCCTGGTCCGGCTCTCGGTCGGCATCGAAGACGTCGACGATCTGATCGCCGACTTGGACAGCGCGCTGGGGACCGATTAAGACGCGCGCTTGCGCGCTCGACTCTCCGCAGGTTCGCCCGCCGCGCTTAGTGCGCGGCGCGGGAACGGAAAACTGAGCTCGACTCAGTTCCAGACGGAGAAATATCGCTGGTGGTGGCGCGGCGGCTCCAGAGCCTTTCGCGCCCGCTCTTCGGCCATGCGATAGATGAACTGCCAGGCCGCAAGCTGGGCCGGATCGACGACCAGGATGATCATCGTCGGCACGCTTCCACACTCCACGAGCGGCCCGGCTGGTTTGGCCACGGACAGTTGCCCCGGTTGTGTGAAGATGCGGTTGGCCGGCATGATGGGTAACCCCCTTTCGGGATCGCTGGTTTCGCTCGGTTTTAGATCAAAACAGCACAAAGATCAGTAGCTTGATCATCTATGTTATATATATCGACTTTTGCTAGCAATGGCAAGAATTTTGTTCGGCCGGGCGCATAACTCGATACTTAAATCGTTGCAAGAGTGCAACTTATAGATTTTCATCCGGCGGAGAAATCGCCGGACAAAGCTGGCGGCCGATAAGACTGCCGAAAGCACTCAGAATACGCAAGACTCGCAAATGGCTGTGTTCGCGTGGCCGCGAATTGCCCCGCGTTTCAGCCGGCAACCACTTGATGGGGCAGTTTGGCCAGCAGATCGATCCCCAGGTCGTCGGCCAGGCCGCTGAGCGGAGCGACGACTTCGGGGGGCAGAACGATTCCTTCGACCAGGGCGACCTTGCGCTTGCCGGCTTCGATCTCGCCGGGGACGAAGATTTGCTGGCTGCCGGGTGCTTTGGGCGAATCGTGAATGCCTTTGACGACATGATCGACGCGGCTTTTGAAATCGGCCAAGGGCATGATCTTGCTGACATCGATGGCCACGAACGCGGCCCCGTGACCGGTGGCCAAGGTCGGATCGCTGTCGATCCAACCTTTGATTTGCCAGGTGAGGCCCGCGCCGCTCAAGCAACCGGCTAACATTTCGATCAACAGCGCGATGCCATAACCTTTGTGGCCCCCCATCGGCTGGAGCGAACCGCCGGCAAAAAAGGCCGCCGGATCGGACGAGGGATTGCCGGCCTTGTCTTTGATCCAGTCGAGCGGAATCTGCTTGTTGTGAAAGTGGGCCGCCATCACTTTGCCGCCGGCAACGGTGCTGCTGGCCATGTCGAGCATGATCGGATCGCCACCGGTCGGCACCGCATAAGCGAACGGGTTGCTGCCGGTCAGCGCGCCGCGAGCACCGGGGGCGCTGACGCTGGGAATGTCGTTGGCCATGGCCAGCGCAATGAAACCTTCGCCGGCGGCGAGCGACGGATAATAGCCGGCGGCGCCGAAGTGACAACTCTCGCGGACCGTGGCCAGCCCTATGCCACCGGCGCGCGCTTTTGCCATCGCCTGGCGCATGGCAAAGACGCTCGTCACCATGCCGATCGAATTATCGCCATCGACCTGTGCCCAGGCCGGTCCTTCGGCGACCACGCGTGGCTTGCCCTGCACATGGAGTCCGCCGCCGCGCAGCCGCCGCACATATCCGCGCAGCGATTTGACGCCATGGCTGGAAACGCCCCAGGTGTCGGTGGTCACCAACACCCCGGCGGTCGTCTCGGCGTCCTCTTTGCTCATGCCGATCGAGGTGAGAGCGTCGACGACAAACCGCGACAGGTCGTCGGCCTTGACGCGCAGCGCCTGCGCGTCGTGATCCATCATCCAGTTCTTTGCCATCGTTCGCTCGCCACGTGAATCGATCGGAAAAACAGACAGACTTGAAACAGCGGCTGACGCCGGCCTTATTTGCTGGCCGGTACGCCGTTGACGATGTTGTAGACCGGCTTGCCGTTGGCTCCCAGGGCGGCGATCGTGGCCACTCCGGTCCGCAGCCGCATCATGGCGGGCATGCTGGCCGAGGCGATGTGCGACGTGAAGACGACATTCGGCATCGAACGCAACGGATGGCCGTCCGGAATCGGCTCGGGAGCCGAGACGTCGAGTCCCGCGCCGATCAGCTTGCCCGACTTCAGCGCTTCGACCAGGGCGTCGGTGTCGACGAGATCGCCACGCGAGACATTGATCAGAATCGCTCCCTTTTTGAACTTGGCGAGCCGGGCCGCGTTGATGATTTTGCGCGTCGCATCGGTCGAGGGAATGTGCAGCGTAACGACGTCCGATTTTTCCAAAACTTCGTCGAGCGTCGACGGGTGACAGCCCAGCCCACGGATATCGGAGGCGTCGAGCTGCGGATCGAAGGCCGAGAGCTTGCAGTTGAAGGCTTTGAGGCGATGGGCGACGGTCCGGCCGATGCGGCCGAGACCGACGATTCCGACCGTCAGTTGGCTGAGTGCGAACATGGAGGTGATCGGCACCGGCATCCCCCACTTGCCGTCGCGGATGATATTGGCGTTGGGAACGATTCCTCGCGTCACGGCCAGCAGCAGGGCCAGGGTGTGGTCGGCCACCTCGTCGATGCAATAGTCGGGAATGTTGCAGACCGGAATGCCATGTTCGCGGGCGGCCGGCAGATTGACGTTGTCGACACCGATGCCGTAGCGCACGATCGCCTTGACCCGCTTCATGGCGGCGATGACCGTCGGTGTCAGTGGGGCATATTGACTGATGACGGCGTCGGCGTCGCTCACCAGCGCGATCAGTTCGGCTTCGTTGGACTGCACGCGGGCGACCAACTCGCAGCCCTGTTCTTTGAGGACGCCGGCTTCGATGTCGAGATCGTCAAACTGATAGTCGGTGACAACAACTTTTTTCATGATGGTAGGGGTTTTTGAGCAAGATGGTGGGTGGGAGGCGGTAAGTTGATTCTGCAATATAGTAAGACTGTCTGAGGGCCACAACGATCTTTCGTGAGCCACACGCGTCCTCCGCGACCCGCAGCGCCGGCAAAGCCGCTTTGGGCTGGGCTGCTCTGGCAGGGCCGCTCTGGGCTGGGCCGCCGGTCATTCGCAGGGGAGGAAGGCAAAGTGGCCGATGCGCGCTTTGCCGCGGTCGTTCTCCAAAAGCATCCAGCAGTCGTAACAACGGAGGACTTCGTCGCCGTCGACGTCGAGCGCCAGGGCAAAGTGGGCCCAGGCCAGCCGGTCGCCGTCAGGAATTTCGGCCGGAAACCCAAATTGCTTGCTGGCGGCCGAGCCGGCGAGCCCGCCGGTCCGATCGGTGACCACCTTGCCCAGTTGCACGGCCTCGCCAAATTGCTGGGCCGCTTGCTTGCAGGCCGCGGTGAATTTTTCGAGCGACATCCGGCCCTGCAGGCGGCTGGAGGTGAGATCGTAAGCCGCGCGATAATCGCCTGCAAACACCGCGTCGGCAAACAGTCGGGCGATTCGGTGGCAGTCGGCATCCGACGGCAGGGCCGCCGAAGGTTTTTCGTCGTCCGTGGCACGCTCCTTGGTCCGAGGTTCGTCGGCCGGCGAATTCTTTGTTTCTGTCTCGGCGGCGGGCGTGCAACCGATCGTTGAGACTGCCAGCGCGATAGCCAAGAGAGCCAGCGCGGGGGCCACGGTCCGCGAGGCAAACGCGGCCAGTTGACCGAAGATTGCCTTGACGATTGGTTTGGTTTTCATCAGGGGTGACTTCCATGTGCGGGGGAGAGGTGCCAGCCAAGCCCGCTGGGAGCGAATGCCAGCAGGCCGGACCGAAGGGAAATGACATCTATAGAGAGAGACCTTCATGCCGCGCTGGGCAGGATACCCCCGGCGAGGACCTGCGCGAAGTACCTGGAATTGGGCCAGTGGGCGGGGGCAGCGCCCGACTGCGGCCGGCAGCGTGTCAGCCTTGTCGTTCAGCCCAGGGCGGTCGGCTATGATGGGCTCGAATGACAAACGGGCCGTGAGGAATGCCCCAATATGACCCACATTGTTACCGGACTTATCGCAAAACCGTTCGCACTTGAAGCGTTCGCCTCGAAGCATTCGCTTCACTCGCCGATCTCGCTGAGCGTGGGCTTGTCGATACTGCCGTTGCGCGATGACGATATCGACTCCTTACTTCCGTCGCCCCCGACAGGGCTCGTGGACGGCTTCGAGCACCTTTCAGAGCAACTTATGCACCTGCTGGAGGCTGCGTCTTTGAATTGTGCCCTTTTGTATTTCGAGACCGAATATTTTGGCGGTGACGGATCGCAAGGGGCCGTGGTCTTTTGCAACGGAGTCGTGGCTTATGGACCCAAATGCGCCGGTATCGGCCCGATCAGCGAAGCCCTTCGGCTTTTGGGCGTAACGGTTATTCCGCCAGCATTCGACGAATTCGAGACGATTGGATTACGTCGCTATCGTCAAACCAAGGACTGGCTCGAATCCGGGGACGGGTGACAGCGGCGCGGCTCATCCGGTGTAGACCAACTCGCTCCATTTTTTGGGAGTGGAAAAATGTTCAGATATGCGAGACATTGGAGGAGTGGAGCGGCCGCACGGCGGCAGAGAGAGGGCGAGGATCAGCGGTCATGCCGATTCGCAGAAAATTCTTCGATTGGAAACAGCCGGCGCTGGCCGCGGCGGTCGACTATTTGTGGGAGGCCTACGCACGCGTTGAAAAATTGGGACAGGCACCTCGCGGCGACGGTCCCTCGCGACAATCCGCGGATGCTGCTCGGAGCCAGTCCCATTTTTCAACCGCCCCAGTTGCGAACTGGGATCTCGATGGCGTGATCGTGGCGCTGCCGGGGTCGCGGGCGCGGCGGCGACTGCTTGAATTGCTGGTCGGGCGGGCCGAAGAGCGCGGAGCGGTGCTGGTGCCGCCGCGGATCGTCACCGTGGGGCAGTTGCCCGAACTGCTGTACGAAGTCAAAAAACCGTTTGCCGACGATATCGCCCAGGAGTTGGCTTGGGTCCGGGCCATTCAACAGTCGCCGGCGCGCGAAGTGGAGCGGCTGGTCAAAACGCTCCCGCAGGCCGACGATCTGGCCGGTTGGCTGGCGCTGGCCAAAATGCTCGGAGGCGTCCATAAGGAATTGGCCTCCGACCGGCTCGATTTTTCGGACGTCGAGCGACATGGCGCGGCACTGGCCGAATTCCGCGAGACCGAACGCTGGCAAGCGCTGGTCGCGGTGCAAAGGCGTTATTTGGAAATCCTCGACGCGCTTGAACTGTGGGACAAGCAGACTGCCCGGCAGTTCGCCATCCAACATCGCGAGTGCCGGACGGATCGCGACATCGTGTTGGTCGGCACGGTCGACATGGACCTGAGCCAGCGGGCAATGCTCGATCAGGTGGCGCTCGATTCGGCGGCGATCGATCATGGGGCGGGGCGGGTGACGGCCCTGGTCTTTGGGCCCGACGAGCAGATGGCCGAGTTCGACGCGCATGGCTGCCTGGCGGCCGAGGCGTGGCGCGAAATGCCGGTCGCCGTCGAGCGGCAGCAGATCGCGGTGGTCGACGGGCCGGCCCAGCAGGCCGACGCCGTGCTGGCGGCCTTGGCCGAGTGGAACGACACGCTGACGGCCGACGAGGTCGTGATCGGCGCGGCCGACGAAAGCGTGGTGCCGTACCTCGAACAGCGTTTGGCCGAGGCGGGTTTGGCGGCCCGGTTCGGGGCCGGCACCGCGCTTGCCCGCAGCGGACCGGTGCAACTCGTCGAGCTATTGGCCGATTATCTCGAGCGTGGGGAGTACGCCGATCTGGCGGCGCTGGCGCGGCATCCCGACATCGGCACATGGCTCGCCGGGCGGGGCGTGCCCGACGATTATCTTTCGTCGCTCGATCGCTTTTATGGCGAGCAGTTGCCGGCCGCGATCGATCCGGATGGGCCGGCGGCGTCGAATCATGGCCGCGGTGCGGTGGCGGTGAGCCGACGGCTGACGGCGCTGGTCGCTCCGCTGGCCGGCAAGGCGCGGGCGCTCAACGCCTGGGCCGAGGCGATTTTGAAAGTGCTAAGTGATATTTACGGCGATCGGCAGTTCGATCGGTCGATCGAGGCGGATCGGGCGATTTTGGAAGTTTGCCGGCATGTGAGCGAGTGCGTCGAGACGTTTCGCGCGCTCGATGGTGGGCCGCCAGCGAGTGGTTTGAAAAATCGGGACAGGCATCTCGCAACCAGCACACCTGGCGACAAAACGACCGGCGAGGTCGGAGCCAGTCCCATTTTTCAACTGCCGGTGAGTGGGGCCGCCGCGCTGCGATTGGTCGTCGAGCGGATTTCGTCCGAACGGTTGCCGCCGCAGGCGCTGAGCGGAGCCGTCGAGGTGTTGGGATGGTTGGAGTTGCCTTTGGACGACGCGGCGGGCCTGATCGTGACGGGGCTGAACGAGGGGCTGGTGCCGAGCGTCGGGAGTGCCGATCTGTTTCTGCCCGACCGGTTGCGGGGGGCGTTGGGATTAACGGATAACGATCGCCGCTACGCCCGCGACAATTATGCATTGAACCTGTTGGCTGCCTCGCGGCGATTGAAGCTTGTGGCCGGCCGGCGCGGATTGGAGAACGAGCCGCTGGTGCCGAGCCGGCTGTTGTTTGCCTGCCCGGAGCGAGAAATGGCCGAACGGGCACGCGCGTATTTTGATCCGGCGGGCCAGGCCGTTCCGCACGTCGCATTGGCCGGATCGCTGCGTGCCGGCCGAGCGGTCAGTGAATTTGACATTCCGCGACCGGTGCCGTTGGTCAAGCCGGTGACGAGTGTGCGGGTTACGGAGCTGCGCGACTATCTGGCCTGCCCTTACCGCTACTATTTAAAACATCGGCTGGGGCTGGAGGCGTTGGCCGACGAGGCCGAGGAATTGGCCGCCAACGAATTCGGCTCGCTGATGCACACGGTGCTCAAGCGGTTTGCCGACAATCCGCGGCTGGCCGACTCGACCGACCCGGCCGCGCTCGAAGCGGGTTTGAATGAGATTCTCGATCGCGCGCTGGCCGAGCGGTTTGGATCGAGCGTTTTGGCGGCCGTGCGGTTGCAGGGAGAGCAGATTCGCCACCGGTTGGCGGCTTTTGCCCGTTGGCAGGCCGGCTGGCGGGCTCAGGGCTGGCGAATCCGCTTTACCGAATGTGCCGTGACCGTCGAGCACCAGATCAGTCTGCCCGGCGCCGAGCGGGGGTTGGCTGCCGGTGAGGAGCCGGTTTACCTGCGCGGCCGGATCGATCGCATCGACGTTCACGACGGCAGCGGCGAAACGATCGTCTTCGATTACAAAACCGGTGATCGGGGACAAACCCCGGACAAGGCGCATCGCGAAAACGATAGCGACTGGATCGATCTGCAGTTGCCGCTCTATCGACATTTGGTTCGGGCGGTGGGCATCGAGGGGCCGGTGAAGCTCGGTTATATCGTGCTGCCCAAGGACACCGGCAAGGTGGCCGCACACGTGGCCAACTGGGATGAGGCACTGTTGGCCACGGCCGATGCGCGAGCCGTGGAAGTGATCGGCGCCATCGTGGCCGAAAAATTCTGGCCGCCGGCAACCGACACGAAGCGGACCCGCTGGTTTCCGGAGTTCGCCGCCATCTGTCAGGAAGATCTGCTGCTGGTCGGCGCGGCGGGCGACGATGACGATGGCGAGGAGGAAACGCCATGAGCGGATCACGCACCGGTTCGTCGAAGGGGCCATCGAAGGGCAAACCGCGTTCGCCTCGAACGAAGCTTGCGCCGACCGAACAGCCGGCGCCACCGGCCGGCGGCAGGTGGCCGAACATCGTGATTCGCGCCTCGGCCGGGACGGGCAAGACGTTTCAGCTCTCGAATCGCTATTTGCAACTGGTCGGCGCCGGCGTGCGTCCCGAGTCGATCCTGGCGGTGACGTTCGCTCGCAAGGCGGCGGGCGAAATTCTGGCCCGCGTGATGCAGCGGTTGGCCGACGCGGCGCTCGACGAGGTGGCCTGCGCCACCTTGGCCGCTCAAGTCGGCTGGACGCTCGACCGCGCGGCTTGCGGCCGGCTGCTGGGGGAACTGCTTCACAACTTGCACCGTTTGCGGATCGGAACGCTCGACAGTTTCTTCGTGAAGTTGGCCGGCAGTTTTACGCTCGAACTCGGTCTGCCGACCGACTGGCGGATTGTCGAACCGCTCGACGACGGCCGTTGGCGGCTCGAAGCGATTCGTCGCGTGCTGGCCGCCGGCAAGACGAGCGACACGCTGGCGCTCGTCCATTTGCTGTTCAAAGGTGAGACGACCCGCTCGATCAGCCAACAGATCTCGACGCTGGTCACGAATCTGTACGAGATTTATTGCGAGACCGATGAGGCGGTCTGGCATCGGCTGAGCCGGCCGACACGGCTGAAGATCGAGGAGCTGGCGGCGGCGATCGAAAGTCTGGCGGCGGCGGCGCGTCCGGCCGATGGCCGCCACGCCACTGCCTGGACGGCCGACATCGGGCGTGCCCGGGGCGATAACTGGGAAGCGTTCATCGCCACGGGACTGGCCAAAGCCCTGGCGGGCGAAGGGGTTTATTATCGCAAGCCGATCGAGCCCGACCTGGCGGCCCTTTATCGCCCGCTGCTCGACCATGCGGCCGGAGTGTTGGTCGGCCAGATCGTCGATCAGACCGAGGCGACGTTCAAATTGCTCAAAACCTTTGCCGAGCAATACCGGCGGATCAAACACGAGCGGGCCGGGCTGCTGTTCGGCGACGTGCCGCGGCTGTTGGCGACGGCGATCGAAGAGGGGATGTGGCAGAATGCCTCGTGGCGGCTCGATGGCTCGATCGCGCATCTGCTCGTCGACGAGTTTCAAGACACCTCGCTCGCGCAGTGGCGGGTGCTGCGGCCGCTGGCCGCCGCCTGTTGCCAGCCGACGGCCGGCAGCAGTTTTTTTTCGGTGGGGGACGTGAAGCAGGCGATCTATCGCTGGCGTGGCGGCGTGTCGCAAATTTTTGACGCCGCCCGAGCCGAACTGCCCGACGTGGCCGACCAGTCGCTTAGCACCAGCCGCCGCTCGTGTCAGGCGGTGATCGACGTTGTCAATCGGGTGTTTGGCCGCTTGCCGACGAACGAGGCGCTGGCCGACTATGCGGAGGTGACCGCGGCGTGGAACGAGGGGTTTGTCGAACATACGACAGCCCAAACCGAGCTGGCCGGCTATGTGGCGTTGTGTGCCGCGCCGCGGGCCGGAGAGGGACAGAAACAAAACGACGTCACGCTCGAACACGCGGCCGAAAGAATTGCCGAACTGGCGGCCGAGTTTCCGACCCGTTCGATCGGTGTGCTGGTGCGCCGGAACAGCGCGGTGCGGCAGTTGATTCATCGCTTGCGGAGCGAACACAAGATTGCGGCCAGCGAGGAGGGGGGCAATCCGCTGGTCGATTCGCCCGCGGTGCAGATCATTCTTTCGGCCCTGACGCTGGCCGATCATCCGGGGGACAGCGTGGCCCGCTTCCACCTGGCCCATTCGCCGCTGGCAAAGAGCGTGGGAGTGTTGAATCACGAAGACAATAAGGCAACTCATGACGCCATGGCCCAACTGCGGCGGCAACTGATTGCCGACGGTTATGGCCGGACGCTGTATGGCTGGGCGCAGGCCCTCTCGACCCAGTGCGACCAGCACGATCTCCGCCGGCTCGAGCAATTGGTCGCCTTGGGCTACACCTTCGGCGGCCGGGCCGGAGTTCGGCCGGGCCAGTTCGTCACGTACGTCCGCGAAACCAAAGTCGAGGATCCGACCGCCACTCAAGTCCGCGTAATGACCGTCCACCAGGCCAAGGGGCTGGAGTTCGATATCGTCGTGCTGCCGGAACTCGACGGCCGGCTGAAGGGGAAACCGCCCGAGCTGGCCGTGGGCAGGCCGCGGCCGATCGACCCGGTCGAATGCGTCTGCCGGCTGGCCAACGATTCGGTGCGGGCGTTGCTGCCCGAGAAGTTTCAAAAGATTTTTGAGATCTGGCCGCGTGAAGCGATCGGCGAATCGCTCTGCCTGCTCTACGTCGCCCTGACGCGGGCAGTCCACGCACTCCATATTATTGTCGGTCCGACCACATTGTCGAAAGCGGGGACCTGGTCGACGACTTTTCCCAAAACCTTCGCCGGCATTCTGCGCTCGGCCTTGGTCGATGGGCGGCCGCTGGAGCCCGACAAAGTAGTCTACGAACATGGCGAGCGGAATTGGGACGGCGCGTCGGCCGGCCAACTCGCCGCCAAACCCGAACCCAAGCCGATCCGATTGCGAACCAGCGGCCGGGCGCGCCACTGGGATCGCCGCAGTCCATCGGAGATGGAAGGGGGAACGCGGGTCCGCCTGGCCGACGTGTTGCGGTTGAGCGGAGCCGGCCTGGCCCGCGGGTCGCTGTGGCACGCCTGGCTGGAACGCATCGAATGGCTCGACGAGCAGCAGGTGGACAAAGAAGCGTTCCGCTCGGCGGCGCGATCGCTCGGGGCGGGCTTGGACCTGGAACAAGAACTGACGGCCTTCTGGAAAAGCGTCGTCACCGGGCCGATCGGCAAATTGCTCTGCCGCTCGGCGTACGACGATCCGCAATCGATCGGGCTGCCGACGGCGGTTGCCGCGCGGTTGGGCCAATACGCGCCACGGCTGATGGTCCACCGCGAGCGACGCTTCGCCGTGCGCGAAGGAGACGTGCTGATCAGCGGATCGCTCGACCGGCTGGTCACCTGGCAATCGCCCGACGGACGAGTGCTGGCCGCCGACGTGATCGACTTCAAGACCGATCGGGCCACCGACGCGGGGCAGCTCGACGAGCGCGTAGAGTTTTACCGGCCGCAAGTCGACGCCTATCGCCGAGCGGTCGAGCGGCTGTATGGACTGAAGCCTGGGCAGGTCGTCAGCCGGCTGGTGTTTTTGCAGCCGGGTATGGTGCGGACGGTGGAGTAGGGCGATTCTCGGTTTCCGCGCCTCCAGTAAGCGCGCCGCCACCCTGAAGGTGGCCCAGGCGTCCGCGAAGGACCACGTCCTGCGTCCCTCGCTGGCGCGTCGGGTTAGTGGCGTGAAGGCCAGCCGGTGTGTGAAGGCCAGCCGGTGGGCTGAACTGGACGCCGCATTGAACTACAATGTGGGCTTGCCCCTCGACTACGGCCTGACGAGGCAAACGCCTCGATGCGCACACCTGACGCCGGAGAATGCCATGACCCCATGTGACGACACTCCTTTTGATTTGCTGGCTGCTCTGCTCGGCTCGCGACTGGCTCTGACGACGTTTCGCGCGGCGCTGCTGCTGGCCGCGGTCGGGGTCGTGCTGAGCGGGGCGGACCAAAAACTTTCGGCCGCCGGCTTTCGACCGCCGGCCGTCCCCTTGGTGACGATCGATCCCTACACCAGTTGCTGGTCGATGGCCGATCGGCTGTATGACGATTGGCCGAAGCATTGGACCGGCCACAACCACGGGATGTGCGGCCTGATCCGCGTCGATGGCCAGCCCTTGCGGTTCATGGGCAAGTGCCCCGAGGTCGAAAAGGTGATCGAGCAACAATCGGTCGTGGTGAGGGCAACCCGATCGATTTACCACTTTCGTGGCGCGGGGGTCGACCTGACGGTGACGTTCACCTCGCCGCTACTCATGGACGATTTGGATTTGCTGTCGCGGCCGGCGTCTTATGTGACGTTTGCGGTCGAGTCGGATGACGGCAAGCCACACCAGGTGGAGATCTACTTCGACGCCACGGCCGAATGGGTCGTCAACACCCCGGAGCAAATCGTCGAATGGCACCGGCCGGTGGTCGACGATTTATCGGTGATGAGCGTGGGAACGAAAGATCAGCCGGTGCTGGTGGACAAGGGGGATAACCGGCGGATCGATTGGGGCTGGCTGCTGGTGGCGGCGGCCAGCGAGACGGCCAAAACGGCGATCGCCTCCGACACGCTGGCCCGGGCAACGTTTGCCCAGACCGGCCGCGTGGTCGACAAGGACGACGACGAAATGCCGCGAGCGGCCAGCGACCATTGGCCGGTCTTGTCGGTGGCGATGGATTTGGGAAGCGTCGGCGGCGAGCCGGTCGAGCGGCATCTGACGGTCGGCTATGACGACGGCTATTCGATCGAATATTTTGGACGCAAGCTGCGCGCCTGGTGGCGGCGCGACGAGGCGATGACGGCCGAAAAAATGCTGGCGGCCGCCGAGCGCGACTATGCCTGGGTGATGGAGCGCTGCGCGGCACTGGACGACCAATTGTCGGCCGAGGCCGCGAAGACCGGTTCGGCCGAATATGTCGACTTGTGCTCGCTGGCCTATCGGCAGGCGATCGCGGCTCACAAGCTGGTGGCCGACGTCGACGGCGAGCCTCTGTTTTTCTCGAAGGAGAATTTCTCGAACGGATCGATCGGCACGGTCGACGTGACGTATCCTTCGGCCCCGCTGTTTTTGCTCTATCAGCCCAAGTTGCTCAAGGGAATGATGGAGCCGATTTTCTACTTCAGCGAGAGTGGCAAATGGACCAAGCCATTTGCGGCCCACGACGTGGGGACGTATCCGCAGGCGAACGGCCAGACCTATGGCAACGACATGCCGGTGGAAGAGTGCGGCAACATGTTGATTTTGACGGCGGCCATCGCGCGGGTCGAAGGCCAGGCTGACTTTGCCCGCCGGCATTGGAAAAGCTTGAGCCAGTGGGCCGAATACCTGGCCGACCACGGCTTCGATCCCGAGAATCAACTCTGTACCGACGATTTTGCCGGCCACCTGGCCCACAACGCCAATCTTTCGATCAAGGCGATCGTCGCGCTGGGGGCCTATGGCAAACTGGCCGCCGCGCTGGGCGAAAAGGAACTGGCCGAGAAATACCTGACGCTGGCGCGGCAGTTGGCCGGCCGCTGGGCCGAGGCAGCGATCGCGGTCGACGGCGATCACTATCGTCTGACATTCGACGGGCCGGATACCTGGAGCCAGAAGTACAACCTGGTGTGGGACCACTGGCTCGGTCTCGATCTGTTTGCGCCCGAGATAGCCCGGCGCGAGATCGCCTATTATCTCAAAATGCAACAGCCGTTCGGCCTGCCGTTGGACAGCCGCAAAACCTACACGAAGAGCGACTGGATTTTGTGGACCGCCGCGATGACGACCCGGCCGGAAGATTTCGAGGCACTGGTGAAACCGGTCTGGTGGTTCGCCAGCTACACGCCCGACCGGATTCCGCTGAGCGATTGGCACGAAACGACCAACGGTAAGTCGGTCGGATTTCGGGCTCGCAGCGTCGTGGGAGGTTATTACATCAAACTGCTGGTCGACCGGTCGTTGGTGACGAAGTGAAAGAACAAGCCTTCATGGCACCTCATCTTTCATTGCGATTGGCGGGGCACTCGTGGGCTTTGGCGATTGTCGCCGCCACGTGCACAGTCGTCGCTGCCTCCTTGGCAACCCCGGTGGCGGCCGAGAAGGCTGCCGAAAAGGCCGACTATCCGATCGAGCCGGTGCCGTTTACGGCCGTGACGATCGACGACGGGTTTTGGGCGCCACGCATCGAGACGAATCGCCGGGTGACGATCGCCTACGACTTTGCCAAGTGCGAAGAGACGGGGCGGATCGACAACTTTGCCAAGGCGGGCCACCTGATGCCGGGGGGATTTCGCGGTCTCTTCTTCGACGATTCGGACGTCTACAAAATCATTGAAGGAGCGGCCTATTCGCTGGCGGTCCATCCCGACCCCAAGCTCGACGCTTATCTCGACGCGGTGATCGTGAAGATTGCCGCCGCGCAGGAGCCGGACGGATATCTCTACACCGCGCGCACGCTCAATCCCGACAATCCGCCTGGCCCGTCGGGGCGGCATCGCTGGGAGAACGAGCGCGAAAGCCACGAGACGTATAACCTGGGGCACTTGTTCGAGGCGGCCGTGGCCCATCATCAGGCGACCGGCAAACGCTCGCTGCTGGACGTGGCGATCAAGGGGGCCGATCTGGTCGATCGCACGTTCGGACCGGCCGGCCGGCACGAGGTGCCCGGCCACCAGGAGATCGAGATCGGCCTGGTCAAACTCTATCGCGAGACAGGCGAGAAGCGGTATCTGCGGCTGGCCAAGTTCTTTCTCGACGAGCGGGGCAGGGCGGACCACCACGCGCTCTACGGCACCGACACCCAAGATCATCAACCGATCATCCAGCAAAGCGAGGCCGTCGGCCACGCCGTACGTGCCGGCTACATGTATAGCGGCATGGCCGATGTTGCCGCTCTGACAGGCGACGACGCTTATCTGCGGGCGATCGATCGGCTATGGCAGAGCGTCGTCGAAAGAAAACTCTACCTGACCGGCGGCATCGGCTCGCGGCCGGCGAACGAGGCGTTCGGCGCCGACTACGAGCTGCCGAACAAGGGGGCCTATAACGAAACGTGCGCGGCGATCGCCCTGGCGATGTGGGGCCAGCGGATGTTTCTGCTCAAGGGGGACTCGAAGTACATCGACGTTTTGGAACGTGTCCTCTACAACGGTTTTTTGGCGGGCGTTTCGCTCGAAGGAGACAAGTTCTTCTATCCCAATCCGCTGGCCTGCGACGGCCGCAGCCGCTTCAACATAGGAACATTGGGACGCGCCCCCTGGTTCGACTGCTCTTGCTGTCCGGGGAACGTCGTCCGATTCATGCCGTCGCTGCCCGGCTATGTTTATGCCGCTCGCGGCCAGACGGTCTATGTCAACTTGTTCGTCGGCGGCACGGGTCGCGTGCCGCTGGGAGACCAAAAGGTAACGCTGTCGCAAGCGACGCGCTATCCTTGGGACGGCGTGGTGCGGATGACGGTCGAGCCCGAGAGGGCCGCCGATTTCGAGCTGCGGCTGCGCGTTCCGGGCTGGGCCACGGGCCGGCCGGTGCCGAGCAGTTTGTATCGCTACGCCGAACCGACGACCGAACCGGTGTCGCTCAGCGTGAACAGTCAGCCGATCGCGCTGAAAATCGATCAGGGCTATGCGGTGATCAACCGCCATTGGTTGGCGGGGGACAAAGTCGAGCTGCGGCTGCCGATGCCGATCCATCGCGTGCTGGCCGACGACCCGGTGGCGGCCGATCGTGGCCGCGTGGCGATCGAGCGTGGCCCGATTGTCTATTGTGTCGAAGGGGTCGATAACTCCGACAATGTCGCCTCGCTTATGTTGTGGGATGACATGACGCTCGATCATTCATGGCAAGCCGATCTACTGGGTGGCGTCGAAGTCGTGCGGGCAGTGACTCCTTCGGCCGCGCTGAATAGCGCCGCTGGAAAGGCGGCCGACATCGTAGCCATTCCCTACTATGCCTGGGCACACCGCAAGGTGGGCGAGATGGCCGTGTGGTTGCCGCGTAAAACCGGCGAGCGACCGGCGCCGACGTTGGCTGCGACCTGCCGGACGAGTGCGTCGTTCGTCTACGAACTCGACACGCCGACGGCGCTGAACGACGGGATCGAGCCGAGCAGTTCGGCCGACGAGTCGATACCGCGATGTTGCTGGTGGGATCATCTCGGCACGACCGAATGGGTCGAATACGATTTTCCACAGGCGGCCGCGGTCGAGGGGGTTGAAGTTTATTGGTTCGATGACGAACCGACCGGTCGCTGTCGGGTGCCGGCCTCGTGGCGCGTTCTCTATCGCGAGGGCGACGCCTGGAAACCGGTCGCCGACGCGGTCGGAATGGGGAACCGCAAGGATCAATTCAACGCGACCAGCTTCAGCCCGGTG
>Ga0182024_10005719_pt1 | contig 27683 bp, 27 predicted proteins | sample P32metaG_FD_120480 | JGI IMG/M metagenome (GOLD analysis project Ga0182024, IMG submission 120480) | Permafrost microbial communities from Stordalen Mire, Sweden - P3-2 metaG (Illumina Assembly) | ecosystem: Environmental > Terrestrial > Soil > Wetlands > Permafrost | place: Sweden: Stordalen...
ACCGTTGCCGACGGCCCTGCTATTTGGAATGAAGTCGGAAGTCGTGCCATAGAAATTGCCGTCGCTGCCCTGCACCAGACCGACTAAGGGATATTGGCCATCACTGCCGCCGGTGAAGGAATACAAACTAGTCAACGCCCCATTGCTGCTGATTTGAAACACGGTGCCAGCGCCGTTCGTGCCGCCGCCCCAAGTCGTGCCATAGAAATTGCCGTCGCTGCCTTGAACGAGACCGGCATAGGGAGACAAGCCATCATTGCCGCCGGTGAATGAGTACAAACTCGTCAGCGTTCCATCGGTGCTGATTTTGAAGACGGTGCCGCCCCCGTTGGTTCCGCCGATTAAAGTCGTGCCATAGAAACTGCCGTCGCTGCCTTGAACGAGACCGGCATAGGGATACCCCCCATCACTGGCGTTGGTGAATGAATACAAGCTGGTCAGTGCCCCAGTGGCGCTGATTTTAAACACGGTGCCAGCGTCGCTCGCGCCGCCGTATTCAGTCGTGCCATAGAAATTGTCGTCGCTGCCCTGCACCAGCCTGGCCTGGGGTTCCGCGCCATCGGGGACCAACGTGAATGTATAAAGGCTAGTCAAGACCACCCCGGCCTGGGCACCAAAAAGTGGCAGCACGAGCAACGCCGCCCAGAGCAGCCGCAGGAGCGGACGCAAAACCGGCTTCCTGCCAAGGACAGTGAATGTTTTCATACTTCAGTTGGCCTTTGATTTAGCGGTCGAGAGCAAATCGCCGGAAATAGTGGCCCTTGGCCGGTGAGCCAGAAATGGTGGCGACGAAAGCTTGCTTACTACTGTAGGCAGTCTAAGGCAAGGGAATAAACGAGCAGAACCTGGAGGAGGGCGCAAAGGGGGGAGACGTAGGGCAACTGCCTGTATCGCCTCAACCAGCCGAGCGGGTTTTTTGCGTCTTTGCTCCTTTTCGCTTTTGCGTTGAAACATCTAGTCAGCGCGTTAATTCTTTGGCAAAAAGATAAAGCAGGCCGCGGCAATCATGCACACAAAAGCCGCGAGGTGGTTCCACCTGAGCGTCGCGCCCAAATAAACCACGGCAAATACGCTGAAAACGGTCAGCGTAATGATTTCCTGAGCGACCTTGAGTTGCGCAGCCGAATACACGTTGCTGCCCCAGCGGTTGGCGGGCACTTGCAGCACATATTCGAAAAACGCGATGCCCCAACTGACGATGATCACGAGCCAAATCGGACGGTCTTTGAATTTCAAATGGCCGTACCAGGCGAAGGTCATAAAGACATTGGAGCATGTCAATAATGCAAACGGAAGCCAGCGTGATTCTGTCAGGTTCATAGTCGATCCACTATCACTACAGCCTTACGGGGATATGGCGGGAGGCAAGATATTTTTTGACGTCGCCCACCGTAAATTCGCCAAAATGAAAAATACTCGCAGCCAGCACGGCATCGGCTTTTCCGTCGAGCAGGACGGCGGCCATGTGCTCGAGAGTGCCCGCGCCCCCACTGGCAACCACCGGCACGCTGACCGATTCACTGATTCGCCGCGTAATCTCCAAATCGAAACCGGCTTTGGTGCCGTCGGCGTCGATGCTGTTCAACACAATTTCGCCCGCGCCCAATGCGACCGCTTCCCTGGCCCAGGCAACGGCCTCGCGGCCAGTCGATTTCCGGCCGCCGTGGGAGAAAACTTCCCAGCGATCCGGAGCAACCTTCCTGGCATCAATCGAAACGACGATGCATTGGCTCCCGAATTTTTCCGCGCCTTGCCGGATGAGATCAGGATTGGCCAGAGCGGAGGAGTTGATGCTGGTCTTATCCGCGCCCGCGCGAAGCATGGCGTGCATGTCCTCGACGGAACGAATGCCGCCGCCCACGGTCAGAGGCATAAAACATTCATCCGCCGCCCGTTCGATGACATCGATCATGGTGGCGCGCCCTTGGGCCGTGGCGGTGATGTCGAAAAAGACCATTTCGTCCGCGCCCTGTTCGTTGTAGCGAATGGCCAATTGGACGGGGTCGCCGACATTGCGAAGTTCACCGGCTTCGGCCCGTCCAAATTGCACGCCGCGCGTGACTTTGCCATCATGCACGTCCAGGCACGGGATCACTCGTTTCGCCAGCATATCAATTTAATTGTCCAACGACGCTTTGTCGTGGGCCGCGCCAAGCGTTTCACTGCCATTGGTGCGTTCGGCCATTTCTTTGGGGCTGACTTCAACCATTCGCACGCGCGCGCCGCTAACCAGCGAGTCGGACGGGTTAATGATGACTTTGTCATTGGGACCGATGCCGGAAAGAATTTCGACATTAGCGCCCAGATCCCGTCCGAGCATCAGGTTATGCAATTCCACCCGGCCATCAGGCGAAACGACGCCTACTTGCGAGCCCTCAGATCGGAACAACAGTGTATTGGAGGGCAGCACCAAAATCGGTGAAGCATTCATGTCGTGAAAACTTACCTGGATGTAGCTGCCGGAAATAATCTCGTTACTGGCATTGTCCACGTCCAACTCCGTCAAGAGCGTGCGCGACGCGGTATCAATGGCTCCCGCCGTGCGGACCACCTTGGCGGGAAATTTCCGGCCCGGCATTTCGGGCACGATGATGTCCGCCTCAGCGCCGGGCGCCAAACCTGGCGTGGAGGACTGCGGCACATGCACGAAAACCCGCAAAGTATGCGTATCAGACAAGCGGAATAGTTCCTTACCTGAACTGATTAAATCGCCGACATCAATATCGCGCGCCGTGATGGTGCCGGGAAAAGGAGCGGTGACGTTGCAGAATGCTTTCAGGTCCTCGAAACGATGAACGGTAGCCTTGGCAGCATCCACGTTGGCCTGCTTCAATTTAAGATCGGCGGCTTTTTCGGCTTCTTCCTGCTCGCTCACGCTGGAGCTTTTGAGCAATTCGGCCCAGCGGTCGGCAGTGACCTGGGCAAGGGCCAGCGCGGCCTTGGCTTGTTCCAGGTTAGCTTTGGCCTCGTTCCATTCCTGGTCCAACTCGGGCGTATCGATCTCTGCCAGCACTGTGCCGGCGGCAACTTTATCGCCAATATCGTGATACCATTTGGTGACGTAACCGTTGGCTCGCGCGTAAATGGGCGCATCCACGAAAGGCTGGGCTTCAGCGGGAAGCAACATGCCGGAAAGCTTTTGCCCTTGCTGCGGCGTCACGACGTTGACGGTGGGCGTGGCGAGTTCCTGCGTATCGGCATTCAATTCCTTTTCATGATGCAAGCGAGGCAACAGCCCTGCGGCCAGCCCTCCCACGGCCAGCACCACGATGAGCAGCGCCCAAAGGCCGAGCCGCGGGCGTTTCGGCGGTACAGTATTTTCAGTATTCATGTCAGTTCTGTCGAAAGGGTCGTTGCCTCCAAATCCGTCCCGGCTGTCTTGATCTCATGCGAAAGCGGTTTGCGGTGAAGCAGGCTGAAAACGACCGGCACAAAAAATAGCGTGGCCACGGTGGCAAAAACCAATCCGCCGATGACCGCCCGTCCCAAGGGCGCATTTTGCTCCGCGCCCTCGCCAATGCCCAGGCTCATGGGCAACATGCCAAAAACCATGGCCAGCGCCGTCATGATGACCGGACGCAGCCGGCCCGCTCCGGCTGATAACGCAGCTTCCACCGGATTCTGCCCGCGTTCCAGATTCAAGCGGGCGAAAGTAATGACAAGCACGGAATTGGAGGTCGCCACGCCCATGCTCATGATTGCGCCCATCAAGGCCGGAACGCTCAAGGTGGTGAACGTCAAGAATAATGCCCAAATTACTCCCGCCAGCGCTCCCGGCAGGGCCGTGATAATGATAAACGGATCGAGCCAGCTTTGGAAATTGACCACCAACAGCAAATAGATAAGCACGATGGCCCCGGCCAGGCCGACGGCTAGGCCAATATAGCTCGAATGCATCGTGGTGGCCTGTCCGCGCAGCTTGAGAAAGCTGCCACGCGGCAATTCCTTGGCCGTCTGGTCCAGAATCGGCTGCAAATCATGCAGGACGCCGCCCAGATCGCGCCCGCTCACATTGCCAAAAACATCGATGACAGGCGTCACCTGGTAATGCGAAACCGCAGGAGCGGCATTGGTGCGAACCATGCTTGAGACATTGGCCAGCACCTGATAGACGCCTGAGTTTGTTGTGCCGGCCCTGAGCGGGAGTGACTGCAGCGCGCCGATGGAATCGAGCACCCGCTCCGGCGCGCGAATGTTGATCAAATATTGAACGCCCAAATCGGTGTTCAGCCAATAAGCCGGCGCAACCTGGCCGCTGCCGCTGACGCTGAGCAACAACTGATTGGCCACATCCGACTCCGTCAATCCGATCGCCTCCGCTTTGGTGCGATCAACATTGAAAAGCAGCTTGGGCAGATCAGCCGGTTGTTGAATGCGAATGTCCACCGCGCCGGGAATTTTCCTCATGCGTTCGACCAGCCGCGCCGCCACTTCCCGGTTCTTGTCCTGGGCCAGGCCGGTGATTTGCACATCCAAGGGAGCCGGAATGCCGAAGTTTAAAGTTTGGCTGACGATGTCCGCCGGAAGAAAATAGAAGAGGTTGCCCGGATATTTGCGATTCAGCGCAAACCGCAGTTGGCGGATGACCTGCTCGGTGGGTGGATGACCCTTGTTCAAGGAAATCAAAATGTCCGCGTCGCCAGTGCCAATTAAGCCGTTGTTGCTGTAACTGGTGGAAATGCCGGAATTGGGGATGCCGATGTTATCCAGAATTCCCTCTACGAAGCGCGGCGGAATCTGACGCCGGACTTCCGCCTCGATTTCATCAACCAATTTGGCCGTTTCTTCCACGCGCGTGCCGCTACGAGTGCGCATGTGCAGGCGAATCTGGCCGGCATCGACATTCGGGAAGAAATCCTGGCCCAGCAACGGCAGCAACAACCAGGAGCCGCCGCAAAAGGCCAGGAACAATAACACGAACATCCCCCGCCGTTCGAATATCGCTTCCAGCAAACGGCGATAGCCATCGCGGAATTTATCAAAACCGGTTTCAAACCGTTCCTGGATGGCCGCAAACGGGCGCGCCCACAGAGCAACATTTTGCGTCCCGCCGTGGCCGTGGCCCTGCGCATGGCGCTCATAGTAATTGTAGTTCTGGTAAAACCACATCACGAGCGTCGGAATGAGTGTGCGCGAGAGCACGTAACTGGCCATCATCGCGAACACGACCGCCTCGGCCAGCGGGACGAACAGGTATCTTCCGACCCCTGTCAAAAAGAACATCGGCACAAAGACGATGCAAATGCAAAGCGTCGAGACAAAGGCCGGCAAGGCGATTTCCTGCGCGCCGTCGAGAATGGCTTGTTTGAGCGGTTTGCCCAGGGCCATCTGGCGATGCACGTTCTCGATTTCCACCGTGGCGTCGTCCACCAGGATGCCCACGGCCAGGGCCAATCCGCCCAGGGTCATCAAATTTATCGTTTCGCCCAACGCGCTTAAAATGGCCAGCGAACTGATGACGGACAACGGGATGGAAATGGCGATGATGAAAGTGCTGCGCCACGAGCCGATGAAGAGCAGGATCATGATCGCCGTCAGCGCCGCCGCCACGACGCCTTCTTTGAGAACGCCGTCAATGGCCGCGCGCACAAACAGCGACTGGTCCGCAAATTCCCGCACTTCGATTCCTGCCGGCACGGTCGTCTTCAACGGCTCCAACGCCGCTTTGATTCCTTTGACGACGTCCAGCGTGGAAGCCGCCCCGCCCTTCATGATGGTCAGGAGCGTGCCGCGCACGCCGTCGCGCCGGACGATATTTTGCTGCGGGGCAAAGCCGTCGCGCACTTGGGCGACATCCCGCACATAAATGATCGCGCCATTGACCTTTTTGACCGGCATGTCATTCAACTCCTCCAGGGTGTGGGTCGAGGCATTGATTTCCAGATCGTATTCGGTGGGGCCGATCTTCGCTGTGCCGCCGGGCAGGACGAGGTTTTGCGCACTGATGGCGCTGACCACGTCAACCGGGGCCAGGCCCTTTGACTTCAATGCTGACAAATCCAAATCCACCGAAACCAGCCGCGTCCGCCCGCCATAAGGCCATGGCATGACGGCCCCGCGAACGCTTGATAGACCGACGCGAATTTGATTCAGCGTCAGGTCGTAGATGGCCTGTTCGGACATCGTTTTGCTGGTAATGCTGTATTGGAGAATCGGGACGGTGGAGGCGTTGTAACGGATGATCAGCGGCGGCGTCTGGCCCGGAGGCATTTGTTTGAGCACCGTTTGCGCCACAGCCGTGATTTGCGCCACCCCAGCGTCCACCGACGCGCCCGGCTGCAAAAAGACTTTGATCACGCCGACTCCGTTGTAAGAGGTAGATTCGATGTGTTCGACGTCGTTGACCGTGGCGGTCATCGAACGCTCATGGATAAACACAAGGCGCTGCTCGATTCCTTTGGCGTCCAGGCCGGCATATTGCCAGATGACGCTAATGACCGGAATGTCGATGCTGGGGAAAATGTCCGTGGGCGTCCGCAAAAGCACCAACGGCGTCACCAGCAGCAAGGCGATGGCGCAAACCACGAACGTGTAAGGCCTTCGCAGCGCTAGGGCAACTATCCACATAACATCCTTAGCTTAAGGGAAAATCTCATTATGTCACGCCGACACCGTCTCAATTTAGGGTCAAATCCACCGAGCACAACCTTGTAAACTGAATAGGCTTAGTATGGATTCAGCACCGTTTTGGTCGAGGGACCTCCGAGCGCGGCAATATGCTCCTCCCGCGTGGCAGTTCACTTTTTTGAAACTTTTTCGCCGTCTCCCGTGTTGTGTCTTTAACGGCAAATTGCCCGCAAATTGAAACATTTAGTCTAAATATCTGAAATCAAAACTATGAAACTCTCCATGCCTTGTCTCATCGGGACGGCCATTCTATGCGCCGTCGCAACCCTTCCCGCCCTCGCTGATGAACTTCTGCCCGGCCAGGTCGATTTCGGCAGCTTCTCACCTCCCAAGGGTGGCGGCCAATACGTTGAAGTCAATGTTCCCACCGCCCTCATTAACCTCGCCTCCAAGGTTGTCGCCAACGACGAACCGGACGTGGCGAAGTTACTCAACGGCCTCAAACTGGTGAAAGTCAATGTCATCGGTTTGGACGACGAAAACCGTCCCGAGTTGGAGAAGCGCGCCCAAAAAATCCGACAGCAACTCTCCGGCAACGGCTGGGAGCGTGTTGTGACCGTGCAGCAAAAAGATCAGGACATCAGCGTCTATCTTAAAATGAACGACCAAGGGGCCGTTCAGGGCCTGGCTGCCGTGGTCATTAACGGCAAGGACCAAGCTGTCTTCGCCAACGTCGTCGGCGACATCAAACCGGAGCAACTCGCCATGCTTGGCGACAAATTCAATATCAAACCCCTCAAGGATCTTGGCATTGCCACAAAAAAGCACGAGCACGAACACCAGGACGATGGCAAAGCCGAAGACAAGCCGGAGGAAAAATCCGACCAATAGTCTGGATTCACATCCTCCATCGGACCGGCCGGCAAAGTAAAGTGCGTCCCATTCGCAGCCTCTTATGAACAACGTCATGCCAACCATTTACCCGGCTTGTCCGCCCCTGGCGACTCAGTGCGCCGCTCTCACTGCCGGCGCGCGCGGAGGAACGCCGCCAGTGATCGGGGCCGCAACCTCACCTATTCGGCCATCGCGTCTCCGCCCGATATACTTCGTCTTGCTCCTCGTTCTCCTTCTGCCCAGCCTCTGCGCCCTCGGCGTCGCCAGCTACTTCCACCTGAGTTCGCCCACGCAATCGTTGCGGAGCGCCATCATGGAATCGGCGCCAGGACCATGGCACAAACGTTTCGCCCTCAATGTTGGCGGTCTGACCTTCGGTCTCGCGCGCTTCGGTTCGAGCTTCTTCCATCTGCCGCCCGAACCGAAAGCCGCCCTCCAGGCCCTCCACGGCGGGGAAGTCGGCGTTTACCGGCTCGAAGGACCGATGTCACTCCCGGATTATGCCGCCATTTTGAAAACTGCCGACAAATCCATGCGGTGCCGCGGTTGGGAACGGATCGTGGGTGTCGCCCAAGGCGGCCAATTCGTCGCTGTCTATGCGCCGGGCGACCTTGGTCTCAAAGACGTGTCGTGCTGCGTGGCTGTCCTCAACGACCAGGACCTTATCGTCGTTTCGGCCCGCGGCAACATCACCCCTCTGCTCGAACTCGCGCGCACACACCTCCACGACAATGGCGCGTTCCTGGCCAGGTTTTAAAGCGAAAAGCCGCTTGTCAAGGGTTTGAGAATGGCGATGATGATCCCGGCGATTTGACTTAGGATGCGACGGAGCAGCATCAGAGTCGTTCAGACTGAACACTTAATGAAATGCATTGTTACGGCGGGACCGACTTTTGAAGAGCTGGATGAAGTCCGGCGCTTGACCAATTTTTCCACCGGCACGCTGGGAACGGAATTGGCCAACTTCCTGGTGGAACGCGGGCATGACGTTGAGTTGTTGCGAGGCGAAGGTTCTACTTGCCGGTTGGAACCGAATGCGCAGCGGGTGCAGACCTTCACCACCACGGCCGATTTACGCCAACGTCTCAGGGCGCTCGGCGGCAGCGGCGCGGCGGCGGTCTTTCACGCTGCGGCAGTCAGCGACTTTCGCTTTGGCAAAGTGTGGGAGCGCGCGGCTGATGGAGCGCTGAAGGAAATCCGCTCGGGAAAAATTCCGACGCGCGGCGGAACTATTCTGGCCGAATTGAAGCCAACGCCTAAAATTATTTCCGAATTCCGCGACTGGTTCCCGACTGCATTTTTGGCGGGCTGGAAGTACGAGGTGGAGTCCGACCGCACCCAGGCCCTCATGCGCGCCTGCGAGCAATTGGCGGATTACCGGACCGATGCATGCGTGCTCAATGGAAGAGCCTACGGCGAAGGTTTTGGGCTGGTGACGACGCAAACGCAGGTCCGGCATTTTTCCGAGCGGAAACTTCTTTTTGACGCGTTGGAGAATCTTTGGCTCAACTACAATTCCACGGTAGCGACCCGCCGCAAACCGAGGCGATAAGGGATCCATCCCAGGACAATGGACAACACGGCAAATCCAGCCCAACTGGTCAGAATCCAGCTTACGGAGGCTTCGCCTTTCCATCCCCACGGCGAACCGAGCGCCAGCAACGTGACTGAGCCGACAATATAAAGGAAGCTCAAGACCAGACAGAGCGTGCCGCCGAAGCCGCTGACAATCTTGGTGGGATTGTCTTCGCGAAAATTGGGATAAAGCGCGCCCAGGCCCATGGCCAGCGCAGTAAGAGTAAAGGTCATTGTCGCGATGATCAGTCCCAAATAAAGCGTCCGGATCAACGGCATTTGCAGCATGTGGCAGGAAAGGCAAATCAGCCCAAGGGTCACGCACAACGACGCCCGGCTAGCCAGCCAGAATTTTGTCCGCAAGGCCTGCGTGAGACCCATCGGCGCCAATCCGACGATCCACAGCCGTTTGCCCTCCAGGGAAAATTGCGGGAAAACAAAACGCGTCGTCAGGGTCGCGAGGTTGAGCGCGCAAGCGCCCAGGTTCAAATAGCAGACCAAATGGACCCAGAATGGATTCGTCAACTGTTGCGAGAAGTGCCGCAGGTTAATAATGTAAACGCCGAGCAAGCCAAAAAGCACCAGCGTCTGGCCCCATTGGGTCGTGTCCCGCCAGAACATCCGCGCATCCTTGACCAGGAGCGCGAGGACATCGGCTGGCCCGCTATGGAGGAACCGGGCGACGCGTTCAATCGGTCCCACGCTGTAATCGAATTGGGAATGACGTTGACGCCAATCACGAAACCAGCGCCAGCGGACAAAGATGCTTTCACGGCTTTGCACAATCGAGAAGCTCTCGTAAAAAAGTTTTCCCGTGCAAGTGAAGGACAAATAGCCGAAGAAAAGCACGTGGCTCAACAGGACGAGCAGGAAAAATCCGGCCGCGGTCAATGCATTCTCGGCCCATTGCAGGACGCTGGTGGACAGCCAGTAGCTCGGCAGCCAGGGCCATTCGGAGAAATGCGTGCGCATCAGCAGCTTATCCAGCGTGGCCAGCACCCGGGTATCGGTGGAATCGTCCGTTATTGTTTCGGGCCGAAACCACATAGCCAGCAGCGGCAGAATGATGAGTGTCGCCGCGACGGCCACGACTTGAAAAGCGCGGCGATCCAAATAGCGGGCAAGGTTGAGCGCAACCCACGCGCCAGCCACTCCGGGCAGCACGATGAAGAGGCCCAGCGCCGCTACCGTCATCGGGTAAAAGTGCCAGGGCGCGCCGCGCGTCAATCCATAGGCCGCCAGCAGCGGCGCGATCAGAAACAGAAAGGCCCAGGACGCGAGCAAGGTGGACTCCAGGAATTTCCATCGGAAAATAGTCTGCGAGGAAATCGGCAAAGAGGACAAGTAGCTGGTTTCGCGGTTGCGGAAAAAGTTGGTGTAGCCAATTACCAAATTGCTGAACAACAGCAGGATCAGCAGAAAGACAAAGAGCAAGTAGAACAGACGCCCCGTAAGAAGTTCCCCCAGCGCGGGAAAATTGTTCAGAAACTGCAACCCGCGCCGAAAGAGGAGAAACGACAACGTCAAATACGCCACCACGAACAGGCCGATGGAAGAAGCCAGCAGGCGCGAGGTCGAGCGAACCGTTTTGAGTCCGCGCCAGGCCTGGAGCGCGTTGACACGCACCAATAAGAACAATTTATTCTTCCCAGGCAAAATTTCACTGGCGCCGTTCATGGGTTATTCCATAGAGATGAATCCATTAGGAATAAAGGGGAAGGTTCGCCAGTTGTCCAGTTCGGCGGTAGTTTCCTAATTTAAAATATTTTCGGTTTTTGAGGAAGTTGTTTTGAGGAAGTTGGCATGGAGATTGAATATTTATGTCGGCAAATAAAATTTGGCCTTTTCTTTTGTCAGCATTTGGAACGGGCTAATGCAAGGAACATTCATCGCCTTACAGGCGTTTGGGATTTTTATCTGATATCCTTTAGACGCAATCTCGGTCGTTACTACGGTGTGATTATACGCGTCCGCATACCCCACCAACACAAAGTCTGCACCGCCTAGGAATTTGGTATAGGCAGCCTCTGAATAGTTGCCGGTTGCCCAAGTCGCCAAAAGTTCTAACTTTGCGTATGTTTGGCGATCGTCTGTATTGACAAACATTTTGCTTCTTGTCTTGCTCCATGTCGTGAGCCAATCTTCGCGGCCCATTAGTTCATCGCGAACTTTTTTGATACTTAATATTTTACCTTCTTCGTGAGCACGATCTAGCCACTTCCAAAACCCTGGACATATACTAAATCCATAGTAAAGGTTCTTTGCTTCAATGAAAACGTTGGTGTCTAATAGATAAGCCATTCCGATCCCTTTTGCAGTTCTTTGGCATATTTTTGGAAGGTTGACTCTTTCTTTATGCCCAAAAGCTGCATTGCATCTCGTTGCGGTGTTCGTCCTGCAATCGATTCCCTAATGATTGCTATCGAAAATCTTCTGCTGTGCTTATATTGTTCCTTTATGTAATAATTTCCACCGCCGGCTTTAGCTATGGAGGCAGCAATCATTCGATAATAAGAATTAAACCTGCCCTCTGTCAGCTTGCCAGCATCTCGGGCGCGCCTTGCAACCACGATTCGACTTAACTTATATTCATTGGACAAACGATCAATTTCGCTAATATCGTTTATTTCGCCTTTCCAAGAAACTTGGAGTTCCTCTAACGGCAGCAAAACCTCTGCCGCGACACTATTACAATATGTGTCGATTTTGCTTCCAACGGAGTATGTCTTTTCCAAATTGGAGACGCCTGTCTCCCCAATCCAAACATGTGCGATTTCGTGGGCGATTGTGAATATTTGAGCCGCTGGCGCATCGGCTCCATTTACAAAAATCAGAGGCGCGTATTCATCTGACAATGCAAATCCACGAAACTCATCAACGTTTAATTTACGCCCGGTGTCCTCGCCTGCATATCCTGACCTCAAAACAAGGATTCCGCAATCTTCCGCCGCCTCCGTTGTGTATTTGATCGTGTCTTCCCATGTTTTTGTCAGCTGCGCCAGCACAGGGCCGATATTTAGGGTTTTCCTAATATCTTCGGCGGTTTCTTTCGATGGAGTTTGCCATGATGACCTTCCGACAAATGATAATGGTTTCTTGCCGTCAGCAATTAAATATTCTCGATACCAATTCTGCTTGAGTTGCGCCATGTGAATAACGTCCAGAAGGTCATCGCTTGGTTCCAGCGAAGACGCATCGTCAACCCGTCGAAAGTCAGCTATTGGAAGATTAGGCTGGGGTGGGATTGGTAGAAATAAATATCCGAACGGCGTGCGCGTCTTTTCGGCTAATTTCTCCACCAGAGAAAACGGAATCGAGCCAGTCATCTCCCAATCCTTCACAAGACGAACCAAGACACCGATTTTTTCGGCAAGGGCATCTTCGCTAAGGCCCGCCTTCTTCCGCACCCATCGTAATACATCAGGTTTAAGCGTTGCGTTCATATTGCAGCCTCCGTGTTAAGGACGCCGCCACCTGTTTTAATATAGTAAGATATTAAACCGTCAACCAGCCACGACGGCTTTTTCTTCCACTTCTTTTTGGCAGCATCCCAAGTCTTTTCTGTTACGGAAAGACAAATTTTCGTCTTCGTTCCACTACCTGGTTTGGGACCGGACTTTGGCCGCGCCCCGCCCCAGCCTGAATTTTTCTTATTTTTTTCGTTTGACATATCTTGAAGATCATACTACTTTATTCAAGATAAAAAGTCAAACAGGAATTTTATGGCAAATGAATTGAAAATCGAAAAGAAGGCGACGGCGGTACGAGACAAACCGAGCGGGGAATTGGGAGGCGACAAATAAAGCCAATTCAAATTAGGACACTACCAGCGCGGCTTGAGCTAGAATGAAATTCGCCATTCTTTTCGAAGTCGAACATTCCAAAAAATGCGCGTCAAAAAAAGGCTTTGCAACGGCGCGGGCTCCGCTGCATATTGCGGCCCGTGATGCCAACCCCGGTCAAGAGGATCATGCGCGCCGCTGAAAAGGGCGCTGGATTTTTTTGCCTGAGTATCCTGCTTCTGGTTTACCTCATGGCGGCCGTGCCCGCTTTCCATTCGCTGGTACACCAGGATGCATCCGACCCAAGCCATGAGTGCGCGATAACGTTGTTCCTGCACGGGCAAGTCCACGCTCCGGCCACGGACGTTGAAGTCACACGGCATCTTCCTTGTTTCATTTTCCAAATGCAGCCGCGCGAAGTTAATTTTGCTTCCGCGGATGTGTGTTTGCTTCCCAATCGCGGTCCTCCTGCCTGCCTCTTCGTTTAGTTCTCCGGTTTCTAAAGTCTAAAGTTAGTTTGACTCCTGGGCGGCCCAACATGGTGTTGATTCCGAGAACCCAGGAGGGAGCAGCGGCTCCAAAAGTAATCCATTTGAATTCCAATTTAATTGCAATTTATGAAATCGACCATGAGATCAGATCACAAAACGTATCGGCAGATTTTGAGAATGGCACTGGCCTGTGGCACCATGGCCTCTAGCGGAGTATTCGGGCAGGCAAGCAATACTCCTCCTCCAACGACTCCTCCCGCTCCACCTCCCACCAACGTTTTGAGTACGGTGACCGTGGAAGGGCAGCTCAATCAGGCGCGCAGCAGCATTCTCACGGCGGTGGGCGCGTCGTCTTACTCGATCAACGCCGAGGCGATCACGGACATGTCCCAGGGCAATAACGCTTCATTCAATCAGGTGCTCTTGCGCGCGCCGGGCGTGGCGGAAGATTCGCTGGGGCAAATCCACGTTCGCGGCGAACATGCCAATTTGCAGTACCGCATTGACGACGTGTTGCTGCCCGAAGGCATCACCGGCTTTGGTCAGGAGCTGGACCCCCGTTTCGTGAAAACGATGCAGTTGCTCACCGGCGCGCTTCCCGCCGAGTACGGTTTTCACACGGCGGGCGTTGTTGATATCCAGACCAAGAGCGGGGCGGCGTTGAACGGCGGTTCGGTGGAAGTGTTTGGCGGAAGTTATGACACCATCCGGCCCAGTTTTGAATATGGAAGCTCCTTCGGCAAATCGAGCTTCTTCATCAATGGCAGCTACGATCACAATGACCTTGGCATTGAGAATCCGAACCCGACCTCCGTGGCGATCCACGATTATACGGACCAGTACAAAATGTTCGCTTACTATTCCTATGTTATGGATCCAACCAGCCGGTTAATTGTGATGGGCAGCCTGTCCTACAACCAATTCCAAATTCCAATCAACACCAGCACTCTGGCGCCCACGCTTCAACCAGGAACAGCGACGCCCTGGGCGGGAGCAGCGCAACCTTCAGTCTTGTCGCTGAACGACAATCAGAACGAACAGAATTATTATGGCGTCATAGCGTATCAGAAATCATCGGGAAACCTAAACTACCAGGTTTCCGCCTATGCCCGCAATAGCAGCGCCCATTATGTGCCCGACAACATCGGCGCAACGCTTGATTACAACTCGGGCATCGCTACCGATGAAGACCGCCTCCTCTATTCCGGCGGCGCTCAATTGGACGCCAGTTACGCTTTGGGCGATTACCATACGCTGCGCGGTGGTTTGCAGTATCTGCACGAAGCTGTGACGGCGGACACCAGTACCACAGTATCCTATGTGAATGCCGCCGGGGACGCAACCACCGGGCCTCTCTCCCCAACCGGCGCGCCTTTCTCTATTGCGCAGAATAACTTTCCCCATGCGGATTTTGGCGGCCTTTATCTGCAGGATGAATGGAAAATCATACCACAACTGACCCTTAACGCCGGCACTCGTTTCGATGTCTATACTTCCGGCACGGATGCCGAGAACCAAGTCAGCCCGCGCGCCAACCTGGTCTATAAACCATGGGAAAGCACGACGTTGCACGCCGGTTATTCCCGTTACTTCACTCCGCCGCCGCTGGAAACCGTGCCATCCGGCAACATCGCGGCGTTTGCCGGAACCACAGACGCTTCGGCGGTCACTCCTCCTTACAACACGGTCCGGGCGGAGAGGGCCAATTATTATGACATCGGCATCAGCCAGAAGGTGGACCCGGTGCCCGGTTTGACGCTCGGAATGGATGGCTATTACAAGACGGCCCAGGAACAATTGGACGATGGGTTCTTTGGCCAAACGCTCATCCTCTCGTCGTTCAACTATAATCGCGGACGGGTGCGAGGTGTGGAATTCACCGCCAGCTACGATAAGGGCGGCCTTTCTCTGTATGCAAACGTCGCCTACTCGGTCGCGCAAGGCGAAGGCGCCGCTTCCGCCCAGGAACTGTGGGGGGACAATACGACGGTGAATTACGTCAATCATAACTGGATTTACCTCGACCACGACCAGCGGGTGACGGGTTCATTTGGTGCCGCTTACACTTGGAACGAACCCGGGCGGTGGGGCACAAAGGTGTATGTCGATGCCTTGTATGGCAGCGGCCTGAGACAGGACGCCGGTTTTATCGCTGGATCGACCGATGCCATTCCTAACGGCGCTAGTGTGGGGGCATACTACTCGCTTAATTGCGGCGTCTCGGAACGGTTTCGTATAAATGACAAGCAAGCGCTCGTCGGGCGGTTGGATATCGTCAATGTCACGGACAATGTCTATGCGCTTCGCACCGGCAGCGGCGTGGGCGTTTTTGCCGCGCAGTACGGCGAACGCCGCGGCTTGTTCGGGTCATTGAGCTACGAGTTCTAAACATTGACGAAAAGGAACTTATACGAAAAATTGACTTATGGCGGTTGCTGCATACCAATTAAAATCTGAATTGGCGCGGTTTTGTTTGCCCGCGCCAGAGCGGGTCGCATCGCGGCGGCTGGCATGGGCCAACTCCATAAGTCTGCTTTTTCTAATCATCGGCGTGGCCGGCGAACAGTCGAAGCTGCCCAAGCCAAGGGTGGTGCCGCCGTTGGAGCAACCGGCCCCAATCATCATCGAACCGCTGCCTCCGGTGGCCCAGCCCGCTGTGGAGCAAAAGGAGACGGAGCAACAGAACGACGAGGATAAACAGGTCCGGCCTCAAATCCAGGCCGTGACCATCGACACGCCCGCCATCAACTTCGCCGTGCCCACACCGGGCAGCTTGTTGGTGCCGATGGCGGTCGCGCCGACGCCGCCGGAGGTTTCCATGAAAAGGTACGCGCCGGTAGTAGTACAACATGAACCGACGACTGTTCAAAGCACGGGCAAAGGCGGCGAGCGACCAAAGCCTGACTACCCGGAGCATGCCCTAATGTTGCAGCAGACGGGCACCGTGACATTGCTTGTGACGGTGAACGACGCGGGCAAAGTGATTTCGGCGGAGATTAAAGAAAGCTCTGGATCGCCTTACCTGGACGAAGGCGCGCAGCGATGGGTCAAGCACTATTGGACCATGCCGCCGTCCGAGTTTAATGGCGGCCATGTATTTCTGGCGCCGATCCGCTTTGTAATGAAAGCACCTGGCGGATAATAAACATAAGCCAGCGAAACGTTCATTTGACAATTTATGATGGCGAATATTGCAGTTGAATTCATCCTCAAAGGTGGACCGGTCATGTACCCCATCCTGCTTTGCGCATTAGTGGCAGTGGCCGTGGTGGGAGAACGGACTTTTTGGTGGATACGCGAATCGTCCCGCCGCGACCCGAAAAAGCTGGAGGAGATTCTGGCAGCCTTGGAAAACAGCGACGTGCCTGCGGCCTCCAGAATTGCGGCAGGGTCACAGGACCCGGTCATTCGCATGATTCATAACGGGTTGAATCACGTTCATACCTCTCTGCAAGGCGCGCTGGAATTGGGCGCAGGCATTGAATTAGTCAGGGCCGGCCGCTTCCTGACCGTGATGGATACGCTGGTCACACTCTCGCCGCTGCTGGGTTTGCTGGGAACCGTGACCGGTTTGATGCGGGCCTTTATCAGCGTCGGCAGCGCCGAATTGTCGGTGGTGAGCGTGACGGGCGGCATCGGCGAAGCCCTGATTGCGACCGCGTGCGGCCTGGGCATCGCCATCTTCTCATTGGTGCCGTTCAACTATTTCAACAGTCGCGTGGCGCGACTGCAATTTGAATTGGAGGCGGCGGCGACCAATGTCGAGGTCATGGTGCAACGGACGAAATGAAGCTTCCTTCGCCAGTTCAACGGCGGCATTCGCGCATCGAGATCATCCCGTTGATCGACATCATGTTCTTCCTGCTGGCCTCCTTCATGATGGTCAGCCTGCAACTGGATCGGACCCAAAACATCAAGGTCACTCTTCCCGGCGCTACCATGGCCCGCGCCGATTTTAAGCCGGACATGGTCAACATCGCGGTGGATAAAGCCGGACAAATCTGGCTGGAAAAAACCAATGTCTCCCAGGCCGAATTGGAACTCGCCTTGAGCAATCGGTTTCGATTGAACACGAATCTGCCCGTGTACATTAGCGGCGATGCCAACACCCACCACGGCGATATGTGCGACGTGTTGGAAACCGTGCGAAAAGCGGGCGTGCAAAAAGTGGCCTTCATGGTGGATGGCGTCACCAATATTGGTATTCCATGAAAATCCGTTCGCCCATCGCCCGCAAACGCACGCGGCTGGAGATCATTCCGCTGATCGACATCATGTTTTTTCTGCTGGCCTCCTTTATGATGATGAGCCTGCAAATGCAAAAAGTGCGCACGCTCAAGGCCAGCCTGCCCACGGCCACCCAGATTACTTCCTCCAGGAAGCCGGACATGATTAAGATCAAAGTGGACCCTTACGGACAACCGTCGGTGGACAACAAATCCTTGAGCATCCCTGACCTTACCAAAATGTTGACCGAGCATTTGCGCACCAACGCCAATGTCCCGGTCTATCTTAGCGGCGCCCGGAGCACGACCCATGGCGAAATGGTTTATGTGCTTGACGTGGTCAAGCGTGCGGGCGTCCAGCGCGTGGCTTTCGCCGTCAAGGCTGATCCATATCCAGGCGGGCCGAAACCATGAAGAACTTTCAAATCAACCTGCTGTTTTTGCTGTCGTTGGGTTTGTGCGCACTTTGCGCCTGGCAGTGGTACATCCAAACTCTGCTTCACCGGGACGGCGAAACATTGCAGGGGATTATCTTCAAGCAGGCCGGCGAGATTCAGGGCTATACCAATTCCATCAAGAACATGGATACCGAAATCGCCGGTCTTTCCACGCGCGTCAACGAATTGAAGCAGGCCGCCATGACCAACGAACAAATCTCCTTGCAGCAAAAACAGGAAATTTCCCGCCTGCAAGGGAGCAACGACATCCTGGGCAATCAAATCGTCCAGTACAAAGACATTGTCGAAAAACTGGAGGCCAGGCTCAAAGAGGCCTCGGAGGGAATTGCCAAACAAAATGACTCGATCAAATTGTTGATATCGGAACGCGACGACGCCATCACAAAATACAACGACAGCGTGAAGGAGCGGAACGCCTTGGTTGAGAAATACAACGACCTCGTCGAACGCGTCAAGAAACTGCAAGCCGGCGGCAATTCGGACGCGCCCAAGCAGTAACGTTTAGAGTTGGGTTGACAAATGGTGTAACCGAGTGTCAAAACGCAATTGTTAAATGTTAAGATGTGACCCTGCTGACTCTTATGACCCTGCTGACTCTTACTGACTCTTACCCCGGCGTCATTGACATTTGCGAATTGGTGAAACATAATGTTTCACATGAAAAGCGCATCGGTCAGAGATTTGCGACAAGACTTCCCGCGCATCCTCGCTTGGATTGAAGCGGGCGAAGAGGTTGCCATCACGATGAGACGGCAAGCTATTGCGCGCTTGGTTCCGTTGCCCCGGAAGAAGCAGCCTAAACGTCGAATGCCCGACATTGCGGATCGTTTGAAGAGAGTGTTCGGCACGAAGATTATCCCCGACAAAACCATGAAGACAATCATGGAGCAGAATAAGGGGGCCATTTGACGCCTTACGCAGATTCCAGCTTCATCGTGTCCTTGTATCTGCAACAGCAGAGCTCCGCCAAGGCGATCGCGTTCATGGAACGTTATGGCCAAGGGCTGCCGTTCACGCCCTGGCATCGGCTGGAAGTGCGCAACGCCATCCGGCTCGCCCTGTTTCACGGGCTTATTGACGCGGCGCAGGCGAAGAACCAACTCAAGCAACTCGACACTGACCTTAAGGACGAAGCGCTGCTCATGCACACGGCGATTGACTGGACAGACGTACTGCGAGAGGCAGAGAAACTCGGGGCGACTCACAATGAAACCATCGGCTGTCGCAGCGCCGATCTCTTCCACGTAGCCACCGCGAGACAGACCGGATGCGATACATTTCTCACCTTCGATGAGAAACAAACCTCGATGGCAACGGCGGTGGGTATGACGGTCAAGCCGTGAGGCAACGCAGATCCAGGACTTTGCCCGCTAAATTGGCGAATAGTTAGTGCAGGGTGCGCTACTATAGAGGTTGCCCCAAGAGTCCGCCTTCGGAAGTCTCGGGCGGCCGCAAAAAACCGCATTGTCCTTGTTGGCGGTTTCAAGCGCCGTGGCGGTCGCGGTCCGCATGGCAGCCTGGCGAGCTTTGATTGCCAAACCATGGCCCAACTCAATTTTTCTCAGCGACCGTTCTTGCCGGAAGGATCTTCGCTGCTCTGAACGATGCCGATCTCGGCGGCGGATGTCAAAGGCAGGCCGTTGATTTCCGTGATGGCCCGCAGCTTGATGAAGCGGCATTTTATTGGTTCGAAGGCTTCAGTCTTTCTTTCCTTCCCAGGTTCGAATGTTCCCTTTTTCACGGGTAGTCCAAAATTTTTGCCATCGTTACTGACGTAGAATTCATAGTCTCTGATCGTGCCGTGGTCCGATTCGTCCTGACGGGGCAGGTAAGTAAAACCTTCGATGGTGGATGGCGGAAGCAGTTCGATGATGATTTCGTGAGGCAACGCCGGACTTTTGTTCAGCCATTCAGTATGCCACAAGGTGTCGGGGTCGTTGTCCACGGCGTTTGCTCCGTAACCGGACTCGCCGACAGTCTCTTCGCTGTCTGCCTTCACGAACTCGAGCACCACTTCGTGGCTGTGTCCATTCATCTGCGCCGGTTTATCCTGCTCTGCGTCATCTCGTGGCGACTCAGTCACCTTGACTCCTTGGGTGTGATCAGAAGTGCCCGGCAAATCCTTTGGCGCCGAAGTCTCGGCAACGTTAGGCCTCGCCGGAGACAGTTCCGATTGTGCCATGCCTCCATTAGCCGCTTGCGCCGCGTTTGTCCGCATCCTCCAGTGGCGGTCCACTGCCAGGAAACCCAGGATGATTGCGATGCTCGCAAGGACCATCAAGAATACGACGCCAAATCGCTTGGAGGTTGCCTGGGTCACCACCGCGGGCGGCGCCTCCTCTTCCGGTTCAATCCCGCATTCGTGGCCGCCAACGGCCGGCTCGCTGCTCACAGCCACTCTAGCGAGGCACTTCGGGCAAAGGCCTTCTTGCGCGTCCTCGGACACCGGCGTGTGGCATTGCTTGCAGAATTTTGTCATATCCATAAGTTCGCTGCCGACAAGACAGCCTCCAATGCGTGTTCGCAATTTGCGCCGCGCCAGCAGGAGCCTTGTCCCGTTCGCGTTCGACCTCAAAGTCCGTAAAATTAACATGGGGTCGTCAGGTGAGGGAAAATCGGCCACACCAGACGCCCTATGATTAACAAAATACGTAATAGCAAAAACAAACTCAAACCGCAACCCAGTGGCCCCGTGAAGGGGTCTACTGCGGGACGCCGGAGGTTTCTCGGCCTCCTTTGGCGTCTCGGCGAAGACATTAGAGTACCGATGGTTGATTTCTACGGTCGGGCGGTTAAGCCAATTAAGCCTTCGAATTTAGAATTCGTGACCGCAACCGAGGGAAGGAATCGCCTCTAATCCAAACGCAACATCGGCGGCGGTTGCGCTTGCAGCGGATTGGATTCGAAGGCGCCCTTTTCGAGGCTGCTGTTCCAATGTTCGATCATCGCCAGAACATCGGAAATGACCAGGTGCTCATGCTGGCCTGAGTATTGGCCCAGGTTTGCGCCGGCCAATTTGAACAGGGCGGCGGCCGGTCGAAGCCGGTCTTTTTGCAGATGCACAAACGCGCCCGCCAATTGAATCAATCCCTTGTAAAAAGCGCCATTGGGCCCGTGCCGGTCTTTGAGCCAGAGCTGTTCCAGAACATCGTGCGCCTCGTAGTATTGCCCCTGATTAAAGCAGTCAAAATAACCCTGATAATAGGGATTCAGCCCACCGGCGGACTCCTGCTTAACCATACGCGCGATTCTGTCGCTCTTATTGCTCACCGTTCCACTATAACGGTAACTGATCGGAATCCAATTCCGTTTGCGGCGCGAGGAGTTTAGGTTTAGTCTTGAAATCGGAACGACAATGAAACCATGACAACGACAGAGGAACTAAAGACGCAAATTAAACGCATGTTGGTGGACGACCTCATGCTCAAAATCGGTCCCGAAGAGATTGGCGATGACCAACCGCTGTTCGGGCCGCGCAGCCTGGGATTGGATTCCGTCGATGCGCTGCAACTGGTCGTCGCATTGGATAAGAACTACGGTTTGAAAATTTCCGACGCCGCCAAAGCGCGGGCGATGCTGGGCAGTGTCAACGCCATCGCAGCCGCCATTGAATCGCACTAAGGGACCAACGCTGGGAAATAAGTCAATTATTTGGTTTTCTTTTTCCTGGCGGCCAACGCCCTCTCCACCGCGGCAATGTATTTCTTCACAGGCGTTCGAGCGAAGACTTGGCCGATGACGGCCAGCGGCACGTCCTCACGCTTCCTGAAACGGACACACGCTTTGCCCATGTCGAGTTTCTTCCCGCTATCCAGCCATGCCTTGCGGAACCACGCCTCGGTGGCCGGATCTCCATAAACGTTCATGAGGTGAATGGCCATGTGGTTCTTTTGCGCGCCGAGACAGGCCAAAGGCAAGGGCTGGCTCGGATCGCAATGGTAACCCGCCGGATAAAGACTGTGCGGCACGACGTAGCCAATCATTCCGTAACTCATCCGTTCCTCGTAGCCTTTCGGCAAGTTGGCCAGGATCACTTCCCTCACGGCGCTAATAGCCGATCGGCGATCAGGAAGAAGGGATTTGAGATATTCCTCAACCGTTTTGGCTTGTGTTTTCATAAATGTCTTCCATTGGCTGGACGACAGACAATTTATTTCATCGCCAGTAATTTCACAATCTCCAAAGTTCCTTCGATCTCTTCCGGGCTGTTGTAGTAGTGCACGGATTGCCGCACCAACGCGCCAGATTGCGCCCGGACGCGGTACTTCTTGCGTTTCCACAATTCGTCCTGGAGTTGCTGCCCGGTAAGGCCGTCCACGCCGTAGGTGACAATCGCGCTGGCCAATGCCGGATGAAGTGGAGAGGAAATCGACACTCCTTTGATGGCTTTCAGTCCATTTCGCAAACTATTCGCGAGAGTCGTAGTCCGCTGCTCAATTTTTTCCGGGCCGACGCGCAAATAAAAATCCAGAGCGGCGTCCAATCCGACCAGCAACGCCGCATTGGCGGTGCCGAATTGCATCAACCGGAAAAGGCCGCTCGATTGGTTGTAGTCATCCCAATGGGCGCTGGCCAGCGTGGCCCAAACATCGTGCTGCCGGTCCTCCCGCACGTAGAGCACGCCGTTACCGGGAGGCGCAAGCATCCATTTGTGAGGACTGCACGCATAAGCGTCGCAACCGATCTGTTTGACGTCCACGCGCCGTTGCCCGACCGCCTGCGCGCCGTCCACAAGGGTGAAAACGCCGTGCGCGCGGGCCAGTTCGCAGAGATCACGCACTGGCAGGACAATGCCATAGCGGCTGGTGACATGGGGAATTGCCATGGCCTTGGTGCGCGGGCCAATGGCGTCGGCGAAAATCTTAATGACGGTCTGTGGATCTGGAGTCGGGACAGGAATGGGCAGTTTTTTTACAAGGATGCCCTGGCGTTTAGCGCGCAAGTCCCAAGGCCCCATGGAGCCGGGATGTTCCTGATCAGTCAGCAGGACTTCGTCGCCGGGTTTAAGTTCCAATCCGTTGGCAATGAAATTGATGCCCATGGTGGCATTTTGCAGCAGCGCGATTTCCTCGGCGCTGGCATTGAGAATGGCGCCCGCTTTTTTCCGCGACTCCACTTGCGGGCGATAACCGGCGATGTATTCGGGATGCTCGCCGCGATAATCATATTGGGCAATGGTTTTTTCCATGTCGCGCATGCTGTCCATAACAGCGTCCAGCACCGGGCGCGGACATGCGCCAAGCGTCCCAGTGTTGAAGTAAGCCTCGTCGGGCGGAATGGAAAACTGTTGTCGAATCCATGACCAGTAATTGGGATCATCATCGGCCACCCAGTGTTGAAGGGTGTTCCCGACCGGGGCCAGATCAGGCTCAAAAGCCAGGCCCGATGCGCCCGTCAAAGGGAGGAGACCCAGAGCGGACAGCCTCCGAACAAAAGATCGGCGATGGATTTTAGCCTGTTGATTCGTATTCATCATTTCTTGATTTCACGTCATTTGGGTTCCTCCTTGTTACGCCTCGGCCGGCCGTCCGGAACGACGCGCGCTTCAGTGGACAGTTTGTAATCACGCCCGGCGGCTGTCTTCATGTCCGCCTCCAGCAAATAGGCTCTAAAACCATTCGCCGGACTTTCTACCGTGGCCGTGACGCTCGTCTTGGACGGTGAAGTCAGCTCGGCGCCGGACCATTTGCTTCTGCGGAAGTCGCGGTTCGTCGCCGTGGCCGTCCACAAGCGGAACGTTTGCGCGGGTTGGCTTAAGTTCACGTCCAGAGTGGCGGACTCGATAGAATTGGAGCGAAATTGCCAAGTCATTCGCGGCAATGTTTCGTGGTCCGCGATCATTTGAAAATAGGCGGCGAGCACTGGTATGGCTTCGCGCCCACCGGCAAGATCGTGCCCGGCATTGGGCGTTTGAAAAACCAGTTTCGGATCGGGCAGATCGTTCCAGTAATGACGCAAAGAATCGACCACCCAATAAGGATCGTCCGTGCCTAAAAGCAGAAGTTTCGGCATGGTGTATCGGTCGCGAAAACTGTAGGGATCGACCCAACTTCGCAAATCAACCATGCGCGGGTCGTCCATGCGTTCGGTCAGATGCAGCTTGGTGTAGGCGTTGATCTCTTCGCTTTGCCCGCCATACATTTCTTGTGCCCAATGCGCCTGCGCTTTCATATTCAGCATGTCGATCACCATCGGCGCGATGGCCTTGACCCGTCCATCTTCAGCAGCCGTCAACCAGGTCGTCCAACCGCGTTTAGACGCGCCGCCGACAACGAAGCGGGTAATTTTCTGGCTGAAATCCTTTTGCGCCTCGGCTTGCACGCAATCCATGCCTTTGACGGCTGATTTCACCATCGGAAACAGCAATGGCCAAGTCGTGTCGCCCGATTCCAGATAATGTTCAAACGTGTAAGCGATAAGATCGTCCTCTCGCAGCCCGTCATAGAGCGGCTGATTCGGAACATCGTTGATGGCGGCGGCGATGGCTCCGGCGCTCTCAGCCAATGTTCGCAACAGGCCCAATTGCCGTTCGACATCGCCATCGCCGGTAATGAAGAGGAAGGCAATGTCCGGATTGCGCAATCTCGCTGGCAGGCCAGCAGTAACTGGTGATGCCAAACATTGCCGCGCCACGTTTGGGAAGTGCATTCCAGACGGACAACGTTAAGCGAATTTGTCTCGCGTTGGTCCGTTTTTTTCCAGACGAAGGAATCATCCGGACGTCCGACGTAGTCCGCCAGGGCATCCGCACCCAAGCTGCAACGCGCGGCGAGAGCAAGACCGGCCATGAGAAGTGTCACCGTGCCGGTACGGCAGCCCGGGCGAAAACCGAAGAATGATCGCATCCACTAACACTGGCTCCGATGGTTAATTCGTCAAGCCGGATGTCTTGCCGAATTTTTTTGCAGATTTTTTCTTCAGAACTTCGCGTGAGCAACCGATATCCATTTTAGCAGCACTAGACCGCGCTGCGGTTGTTCTTTGGAAGAGACATGCAGATTTACCCTGCCATGTTCGTGATTATCAATCCAGTTCTTGAACCGTAAATTGGTCAATTGGCGCCCTAACCTCGGTTGTTGCCGGCACGCCTTAATTGGAAGTCGAAAACAATCGATTCGGCTCTATCTGTCCCCCAAACAGTTCATACGAACAGTTGATACACGGCATTACGGCGGGGTTTTTTATTTGGATGCATTGCGATCGGCGAAATGGCAGGCGGCCCAATGCCTTGAAGTAATTTCTCGCAATAGTGGAATCTCCTCTTTGCAGCGCCCCTCAGCCATCGGGCATCGCGGATGAAACGGACACCCGGCCGGCGGATCCATAGGCGAGGGCATCTCACCAGACAAAATAATGCGCGCTCGCTGCGTCTGCTCATCGATTTCCGGCACTGCCGAAACCAGAGCCTGCGTGTAAGGATGCCTTGGCGTCTGCACAACCGCATTCGCCGGCCCCAATTCCACCACTTTGCCCAGATACATCACAATCACGCGGCGGCTGATCCGTTCCACTACGGCCAAATCGTGCGCCACAAAAAGATAGGCCACGCCGCGCTGCTGTTGCAGGTCTTGCAAAAGGTTGATGATCTGCGCTTGCACCGAAACGTCCAACGCGCTCACCGGTTCGTCGCAAATGATTAACTTCGGATCCACAGCCAACGCGCGGGCAATGCCGATGCGCTGACGCTGCCCCCCGCTGAATTCGTGCGGATAAGAGCGGGCGTGGGCACCGTCCAGACCAACCGACTCCAACAACTCTTTGATACGCGCCTGCCGTTCTTTTGCATTGGAGCCTAAGCGGTGAATTTCCAAAGCTTCGCCGATGATGTCTCCTACGGTCATGAGCGGATCAAGCGAGTTGTACGGGTCCTGGAAAATCATCTGCCATTTTCGCCGCCGGGCGCGTAATTGCGCACCCGTCCATTCCGCCATGTCCTCGCCATCCAACCGAACGCTGCCCGAGGCGATTTTGACCAGCCTGGCAATGGCGCGTCCGAGAGTTGTTTTGCCGCAGCCGCTTTCGCCGACCAATCCCAACGTCTCGCCCGCGGCTATTTCAAAGCTTACGCCATCGATCGCCTTGACCCATCCCCGCACCGCGCCCAATAGGCCATGTTTGACAGGAAAATAGACCTTCAGTTCCCGCACTTCGAGCAAAGGGGCATCTGCGCTCATGGGGAATTCCAATAGGGACAGCGCACTTGCCGCCCATTTTCAATCGCAACCAATTCCGGCGCGTTCACCGAACAATCCGGGCGCGCCATGGCGCAACGCGGATGAAACCGGCAACCGGACGGCATTGCGCCCGGACGGGGCACGTTGCCAGGAATATTGGCCAGCCGGCCCGTGCCACCAAGACGCGGAGCGGCATTCATCAGCGCCCGAGTGTAGGGATGCAATGGCCGCCGCAATAATTCCCGGGCGGGCGCAGTTTCGACGATTTGCCCGGCATACATCACGGCGACGCGGTCGGCCATCTGGCCAACGATCCCCAAATTGTGCGTGATGAGCAACAAGCTCATGCCCAACCGTTGCTGCACGTCTTTCAGCAATGCCAAAATTTGTGCCTGAATGGTCACGTCAAGGGCCGTTGTCGGTTCGTCGGCCACGAGCAATTTCGGCTCGGCGGCCAGCGCCATGGCGATCATCACTCGCTGTTGCATGCCGCCCGACATTTCGTGCGGATAACTTTTCGCGCGCGCTTCCGGCGCGGAAATGCCGACCCATTTCAACAGTCGGACGACTTCCTCGTCCGTCGCGGCTTGCGGGCGGTGCAGCTTGAGCGACTCCTTGATTTGAGCTCCGACGCGAAACACCGGATTGAGCGAAGCGCCCGGCTCCTGGAAAATGTAGCTCACTCCCCGGCCCCGCAACTGTCGCAATTCCCGTTTCGACGCTTTGAGAACATCGCGCCCGTCCAGGAAAATTTCCCCACCCGCGTGAAAAGCCGGCGGCGTCCGCAGCAATCGCCCAATGGACAAGGCCGTGACGCTTTTGCCCGATCCGCTTTCGCCGACCAGTCCCAGCGTCTCACCGGGCGCGATGGCAAACGAAACTCCATCCACGGCACGGACAGTCTGCTGGTCCGAATGGAATTCGAGTTGCAGATTTCTGATTTCCAACAAGGGAGGAAATGTAAGGTTCTGCCGCTGCCAAAAACGAGGAGAATTTCAACAACGCCGGAGTCCGACGTCAATCTGCGGAGGTTGGCAAGAGTCCGGGCAAATAGCAAAATTGAGGTAGTCCAGGGACGCGACAGATTTGCAAAATGACTTGATTTAACTTTCTGATATTGTCCACCGCATTCAGCTTGACCGGAACGTAAAAGGGATTATCTAAACCACTATGGGATTAGATGGTGTTGAGCTTGTAATGGCTATTGAAGAATCCTTCGGCGTTAGCATCTCAGATGAGGAAGCCGAAGTGTGCGTAACACCGGCCTTGGTGATTGACACCGTGCTGGCGAAGTTGCGTCTAACGGAGGAACGAGCATGCTTGTCCCAGAGGGCCTTTTACTTTCTCCGCAAAGCCGTTATCGAAATAGTCGATGCTCAGAGAAATTGTATTAAGCCTGCAGGGCTATCCTATTGACTCCACCGACCTCAAGCTGTAGTAGAAAGGCGTGGCTGAGGATTACCCGAGGACACTGTTAGAATTGGAAGGGCGATTTGCTACCGACCAGCAGTGCCGC
>Ga0182024_10005720_pt1 | contig 27682 bp, 34 predicted proteins | sample P32metaG_FD_120480 | JGI IMG/M metagenome (GOLD analysis project Ga0182024, IMG submission 120480) | Permafrost microbial communities from Stordalen Mire, Sweden - P3-2 metaG (Illumina Assembly) | ecosystem: Environmental > Terrestrial > Soil > Wetlands > Permafrost | place: Sweden: Stordalen...
CGGCCCTCATACGTGCGCCCAGGTTAGCAGCCACTTTCAGACTGTCTCGCCGTAAAAATTCATTTTCTGCAAAAATCAGAGAAAGGCATAAACACTAGAGACGGGTGGGCCGAATACTTACACTAAGAAAGAAAGAGCGGGGCGCACAGCGTGTTTCAACACTGTCGCCCCGCCCGGGAGTTTGCCTCGGTCCTGCCTCGGTCCTGCCAGATTCAGTTTTTGCCGCTTACTTGTGCGGAGGATGCGGAATCGGAGGCATTGGTGGCCGCGGGATCGGCGGAACGGGCGGGAAGGGTTGCGGGCACGTCGGATCCCAATTGAACTGGCAGTCGGGCAAAGGTGGCGCCGGCGGCGTGTTACCACCAGTTGCGCAGCCTGCCAGAATCAATACCAGACCAGCAGCGATGAGAAGTTTGGTCTTGTTCATGGTCATAGAAACTCCCGAAAAATGGTTATGAGTGCGAAGCAGGGAATGATAGGAAGAACCTACTTCGTTACGAGTGCAACCAGGGGTGGTGCAAGGAAAAACAAACCGAGCCGCGAAAGCGACCGGAAAGAAGGTGTTCTTCTGTTCCGATCGCTTTCCGGCTCAAGCTATGTCGGCAGTATTACGCGTCACGTATTGTCGTCACGGATTACGTAACGCGTAACTTCCGAACAAGGCAGCGAGCCTGCTGGCTGTTCGTCCTGATGCGCTGTGCGTCCTGCTGTGCTGTCCGTTCATAGCATGCGGGCAGGGTCAAGCAGTGTCGACAGCTGCGCAGCGCTCAGGGATGTCCTTCGCAGGGCGACCTGATGCACCGTCTCACCGGAAGCTGCCGCTTCGTGCGCAATCGCCGCTGCCGCGTCGTAGCCGATTGAGGGAACGAGCGCCGTCACCAGTGCCAGCCCGTTTGCCACGCAGTCTGGTCCACGCGAAGTGGCGCTGATTCCATTCAGGCATTTGCTGGTGAAGTTGGAAACGCCCGCTGCCAGCAACTGGATTGACTGCAGCAGGTTGAACGCGGCCACCGGCCACATCATGTTCAGCTCGAAGACGCCGGATTGACCAGCGTAAGTAATCGTGGCGTCGTTGCCGAAGACCTGGGCGGCCACCTGTAACAGCGACTCGGCGATGACCGGGTTTACTTTGCCCGGCATAATCGAGCTTCCCGGTTGCACTTCCGGCAGCGTGATCTCGCCGAAACCGGCGCGAGGACCGCTTCCCATCCAGCGAGTGTCGTTGGCGATTTTGGTCAGACTGACGGCAAGCGTTTTCAGCACGCCGCTCATCTGCACAACTTCATCCATCGCGCTCTGGGCCTGGAAGTGATTGCTGGTCTCCGCCACAGTAAAGCCGAGCTGCCCAGAGAGCTTCGCACAGACGCGACTGGCAAACTCGATATGCGTGTTCACTCCGGTACCGACGGCGGTGCCACCAAGAGCGATGAAGCGCAGCCGGTCAGAAGCCTCCTCCAGGCGGGCGATGCAACGTTCGATCTGTCCGGCGTAGCCAAAGAACTCCTGTCCGAGTGTGATCGGCATGGCGTCTTGCAGGTGAGTTCGTCCGGTTTTGATCACCTTCTTGAAGTCGAACTCTTTGCCCAGCAGGCTGTCGAACATCTCACGAAGCGCCGGAAGCAGCGCGCCGTGAATCTCGATGAGAGCGGCGATGTGGGTGGCTGAGGGAATGACGTCGTTGGACGACTGGCCCAGGTTGACGTGGTCGTTGGGATGAACGAGCGCGCGAGCGCTCTTTTGACCGCCGAGAAGCTCACGCGCCCTTGTGGCTACCACTTCGTTGGCGTTCATGTTTGTGGAAGTGCCCGAGCCCGTTTGAAAAACGTCAACCACGAACTGGTTGTCGAATTTACCGCTGGCCACTTCGCGAGCTGCGCGCATGATTGCACGGGCAGTGCGCTTGTCAAGCAACTTAAGGTCGCGGTTCACGTCAGCTGCGTTTAGCTTGATAAGAGCCAGGGCGCGGATGAATGAGCGGCAGAATCTGAGGTTGCTTATGGGAAAGTTGAGGACCGCCCGTTGAGTGCTGGCGCCATAGTAAGCATCAGCTGGCACAGGCATTGGTCCCATCGAATCGCGCTCAATGCGCTTTTTCGCTGGCATATGTCACCTCTTTTTTTCTGATCAATACATCCACGCACCGCATTAATCGGCAAATGAATGACTGTGATCGGTTTACGTTGGTTAGGTTAGAAAGATCTGTTTAGAAGCTGGGAGAATGAAAAATACACCTGAAAATAGTTCTTTGAAAGCTTGATCTTCAACAGTAGAAGTGGAATCAAAGATAAAGATTTGGCTTTGCCGTCATCATAGCTAGCGAGCCTCGCACGCCCGCAAACAGTTAGACTAATTGCAGGTCGTTATCGGGTCGGAAAATTGAAGAATAGATGTTGTCATGTCCTCGCAAGAAGTTGCGCAAGTGTTCTCTTTTTGGCGGTACTCATCGCCAATGGTGCGCACTGCGCCGGACCGTCTGCCGGTGCGCGAACACTTGTATTTCCGTCTCAATATTCAATCGGTATGCTTTACATAGTCAGAGATGATGAGTTCGAGAACGGATTCAGAATCCATCGCCCCACTTGCAAACCGATCGGTCCTTCTCAGGGGCGGGTTTCAGTCACTCTGCAGCCTCACGAAGAGCTGATGCTCGAGGTCAATCGCAGATTTTTCGACCATCCAGATGCAATCAACGCTCTGTCGCCCGACGCCCTCGATTGTGTGCGCCTGCAGTACAGAGCGATGGACGACTCGGAGGCTCCACTTTTCTCAAACGCCGTCAGTTGCCTGGCTCGTCTGAAAAAGTTGAAAGAGCTGGAATTCATAAAGTCAGATGTGACTGATGCAGACTTGCTGAAATTGAGTGGTTTGACCGAATTGCAGCGTCTCTCTGCCGAGGCCGCTTTCATCACAGGCACCAGCCTGGCCAAACTTAACTGGAAGAATATGCGCGAATTCTATCTCCAGAGTGACCAGATCAAACCTGAAAATGTGTCTGCCTTTGCCCGCTTTCCAAAACTAGAAGCTCTCAATTTGAGCTCTACACATTTGACCGGACCAGCGTTGAAGACGCTTGCTGGATGCTCGAAACTGAAGTGCCTGAGGCTAAATCATAACCATAGCCTGGGTGATGATTGCTTGCCGACGTTACTCAAGCTGACGAAATTACAGGTTTTGGAATTAAAGGAAACCGCAGTCACCACCCGCGGTCTAGAGAGTTTGAAACCACTTCCCCTAAAGTGTTTGAGCATCACCGCCGACAAGAATACTGATGTGACCAAGCTAAAAGCGATTTTTGGTAAAGCGCTTCGCCTGACAGCATCCAGAGGTGGCGTTCCAGGTGACTTTGAGAGAACCATTTTTGCGCCGACCAGCCGAGACTGAAATTGGACAAGATTTACAGATTGAAAGGAATGGTGCTTCTGCGGATGTTTGTGGAAGCGTCCATGATGCTGATTTTGATTGGTTTTCCCATCGTTTTATTTTGCCTGGGACGCTTTCGCCATCTTGCCGGCGAGCAACAAATTGTCTTTGTCGGATTGGCTGTGATCTCCGCCTGCGTTCTGCCCTGGTACGGATTTATTACCTGGCAAGTGCGTGCAGATTTGTTAGGGCTGACCTTCAATTCGCTTTTCAAAAAGCAATCATGCGCCTGGTCCGAGATAAAAGCACTGGCTCGAGTTTCAACCTTTAATTGGCTCCGATATGTGATTGAAACTGCCGAGCAAGGACCGATCACTTTCCCCGTTTTGATCAAAGATTGCGATCAGTTAGTGGAAGAAATTCGCGCTCATCTTCCTGCCGGCGGTGGCCCTGCGCGCCGCTTGAATCGCACTTTTGACCACGATCAAGTCGCCTCTTTCATGTACTTCGCGCAGATTTTGTACGGCGTCATTTTCATTGCCATCACCTGGACATTTTTCAATTCACTTCATGCCAAAGCGCAGAGCCCCCTGGATTCGCTGCTTGTTCTTGGCTTTTGTATTGTCGTCACAGGCATTCTCATCTGGCGCTCATTGGCGGTGGCGCTGATGCCGCGTCGCGTGCAAGTGACTCCCGACAGCGTTTTGGTGCGCACATACTTTTTTCAGAAGTCGGTTCCGTTTTCGGATTTGCTGAAAATCAAAAAGTCTCTGCCATTTTTGCCTGATGGATTCATGATCCAGACCAAATCAGGCACTTATCTTGTTGGCGCTAACATGAACTCGGCAGACGAGCTGCACGAGCTTCTGTTGGAAAAAATCCCCCGCTCGGCAAACGAGCCTGATTAGCGCAGTGCCGGATCCAGCCCTGTCAGCCCATCAATGCTGCGCAGGTTTTTTTCCTGCCGATATTGGGCAATGCCGTCACGGCCCTTACGTTGAACCCAGGCGGCCAGTTGGGTGCGTTCGCCTTCATATTTCATCAACGGAACACCATAACCGCATGAGTCGGCTATTCGAGTAACACTCACTTTTATGATCGCTCGCGCAGAGACCATGTGCTCGTCGGGCAGCGGAGCGAACTTCTCGATCAGGTCGTTGAATTCGCTCGTTGCCTTCTCAAGCACACAGCCCGTTCCGTTGAGCCGAACGATTCTTGGTGACCCTTCGAAGGCGCAGAACATAATGACTATGCGCCCGTTTTCCTTTAAATGAGCGACTGTTTCGATGCCACTACCAGTAAGGTCAAGATATGCTACTGTATTTGCATCAAGTATGCGAAATGTCTGAAAACCTTTTGGCGAGCAATTAATATTTCCTTCGCCTTCCGGTGCGGTGGCGGTGAAGAACATCCGTTGAGCGTTTATCCACTCACTAAGGCGGGCATCGATTTCTAGGTAGATTTGGCCCATTCCGGAACCTCCAGGCAATTCTCCATTTTGGCACACACACTGACCAGCCTTTGATCGGGCCCTACCTCGTTACACCAAATATGATGTAATTCTCTCTTGTCATCCAGATCGGCCAAAAGCATTGTCTGGAGCAGCTTGGCAGCGGATTGAACTTTTGCGCGGGCTCAAATTTCTTCACCAAATTTGGTGTAACGACCTAGGTAGATAGATCGGTGGACAGGCCTCGGTCCGATTAAAAGATCTTTTGAACTTTAAAGATACTGACACGTTTAAACATATAGGACCTGAAGAAAAGTGAGGAGGCGTCCGATGAACAGTAATCGTCAGTATGTGGAGGCTCAAAGACAGATGAGCAGTCTCATCACCTTTAAGAAGCGCGCTATCAGAATGGCCCATGATTTTGGAATTGCTGATAGCACTCCTTTGATTGAGCTGCTTGATAGCCAAATCGCCGACTTGTCCGAGGAGCTGGCGCGATATCAACAGTTGAATCATTTCTGCACTGCCAAATTCCCGGTTCTGGAAAACATCTCCAGCCTTCCAAGGAGTTTGATTGAGGCACGCATTGCGCTTTTGTTGTCGCAGACTGATTTGGCAAATCAGGTGGGCTTAAAGGCCCAACACATTCAGCGCTATGAGAAGTGTGGCTACGACTCAATCGCGCTGGCGAAGGCAATTGAGATTGGCACTATTTTGCAACAACAATTGAGTCGAAGAAACGAGTGGATAAGCCAGCGTGATGGTAAAGACGAGCATGAAAGACGGGCATGAGTAAAGACGCATGAGTAAAACAATGCTGGTAGCCTACCGAGCCCTGCGTAATCATGCGTCTGCACGCTAGAGCGAATAGCCGACCAGTTTGCCGTGATTGGCGAAAAATTGTTGGATCATCCGTCTGTGCAACTCAAATGCGACGTTGGCGGGCAGCTCATTTTCTTTAAAGCAACCGACATCGGCGGCGTCGTCTCCGGGCACCATCTCCCCTGAGGCTGATTCAGCACCATAGAAGAGAATAATGACATTGATACCTCGCCCGGGGGCTTGGGCGGCTAAGAGCTTCTGCCCCTTGATTACCAGTCCGGTCTCTTCCAGAACTTCCCTGGCAGCTGATTCGCCTGGGCTTTCATACCCTTCGATAAAGCCTCCGGGCAGGCACCAGTCATCTACATAAGGCTCGAATTTGCGCTTGACAAGAACGATGCCGTCGTTACAGGGCACAAGCGTAGCCGTGACTGGTTTCGGGTTGTCCCAGTGTACGAATTCACAGATGATACAGACAATCCGATCGCGACCACCGATTTCGGCGGTCTTTACAGTGCCGGCGCAAAGCGGACAACAGATCAACAAAGCACTTCCAAGGCTGGGTGATATCACGGATTGTAACAAGTCAAGAGGGGTGTGGGTGCAGAGCTCGTGTTTCCTACTCATATTCAAGCAGATGCGGAATAAAAGGTCTTCCTCTGCTTCTGGATGATTTGCTCAAACCTAGATATTTTATTTACACCCTGTTTAGCGCTGATACTATGTCCTATGGACGCAATGTCATGGCGGCAGAGCGGCTATAGATACAGTTACCAGTGTATATGCGCCCCTCTTTATGAGGACAGCAGGAGTCAGTCATGAAATCGGCATCCCTCGGCAACCGCCCAGTCCAGTTGGATGGGACCAGCGCCAACAATCAAGTTTTTCCAATCGATAAAAAAAGAAAAATTGCCACCGTGCAGTCTGACAGCCCAGGTGCGATACAGTGCTCCAGTGGCGCTTGCCAAGCTGCCTGGAAGCCGGCACAAGTTGTCCAAGCAGATAATCAAGACTAGAAGAGAGAACCTTGGTTCGTCTGCCATCGGAATCGGCTGTCCTTCTGGTATCGAATATGGTGCGATTGATCAGAATGCTTCTCATTTCTGGGAGATTTTGATGCGCGGATCGACAGTCTGCAATGCAATGTTGGTGGGTGTTGGATCCAGTTTTATCTCTGTTAACCAGTGGCACTGGGTGAGAATCGCAAGTTGCGTCTGAGTCAGCCTCGTCTCTTTGATATATACGTGCCTCAGGCTCTTCAATTGTGCCACTGCCTTAAGAAGTCGATCATCTAATGTTGTGTATTCCCTCGGTCGCAGCTGCAGATACTCAAGATGCGGACATCGACGCAACAGCGCCAGCGCTTCGGGCGAGATTATGTCGTCCTCCAGCACCAGAACTTGCAGATTGGCTGAGCCAGACAAGCTGCGAAGAATGTCATCAATAGGATGCCGGAACCAGCACAGACGCAGATGATCCAGGCGACCAAGGAGCGGTTGACGAGCCACTTCTGCCGGATCCATTTTCGTAGTTGACAGCTCAAGTGCACGTAAGTGCCTCAGCTTATTCAGAGCAGCGCAGACCGATTTGTCTAGCACCGCGTCGCTGTTGAGCGACACTGATTGTAGATTCGACCAATCGCAGGCGATCGTCAGTATTTGTGTTACATCGTCCGATAGTGTGGATTCGAGCGGCGCATCAGAGGTAGTAAGACACAAACTGGAAAACTCTTTGGCGCCAATTTTCTTGAATACTGACGGTACCTCCAGGCTGTCATGATTTCGACCGTCCACATCAAGTGTTAAAGGGACATCGGGGATCAAGACGGTGCCTTTACACTCAATGGTTTTATCCGAAACCTCCCTTTGTGTAAAAGCACGGCGACTGGAAATGCTGCCAATGGCATAGTCTTTTGGAAAGACAAACTGTCTTTGCTTCTTGGCGCCAGTGCCCACGATGGTTGATGTTATCGTCCCCACTTTGGCAAATGCTTCCTTGTACGCTTTAATTTTCTGTTTGTGTTCGTCTATAGCCTCCCCCTCACTGTTAAGCAGCTGTTGTGTACCCTCGCCAGCACTTTTAGCGGTAATGCTCACGGCTTGAGTGGGCAGCCAGGCACGGCAGTATTGAGCAGTGACGATAGCCGTAACGGTAGCTGTACTCAAAACAATCGCCACCAGCAGTCCATAGAAGTGCCATGATCTCATCGAAATAAATTTTCCCCCTCCGGCTAAACCAGTCAACGGCTTGAGCTTGATCGTCGCCTGGCCCGGATTGCAGACGCCTGCCAGATCGTGGGCTACCATGCCGAGATTTTGATATCTTTCAAAAGGAGATTTTCGCAGCATCTTATCTACGATCTGCTGCAGTCCGTGAGGAAATTCCTTGCCCAGCGAAGCTTCCTTAAGTTGGGGTACCAATTCTGTTTGATGCAAGAGCATTGTCCGTAAAGCATTTTGCCCGACAAACGGGGGAGTTCCGGTCAACGTTTCAAACAAAACGCAGCCCACAGAATAAATGTCACCGCGGTGATCTAGCGCATCGCCTGAGCATTGCTCCGGACTCATGTAAAACGGACTGCCACATACTTCCCCAGTGCGAGTGAGGGCTTGAATCTCACCACCTTCGTCGCCTGCTATCTTGGCGATGCCGAAATCAAGGATTTTGATGCTTCCCTCTGATCCCAGAGGAACACCAGTGACTAGCATGATGTTGCTTGGTTTGATGTCGCGATGAACTACGGATTGTTCGTGAGCATAGGAAAGACCGAAGCAAAGCTGGGCGAAGATCGGTCCAACCATGTCCACACCAAGTGGTCCGTGCTCTTTGATGTAATTGGCCAAAGTGGCCCCTTCCACAAGGTCCATGGCCAGGTATGGTTGCTCGTTATCCAATAACCCGAAATCATGAACTTTAACCAGGTTCGGGTGGTTCAAGGAGTGTGCAGCTTTGGCTTCCAATTGAAAACGCCGCATGCGCACATCGTCTGAGATTTTGCGACTATCCAAAACTTTTAGAGCCATCTCCTTGTTCAAGAAGACCTGCTGAACCCTGTAAACGGTTGCCATGCCACCTTTGCCCAGAATTGAGACGATTTTGTATTTCCCCGCCAGCATCTGCCCTGGCGGAAAAGGCGCGCTGTCGCCGATGTTGCCTGATTGACCATCGGCGGCTGCTGCGGTTTTTTCGCTCAAGTCTGCCATCGTTGCTGAGTTTTCTATGGTATCAAATATGGTGCGCAGGTTTGCCCTTAGTGCTTAATCTCCCCAAGCAGTTGTGAAATGCGTTTTGAAAGCTCCTCAGGATCTCTGGGTGGATTAGCGAAACGGATGACGCCCTTATCGTCCAGAATGTAAATGCTAGGCCAACTATGAACTTGCCACTGGGTTGCAATTGGACCGTCCTTGTCGCGATCGGCAAAACAGGGCCACTGCACGGTATTTTCTTCAATCAGCTTCTTCAGTCGGTCGGGTGGATCGCTGTTTACGCCGAGAATAACGAAGGGCTCAGATTTAAATTGTTGCACAAGCGACCGCTCGTGAGGGTACAGAGACCGGCAAACCCCTCACCAATCGCCGAAAAATTCCAGCATCACGATTTTGCCTTTATAATCCTCCAGCTTCATCGGCTTGCCGTCAGCGTCGACACCGACCGTCGGTTGTGCTTGAGCGCCTACAGACAGGTGCTGCAACTCGAACAATTTCTTGTCCGCCCCCTCGCCCAAAGGAAACGGTCTGAATCTCAGGTTGTTAGCCGGTTGTGCGGTTTGCACTGCAGCGTACTTTTCTTTTACTTGGGTGAAGAGTTTTGCCGACAACTCTCGGTCGCTGCCCATCTTAGATAAAGCAAGGCTGTACATCGCTTGGGCGCGCACACTCTCATGCGGGCTTTCATTCATCAGCCGGGTCAGCAACTGCTCCTTGCCTGCCGTGTGAGGAGCTGTATTGAGGCTCCAGCACAGGGAAGCAAGTTTCTCGCTCTTAAGATAATCCTTCTCCAGAACTTTGAGGGCATCAGTGCCATCGAAATCATTTGGGGCGATCGCCAGCCCCCAGATAAGAGCGTTCTGTGCCACTTCACTTTCGGGGTTTGCCGTGGCAATCGCCAGTGCTTTTTGGGTATAGTCGCGACGAAAGGAAGCAATTGCAGCCCCCGTTCTTATGTTGTTCGACCAGATCGGATCGGAACGAAACGCTTGGACAAGGTTTTGCAGTTCCTGCGCCGGGGCAGAAACATCGGCCAGGCACGGGTGGCCAATGAGAAAGGATGCTAGAAGAGATAAAGTGATCATGGATTGCTTCTTCATAAAAGCCCTCGTCTGGTGATTTGAGTTTTATACCCAGCGGATACTCTTCATACAAGCCTCTTTTGTGATTCGAGTTTATACGCAGCGTCATCCAGGAAGTATCGGCTGCCCATTTGGTATCAAATATGGTGCTGAGGGCTGCTATGTCAGTGCTTCATTTCCCCAAGCAGTTGCGATATGCACTTTGAGAGCCCTTCAACATCTCGCGGTGGGTCAAAGAAACGGATAACGCCTTTCTCGTCAAGAATGTAGACGGTCGGCCAGCCCGCTACGTGCCACTGCCGGGCAATCGGACCGCCCGGACTGCCTCCATCCCAAAAACTTGGCCAGAGAATGGTTTTGTCTTCAATTATCTTCTTAAGTCGGTCGGCTGGATCGCTGTTTACGCCGACAATAGTGAATGGTTGGGATTTGAACTGTTCCACGAGCGACCGCTCGTGAGGGTACATAGACCGGCAAGGCCCTCACCAATCGCCAAAAAAGTCCAACATCACGATTTTGCCTCGAAAATCTTCCAGCTTCATAGCCTTGCCGTCGGCGTCTGTTCCTACAACTGCTGGAGCTTGAGTGCCCACCTTGAAGTGCTCCTGCTCGGGAGTGTCGCCAGGCTTGGCCAACAACCTCTGGGCGGTGGCTTTGGCTAAAGTAGCAATCGGAATCGCTCCCACATTCGGTCTGTTAACCGGCCCAACCACTTGAATGGAAGGGTATTTGTCTGCTACTTTCTGCAAAAGTTTTATGGACAAGTTGGGATCGGTCGGAAGTTTGAAGAGAGCCAGACAAAATGTCGCATGCGCTCGCACGCTCTCACTGGGACTTTCGTTCATCAATTGAGTGAGCAGATGCTCTTTGCTTGCGGTCTTGGCACCCGTCATCAGGCTCCAGCAAAGTGCCGCCAGTTTTTCGCTCTTGAAATAATCCTTTTCAATTATTTTGCAAGCCGGTGTGGTATCGAAATAGGCAGGTGCAACCGCAATCAGCCAAATGAGCGCATCTTCGCCCACTTCGCTAGATGGATGAGCTTTGGCTATGGCCAAAGCTTTGTCTGCATAATCACGTTTAGCCTCACTATCTGTGGGTTCAGCCCGTGTATTTGACCAGACAGTCGCCCCCGGGTCAGTCTTATAGGACTGCTCCAACTTTTGCAATTCCGCTGAGGCCGAATCATCGGCCAAACACCGGCTGCCAAAAAGAAGAGATGCCAGAACAGATAAAGTGATTAGGGATTGCTTCTTCATACAAACCTCATTTGGTGATTCGAGTTTTATACCCAGCGGCACAGCAATTTGGTTTTGCTGCCCGGAAAAACCCTGAGCCAATCAATGATGGTAGTCTGAGCTCTGTCTCATTTTGAGCGTTCAGGCAAGCCTGGTCGCCCCGGTTCCATCTCGGGTGCAGTTGGCATTACAGTCGCTTAAGGACCGCTTTAACGACTCTGCGTTCCCGTAAAAGTTACATTAACCCGACTGGCCTGTTTAACACTGCGATGACCTTTAGGGTTCTTGGAGACCGGCCGAGTGGCATTCTGGTCCACTGGTACAGCAACCACATCGAAGGAAGAGGTTTGATAGGCCCGGCGCCCGGGTGCGTTAGGCGAAATGGTGGTGAAGCTGGTGTACTCTGGTTGCAGAGACTTCTCTTTAGCCGCTTTCCAGACCCCATAGCGCTGATAGAGAGCGCCCATCTCTTTGGGCGTAACTTTGTAGTCCGCCGTATGGTACGCACGCCTGGTTGCGTTTGCGTCTTGAATTGGGGGGAGATCCGCCACCATCAGCATCTGTATTTCTGAGCCAGAATTTGTCTGCCTATATCATGAGTTATGGCATCGAAAAAAGCTAGATTGATGCCTACAGGATCGATTTGCCCGCAGCATTTTCTTACATAAGCTGCCGGCAGCAACAAAAATCGACTCGGCTGGGCGTAGATTAGCTTGGACACTGTGTATTCGCACAGTTAGCGCTTCGTAATTTACGTATTGCTCAAGGCCACGAAATACCCTACTCTCAAAATGTAATATTTGCCCATCCACAGACACTTACTAACTGCTATGACAAATGAGCATGGCAAATTCGATGATTCCGCGCGCGGTGCCAACCCCGATCTGAACCTCAGTGTCGCGGCTTCCCAACTGGCTTTGCAAGAAGTGCAGACCACCCAAATGGCTGGCAATAGATTGCCGACAACAAGTCAAAGTTCTGCCGATTCTTTGTCCTTTGGCAACATTTATGCGGATACGGCTAATCCAAATCTGAGTCTGAACAAATATTTGCTCAATTCCGTGGATGACAGTGACAGCACCCAGCAAAAGTTAGAGCAGCAATCAGACTCGTTGGCCGGTACTGCCTCTGTCAGTGTTGATCGTTTAGCAGGCAAATATCCGGATGCCGGCCTGCCGGCAAAAATGACAGGCACCACTATTGATGCCGATGTAATGTACAAACTGAATATCTCGCATCCGCCAAGCGCCCAGGATCAACAGAATCTGGATGATTATGCAGATGCGGTCATGTCCAAAGCGCAAGGCATGAATCTGAACACTGTGCGTCTGGGAGCTTATTGGGACCAGATCATGAAGGACCCCAACAATCCTAACTATGCAGAGTTGGATGCCTTTATGCAAGCGGCGCAAAATCATGGACTCAAGGTAGTGCTGACAGTGGGCGAAAAGGCTCCCGGTTATCCGGAGTATTATTTCCCCCAATATAAGCCTGGTCAGTCGCATTCAGGTTCAGCCGGGCTGCCTCCCACTAGTTCGCATAATGTAGTCAACTTCGTCAAGGATGTGTCAGATCACATAGCCTCCGAGACCACCACCGGTGGTGCGCCAGGAATTGGCAATGCCGTGGCTATGTGGCAGGTTGAGAATGAGCCTTACGATGCCTCTGGCAAGGATAACTACTGGCTTTCGCCTGACCAGGTCAATCAAGAGATTGCCACGCTTCGCGCCTCTGACAACGGGCGCCGACCGATTATGGAAACCTTCTGGTCCGACAATCGTCAGGTGCAAAGACTAAATCAGGCATTTGCCAACCCCAATGTCGACGTGGTCGGCATCGATGTCTACTCGCGCACAGGCGATGAGCCTCAAAACAGTGCGGACAGTTCGGCAGACAAGATCCGCACCCAGGACATTCCCCAGTATGTCGAGAATCTGGCCAGAGCTTCAGGAAAACCCGCCATGATAGCCGAGTTGCAGGCCGATCCGTGGGGCGGAACAAACGGCAATCACCAAAACGACTTCAACCCCACAAGCGATACCGTTAACAGTCTCTACAATCAGGAGCAGAGCAACGGTTTTAGCGATGTCTTGTTCTGGAGGCTTGATGCCAATCTCAATGCCGATAACCATATCGACGCCCCCAATTTGAGTGCGGCGCAGATAATCGACAGAATCAGAAATCCGCTCAATTATGACTACAGCGAATCTGGTATCACTCAAGCCGAAAGGCAAATCGCCCAAACGGACAGCGGTGCGTAGTGCACCGGAGGTTACCTGAGCCAAAGGAGTTCCGTATGCTACGGGAGGTTACCTGAGCCAAAGGAGTTCCGTATGCTACAGGAGGTTGAACTGGGCTGATGCATTAATGATTGATTGACTAAGTCATGGACTAAGTCTAGAATGATTTAACAGACTCATCTGAGATGGAAAAGTTAGAGGTTTAGGTTCAAGTGTCGGCAGAAGTCAATATTCACGAGGCCAAAACTCATTTATCCAAACTCTTGCACCGCGTAATGGCTGGTGAGGAAATCATCATTTCCAAATCGGGCGTTCCGGTGGCGCGGCTGGTGCCGATAAAATCGCCCATTACGAAACGGGTGGCTGGGAGTGCTCGTGGAAAACTTTGGATGGCTGACGATTTTGACGCTGAGCTGCCCGAAGATGTTTTGAAATCCTTTGAAGGGCAGTAGGGCTTGGCATGAAAGCACTGCTGGACACGCATGCATTCCTGTGGTGGATCGATGACGACTCCAGGTTGTCATCTTCGGCAAGAATGATTATCGAGAACCGCGAAAATCAAGTCTTCTTCAGTGCTGCTAGCGCTTGGGAAATTGCCATCAAAACGCAGTTTGGCAAGCTGCGTTTGCCATCAAGTCCAGACATATTTATCACCGAGCACTTGTCGCTCAATGGATTCGAACCGCTGCCGATCAGCATAAGCCATGCCCTGCATACAGCCTCTCTTCCATCATTGCACAGAGATCCATTTGACCGAGTTCTGATTGCTCAGAGTCGAACGGAACGCCTGCCGTTGTTGACTTGCGATGGGCTCATAATCCAGTATTCAGTCGAGACAATTTGGTAGGTTGGGTGTTCGCGATGTTGTTGGATCAGGCGTGCTTTTGCGCTCCCCGGCTTATTGGGGCATCGAGCTGATGGAGCTGTCTAAGTCTTTGACGGCTCGGTCCAGTCCTTTGATGTCTGCTTCAGTGTCTTTCACTTGTCTGTCCATTCGGTCAAGAATCTGGTTGGCATCAGCTGTTTGTGCTCGTTTCAAACTATCGATTTCGTGCAACATGTAATCTCGCTCTCGCAGCAGGTGATCGATTTGCGTGACCATGTGCGCACGCGTGTCCTTGAGCTCCAAATAAATGTGCTGATTAGAACCGTCAGCGATGGCAGGGGCGGCTATCACAACCGAAGCAACAAGCGCTGAGGCGACATATTTGTGCAGCTGCTGGAAGACTCGATCGACTTCCTTTTGATATATCGGCAAAAGGGAATTGAATCTCTCCAGAAACGGTGGCGGCTCTTCGCCATGCAATCGCGCTGCCAACATGTCTAAGTGAGTGTGCCAGCCGGCGCCCACACCCACCATGGCGCTTTCCGGCAGTCTTCTGTGGGTGAGCACCAGGAGCACTTCATCGTTGCGCTCCTGCAGCTCCAAACTGACAGTGCTGGGAAGCTCTCCAAACACACCATATTTGGTATCACATCCAGGGGTAACATCCTGCCAGGTGAAAGTGAGCCGGTTGGGAGGCTGACAAACACGGATGACGCCGCTAATGAATTCGCCGCTTTTAATGCGGTCGGGAATCTCTTTTCGCTCGAATTGCAGTTTGAGTTCACCGCCAAAGCGCAGGTCCGATTCGACCTGACCAAGCCAGGTTCTCAGGTTGGCATCTTCGGTGAGAAATCCCCAGACACGGTCTATTGGACCGGCAAGCAGCCTCTCAAAGCGGACAGTGTTTTGATCGACAATAACGCCGGGAGTGTTCATCATCGTTCCTCGTTGCTTGTCGCTATTCTATAGGCTCATGAGCCGTGAAGCGTAAATCTTCCGCCAGCGGATCTGGAGGTCCGGCGCACTGATAGGTGTCTGCTTGGGTGTCTGTTACGGCATCGCAGGCAAACGATGCCGCTTTTCCCTTGCCGATAGTGTTGCTGCTAAGTTTGTTACGCGTTACGTAACGGTGCGCCATGAATGCTGGAGGTGATGCTAAACCAGAAAGCAATGCTGTGTAAGAGATGGAGGCAGACCCTCCGGAATCGCCCTACAGGGGGAGGTTCCAAACCGCTGCGGCGCGGCTTTGGTCAAAAGCCTGGGTCGTGAGCAGCCGCAGAAAAGGCGCTTTAAAGCGTCAGGTATGGGTCAAGAAGGCGAATGCGAATGAACCACCGACGAGGGGTCGAAAAACGCTTAGATGACATCGGAAACCGGGTCTCCGTTACTACCCGGGAGAAGTTTGGAAGAAGCCTGTTTTACTGTCCAAACGGTGTCCGGCCTAGAGGTGGCGCGAGCTTGACCTGGGCTCTTACCCAGAACTTGGGATGCTTGTGACGATGCGAAGTCAACCAAGCAAGCGCGAAGTAGCGTAGGCAGCTGGTTGCAGCGGGAGAAGTGGAAGTGGCAGACCCATGAACACGAGAGTACCGCGCCGGTGTACGGCTAGCTAGAAACAGGTACGGAGTGACCCGTAGTAGTGAAGAAGCCCGTGTAATGCGGGTGGAGCGAAGGGGGCACATCTCTCAGTCAAACGAACAGGGTCAACACCAGGAGGAACCCTTGAGCAAGACAAGGCCGCATAATATCTCAATGGCATGCATTTGATGAGTGGATGGCAGCGAAATTTCCAACCGTACCGTTTGAGCGATACGCAGATGACATCGTAGTACATTGCCAATCAAAAGCCGAGGCAGAACATGTCCTGGACCAAATTGCAACAAGACTGCGACAGTGGAAACTGGAATTGCACCCAGAGAAAACCCGCATCGTGTATTGCAAAGATAGCAACCGAACAGGAAGTCACACTCATGAGGAGTTTGACTTTCTCGCCTTCACGTTTCGAGCCAGAAAAGCCCGAAACACTCGTGATGGTCGACTGTTCAGGGGCTTCTTGCCTGCTATAAGCAAGAAAGCTAAAGCGAAAATCGGCAACGAAATACGAGAGTGGAAATTGCAAAAGAGAAGTGACCTGAGCATCACAGAACTGGCGGAGCTTGGCAATGCAACCGTCAGGGGCTGGTGCAATTACTTTGAGATGTATTATCCGAGCGAGTTTCGAAAGGTCCTACGCCCAATCAACCTCAAATTATTGAAGTGGACAAAGCGAAAGTACCAAAAGAATGCCCGTGCTGCGTGGGCCTGGTTGCGAGGCATCTGCCGACGCCAACCAGAGTTATTTGCTCATTGGCAGCATGGACTCGCTATCACCTGAGGGATAGGAGCCGCTCATATTATGTGTCCGAGCACATAATATGAGGCGCGAGTCTCACGTACGGTTGTGTATGAGGGGCTAGGGGTGAAACTCCCCTGGTCTACTCGACCGTAACAGTTTTATAGAAAGAAACTCTCGCAGCGCAAATTTGCTAAGGAGAATCTTGCGCTGGAGGAATTACTATTCTCTCCAGCGGCGGATAGTCACTGCCAGGCACCGGAGCAATAGCAGACGAATTAGCAGACGAATTCCCTCCTGTAACCCAGGTGTGACTGGGGCGCAGAGGCAGCTCCTCCACGTTTTCTTTTGCTGCTTGGGGGGCGGGAGGAGCTTGATGGGCGGGAAGGTCTTCATGTATGGCAGCTGCATGTACGGGGGTTGCTAGACTTGCTGGATTTGCGGGAGCAGCTTGATGTACAGGCGCTTGATGTGCGGGAGCGAAAGGAGCGAATTGATTGAATTGATTTGGAGCGAATTGATTTGGTGGAGTGACAAATTGACTGGCCGGAGCAATCTCTTGTGACGGAAAGATGTACATGGGTGGCGGAGGCGGCACCAGGAAATTGCCTCTAGGGGCTCGTGGCTGCGATGTATGGATTGTAGGCGAGGACTTTGCCGCTTGGGACTTTGCGTGGGATGGCTCAAAGCGTGGTTTTAAGAATCCAAGTTTGCCACCCAACATATGCCAAACATTCTCACGTTCTGGCTGAGAATCGTTGTGCGAACTCTTGGTTGCAGGCTCGGAGGCTTTGCCCGGAGTCGCGTTAGCGGGCTTGCCGGTTTTGCGTACAGCCGGCTGCTGATGCACCGCGCCAGGCAACAACAATGCGGACTTTGGTGAAGTTGCCGAATGCTGAGGTTTGAACAAATTATTGCCAAGGAAGTAATACAGGCCAGCTGCGGCCACAACCACAGTTGCCACCAGGACAACACCAAGGCTCGATCCGGTCTGGGCTGCTGTGTGGACCGTGTAGCGATGCGGGTCGAAGTAGTAGTGATTGAGAGGAGCGTAGCGATTGAGGGGAATGCAATTGGCTGCTGCTCCGTCGTTGAAGAAACTCAAAGAGAGCGCTACATTTGTGCCATCTGAGAGGCGCAGTGCCAGGTTTGAAACAGAAGCGACATCGTCATCACTGAGCGGCACGCTTGTGCGAGCGGCCAGGCACATGACACGATTGCTGCCCGGTTTGATGATGCGCTTGGCTAAAGTGACCTCCATACCCGGAACAAGCGACTGCATCGACTGCGGATCGGAAAATCGGTCGACCACTATTGCTTCTTGTGCTTCCGGAATCAGTATTTCGTTTCTGCTCATCAAGTTCTGCGCTCGCCAGCCCGGCTATGTCCTGATGGGACGCCGGATAAGATTGGGTCGAAGACAGTAAAATTTCGACCATGTTTCATTCATATCATGCATTCCACAATTTCGGTATAGATAATCTCATCAATCGCAATCACTCTTGAGGAGCGGAGTCAGTCTCGACCCGATTCTGCACGAAATCTCCACAAATGGTGCACGGATTTTCTTACACGGATTCACACAGGCATGCACCACTTGCGGTGCACTGTTGGTTGTGTGTACGCAGCGCTTATGATTTGACCTTACTGGCGCGATCTTCCATCTCGCTGACCTTATCCGGTTGATTCTGCACACGTAATAGTTCAGCGTAACCTTTGAGGCACTCGGTCATATTCTTCCTTGCAATTCCCGACAAATCGGGGGTCCCTTTGAAAAGCTTAAGCGCTTACCTATTTCACATTCTCAATTTTTGCAGATCATCTTGATTGCCGAGAAACCAATCGAGGTCGACATCACCTGTAATACCATCAATTTTGCCGGTATTAGAGTATTGCCAAAAGCTCCAAGACTGAAAAGGAGCAGGCACCCAGGGAACCGCAGATTGAGTGTAATGAGCGACCCAAAGCGGATATTTAGCCAGTCCACTGGCACTGCCCAGGACAGATCCGGCGAAAGAGCTGCTCATGTATATTAGTGGTGTTATGCCAAGCTTTGCTTCTACTAAGGACATCCAGTTTGTTACTGCATTCACTCGGTCCGTAAGAGGTAACAAGCTCCAGGCGGCAGGGGTTTCGACGTCTAAAACAGGCGGCAGATCGCCCTTTTCCAGGGCACCAATCATTGACAAAAAATTCTCTGCCTGGCTGTCCACAGGGTGCATGGGCTGAAAGAAATGATACGCACCGCAGGCAATACCAGCCAGGCGCGCCTCCTTGATATTTGCAGCAAAGAAAGGATCTTGAAAATCTATCCCTTCCGACGCTTTTATGAAAGCAAACTGCACCCCAGCCGCTTTCACCTGCTGCCAATCAATTGTGCCTTGCCAGTTGGAGACGTCGATGCCGGGCTTATGTTGGTTGTTCTCAGACATCAGTTAGTGGCTTTTGCTTGCTTCAATGATTTGCGCAATTGTCTTCTCGGTCAAAGGATCTTCGCCAGATCCAGGAAATCCCTGCCACCTGACGATTCCATCAGGCGACATTATGAGCACGTGGGGAATGCCACTTACACCCAGTTGATGCTTCATGCTCCCCTTGCTAGCATCAATGGCTACGTTGTATTGCATGTGCGAGGTTTTCATAAACTTCTCAACGGTATCCGCTGGTTCGTCGCTGATGCCGATGACGACTAGATCGTTGCTGAACTTCTTCTGATAGTCGTTCAACTCAGGTACCAGTTCACGGCATGGGCCACACCAGGTAGCCCATAAATCGATGAGCACTACTTTGCCCGACGTTTTGGGCGCCTCTCCCGACAACCACTTCTCAACAGATAACGCTGGAGCCTGTTTGCCGCGCAAATCGGTGGTTGCATAGAGATTTTTATCAGTGACGTAAGCGGGATAGTCAGCCGCCCAAGCTGAGCAGTTCAGCAATCCCACGAATGCAGCCGCGACCATGATCTGAGCCTTCATTGCGTCCTCCAATCTGTGAATGTGCATAATTATAGCAACGCTCATGTTTCCACGCTTTTGGTGAGTTCCATTTCCAGAACAGCAAAAGTGACTCCGCCATATTCCTTGTGCTTTGTCAGCTCAAACCCGCGGTGCATGTAAAAATTTGCCGCATGAGTGGTCTCCAATTTGATCTTCCAGCAGTGATGCCGATTGGCGACATTGATCAACTCGTCTAGAATGGCAGCGGCGAATCCTTGTCCTCGATAGCCAACCCTAACCGCAATAGCCGTAATGCACAGAATTGTCCCCTCTGAATCGTGCGATTCTTGAGGTGGCTCTTCCATCATGGGATCACGATCATGCAGCCATTTTTCAGAGCTTCCATACCCTACGATTTGACTGTCCTGCTCCACGACCAGGAAACCGTCAGGGAATACCGTTTGCCTGGCAGCGACAATTGCTGCTTGTTCCGCAGTGCCGTAGGGCGAGAAAGCCTCGTGTTCAATTTCAAAAACTTGCGCCAAGTCTTTTGCAGTAGCACAACGGATGAGTTGTTGGTTGGCTCGCATTTAACTCTCTTATTATCGCTTCTCGGTTCCTTGACATCGCCATTCAATTAGAATTAGCTGCTTAAGCCCACTCGTCCCACTCAAATAATGTCAGATTTTGCCACCGAAGATTGTAGCGAGTACGTGCATGCTGATGCGCTTGAGAGGGCGATTCGTAATGCCGAGCCGCTGAACATTCAAATCACTTTCGACTTGGGCAAAGAGCACGCGACCTATAGCATACACGCTCTTTATTTTAGTACGGAGATTAATCAGGGTCAGACACGCGCGACCTATACCATACCCCCCAGAAAATATGAGCCCTTTTGGATTACCGAACGTAAGGGACAAAATTACCGCAAGGTCGAAAAGAATATCGCGCAGGCTTTGCGCAATTTGCTTTGTGATGCCAGGCCAATCAAAATCGTTGGCATGCGTGCTGGAGCAAAAAATATCAAGATTCCGTTGTCGCAACTGAGAACACTTGTATTGCGAGCCTGGTGCGAAGCCGCCGGACTGGAAGAACCGGTATCCGTTATTAACCGAATTGAATCGACTAGAGTGCTCAAGAATGCAATGAGAGCCCGCATACTGGCAGACTTGCATAATGATGGAGGGACAAGGTTTAGCAAGCGTCCGTATGAGGATGTGAAGTTTGCCAATCACCTGCGCAATTGCGATCTGAGCCATCTCGACTTATCGGGGGTTTCCTTTGGAAGAAGCGGGCTGAAAAGGTTTATTGCATCAAGTTTTGAGCAGACAGATTTGTCAAAATCCGACTTGGGCGAATGCGTGATCAATCACTGTAACTTTCGCAATGCGAATTTAGAAGAGGCTGTTTTCGAGTCGGCCAAGGCAGTCTCAGCGGATTTTTCCGGAGCTAAATTGAGAGCTGCTAACTTCGAGCGCGCGATTCTCCTCAGAGCAAAATTCTCTCATGCACAGCTGCAAGAAGTTGATTTTTCGTACGCAGACTTATCTGGTGCTGATCTGACATCTGCCGTTGTCACCGATGCCAAATTTCACAAGACAGGCTACGACGAAAATACAAGATGGCCAGAGGGTTTTCTGAACTCAATTTTCTCGACAAAAACAGCAAGCCTTAAGAATGAGGACTCATTTAAACTTCTGGGCAAAGGAAAAGATCCGCTGGCGGCGCACGAAGTGAAATTAATTGCCAAAAAACGTGGATACATAGATTTCGATCGCTTGATGAAACGATTGCAGGATGAGTTCTATGAAACTAGATTGAGAAATGCGTTGAACATGTTGCAAGCAGAACGTTTCCAGCTATTCGTAGAACTGATGCCTGGGTCGCTTGTTGGCGTCATCAAAAGTCAAGCAGATCCATTGCTAATTTACTCATGTCGCTTGACCGAGACCGGAGCATTTTCGTGTTGTACTCAAAACTTGGCCAGGTGCGATGGGATGCGAGGATTGTTGTGCAAACACATCTTAGTGCTGTTGCTCGGCGTCACCAAAGCCGGTGCCATCGATCCGGCAACGGCATGTGAATGGGTTCTCACAAGCCGAAAGCGACGGCCCAAGCTCGACAAGGAGATCGCCGCTGATACATTCCTTCGATACAAAGGCGCGGAAGCAGGCGAAATCGACTGGCGCCCAACCGAAACGATACCTGAAGACTATTACGCCTATTAAGACTGTGCACGGCACAGATTCCACTTCAATAATGTCAAAAGTTGGATGTCTCGCCAGCAGAATTTCTCACAGACGAGAAGGGTAAGCCCTTCGTCTTAACTACTTCATAACCTATGATCATCTATGCTTGTGATCAAGAAGAAAAAGAACGAAAAGAAGAAGAACGAAAAGAAGAAGAACGAAAAGAAGAAGTAACGGATAGGGATGTCGGCAGAGACGTCGACAGAGTTTAGAAATTTGAGTCTCTCCAACGCGTAACACGGGATGCACGTGAACGCTGCGAGGTTGCCTGGGCTGGCTGATAGAGTCAGCGGGCGCCGAGTTGAGTCGCGTCCATCAAGTCATTCGATACCTCTGTCCAAACCGAGACAATGAGGACAAACCATGAACGAATATGATCTTGTGGGGCCGCAGTTTCTCCAGTTCTACATGATGTTGTTGAGCGGAAGCGCCATCGCCGCGTTGGTACTGCGGGCGGTATTGAAGCATGAAAGTGGAGACCACTCCGAACTGGACATGAATGCCTATGATGCAGCATATCTCAGTGGTGGAGATAAACGAGTGATCGATGCGGCAGTCGCCAACCTGGTCCACTCCAATGTTTTCACTGCCAGGGCTTTGCCGCCGTCAATCACTGCCACGGGCACTCTATCGAACACGGCTCATCCCGTCGAGCAGACGGTGATGCAGGTCGTGAAGAGTCATGCAGTCACTAATGTGCATGATATCTACAGATACGCACTGCCTGTATCCCAGTACATTCGGCCAAAATTAGTCAAGGCTGGATTGATAGTCAGCGACGCAAGAACCGCGTTGGTGAGAACTATATGTTCCATGCTGACGCTTGCGCCCGTTATCTTCTGGGGTGTGCCGAAGGTTCTAATCGGCATGTCACGGCACAAACCCGTTCTCTTTCTCATCCTCCTTTGCGGGGCAAGCCTGTGTATGGCATGGATCTTCTTCCGGCAGAAATGCTTGCGCACCACTCGTGGTGACGATGCGTTGAAATACTTACGCATAGAACATCAATCTCTCGAGTATAGCCTCAGCCATCGAAGCCCGACCACAGGTGCCGAACTTGCCCTGGCACTAGGATTGTTCGGCACGGGACTGCTTGTTGCCTCGCCTGCCTTTGCCGACCTCAGCCCGCTGATGCGTCGCAGTTATGGTACTGCTGGTAGTGGCTGTGGGAGTGGCGGAGGTTGCGCAGGTGGAGGCTGTGGAGGAGGAGGTTGTGGCGGCGGCTGTGGCGGTTGCGGCGGATAAGAACGGGGGAGTGTTGGAAGTGGAAGAAGTTTTCGAGACGCCTGGAGGAGTAGGAACATGTTAGGAATAGGATGGAGACCTGAATTAGCCTGGATGATTCATAAGCGACGGGACATAAAGTTTGTTGAAATCCTGGCTGAAAACTTTTCACCGAAGCGCAAACGTCCTGTTCCGATCGACCAATTAATCGATCGAGGCGTGGATGTCGTTATACATGGAACAACCCTGTCTCTGGGCGGTTCTGAGCTTCCCAGCAAATCCTCTCTCAAGCATCTTTGCGCCCTGGCATCGCTCTATAAAAGCAGCATGATAAGCGAGCATCTTGCCTTCGTTCGAGCCGGTGGCATCGAATCCGGTCACTTGTTGCCGATTCCTCGCACGCAGGAGTCGCTCGAGATCGTGGTCGAAAATATCCGCATCGCTCAGACAGAGCTTCCTGTTCCTCTGGCAATTGAGAATATCGCCAGCCTGTTTGAGTGGCCCGATAATGAAATGGATGAAGCTACGTTTACGGCTGAAATCATCTCCAGAACCGGGGTCTTGCTGCTGTTGGATGTCGCCAATCTGTTTGCCAATTCAACCAATCACGGCTTTGATGCTCAGGATTATCTGAACAAAATACCAGCCGACAAAATAGCTTACATCCACGTTGCTGGCGGGTTGTTCAAGGGTGGACTCTATCACGATACACATTGCCACTCCGTCAAAAGCCCGGTTCTGGAGCTCTTGCGCAATGTCTGTGGCGCAGTGACAGCGTCGAAAGTCGCCGCGCCGAAAGTGCTTTTGGAGCGAGATGGATCATTCCCCCCAGAGCAAGAGTTGAATGACGAGCTCGATGTCATTGCCGAGATCATCGCGGCGACATCCCGCGAGCCCAGGCGTCCCGCCTGCATCAATCTGGAAGAGGCGATGTGCCATGTCAACTGAATCTCGTGAAAAATTGGCCAAGCAACAGGCTGCAGTGCTTAACGCTCTGCTGGGAACTGCGGTAGCACCTCCGGGATTCAATGATGCGCGCTTGCAGGCTGCTTCTTCGAGCCTCATACAACAGCGAGAACGAACTGCTGTTACAGTTCGTCCCACATTTTTTGGCGCTTTTAAGCTCTTATTGTCGCGGATTCTTCAGAACAAAATGTCCGCGATTTCTTCCTTAACTCCAGTCATTCCCATGTATTCAGCCATGGAAATGTTACCCAATGGAAACCGCCCCGGTAGTCGTAATATCCGTAAGCTTGGGTGTTTGGATCCCAGAATGCATCGTAATAGAACGTCTCATTCTGATAACCAATGATATCACCGTAGGTATCATACTCGGGCACTACTTCATCTACGCCGATAGATATCGGCTGATTGTAGCCATAAGGTAAAGTGTCGCAATATCCCATTCCTGGCTGCCAGAATGATCCGCAGTCTGAGAGGAACAGATAAGGAGTGGGGCAATATCCGGAGGGAGCATAATAGCTGAACGGATAGTTGGTGCCGTTCCACGAATAGCCTGGATAATAGCCCAGGTTTGCACCACCGGAACCTGGATTCCAGTGACTCGGCCAGCGGCTATGATCGGATATGCGGTGACCATTGTTGTTGGAAAAGTTAGTGTGATAGTTCGGAATAGATGCTAACTGCTGCTGCATCCGCGACCGGTCAATTCTGGCGGCGCCTCCAGTCCTGATGTATCCACCTGGATCAATAATGCCAGAGCGCCCTGCTCCAGCGCGTCCAGCCCGTGGAATATTGGTTGCACCTTTTCGATATGCCAATCTTTGTGGTCTGGCAGAAGTCATTTGTGGCTTGCTGCCAGGTCTCACTGCGGAAGCCCGGCGCGGATTTGCGAAGGCGCTTGCTCGTGATATAGCACCACGTGATTGTTTCGTTCCTGCCGCCGTGGCGATCATTCGCTTATTCGCAGAAGACTTATTGCTACTAGATCTTGCTGCGGCAAGCTTAGCCGAAGACTGTGCTTTTGAAGCCTTCTCATCTTCCTGTGCGATTTGTCTAGCTCGATTGAGATTGCCGCCGTTCTTTTGGGAAGGTTTTTCGCCAGATCTTGCTGCGGCAAGCTTAGCCGAAGACTGTGCTTTCGAAGCTTTCTGATCTTGCTTTGCAATCTGTCTGGCTCGATTTGCGTTGCCGCCGTTCTTTTGCGACGGTCGTTCGGAAGATTTTGCTGTTGCAAGCTTAGCCGAAGAGCGGGATTTTGATGCTTTCTGATCTTGCTTTGCGATTTGTCTGGCTCGATTTACGTTGCCGCCGTTCCTTTGCGACGGTCGTACATTTGCCTGCATTCGGGATTCTGGCGCCGTTCTTTCCTGCCGAGGTGAGGACATGCGCTGTGCTCTTTGCTCTTGTTGTGGAACTCGTTGTTCTCGCTGTGCTCTCTGTTCCTGCTGCGGAGCTCGTTGCTCTCGCTGCGGTGCAAACGCGCGTTGCTCTTGCTGCGGAGCTCTTTGCTCCTGCTGCGCGGCTCTTTGTTGCGGTGGCGCAAACGCTCTTTGCTCTTGCTGTGGAGCTCTTTGTTGCTGCGGCGGCGCAAACGCTCTTTGCTCTTGCTGGGGAGCTCTTTGTTGCTGCGGCGGCGCAAACGCTCTTTGCTCTTGCTGGGGAGCTCTTTGTTGCTGCGGTGGCGCAAACGCTCTTTGCTGCTGCGGCGGCGCAAACGCTCTTTGCTCCTGCTGTGGAGCTCTTTGCTGCTGCGGTGCGCTCATAGCTGCTGGTGCTGCACCGCCTCCACCTCCCTCGTGCTCTCCACGAGCCTCTGCAATAGGCTTTATTAAAATCAGAGATATTAGAAGCAATCCAACAATTGCCGTTGGTTTGTAACTCATGGCACCTTTCCCTTGCTGGAAACTTTACTTCCCGCGTCACTAGTTTCGTGTGTGACGGGCGGCCGTGCAGATTGGTTCCCCGAGGCGCAGATGGTTCAACTGGTTGGAGTCTTCACCTCCAGAAGTGCATCAAGATCTGCTGGTTCTGGCATGTGTGACATACAATAGACTTTCCGAATTGATGAGAACCCAGTTATGAACCATCGAAAAATCGGTATTGCTCCAACATGAAAATTTTCCTGACCGCCCCGCCTGGTGTGGGCAAAAGTACGATCGTTGATTCTGTCGTTCGCGATTATCCAGGCAGCAAATTTGGCATAGTGGCGCGGGAGATCTTGGACGATGCGGGCAAGAGAGTCGGCTTTACGTCAGTGAATAGCGCCGGCCAGTCCAAGCAGTTCATGTTCATCGCGAAGGTGATGGGCTCTGGCAGCATCGGCGGTATATTCGATGTGGATGTAGGGGCAATCGACACATTCGTCGTCAGTGAACTTCAGAAAGGGCTGCACAATGCCGAAGCCTTGGTCTATGTGGACGAAATCGGCAGAGCTCAATCCCAGTCACTAGCGTTTCTTGCAGTTGTGCAGGATTTGATTCAGTCTGCAAGGAACGTCATCGCCACGATCGTATACGAGAAGGAGACGTGGTCTCTGAGATTTCGTCAGGGTCCGGCACTTTGCGTTCTCGAAGTCACCACCTCAAACCGCAACGCACTTCCCGGCATTATTCTTGCTGCCTTCAAGAACGACGAGTTGTTTCGCTCGCTCACAGACCTCCAGCAGAAGACTGCATTCGACCTCCTCCAGCAGCTCATTGTGCTCAAACACCACGAGGCGGCCAGGAAACTTTTTGCTAATGCTGTTCCATATGTTGCCCAGGGCAAGGTTCAAGCGCTGTCGCGAGGCGACAATGAGAGCGTTTGGGAAGTGAGGGGCAAGACGGACTGCCATAGGGTGGTCCACAAGAATGACGACACGTTCACCTGCGATTGTCATCTCCACAATGGCACTGGGCCTTACCTGGGCAAGGCTCAAGTCTGCTCACACCAGCTCAGCATTCTCATCAGGGTTGGTTCTACTGGGCTGCGGTTTTCGCAGGACCCAAGCGACTGAACACTTTTAAAATCGCACTGAACACTTTTAAAATCGATTTTTGCAACACGGTATATCTGACACCAACACTGGATGACGGATCGCGCTCAAATCAGGGTAGCGGCTTGTTTGGACCGAATAAGTCTCGTCTTGCTGTGCCATGCATGCGAATCCTGACTCTTCCGTTAAAGACAAAAGATGAGCTTCTACCGTTGACCAGATAATTGGTGCTGCGATTGGCTTGCGCAGTCGAACCAGGCGACTTAGCATTCCCGACCTTAACGATTTGTTTGCCAAAGGCTCGCGCTTTGACTCGTGCTACCTCTTCTGCAGATGGAATCCGATTGACCTTTTCGGCTCTGGCAAATACTCCGCGAGCCCAGCGAACGATTTCGCCCTTGGCGACCATTCGACTAAGGCATTGATCAATCGAGTCGCGTTTTCCCAGGCTGCACAAGTCTTGCGTTGCAAACAAGGCACCTCTCGGTAGAGCACGAATATGTTTTCTAATTCCAGTTACTGTCGCCATTTTCCACCTCCTCGATGTCGAAGAATCTAGTTCCTCATTTATTACAACGATTGAAATGGGCCAAAGGTTCAAAATAATGACAACAAATTTTGCTCATCTTTCAAGTCTAGTGATACCGCCTGCGGTGATTGAGAGGAATGTCAGAAAAACGGCGGTATATCTGACACGAGGAAGGCAGAGGAATGTCAGAAAAACGGCGGTATATCTGACACGAGGAAGGCAGAGGAATGTCAGAAAAACGGCGGTATATCTGA
>Ga0182024_10005721_pt1 | contig 27680 bp, 17 predicted proteins | sample P32metaG_FD_120480 | JGI IMG/M metagenome (GOLD analysis project Ga0182024, IMG submission 120480) | Permafrost microbial communities from Stordalen Mire, Sweden - P3-2 metaG (Illumina Assembly) | ecosystem: Environmental > Terrestrial > Soil > Wetlands > Permafrost | place: Sweden: Stordalen...
AATCGTGGCCCAGCAGGAAGTGGATGATGCCCAAGGAAAGGATTTGGCGGCATCGTCGCAAGTTGACGCCGGGCAAGCGGCTCTGGAAGCTGCCCAGAGCCAACTCGCCGTCTCCAAAGCGAAGCTCTCTCACGATCAAAGTCTCTTTGATTATTCCAGAATCACGGCGCCATTTTCCGGCATTGTCACCGAGCGCTACGCGAACCTGGGAACGCTGGTGCAAGCCGGCACCGGTTCGAGCACGCAGGCAATTCCCATCGTGAAGCTTTCCCAGGATGATCTGTTCCGGCTCGTCATACCGGTTCCAGAAGCCTACGTGCGATACATCCGCGTGGGCGATCCCGTGGAAGTTCGCGTCCCCTCGCTCAATCGCACGGTCCCTGGAAAAGTTGCGCGGTTCTCGGTGGATGTCAGGGAAGATACGCGAACCATGCACACCGAAGTGGATGTTCGCAATCCGGATCGGCTGCTGGTCCCCGGATTGTACGCCGATGCGGATTTAACGCTCGAACACAGGGAAGACATCCCCTCAATTCCGCTGCAGGCGGTCAACCACGAGGCCGATAAGACGACGGTGTTTGTCGTGAACGGCAATAACCAGCTTGAAGATCGTGTAGTGACTCTGGGCCTGCAAACTGCCACTGACGCGGAAGTGGTGACCGGCTTAGGCGAGGGAGAGCAGGTTGTAATCAGCGATCGAAGTGGATTGAAGCCGGGGGAAAAAGTTGTCGCGCAGCCGGTTCAAGTTATGCAGTATCACGAAAGCACTCAGGAGTAGAACTCAAAGCTTGATGTAGGGGCAGTAGCAAGCGATCAAAAAAATGTCACGTTTCTCCATACGCAATCCGTACTTCATCGTCGTCATATGCCTGGCACTAATGGTGATTGGCGTGACCAGCCTGGTGCGGATGCCTGTCGACCTGTTCCCGTCGATCAATTTGCCTGAGGTCGTGGTGGCGACGTTCTACTCCGGCATGCCGCCCCAGGACATTGAGACGGACATCACCGATCCTTTGGAGCGCTTCTTCACACTGGCCAGCGGCATCGACCACATGGAATCTCGCTCGTTGTTGGGGGTAAGCATCATCAAGGTGTACTTTCAGCCTGGAACAAGTGCCGATGCGGATGTCACCGAGCTCTCAAATCTTGCCTTAGCGGATCTTAAGCGCCTCCCACCCGGTACGTTGCCACCCGTCGTGCTCAAGTTCGATGCGTCGAGCTTGCCGGTTTGCCTGGTCACGCTGAAAGGTAAAGGGCTGAATCAAACCCAGCTTCACGACATTGGACAATTCACCATCCGCAACCAAATCGCAGTGGTGAAGGGAGCGGAGATTCCTCCTCCGTTTGGGGGCAAGTACCGCCAGATCATGGTCTACGTCGACCCCTACAAGTTGGCTTCTCGCCAACTGAGCCCGATGGATGTCGTGAATGCGGTCAACAATTCCAACCTGATCTTGCCCGCCGGCGACGTCAAGATGGGATCGTTCGACTATTACGTTTACTCCAACAGCCTGGTCAACAACATGGATGAGCTGGGCAAAGTCCCCGTCAAGACCGTGGGAACCTCCTCGGTCACGGTAAACGATATAGGGAAGGCCGAAGATGCGAATCAAATCCAGTACAACCTGGTGCGCGTCGACGGCCAACGGTCGGTATATCTGCCCATCATGAAGCAGGGTGGTGACACAAATACCATCCAGGTCGTCGATGGCATACGGGATATGATCGGCCATCTCTACGACATTCCCAAACAATTGGAGGCCATGGTTGTGTTCGATCAGTCAGCCTTCGTGAAGGAAGCCATCAAGACGCTCCTCCATGAAGGCTTGATCGGTCTGATCCTCACGAGCCTGATGATTTTGATTTTTCTGGGGAGCGTTCGCGCAACTTCGGCGGTCTTCCTTTCCATTCCACTTTCTGCCCTGGCTACATTCGTGGTGTTGTACATGATGGACAGCACCATCAACACCATGATCCTCGGGGGACTGGCGCTGGCTTTCTCCCGCGTGATCGATAACTCGGTGATCTCGCTCGAAAATATTTACCGTCACCTGGAGATGGGTACCGCGCCCGAAGCCGCTGCCGAGGTGGGAGGGTCGGAAGTAAGCCTTGCGGTACTGGCAGCGACGCTGACGACCGTGGTGGTGTTCTTTCCGGTCACGTTTCTTTACGGCGTCAGCAAATTTCTCTTCACCGCGCTGGCGCTCGCTGTCGTGATCTCCCTCTTTGCCTCTTATCTTGTGGCGATGACCGTGATTCCGCTGTTCTGTTCGCGCTTCTTGAAGGCGGTGCCGCACGGCGCGGGACACGCGGAGGCCGAGGGGCAAATCGGAGCAGAGCGCAATCGCTCATGGTGGGACCGCTTCAACGCCGGGTTCAACCGCATGTTCAACCGGCTCCTGGATTTCTACGAGCGCTGGGTGCGGCGGGCAGTGCAGCGCCCGGGCCTCACCGTGGCGGTCCTGAGCGGGGTATTTGTGCTCAGCTTGGCCCTCTACCCACTGCTGGGGCTGGCCTTCTTTCCGCAAACCGATGCCGGGCAGTTCACCATCAATCTGAAAGTCCCCACCGGTACGCGCATCGAAGTCACCGAACAATATGTGGCCAAGGTGGAAGATCTGATCCGTCACACCATCGGCGCCAAGGATCTGAAGATGGTGGTCTCGAATGTGGGGGTGGTGCCGGATTTTTCTTCGCTGTACACAACCAATGCGGGGCCGTACACGGCCACGATTCAGGTGGCACTGCAGGATTCGCACAGCAAGAGCAGCTTCGCGTACATGGATCAAGTGCAGAAGGAGATGGCGCGGCAGTATCCGGATATTCGGACGTTTTTCTCCAGCGGATCGATGGTGGATGCGGTGCTGAACATGGGGATGCCTGCGCCGATCGATGTGCAGGTGAGCAGCCCGGATTTGCACCAGATTTATGGAGTAGCGCAGGACTTAGCGAGCCAGATACGTAGTCTGCCGGGGATAGGGGAAGTGTATATTCCGCAGGATTTGAACTACCCGGCGTTGCGGCTGGACGTGGATCGGGTGCATGCTGCGGAGTTGGGCCTGACGCAGAAAGACGTTGTGGACAACGTGATCACCGCGCTGAACTCAAACTACATGATCGCGCCGAACTACTGGGTGGACCGCAAGAGCGGCAACGATTACTACCTAACCATCCAGTACTTTGAAAAGGGCCGCGCTGCCATCCACAACTTCACCGACCTCACCAACATTCCAATTCACGCGGCTAACCTGCGACAGCCCACAACCCTGGATAGTGTCGTGAAGCTGGAGAACGTCCAAACCCCAACCGAGGTCGACCACTATCAGATTCAACGGGTCATGGATGTGTACGTGACCCCGGCAACGGAGGATCTTGGAAAAATTTCCGATGAAGTTGCGCGTCTCATTCCCAAGCTCAAAGTTCCCGAGAACGTGCGCATCAATATGCGGGGCATGGTACAGGGCATGAACGCGTCATTTCGCAGCTTTGCCATTGGCCTGTCGCTCTCGGTCATTCTCCTTTACCTCATCCTGGTGGCGCAGTTCAAATCGTTTAAAGATCCATTTCTGATTATGCTTGCCATTCCGATGGGCTTCATCGGAGTGCTGATCATTCTTCCTCTGACGGGTACCACGCTCAATGTCATGTCGCTCATGGGCATCTTGATGTTGGTGGGCATCTCGGCATCGAACAGCATTCTGATCGTGGAATTCACTCACCGCCTGGAAGAACAAGGCAAGGCGATTGAAGAAGCCGTGATTACGTCCTGTAGAGTGCGCCTTCGCCCCATCCTGATGACTTCGCTGGCGACGATCATTGGAATGGTCCCGATGGCGCTGAAACTTGGTACGGGAAGCGAGCAATATGCTCCTCTGGCCCGCGCCATCATCGGAGGACTGACGGTTTCCGTCGTGCTGACTGTTTTCATCGTGCCGGCCGCCTACTTGCTGGTTTATCGCAATCGGCAGACGGCTACACAACCATCGGATTAAGAACGAGCCATGTCCGTGGAATAAGTAATTACGAGACCGGTAAGAATTAAATGCCAGGATTTTCGATTCGCAATCCGTTTTTCATCATCGTCATCTGCCTGATGCTCCTGGTCATCGGCGTGACCAGCCTGGTCCGCATGCCCGTGGACCTGTTTCCGTCGATCAATTTGCCCGAGGTGGTAGTGGCCACTTTTTACTCGGGCATGCCGCCCCAGGACATTGAGACGGATATTACCGATCCCCTGGAGCGTTTCTTCACCCTGGCCAGCGGCATCGACCACATGGAGTCGCGCTCGTTGCTGGGCGTGAGCATCATTCGCGTGTATTTCCAGCCTGGAACCAACGCTGACGCCGATGTCACTGAACTTTCGAATCTTGCTCTAGCCGATCTGAAGCGCTTGCCCCCCGGAACTCTGCCACCGGTCGTTCTCAAGTTCGACGCCTCCAGCCTTCCGGTGGCATTAGTCACAGTCAAGGGGCCGGGCCTTAACGAAACTCAGCTCCACGACTACGCCCAATTTCAGATTCGCAATCAGATCGCTGTCGTGCAGGGAGCGGAAATTCCTCCTCCGTTTGGCGGCAAATACCGCCAGATCATGGTGTACGTCGATCCCTACAAGTTGACCTCACGCCAATTGAGCCCGATGGACGTGGTAAAAGCCGTCAACGATTCCAACTTGATCTTGCCCGCCGGCGACGTCAAAATCGGCTCTAACGATTATTACGTCTACTCCAACAGCCTGGTCGACAACATGAAGCAGTTGGGAGAGGTTCCCGTGAAGACCGCGGGGACCTCCTGGGTTTCGGTAGACGACCTGGGCAAGGCGGAGGACGCCAATCAGATCCAGTACAACGTGGTGCGCGTCGATGGACAGAGATCCTGCTACATCCCCATCATGAAGCAGGGTGGAGACACGAGCACGATTGACGTCGTGAACGGCATCCGTAGCCTGGTCGGGCATCTCTACGACATTCCCAAGCAGATGACGGCCACCGTGGTTTTCGACCAGTCGGTCTATGTGAAGGAAGCGCTGAAGACTGTGCTCCACGAAGGTGTCATCGGACTGGTTCTGACCAGTCTGATGATTCTGATTTTCCTGGGCAGCGTTCGCGCCACCACGGCCGTTCTGCTCTCGATTCCGCTCTCCGCCCTGGCTACCTTCGTCGTGTTGTACATGTGGGGAAGCACCGTCAATACGATGATCCTGGCCGGACTGGCGCTGGCCTTCTCGCGCGTGATCGATAACTCGGTGATCTCGCTCGAGAACATTTACCGTCACCTGGAAATGGGCGCCGCTCCCATGGTTGCCGCCGAAATTGGAGGAGCGGAAGTCAGCCTGGCCGTGTTGGCCGCAACCTTGGTGGATGTGGTGGATTTCTTCCCCGTCACTTTCCTCTACGGCGTGAGCAAGTTTCTTTTCTCCGCGTTAGCGTTAGCTTTTTGCCTCTCCTTGTTGGCTTCTTTTGTTGTGGCGATGACGGTGATTCCACTTTTTTGTTCGCGCTTCCTGAAGGCAGTGCCGCATGCCAGCGGACACGGACAGCACGGACAGAAGGAACCAGAATATGAAGTGGAGCCGACAATGCCGTCCAGCGGCTCGTGGTGGGACCGCCTTAATGCAGGGTTCAACCGGACATTTAACCGGCTCCTGGATTTCTACGAGCGCTGGGTGCGGCGGGCAGTGCTGCGCCCGGGCCTCACCGTGGCTGTCTTGAGCGGAGTGTTTGTGGCTAGCGTGGCCATTTATCCGCTGTTGGGGTTGGCCTTCTTCCCGCAAACCGATGCCGGGCAATTCACCATTAATCTGAAAGTTCCGACCGGGACCCGCATCGAAGTTACCGAGCAGTACGTAGCCAAGCTGGAGGATTTGATCCGTCACACGATCGACCCTAAGGATCTGAAGATGGTGGTATCGAATCTGGGGGTAGTGCCGGATTTTTCGTCGCTGTACACGACCAATGCGGGACCGTACACGGCCACGATGCAGGTGGCACTGCAGGATTCGCACAGCAAGAGCAGCTTCGCCTACATGGATCAAGTGCAGAAGGAGATGGGGCAGCAGTTTCCCGATGTCCGGACATTTTTCTCCAGCGGGTCGATGGTGGATGCGGTGCTGAATATGGGGATGCCGGCACCAATCGATGTGCAGGTGAGCAGTTCGGATCTGCACCAGATTTATGGAGTGGCGCAGGACTTGGCGAGCCAGATTCGAAGCCTGCCGCGGGTAGGGGAAGTATATATTCCGCAGGACTTGGACTACCCGGCGTTGCGGCTGGATGTGGATCGGGTGCATGCAGGGGAGTTGGGCCTGACGCAGAAAGACGTAGTGGACAACGTAATCACGGCGCTGAACTCGAACTACATGATCGCGCCGAACTACTGGGTGGACCGCAAGAGCGGCAACGATTACTACCTCACGGTCCAGTACTTCGAAAAGGGCCGCGCCGCCATCCATAATATGACTGATCTTGGGCAAATCCCGCTACGAGCCCAGGCGAGTGTGAGACCGGACATCAGTTGTGGCCCGGCGCAGTTGAATCCGGCTTCTTTTACGCGGACGCACGTCGCCGATCAAAAGCCAGAGTGGGCATGTAGCCAAGCGATGCCTGATTCCAGGCATGCCCACCCGCCCGAGATTGCGGCGCCAGCCCGTCCGGTCACGGTTCTGGACAACGTTGTGACCGCGAAATTCGTTCAGACCCCGACCGAAGTCGATCACTATCAAATCCAGCGCGTGATGGATGTCTACGTGACTCCGGCCGGAGAAGACCTGGGACGGGTCACCGGAGACATCCAAAACATCGTAAAGAAGATGAACATCCCCTCCAATGTGCGGGTGAACCTGCGTGGCATGGTCGAAGGGATGCAAGCCTCGTTTAAGAGCTTCGGGCTGGGCTTTCTGCTCTCTTTCGTGCTTCTGTTCCTGATCCTGACGGCGCAATTCAAGTCGTTCATCGATCCTTTTCTGATCATGCTGGCGATCCCGATGGGATTTGTTGGCGTATTGATCATCCTGCCGCTCACTCATAGCACGTTGAATGTGATGTCGCTGATGGGCGTGCTGATGCTGGTCGGAATCGCGGACTCGAACAGCATTCTGATTGTTGATTTTGCCCACAATCTGGAACGGCAGGGATTGTCCCCGGCGGACGCGGTCATTACCGCGTGCCGCGTGCGCCTGCGGCCCATTCTGATGACCTCGCTGGCAACGATCATCGGAATGATTCCGATGGCCCTGAAGATGGGAACGGGCGCGGAACAGTATGCGCCCATGGCGAAGGCCATCATCGGAGGCCTGACCTCTTCGGTGGTGCTTACCATTTTCATCGTGCCGGCTGCTTATCTGCTGGTGTACGGGGGGAAACGAAATCCGCAAGCCGCGACGGTTCTGCCGACGGAGCCGATGGCATGAAGCACGATTGCTGGAATCATGCAGAACGTACACGGCACCTCGCGAAGGAGATCGAGAGGCAACCCCGATGACGAGGAGCAAAATTTTCCTGGTGTGCACGCTGTTATTTTTGTGGACGCTTTTGCCGCCGTTCGGATTGGCACAAAACTCCGATCAGTCGGGGGCGGCCGAGACCTTACCTTCGGCTCCGCAGCCACAATCACTGCAATCCCCGGGTCGCCTCTTGATGCCTCCGGAGGCTCAAGTGGCGCTGGTTCAAGGCGGCGCGGGATCTCAGACGGATTCTTCCACTACTCCGATAACGACGCAGGCCGGGCCAGCGTCAAGCATCGCTGTGCGCTTAACCCGTGCCCAAGCTGAGCAGCTCGCGCTCAAGAACAATCCCCGGATCAGTGTGGGACGGCTGCTGGCTCTGGCACAACATCAGGTGTATCGCGAGACCAGGGCGGCAGAACTCCCCAATTTTAATGGCGCCATAACGGCGGTCGACGCCAATGAAGGCAGCCGCATTGGCGCTGGAGCGCTCAATGCACCTCGCCTGCTTGAACATGCTGGCGCCGGGGTAACTCTCAGCCAGCTCATCACCGACTTTGGGCGCACAACCAATCTGGTGTCCTACTCAAAGCTCCTGGAAAAGGCGCAAAACGCCAATGCGCTGGCCACCACGGAGGATATCGTTCTCGCTACGGACCAGGCTTTTTACAATGCGCTGCAGGCCCAGGCTCTGCTCAAGGTCGCGCAACAAACAGTGACCACTCGCGGGTCAGTCCAACATCAAATCGACGAACTGACGAAGAGCAAATTGAAATCAGGCTTGGATTTGTCCTTTGCCAACGTCACCCTGTCTCAAGCCAAACTGCTGCAACTCGACGCACAGAATAATGTCGATTCCACCCTCGCCGCGCTCACGGCAGTACTGGGATTCGACAAACAGGTCAGCTACGAATTGACTGCAGACGAGACACAACTGCCCTCGCCGCCGCCGGATGTCGATGTGCTCATCAATACTGCTATGCAGCAACGCCCCGATCTGCAGGCGCTCACCTACGGTCAACAGGCAGCAGAAAAGTTCCGTCGCGCTCAGCGCGACCAGCTCTTGCCTACCATCAGCGCTCTCGGCATAGCGGGAGTGACTCCGGTGCGTCCGGACTGCTTTGGCGGTTGCTTCCCTAACTATTTCATTTCCAGCTGGTATGGCGCCATGGGCGTGAATATGAGCATCCCGATCTTTAATGGTTTTCTTTTCAGCGCACAGGCCTCGGAAGCAAAATACCGGGCCCAAGCCGCAACCGAGAACACCCGGGATCTGCGCGACCAGGTAGTCCGCGACGTTCGGACTGCATGGCTGGCCGCGAATACGGCATTCCAACGGGTCGGCGTGGCTGCCGAGCTCGCCAAGGAAGCCGACTTAAGTTTGAATCTGGCGCAGGGTCGTTATCAGCTTGGCCTGGGCTCGATCGTCGAACTCAGTCAGGGGCAGTTGCAGCAAACCGATGCTGCCATCGGCTATGTCAACGCGCAGTACCAGTATCGGCTGGCACTCTCCACTCTCAATTTTGAGATTGGAGTGCAGCCCTGAACATTGGTCCGAGCGAGGAGCGGATTATCTCGCAGCGACGTGCAGCGGTTCATGAAAAGAAGTAACAAAAAAAATCAGGGCTCGTCGTTCACCACCCGTCGAGGACTCTTGCTGTCACTTTATATCGCAGCTTTTATCGCTCTCATTTTTATCCTGGTCTACTACTCGTATGTTTTGCCCATGCAGAAGTCGTTAGAATAATTGACGCTCGTGTTCTGAGATCTGAGTATGTTGCCTTTCTCGCTGTATTTCGTTACCGGAGTCGTCACCTGCTTTCACGTGTATTCGCTGTTATCGTTCGTCGTGTATGGCGTTCCGTTGAATCCTCTGGAACTGGTTGCGTTAATGGGATCTTTTTGCCTGCTGATTGCGGCGTATGTGAGTCTTTTCAGGCCTCGCGCTGCGGGACGCCTCGCGCTGCTCGCCTGTCTCGCGATGTGGTGCTTCTACGCTCCGGCGATTGCTCAATTCGTCCGCGCACGCATTCGCAAACCCCTCGCAGCGCAATTAATTGTGCCACCCACTGGCGCTACGACACACACTGTGTCGAGGCCCGAAAGCGCCAGGTTCTGACTTCATGATGCTGGCGTGTTTAGCAATCGCTCTTCTGGTTTTCGTCACTGTCTATTCCGCGATCGTCAGCTTCCGACAAAAGCCAGGGGAAAGTGCAGCGCCCAGTTGGATCTTTCCCGATGGCACGAGGCGACCGGCTCGAATCTTCGTGGGCATCGCGAGCCTGATGCTTCTGATCGGCCTGGGAACATGGCTTAGCATCAACGCCCGCAATTCGTCTCCGCGTTCGTTTCGATTCTTAATTCCTGAGGGCTACAGCGGCTGGGTGCGCGTCGAGTTCGAGGTCCCCGGCGCGTCAATTCTGCCGGCGGAAGCCGGCCAGACCGTGGTTAAGGTTCCGTATTCTGGATTACTGAGAACATCGTCGCAGGAACAATACGGTTGGGCCAAGGACGACTATCTCTTCTATTCAAGCGACCGTGTGCGAACGCTCCCTGACTTCGGTTCTGGCAGACTCATCTGGGGAAAGATCAATGCCGAAGAATCCGGCAGTTCTGGCAAACGAAAGTATGAAGAATTTTTTGTCGGAACCGAGCAGCAGTTTAAAGATCAAGCAGAGCAAGCGAAACCGAAAGCTACACCAAAGGATTCTCGTTCGCCCGCCACGACTCCGTGATCCATTCGCGAATCCAAGAAAACGGTGGCGCGTGCGACCGCAGTCGCCGCGCCACCCTTTGCTGAATTGACTTCTGCCGTACCTTTTACGCCCCTGCACCGACGGCTTTGACCATAGCATCCGGGCTGAGACTTTGCGCCATCCGTCCAAAGTACAACTTGTACGAACGGTGGATTCCGTACATCACCGGAAATACCGCAAGCGCCAGTCCCCACCCCATGTGAGAGCTGACCGCCTGCACCATCGTGGTGACTCCCGCGCTGACCACGTAGTAAGGGAACGAGAGATGCGCCAGACCCCACCAGATCTGCCCAGCCGCCTTGCCCTCGCTCACAGCTACGATCGCAGCCACCGGAGCGGTCTGTCCCAGGAACAGGGTTGCTGTTGCCAGCACCAAGCCCAGCGTGCTGGAACTCCAGTTCATCCCACGCAGCCAATCGGCATGGAACATCAGGCTCGCCACGCAACTGGCGAAGGACATCATGCTGAGGTTGAACACCATCTGCTGCGGTTTGAACTTCGCATCCTTCCGCGGCCAGCATTGCACCACCGTGGAAACGCAGGTGACCACCACTGCTTCGGCAGCGCTCAGGCTGACCACCGCTGTGAGCAGGAATGGCAGGTTGACCGACATGTTGCCGTTCACTCCTGGCAGTTTGACTTTCATTCGCGACGTCACCGCTGCCAGTGCCAGAACCGCCAGGGCAAAGTACGTGTGCAAGGCATGGCTCACCAATCCCGCATATCCTGCGGCGATTACCGCAGCTGCCATCATTGCGCCGATGAACATCTTGATTTGCCGTGTGTTGTTCATGATTCGTCTCCTTTCCGTGGATTCACACGGCTGCTATTGCTCATCATCACCGGCATCAGTAAACGCACTGTTGGCACTCGACACCGATGCACCCCAGACCACACTGGTGGCCGTAGTGCTCGTGCCCGTGCTCGCACCCCAAACCACGCTGAAAGCACTCAGCGTGTTGTCATTCCAGGGTAGCGAACAGCCCCAGACCACAGACGTTCCGTTTACAACCGAACTTCCCCAAACAACCGAAGCTCCCCAGACCACCGACGATCCCCAAACCACGGAGGTCGAACCAACGGTCGAGTTTCCTTCCACCAGCGAAACCGTACGGGTCAGAGGGTTGTAGACTACGGCGGGCGAAAGTGCCGATCCAATCGTGGCCGGGGCCAGGTCTGTGTTGGCAATAGCCGACTGAAGGTTCAGCAATCCCGATCCCACCGAGAACATATCGTAGAAGTCGGTGAAGCTCCGCGACAGATGCGGCACATAGGCGGACGTAGAAGAAAGCCCCATCTTGTACGCCGTCTTCATGAGCCGCGCCTTCACTTGATCCGGAGTGAGCGTGCTTTGTTCTTGCAGCAACAAAGCGGCTGCGCCCGCAACCGCAGGGGTCGCCATGCTGGTGCCGCTCAAGGTGAAGTAATCACTGTTGCCGTCGGTGCCGGTCACCAATTCGTTTGGATAAGAAGCCTCCAGTGTGGCCCCCGGAGCCGCCAGAGAAACAATGTCATTTCCTGGCGCCATGATGTCAGGCTTCACCACGTGATCGTAGGTCGTCGGTCCCTTCGAGCTAAAGCTCGCTTTGGTCTCAGCCGACGGAGAAGTCGATCCATTGCTCTTGGTCGCGCCTACTGTCAGCACGAACGGATCGTTGCCCGGGGCGGTGACGGTTCCATAGCCGTTGTTGCCGCCCACGTCCAAGCGCCCATAATTTCCGGCTGCCACAACCACCACAATCCCGCTCTTCCAGGCTGCCTCGACCGCCTGGCAGAGAGGATCCTGGGTGTAGCTGACCGGAATTCCGCGGCCCAGTGACAGGTTAATGACCTGGATGTTGTAAGTGTTCTGCAGGGCAATGGCCTGCTGAATGGCCGCGATCACGGTACTGTCCGTACCCGCGCCGTTCGCGTCCAGGGCCCGAAGATCGACCAGGTTGACGTTCGGGGCTACGCCCCCGTATCGGCCACCAGATAAGGAGCCGTTGCCGCCGATGATTCCGGCGACGTGGGTGCCGTGACCGTACAGGTCGTACTGCGCTCCGTTGGAATTGGTGGTGGGTGTTCCCGTGAAATCCTGGTGATAAACCACGCGCGAAGCAGTCCCGCTGGAATTCCACAGGTCGGGATGGCTATCGTTAATGCCGCTATCAATTACGGCTACGCCGACGCCCGTGCCGTCGAATCCCGCGTTCCAAGCCGCGTCCACGCCTGTCGCATCGTTCGTAAGATCGTCCATTACATTCATGGGATGATCGATGCTCACGGACACGATTTCAGGATCGGACTCTAAAGCAGCCAGAGCGCTGACCGGAATCGTAAAGGCCGCACCCTTAATCATGTGCAGCTTCGACTGGAGGCGTCCACCTCGGCCCTGCATAGTGGCGTAGTGTGCTGCCGTTGGCACCTGCCGGTACTGCACAATGACCTTCACGGTCTGGCCCTTGGCCGAGCCATGTTTCGCTTTCGCCAGAAATCCGGAAAGTTCGGAAGCAATCCGGCCGCTGTTGGCAGGTTGGTTCGCGGGGCCCTGTCCGAACGCCATTCCCGTTGCCAGGAGCAGCGTCATGGTCAGGCGCTTACCCCAGGCGGCGCTGTGTCGTTCTCCGCGGCCCGGTGGTTTCCGTAATCTTTCTTTGTGCACCATAAAATCTCACCCTTCTTTCTTGAATGGGGGAAAGATCGCGCTCGTACCCACTCCCTCTGTTGCACGGCAGCAGCCAATCGAAGCCTTGTAAGTGATTGGTTCTATTGAAGATGTTCGGGTTTGATTCGGGGTCTCTGAGCCACTGTGTCCCGCCAAACCGGGCGCGAGACACTTTGTCCCGCCCGCAGCCGGAATGAATGTGACTTCAGTCGCGTGGGAGTGAGTTACTGGTGTGTGGGAGCGCACAGCAGAACAAGCCGAGGAGAGACCTTTTCCAAAACATATGCAGCGGACGAAGGACCGGTGAGCATACAGGCCCGGCGCAGCTAATCTAGAGCGCTGCTGCTTTACTCGCAGCAAAGCGCTGCGGCATCTGGGGCATCGCCGCCATCAGGCGCTGCGTGTATTCGTGGCGCGGACTGGTCAAGACCTGTTGCGTGGTTCCGGTCTCCACGATCTGTCCTTCGTGCAGGATCGCAATGCGGTCGCAAATCCCCGCGACCGATGCGAGATCGTGCGAGATGTATAGAATCGCCATTCCCGAACTGCGATTGAGTGCGCGAAACAGCGCCAGAATCTCTGACTGCGTAATCACGTCGAGCGCGCTCGTTGCCTCATCGGCAATCAGCAGTGCCGGACGATGCAGCACCGCCATCGCAATCAGCACGCGCTGCGCCTGCCCCACGCTCATTTGCGACGGATACTTCCGCAGAAATTCGTTACTCGATGGCAAACTGACGCTCTCCAGCGCTGCCCGGATCGCGCCATCACCATCGGCAGTCGATCCCGAAGCGTGCGCCTGCCATGCTTCCTTTAACTGCGTGCGAATCTTCAGTGCCGGATTCAGCGATGACAGCGGACTCTGCAGCACCAGCGCAATTCTTCGTCCGCGGAGCTCACGCAACTCCCGCTCGCGCAGCTTCAATAGATCGCAACCGTCGAACTCGATCGCACCTTCCGCCCGCACACTCTTACGGTCGAGCAAGCCCAAAATCGCCATCGCCAGCGTGCTCTTGCCTGATCCGCTCTGTCCCACCAGCCCGAGAACCTCGCCCCGCCGGATTTCCAATGACACATCACGCAGCACGGGAGGCCGATCCCCATACCGCACGGAAACGCGCGTAGCTAGGACAACGTCGGATTGCATATTGTCCTTCATCCTCTGTGCGCCTCTCCTCTGTGAACCTCAGTGCCCTCTGTGGTTAAAGTTTTTGACCTACTTCACCGCAAGCCGCTCCACATTCCAATAAGTCTGCGGCACCAGAATCACCGGGCTAGCGCCCTGCACGGTCGCAGCGACCGCCGAGAGCGCATTCCGGTTTACCAAATAAATAAACGGAGCCTGCTCGACAGCAATCTCCTGCACCCGGTCGAAACTTTCCTTCCGCTTCTTCGCGTCGGCGGAGGAAGCTTGCGCCCGCATCAGCCGGTCAATCTCCGCCTCCCAGGCGGTTTCCGGCGACTTCTCCTGCGGGTTCCACTGATGGTTCTCCGACGAGCTCAGCCACACGTTCATCTGCTCGTTCGGATCCAGACCCGCATTCGTCAGCCCCAGCAGAATCGCCTCGTAGTCGAACGTCTGCGTCATGCGCTCGATCAGGGAAGGGAAGTCGAGCGTCACAACATTGACGTGAACCCCAATCTTCTGCAGGTCTTCCTGAATCATCGTCGCCATGCGCTCGCGATATTTGTTCCCCGAGTTGGTGATGATGGAAAACACCACCGCATTTCCGTCCTTGTCCTTCAAGGTGCCGCTCTCCAGCCGGAAGCCGTCGCCCTGCAGGGCTTTCAATGCTGCGTCCGGCGAATAAGCCTCAGGCCTAAGCTTGGCGTTAAACCAGAACTTGTTCGCGGGAGACACCGGACCCGCCGCCGCCTGCGCGTGTCCGCGAAACACCACCCGGCTCAAATCCTCGCGATTGATCGCCTGGGAAATCGCGCGCCGGAAAGTCGCCGAGCGGAACCAGTTCTTCTTGTACTCTGGCAGTGGAGCCTTCGCCACTTGGTTGAACCACATCTGCTCGCTGTCGAGCGACGGCCCCACATCATGCACCAGTTGCGGAGAAGTTGCCGCCAGCTTGTCGAAGTACTCGCTGTCCAGCGAATTGACCAGATCAATTTCACCGCGCTTGAAACGCAGCATCTCGACATCACGGTTCGGCTGAACATCCAGCTGAATCGAATCCAGGTAAGGCAGTTTTCGTCCCTGCGCATCCGTCTTCCAGTAGTTCGGATTGCGCTTCAGCAGAACGGTCGAACCGGGCTTGTAATCCGCAACCATGAATGGCCCCAGCACCGCCATTTCTTTCTTGGCGGAGTGCGCCGAAAGAATCGCAACCTGGTCGAACTGCCGGTCGAGTCCGGCAACCGCCGCCGGAAATGTAATTGAAATCTGGCCGGAGGAAATGATTTTCGTCTCCACATTTCCCGGTCCCGAGCGGAACGCATCTCCCGTCGGCGAATGCAACGCCGGATCCATCAACTGCTGCACCGTGTAAGCCACGTCTTCGGCGGAGAACGGCGTGCCATCCGAAAACGAAACTCCGCTGCGCAATTTGAACGTGATTTGCTTCCCGTCTTTCGATACTTTCCACGACTGCGCCAATTCCGGCTCCAAAGCCTGTGTCTGCCGGTTCATCCGCACCAGCACGCCCCCGGTCAAATATCGGATCGTGACCGACGCATCGTCCTCCACTTTCAAAGGATCAAACGTCTTCGGTTCCGAGCGCAGACAAAACCTCAGCTCGCCCTGCGCCACAGCTGAGCCTGCAAGAATTCCCACGCAGACCATCGAGACTGCGAATGCTTTTCTGCAGATTGTTCCCATCACTGCCAACCTTCCCCGTAGATCCCTCATGCGGCCACCTCCTCTTGCTTCGAAAGCACAAGTTGAAACGATGTCACCACCACCACCAGCAACACCAGCGGTACGAACTTCCACGGCTCTTCACCCACCGACACCAGCCCTTCCAACTCCTTCAACAGACTTCCCCACGAAGGCATTGGCTCGGCAACTCCCAATCCCAAAATCCCCAGATTTGCTTCGCTCAAAATGAACGCTGGAATCGAAATCCAGAACTGCGCGTACAGCACCGGCTTCAGATTCGGCAGCACGTGAACCCAGAACAGCCGCCCACCGCGAATTCCTGAAGCTCTCGCCTGTTGCACAAAATCCGACTCTCTTAACGATCCCGCGGTCGAGCACAACACCCGCGCCGCACTCGTCCATCCCAATAGCCCCAACATCAGAAACGTCACCAGCACCGAAGCCAACGGCGACACGTTCAACGGCATCAGCGCCCGGACCGTAATCAACAAAAACAGCCACGGCAGCGACAGAAATAAATCCGTCACCGCCATCGCTGCCCGCGCCCACCTGCCCCCAAGATATCCGCCGAGCCCGCCCACCAACGCCGCCATCAATGTCGAGAGCAGCGCCGCAGCCGGCGCCAGCAGCAACGAAATCCGCGTTCCATACAACACCCGCGCAAACCGGTCCCGCCCAATCTCATCGGTCCCGAGCCAGTGCTGCCGCGTCGGACTTGCGTCCGCCGCCTCGCGATATTGCTTCGCATAACCCGCCGGTGCCAGCCAGTTCGCCGCCAGCGACACGCCCACGACAAGCAGCAAAACCGCACACGCCAGGCTGCGCCAGGCGTTTATGCGTCCGATCGTTATGCGTCCGATCCTCATGCTTCCTGCTCTCGAAGCATCTGTCCGATTACATCGGCCCCCGAGTTGGCCAGCAAGGTTACCAGCGTCACCAGGATCGTCAGATTCGTCAGTAGAGGCAGATCGCGCGCCAGCGCCGCCTGCCAAGCCAACTGCCCAACCCCAGCCAGCCCGCACAGCGCCTCCACCGGGATCGCTGCTCCCATCGCAATGCTCACCGACACTCCCGCAACCGCGAGCAACTGCGGCCCAGCAACCGGAACCACATGCCAAAACAAAATCCGTAACTCGCTCAACCCCTTCGCCCGCGCGGTAATGATGTGGGGCAAGGAATACGCCTTTGCCAGCAGGTTGCGCGCATAGCGATACACGCGCGGAAATACGATCAGCCCGATCGCCAGCGCTCCCGGAACATTCCACAGTACCGACAACAGCGCCAGGACCGCCGCCGGAATGCATAGGAACGTTCCGCTGATCACCGTCGTCAGCGCGTCATAAGCCGATACTCGCAGCCACGCGGCGCTAAGCGCCAAAGCCATGGCAACGGCCCAACTCAGCATCAGCCCAATCCCCACCAGCCGCAGCGTCAGCGGCGCCCGCTCCCGCAGCAGCACGCTCACCGGTTGGCCCAGCGACAGCGACGTTCCCAAGTCCCCATGGGCCGCTCGCTGTAAGGAATGAAAATAGAAAACAAGAATGTTGTGCTGTTCCAGGCGCGCCTGGCGGAGTGCGCGAAGGCTCTCTGAATTCAGGTGCTGATCCAGTTGCGCCTCATCCACATCAAACCCAGGCGCCAGCCGCACTAGCATCGACGAGAGCAGTCCCCCCAGCAGAACCGTAGCGACGATGGCGAGCCCGTGCCGCGCAATTCTCCGCGCAATCTTCCCACCCGGCATGTTCCAAGGTCTCCTAATTCGCCGTTGCTCCCGCAGTCTTGGTATCGCGCGCGGCCGCTGCTGCGTGATGGACTTGCTTCATCGAATACATCCTGCGGTCCGCCTCGGCCAGCAGACGTTCCACATCGAACCCATCTTCCGGACAAAATGCCATCCCCACGCTCAGCGTGATTAAATCCCGCCCGCACACATGCCGTCCTGATTCGACGGCCGCCTGATTCAGCCGCTCCGCCTTTTCCGTCGCCGCCTCTGCGGTTAACCCCGGCGCGGTGATCACGAATTCGTCACCGCCCATGCGTGCCACGTAGTCGTATCCGCGGCACACATCCTTCAGCCGCGTCGTGAACTCGCGCAGCAGTTTGTCCCCCTCCAGGTGCCCGAACGAATCGTTGATCTGCTTAAATCCGTCGATGTCGCACACCATTACTGCCAGAGATGTCTTCATGCGCCGGCAGCGCGCCACTTCCTGCGCCAGATGCATAAACAGCGACCGCGCATTCGGCAGGCCCGTCAGATAATCCGTGGTCGCCGAACTCTCCGCTTGCTGATACTTCAATGCATTCTCCACCGACAGCGCGACCTTCGACGCCACGGCCAGCAGAATTCTCAAATGATCGGGCGTGAATGCATCCCGGTTCGCCTGATACATCGCCAGCACCCCGACCACTCCATTCAGGCCTTCGAGAGGCACTACCAGCGCCGATTGCAGCGTTGTGTGTTTTCCCGGATCGACCACATATCCCGCTTCCACCTGCGGATTCCCGTTTACGATCGGCTTGCAGTTCTCCGCCACCCATCCACACAATCCCTGCCCGACTTTGATTTTCAGCGATGACAGCATGCGAAAGTTTTCGCCGCTGACCAACTCCGGCAGCAGCCATCCATTTCGGTTCACGAACACCGCAATCGAATCGTAGGGAATCATTCGCCGCAGCCGCATCGACAGAACCGACAGCGTCTCGCTCAAGCTCAACGACACGCCCAGATCCTGGCTCAGCTCAAACATGGTCTGCGCCTCTTGCCGCGCCGACGCAATCGACGTCAAAAAGTCCACGCTATCCGTCATCCCGTACGTGGGCTCGGTTCGTTCGAATCCGGTTGCCGGTGCCAGCCCTCGTTCCACGCGCACGCTCTTGGAGAGTCCGTGGGTAGCGGTCGGGTCCTCCGACATCTGCGCTACCGACATCTGCGCCATCCGCTCCAACTCCACGTAACGGCCCTCGAGAATAGCCACCACTCGTGGATCGAACCAACTCCCGGCCATCTCTCTCACTTTGGTCATTGCCTCGGCAAGCGGCAGCGCTGGCCGGTATTGGCGGTGAGAAGCCAGCGCGTCCAAGCAATCCACGGCCGCCAGAATTCGCGCGCCAATCGGAATCTGTTCTCCGCTCAATCCTTCCGGGTATCCGGTTCCATCCCAGCGCTCGTGATGCGACCGGACAATCGGCGCCACGGGATATGGAAACGCCACCCGCTCCAGAATTTCCGCCCCCACCAGCGGATGCACCTTCATCTTCTCGAACTCTTCCGCGGTCAGTTTTCCCGGCTTGTTGATGATTTGTTCCGGCACCGCCAGTTTCCCAATGTCATGCAACAGGGCTGCCGCTCGCAGCGCTTCGATCTCTCCTTCCGTTAGATTCAACTGCGTCGCTACGGCCACCGCATAGGTCCGCACCCGCTGCAGATGGGTGTGCGTCGTCTGATCCTTGGCCTCGATTGCCAACGCCAGCGCCTCAATCGTCCGCATGTTCAGCGACGCGATTTGTTCCACGTGCCGCTTTTCTACCTCGACTCGCTCTTTCTCCGCTTCCAGCCGTCCCAGATACAGCCGGTACGATCGATACACCCAATAAATCAGCGGTAGCACCAGCAGCGACGTTTCCCATCCCGCCGACCGATTCAAAATTCCCACCAGCCCTACCGCCGCCGCTCCTACCAGGTAGTAGGGGAACGACCAGAAGTAGCACTCCGACCACACTTTGCGGCTCGATTTCCCCTCCGTCAGCGCAATCACAATCGAGATCGGCAGAGTATTGGCGAAGAAGAACACCAGCGCCGCCAACATCAGAAGGATGGGCTTGTTCGATCCAAATCGCGCCGCCAGCCAGTGATAGCTGAGGTAAGTAAGCGCGCTGGCATTGGCCATCATGCCAGCTACGTTGAACAGCACTTTGACCGGATCCAGCCGGTTGCGGGTCTGCCATACGCTCTGCACCAGCGTCGCCGTACATCCAATGAGCAATGTCTCCGGAAGGCTCAACTCCAACACGCCCAGCAGGATGAACAGAAAATTCACTGACATCGTGCCGTCGATGCCGGGCAACTGCACCTTCAGTCCCGATGCCAGCACGGCCACAGTCAAGTAGCACAGGAATCGGAACAGGTCCTGCGATTGCCAATGCAACAAGGCAAACCCCAGCGCCACCACGCCCAACGACGCAGTGATGCCAATGAATACCTTCGTCTGGATCGACAGTCGTTCCGTCTCTGCTTTCATCGACAGCCTGGCTAGGGCCTTTTCCTGGCCTCGGGAATGCATCGTTCCGATAACGCCCTCGCGATCCCTAGCGAAGACACAATAATTCGCCGCGCCGGCCCCTCAGCCTGCGCTCGGCCCTCATGGCACACACCTGTCCCACTTCGAGCCTTGCCCGAATCGTATTGCAATGGTTAGGTCTTCAGAAGCTTACTGAAGTAACTACTTGCAGAAGTCCAGCCAGATTTCTGCGATTTGCTCAAAGCGAAGCTTTCTCGCGGTCAGTTTCAACCGACGAAAAACCTATTACCTACGTAATGCCTCGCGTAACAAGCTTCTCGGTCGAACCCACCGGCCTGTGTCACCATCACCCCAAACGCACAATATGCCGATTCCGCGCCTCAGTTCGGAGCAAAGTTCGGACCAGCAAGAAACGCTCACTAGCGCTCCAACCATCGGCGTCGAGTCTGCCGCGTGCACCCCGCCCCAGATGGCTGTTTTTTCCACCGATCTGCAGGGAGAGTTCCGCGCCTGCAATGCTGCGTTTACTGGACTCCTTGGTTATTTGCCTCAGGAACTTCTTGGCCGCGACTTTTCTACGATCTTCTTCTCGACGGAAAAAATAAACAGCGACGCCCAATCTCTATTGCGCAGAGCAATTCTGGCGGTCATTTCCATGCATGGGGACTACGACTGCAGGTTGTTTGCTCAACCCAAGTCTGGCACCAGTTTTCTCGTGCAGTTCTCCGCCACGCTTCTTCGCGATTCCGCCTCCCAACCGATGGCGGTAATCGCTGTCGTCGTGCCGCTGGCAAAAGCTAATGTTGCCGCAAACGCAGGCTCACCCGAGGTCCCAGTTGCGCCCGGCGTGATCTCCCGAAAAATCGATGACACACACTTCATCCTTGCCAGCCCCGTCATGCATAGGTTCATGGGCCTGGTCGACCGCGTCGCGGGACACACGGAAACTGTCCTCATCACCGGCGAGACCGGTACCGGCAAGGAACTGATCGCCCGCACTATTCACGAATCTTCCCACCGCCGCGGTCGTCCCTGGATCGACATCAACTGCGCCGCGCTTCCCGAAAACCTGGTGGAGAGCGAACTCTTCGGATACGAAAAAGGCGCCTTCAGCGGTGCCGATGCCTCCAAGCCAGGCCTCTTCGAACTGGCCGACAAGGGCACTCTGTTCCTCGACGAAATCGGCGAACTGCAACTGCAAACTCAAGTGAAACTGCTGCGGGTGCTCGATGGCCAGCCCTTCTACCGTCTTGGCGGCCACCGCAAAATTCGCGTCGATGTCCGCATTGTCGCCGCCACCAATCAGAATCTCGAACTCATGGTCAAGGAGGGCCGCTTTCGCGAGGATCTCTTCCATCGCCTCGGTCAATTTCAGTTACGCGTTCCTCCGCTCCGCGAGCGCCCCGAGGATATCGTTGCGCTCGCCGAATATTTCCTGCGGCTGAAAGCCCCCCGCAAGAATTTTTCGTCGCAGGCGATCTCTGCTCTCCTGTCGCACTCCTGGCCCGGCAACATTCGCGAACTGCGAAATCTGGTCGCCAGGATGGCGATGGAATCCTCCGGCTCCGAAATCGATTTCTCCAGTCTCAGCACAGCCCTCACCGGAGAGCCTGCTGCACTCCGTCAGACCGCTTCCATGCCCGTCAGCAATCTCGACAGTATGGAAGAGCAAATGATCATCAAAGCCCTGGAGCGCACCGGTGGCCAGCGTACTCTCGCCGCCGAGCAGCTCGGCATCTCCCGTCGCACCCTCAGCCGCAAGCTCAAGGAATACAACATCAACTTCGCTCCGGGAGAAAGCGCCGCGTCGCTGGGCTTCATCAGCAACGAGCAGCAGAAAGTTTTCCGCGCGCGCGTCCAGATTGCGGTGACCATGAAGAATTCTCAAGGAGAAGAAATCCGCGTGCACGGAGTCAACCTCAGCACCGGCGGCATGGGCCTGGACGGCCTGAAAGAGCCGCTCCGTTTCGCAGGATTGCTCGACGTCAGCTTCGTCCTGCCCGAAAGCGAAATCCTGTTTCAGGCCAAAGCCCGCCTCATGTGGATCGGCGACGAAGGCCGCGTCGGTATCCGCTTCGCCGTAATCGAACCCGCCCTCTTCGAACAACTCCAACACTGGACGAATCGAAAAATGAAAGAAGAAGGCTGGGAATTCCCGACCTAATGTCCTGCTTTGTCGTGCCGCGGTTGCGCACCGGCAAGTTCGCGCAGGCGCTCGGCTGCACTCTCGGGAGTGATATCGCGTTGCGGCGTTCCCAGCATTTCGAAGCCAACCATGAATTTGCGGATGGCTGCCGAGCGCAGCAGCGGCGGATAAAAATGGGCGTGGAAATGACATTCCGGATGCTCGATGCCATCGGTCGGCGACTGGTGAAAGCCCATCGAGTAAGGGAAGGGAACTCCGAAAACCTTGTCGTAGGTGGAAGTAACGCGATGCAGAATGTCACTTAAAGACTGGACTTCCTCGGGCGCGAATTCGTTCATGCTTCCAAAGTGTCGCCGACTGCAAACCAGAATCTCAAACGGCCAAACCGCCCAGAAGGGCACGAGCGCAACGAAACCGTCGTTCTCACAGACCACGCGCACTGGCTGTCGCTGTTCCAATGCGACGTAGTCACATAGAAGACAGCGGGTGTGCGATTTCAAGTAGACCCGCTGGACAGCCAACTCCTTGGAGGGTGCTTCGGGAATCGAAGACGTCGACCAGATTTGGCAGTGAGGATGCGGATTGCTGGCGCCCATCATGGCCCCACGGTTTTCGAAGATCTGAATGTGGTTGATATTTTCGAGGCCGCCCAATTCGCGGAATTGTCCCACCCAAGTGCGGACCACCAGTTCGATCTCTTGTAGTCCCATGGTCGCAAGCGTGAGATCGTGACGCGGAGAGAAACAAATCACTCGGCAAATTCCAGGTTCAGCTTCGGCGACCAGCAGGCCCATGTTGTCGACATCGAGACGAGCGTGGGCGGTTTCGGGTTTCAATGCGGCGAAGTCGTTCTCAAAGACGAAGGTCGTGGCGTACGCAGGATTTTGAGTCCCGCCGGCGCGCATGTTGCCGGGGCAAAGATAGCAGTTCGGGTCGTAAGCGGGCTCGGACGCGGTTGGTCGCGGCGCGACTTCTCCTTGCCACGGACGCGTTGTGCGATGCGGCGAGACCAGCACCCATTCGTTAGTCAGGGCATTCAGGCGGCGATGGGGATCTTCAGTGAGTTTCAAAGTGCGGCCTCGCAGCATTTTACGATGAGGGAGGCGAGTTGCGGCGTAGCATCGTGCTTGTGCGGCGGTTCAGCAACGAGACAGACCCCCGCGGTAATGCGAACGTCCGCCGGGCTTCGCCCCTTCGACTCGCTGCGCTCGCTCAGGGCAGGCTTCGGAGGGACAGCCGAGGCGGCTGTCGCAAACGTGGGTTATTGGCTCGCTGAAGCTCCTGAGGACTCGAATGTTTCCGGGGGGTCAAAGAAGCATTTGTGCCAGAGTGCGGAATCCGATAATGTGCCGGCTCTCCACTGCTGAAGCGTGGTCATGGTAGTGGCGATCATGCCGCCGTCGGCGGAATCAAAAATCACCACGATGCCCGCCAGTGCTGAAGGGTTCTGCGCCATTTCCTTGTAGCTTTTTTCCAGCAGAAATTTGGTGTACTCCAGCCGCGCTTTGGGCCCGGCATCGCTCGCACTGTCATCAACTTTCTGCACCGAGATGATTTTCACACTCTTGTCGCGAAGCGGTTCCCAATCTCCCGGGAAGGGCGCGGTTTCTTCGCGAATGACATGAAACAAATCTGCGGCGGGCCTCAGCGCGGAGGCTGTGGGCGCGTCGGTGTCGGCGATGCCATCGGGCATCTCGACGCTGTTGCGCCAGATCCATCCCCGCGACAGGCCGGAAATGCGCACGTGCACCCAGTCCGCGTTGAAGTCGAGCATTTCGAATTCATCGTGCATGCTGGCAAGAAACTGCGGCTTCGCAATCAGGCTGGGAGTGGAAACTACCGGCGTGCCGGATTTCTTGACGGCCACCAGATTCTTGGGATGCGCCTGGTTTTTGAGAGTCTCCTCCAGGCTGTCGGCTTCGGTCTGCAATGCGCTGTCAGATTTTACGGCGTTCTGTGCATCGGGAGGTCGTTCCCGCTGCTGAGTTGCCAAGCCCTGGCTCAACGTCGATGAGAGTGTTCGATTGGTTTCGGGGAATTTGGGAGCGGGCGCGGAGATCGTCGGCTGTGCCTCTGCTGGAGGCTCGGCGGACGGCTTCGGGGTCGAGACCGAAGCGGTTCGGCTGCCGCTCTCGGTCGAGCTTTTCGCGAGTTGCTCCGTCAGTTGATCAAGAAGGTCGGTTTCGAGCCGGCCGTTGGAAGTCAGCAACTGATATCCCGAGCGAGAAGCCACAGGATCGGCGTACCATGCCGTTACTTTTGTGCTGACCCGCACCAGCGCTCCGCCCGACGGCGTCGAGCTGACCTGGACTGCGGACTGGTAGTAGGCGCGCTGGTAGCGCTCCAGGGGATGTTCTCCGGGATTGGCGAATCCGTCCAAAGTCGGAAGATGTCCGGCTAAGCTGGATTGCAACGCCGTCAGCGCCTTTTCAATCGTGGCCTTCGACTGCGGGAAGGCGCGTTCGTTGGGATTGGTTTGGGCCGGCACTTGCACGGCGACGAGAGCGGCAAAGATCATGGCGGACGACAATGCCCACAATACAAACTTCCCCGAAGCCCTGACTCGGGACCTCCTGACCCGGGAGATCATTATTCTGGATCTCATGATTCTGGATCTCATGGCACCTGCTCCAATTCGTCACGCAAGATCCATCCGTGTTGGCCCTCGTGGGTTTCCACTCCAAACCAATAAGGCGTAGAGACCACAATCAGAACCTCCGTACCCGCGGGCAGGGATTGCAGAGTGGTTGCGGTGTGGAAGGGCGCCGACTGCAGCGGCGCCCCCGGCGCCTTCACCAACCGTTGGAGTTGCCGCCTGAGATCATGGACGTGCTGTTCCAAATTCGGGGGAGAGGATGGCGCATCCGCACCGGGTGGAGCATCAGTGTTGGCAGTGCTCGCAGGGACTGGCGCAGGGACGGCGGCGGCGGGCGCCTGGTCAATCGAAGCCGGCCGTTGCATCGTGGCAGCGTGCTCCTGCTTTTCCTTCTGGGCCTCGACGGTCTGGGCCTTCATCAGATCCATGGCGTCAAGGTGGTCATGGATGTCCTTATACTCCGCACTTTCAACGGAGTCGTTGGAGGCGTGACCGACGTGGCGGAAATCCTCCACAAAACGCGCGTCAATGCGAAGGACGGTGTTCTTGTCGCCCTGGGCCTGCACGACGTAGCGGACTGCCAGAGTTCCGACGTCACTACTGTCCTTGAAATTCCGAGGGTCCAACGCTTTCAGGCGCACTTTGTAAAAAACCTTGCCGCCCTCGGTCCACGCCGGAAAAACCCGGGTGGAAGTTGCGGGAGTGGCGTCGGCAATGTATTCGTCCTTGTTGTACTCCTTGGTTCCCCGGATGATTCCGTTCTGCGCTATGTCCTGGACGACCTGAGAGACTTCGGCCTCTGGAAACGGAATGTTTATGATGAGGCCCATGCCGTATTGGACGGCGTCCTTTTTCCGAGCGGGAAGGGGAAGGGCGGCCAGCGTGAAGATTAGGATGATGGCAGCTCTGCACAATGCTCTTAGGCCTGACCTTCCGCAGGAACCCGACACCGCTTCCGCAGAAGTTTTTGAGATCACCACAAAGAAGTCCTCTGTAGGCCAAGAGTCTCAACTATGAGTTAGCGCTGTCAACTGCTGCCATTTTTTTGGACTTTGATCGCCAGAAAGAGCCCTTTCCGATTTTACTTTGTAAAGAAATTGTTAAAAAAAGATTTGTAAAGCCTCTTGCAAAACGTTACAGGACCATTGTAGGATTCCGTTCCGGTACAGTGGTAGGACCTTTCTGGAGAAAAATCGGTTTAGAGGCCCTGCCAGAAGCACCCATGAGAGAAGGGGTTCTCAGTGCGTTTGTTTGGCGTTTGGCGCAAGTTCGGCCTTTGCGTTGTGGGACGCATTCAAAAGAAAATTGCTAGGAGTTCGGCATGCGTGTGGGAATGAAGTCTCTTCTTTGTAAGGTAGCACCGTGGGGGAAACATTTCCTGGCGGCGGCTCTGGTTCTGGCTTTCCTGATCCTAAGCGGCAGCCAAACGGCAAACGCCCTTCCGGCCTTTGCTCGAAAGTACGGCCTGCGCTGCTCAGCGTGTCATGAGTCCTGGCCGATGCTGAATTATTTTGGCCAGAAATTCAAAGACAACGGCTACCAGCTCATGAATGACCGGGATGCCCCGATCTGGCAGAATCCGGGCTACTGGCCGGTTACGTTCCGCATCGTGCCGATCTGGCATCGGGTGAGCACGGGAAAAGTTGCGGTCGACCAAGGGTCGGGGATCTCCCGGATCACGACCTCGGGTTTTGACCTGAGTGGGTTGGACTTCCATACCGGTGGCACGCTTGAAAAGAATTTCTCGTTTTACGTGCTGCCATCTTCCGACGCCACTGCCTCCTTCCACTTTGAGACGGTGATGGCCCGGCTGGACAACTTGTTCGGCAGTCCATGGCTCAACCTGAAGCTGGGTAAGTTCGAACTCGACAACCTGCTGTCTGAAAAGCGAATTCTAACGCTGACTGGCAACGGCGGCATTTACCAGCTTTATCACTTCGTTCCGGTTGGCGACGGCAACATCTTCGGCCAAATGGGAGATAACCAACTGGGCGTCGAAGTAATGGGGCACTCGTACAACGACCGTACCCGATACTCAGCAGCGCTCCTCAGTTCCACAGACGGAAACGTGGGCCTGCCGTACGGCAATGCCTATACCGGATTTTTGGCGGCCAGCCAGGCGTTCGATGCGGGCAAACTTGGGGTGGATCGCATTGGCGGCTATGCCATGATCGGACAGGCGCCGACATATTATCTGACATCCGGCACGGTGCCAATCCCCGGTTCGGGACTGAGCAACAAGTCATTCAGCCGCGAAGGCTTCGTCGGACAGTTTTATTTCGGCCAGCACTTCGATCTGCAGGTGGTGACGCAGCATGGCGAGGATGACGCCTGGTTTGGACAGGGGTACGGCGACCCAATCGATAATGCGGGTGCGCCTAACAACCTGAATGGCACTGCCCTCCCGGCCGGATCGCAAGCACCCACCTGGAACGGCGTTCTGTTCGAACCGCACTACGTGTACAGTCCGCAGCTCATCTTCCTTGGGCGCTATGAGACGATTCGCATGTCGCGTCAGGCCACGCCTGGCAACGCTTCGAACCTGGGCAATATCTCGACCTACACGCTCGGATTTCGCTACAACCCGTTCATGACGAGCCGGGCCGGTTTTGCCTGGCACAACGAGTACAACTGGCTGCACCAGGATGGCACTGGGCCCCTGATCGGTCTGAACACGACCAACGTAAATACCAGCGAACTGCTTACGGGATTTGACTTTGACTTCTAGAGGGATGGACATGCGGATAAGATTGCGGATGTGGACGCTGTTAGTGGGTGCAGCTGCGGTGTTGGTGCTCGCGATGCCTTCCTGGGCCCAGCTCACGCAGTACGATTTGCAGACGCGGATGGGCACGGACAGCCACATCGGAAAAATTACCGGCCATGCCAAGGACGGCAAGGCCGATTATCGCCGGTATTGTGTGGGTTGCCACGGGGAATTAGGCGACGGGAATGGCGAGAATTTTCCCTGGGTCGACCCCAAGCCGCGCGACTTCCAATTGGGCATCTTTAAGTGCCGCTCCACCCCGACG
>Ga0182024_10005722_pt1 | contig 27679 bp, 22 predicted proteins | sample P32metaG_FD_120480 | JGI IMG/M metagenome (GOLD analysis project Ga0182024, IMG submission 120480) | Permafrost microbial communities from Stordalen Mire, Sweden - P3-2 metaG (Illumina Assembly) | ecosystem: Environmental > Terrestrial > Soil > Wetlands > Permafrost | place: Sweden: Stordalen...
AACCGTGCCCATGGAACAAGCCTATCGGGAATCGCTTCGCGATCTAAATCAAATACGCGACCTGATCCGCCAGAATCCGGACGTCGCAGGCGATTATTCCAACCTGTCGCGCGCTCTGAACCCCGCCTTCACCAGCAACGACGCCGAGCTTTCCAATCGCCTGAGCCACGAAGTGCTGCCGGAGATGGAACGCCTGGAACTCGATCTGCGCCGCAAGCTGGAAGAGAAAAACTCCGATCAGGTGCGCAGCGCCGGTTCGGAAACCGTGCCGCCGGGCTACTCCGACGCGGTGGCCGATTACTTCCGCAAGCTGAGCCAGGGCAAGTAATCATAAAGTCTCTTCCACCAGGAACTGCTCGTACCGCCCATCCGGCATCACGTAAACATTCAACAGCACTGTCTTCTTTTCATACTGCGCCCGGTAGCTGCGATGCGTCATGCCGCCGCGCAATTGCTCGTTGCTCTTCGTAACGTCCTGCTGCTTTCCCAGCGTACCCAGTGAAGCCGCGAAATCCTTCAGTACAACATCGTTGAAATAAGAATTCGCGTCCGAAGTGAACATCGCCCGATCGATGCGCCCCTCTCGCAGCCCGTCCAGAATCCCGCGAACCTGCGCGATCTCTTTTTCAGACGCGCCGCCCAGCACCACTCCCGCGATTTGCCGCGCCAGCGGGCCAATCAGGCTGATCCCGTCCTCATCCGAGCAGACCACCACCGCCACGCCCTTGGCGGGAAACACCGCGTTCGACGTCAGGAATCCGGAAACTTCACCCGTGTGCGAGATCATCGGCGTGCCATTCAACTCGCCCAAGCTTAAGCCCAGCGCGTAATGAGTCTCCTTGTGGTTCTTCAACTTCACTTCGCTGGTGAACTCCCGATATGAGCGCGCCGAGAGGATTTTCTTCTCCAGAAAAGCAATGTCCCAGCGCGCCATATCGGACGGCGTCATGGCCAACTCGCCGGCGGCGAACATCCAGCCCGGACCCTCCCGCGCCACCAGCCGCGGCGGCCCCAGCGCATAGCGCGTGTAAGCGGAAGCGTCCGTCGGCTCGTGATCTGAGATCTCGCCAGGCGTCGCCATTCCGAGCGGCTGAAAGATCTTCTCGCGCAGGAAAGCCACCAACGGCTGCCCGGACACTTTCTCGAAGATCTGCCCCGCGATCACGTAGTTTGTGTTGCTGTATTGCCAGCGCGTCCCCGGATCGAAATTCAGCGGCTTCTTCGCCCATCCATCCAGTATCTCGCGCGGCGTGATGGGGCGCGTCCATTCGGGAATCATGTAGTCCTGCGGCGCGTAATCTTCGTAGCCGGAGGTGTGCGAGAGCAGCTCCCGAATGGTCACCTCGCGCGCCCGCGTCGGCGGCCCGGTTCTCAGCGATATTGGCCTGCCCAAAAGCCTTCGCACAGGTAATCTCGCCATGTTGAACCACGGCCACCGAGACGCTGGGCGCACCGCTTGACGCCAGCGCGGACGAGATTCGCTGGTCCAACGCGCTGCTCAGCGCGCCATCCTGGCCGCACAATATCGAAGCGAACAGAAGCGTGGACGCAAGGCGGACCATCGCGGTCAACTATTGCTGAGGATCGGTGGCGGTGATTTCGGAGCCCACTGCTTGTGAAATCACTTCCAGCCCCGTCGTTAGCGTGATGTTCGCCGAGCCGACGCTGACGTTGGGCGTCACGGTGACCGTAAGATGGGTCGGATCGGTGATGGCGATCTGGTTCACCAGTACGTCGCTGGTTCCGAATCCCACCCTGGTCAAACCCTGAACGAAGTTCGTGTTGACGCCCGTGACAACCACAGTGACCGCGCCGCCGGCCGGGATAATGCTCGGGCTCACTGTCAGGCTGGGATTCGCCCCCACCGCCGACGCGACACCTGCCCCATAAGTGTAAGTGCGAGCCGTTGGATTCAGGAACAGCGAGCTCTGCCCGTCGGAATTGAACGCCGCAACCGCCGCCGTGTAGCCGATCGGAGCCAAGGGAGGCGTCACAATCAACAAATTGCTCTTCTGCGATTGGATGGCCGCCGGCAAGCCATCGAAAAAGATGCGCGTGCTCGATGTGAATTGCTGGCCCGCGATCGCGACAGCGGGATTGCCGTTTCCGTCCACCGCCGGCGCCAGTGCGCTGATGAGCGGCGGAGGTACGGCAACCACGGTGAACCCCGACGGAAGCACGTACAGATTACCCGGCGTGCTGAACAACAAATGCTTCAATCCCGATGCGCCGAAGGTCGGCATTGCGTCCACCGCGATATACGGATTGGGCGGAGGGTACGGCCTCAGATTGTCGATGATCGCGGCCGAGCCGAGCATGCCGACGCTCAGGCCTGTGGCCAGCGCGTTACCCGTCTGCAGCAGGCCGGAGCCGGTGGCGGCAATGGTGGTCTTCTCGCCTTCCAGGATCGGCGCTCCAATCACGTACATGCCTTGCGTGTAGCTATACGTTCGGACCGACGCTACGCCGGGGGAACTTACCGGGTTCACGTTGAAATTGATCGGGGTCGGGTAAAGGTCTCCCGGCGTTATCTTAATCACTTGGGCTTGCGAGTAGTCCAATGTACCGGGATAAAACTGCGTGGCGAATCCGGTGTCGGGCGAAAGATAAGCGCCGCTGGAATTTTTCGGCAGGAAAATGTTGTCCGGACCGCCTTCGCCTTCCAACGGCGGCGGCAGGGGATGCACGTAAACGTAATACTCTCCCGGCGGAACGCCATTGATTTGATATGTGCCGTCTGGGTTAGTGAGAGTACTAATGGCTGGATTGCTGGGCGAAATCGCCACCACCGACGCCAGGTTCAAACCAGTCCCGTTCATGCTCACTGTACCGGAGATGCTGCCCACCGTCGACAGGTATTGACCGGCCGGATAGAGCAGGGAAATCCCCGCGATGTCGTCCGCGCCAAGAGGATTCCCCTTCGACGACGCGCTGGTATTGAGCGTGGACATCACGCTCGACGCCAAGGTGTGCTGCAGCCCCATGGTGTGGCCGAACTCGTGAACCAGCGTCACGAAAAACTGCTCGCTATAGCTCGCCCCATCGCCCTGCGCGACCATATCGCTCGGCAGCTCCATCAGCGAAAGGTAGATGGGGAGGAAGGTGCCGCTGGCGTCATTGGTAAAGCCGCCAACCACCGTGGGGATGCTCAGCGCCAGCAAACCGGGCGGAATGTCGTCGGAGAACTCGATCTGAATCCCAGGGGCGGATTCCGTCGTTCCGGGGCTGTAAAACCCCCCATAAGCCAGCCGTATGCTGGACGTGCCGAGATTGTTCCAAACCTGGGCCGCCGCGTTCATCTGGCTGACCAGGGCCGCCACAGTATCGCCTGGATACATCGCGGACGGGCCGGTGCTTGAAACGAAGAACGGAACCGTATTGTTGGTCAGCGTGTTCAGGTCGAACCGCGCGACGATTGGAGTATAAGGCGGCGCGCTGCTGTTGAAGTACGTGTAGTAGTAATACGCCGAGCCATTGTTTGCGAGCAGAAAACTTGCCGCCACCAGCGCCGCCAGGCGAATTACCCAGCGCCCGATCATTGCCCCACGCCTCCGGCCAGCACGGACTGAATCTTACCGATCAGCTGCGCTAGCGGCATCTGAAGATTGGAGTCGGCGATAGCTTGCCCGGAGGAATCGAGCATCGTAGCGCTGGCCGCGCCGCGCGAAACGATCGCCTGTCCCTGGGAATTCGTCGTAACGTTGAACAAACCTTGCGACAGCCCGATCACCTGTGTCAATCCGCTCTTGCTGGTCCATAGAAAGAACACATAGTCCTGACCGGGGGTCAGCGTAGGCGCACCCGCCACCGGCTGTTGGATCCCGTTCAGCGCGCCGCCCGGAACGGCCACATCGATAGACGCCCCCGGCGCTCCCTTGAATGCCGTCGTCACCGACAACTGATAATGCGTGTAGATGATCGGGCCTCGTAGCGCCGCCGAGGTCCCAGGCTGTATCGTGCCCCGAACAATGACGCTCGACTTCAGGATCATGTCGTTTAGGCTGAGCCGCTGCAGGGTCGAGCCCGGCAGAGAAGTCATACACGTAGCTGCAACCGCCAATAGGATCAGTCTTCGCATAACCGTAAGCTATCCGATAGGCAACTCTTCCGCCATTTCAGATCGCTGAAAACAATAGGATTTAAATCTCGCTCTGGAATGGCTGTGTATACCTTCGACACAACACCTGCTGAAAATTAGCTCGATCGCTCTGGATGCCTACTTCATTCCGCGGACAATCAGTAGGGGCACTTTCAGTTTATGACGTACTGCATTAATTGTAGTCCCGAAAACAATGTCTTTCAAGCCCTTGTGGCCGTGGGCTCCCATTACTACCAGGTCCGGTTGCAGCTCTCGCGCGTAGCGCACGATCTCCTTGGTTGGTGTTCGCGCGTGCCGCACCACCATCTCGACAGGGATCTGCCGACTCTCCAGATCCCGGACGATCTGGTGCAGGTACTGATCGCCAGCTTCCACCTCCGCGGTTGAGGCAAGCGGCCCATAAAGCTGGCTGGTCACGCCTTCTTCTACGTGCAGCAAGTAAAGCGTGGCGTTATGTTGCTTGGCCATGGCGGCGGCATGGGCGATGGCGTCGCGATCGCGGCTGGTATGATCGAGCGGAACCAGGATTTTCCGGTAGGCCGGGCTAGGCAGGTTTTCCGCGATGGCGGCTTCAGGGAGTTGGATGGATGCGCGGCCGAGTTCGCGTGCCCAGCGCGGCAGAATCGGGTGAAAGGTCACCCAGAACAGCAATAAGGCGAGGCCGGCCAGAATCGGGATCAGGCCCAGTTCCAGGCGAACGCGCCAGGCTCCGGCATCGTTCGTCCAGTCCCGAATCGAGAGTACGGCCAGCCAGACGTTCAGGACCACGATCAGAGCGGCCGTAAGCCACGCCAACACGCGAACCCAAGCGCGGTTGGCAAACGCTCCCATGCGCGGTTTGCTGTTTGTGAAATGGATGAGGGGGATGACCGCAAAAGGTAACTGCATGCTCAGGATAACTTGGCTTAGAAGCAGCAACTTGTAGCTTCCAGATTCACCCGCTGCATAAACCACGAGAGCAGCCGGAATAATGGCTAGCGTCCGGGTCAGCAATCGGCGCAGCCAGGGGCGCATGCGGATGTTGAGAAAACCCTCCATGACAATCTGCCCGGCCATGGTTCCAGTCAAGGTTGAAGATTGCCCTGAAGATAATAAAGCTACACCAAAGAAAACACTAGCGAAAGTAGTTCCAAGTAACGGCGTCAGAAGGTGGCTGGCTTGCTGGATCTCGGTAACCACGATGCCCCGCTGGAAGAACACCATCGCAGCCAGGACCAGGATGGCCGCGTTCACTAATAGCGCGCCATTGAGAGCAATCGTGGAATCGATCAGATTGAAGTGGCAGGCAGTGCGCTTCTCCCGCTCGCTCTTGCCGATCTGCCTGGTTTGTACTAGCGCCGAGTGCAAGTACAGGTTGTGCGGCATCACCGTGGCGCCCAGGATGCCGATTGCGATGTACAGATTATGAGCCGATAGATGCGGGGCGAGCCCGCGCGCGACATCGGAGAGAACCGGCGTTCCCGCCCAGAAAATCTCGATGGCGAAGCAAACCGCGATGATGGCGATCAACGATAGCACGAAGGCCTCAATCACTCGAATGCCCAGGCGCGTGAACCATAGCAATAAGAGCGTGTCTGCGGCCGTCAGAAGCACACCGGTGAGCAGCGGAATGTGGAACAGAAGATTCAAAGCGATGGCCGCGCCCAGCACTTCCGCCAGGTCGCAGGCGGCGATTGCGATCTCACATAGCACCCACAGCGCGTAGGAGACCGCGCGCGAGTAGGTTTCGCGGCAGGCCTGCGCCAGGTCGCGCTGGCTGACGATCCCCAGGCGCGCGCTCAAGGTCTGGAGCAGAATCGCCATCAGATTCGACAGCACCAGCACCCAAAGAAGCTGATATCCGAAGCGTGCGCCGCCTTCCAGGTCGGTGGCCCAGTTGCCTGGATCCATGTAGCCGACGCTCACCAGATAGGCGGGTCCGGCGAACGCCAGCATGCGCCGCCACAACGCGGGCTGAGCCGTCGAGACGCTGGAATGCACCTCGGGCAGGGAACTATTGACTGTAGTTGATGTCCCCAAGTTAACTACAGTTTACTCGACCTGGCCGCGCGATACAAGGCCTCGGGAGTTTCGGCTCATCCCAAGCACCGCTGGTGGTTTTCAACCAGCCCGCCCAGCCGCGTAGATCGACCTAACCCATTTCCCTTTTAATTACTTAGCACTTGGCTACCGGATTGCCTTTGTCTGGACGAACTCAGCGGCTTATGAAACGCGTTCTTCCAACACTCGCCCTTGTCGCCATAATCGGCGCGGCGCTTTGTTCCGTGTCGCTTCGCGCGCAAGATAATGCCAACGCCAATGCCAACGCCGATCCCGATGGCCAGTACGAACCCGGTCGCGCAGTCGCGCGCATCAGCGTATTGAATGGCGACGTCTCAGTTCGCCGCGGAGATTCGGGCGACGTGGTGGCTGCGGCGTTGAACGCGCCGCTCATGGCGGACGACCGGCTGCTCACTAGTTCCTCCTCACGCGCCGAAGTCCAGTTGGACTCCTCCAACATGATCCGAATTGGTCCGAACGCCGAAGTTCGATTCGCCGCCATGGATGTGAAAAGCTTTCAGATCCAAATCGCAGCCGGTACGGTGACGTTTCGCACCCTGCGCGCCACTCAGGCGCTAGTGGAACTGGACACGCCGAGCGTCGCCGTTCGCCCCATGCGTCCGGGCGCGTATCGCGTGACGGTGCATGAAGACGGTACATCGGAAATCACCGTGCGATCCGGTGAGGCCGAAATCGACAGCCAGCGCGGCGGCGAGCGTCTGGAAGCCGGCCAAACGATGGATGCGCGCGGCGCGGCTTCCGACCCTGAGTTTCAGGTGGTGCAGGCCGCTCCCGCCGACACTTTCGACCGCTGGAATGAAGACCGCGACCGCTATATCGAGAATTCGCAAAGCTCCCGTCACCTGAGCCCGAACATCAGCGGCGCCGAGGATCTGGATCAGAACGGCCAGTGGGTCAACGATCCGAATTATGGTTCGGTGTGGCAGCCCACGGTAGGCCCGGATTGGGCGCCGTATCAAAATGGGCGCTGGGTTTGGGAAGACTACTATGGATGGACCTGGGTGAGCGCCGATCCGTGGGGCTGGGCGCCGTATCATTACGGCCGTTGGTTCTGGGGCGTGGGTGGCTGGGATTGGTATCCCGGACCGGTGGTCGCCGATCCTTTCTGGGCGCCCGCCTACGTTGGATTCTTCGGTTTTGGCGGTGGCTTGGGCGTCGGGGCGGGATTCGGATTTGGCGGAGTGGGCTGGGTGGCGCTGGCGCCCTCTGAAGCGTTCCATCCCTGGTGGGGGCGCGGCCTCTATGGCGGATTCCGCGGCGGCGCTCTTGAGAACCCTACCACCATCGTCAATAATGCGAACGTCTACAATTCGTTCCGCAATGCGCGCGTTACGGGCGGCGCCATCGGAGGAAACGCGGCCGGATTCGGGCGCGGTGGACAGTTCTCGGCGCTCAATCGCTCGCAGCTCCAATCGGCTGGTTTGGTGCACGGCGTGTTGCCGGTGGCTCCGGATCGATCCAGCTTGCGTTTGTCCGATCGTTCAGTCAGCGGAAGATTCCCGCAAGCGCGCTCGCAAAGTTTCGCCAGCCACATGCAGACGCCGCGCGTGGAGCACGCGACGTTCGAACAGCAGCAGCGCGGAGTGCAGCAGATGTCTCGCGGAGCTTCCACCGGCGGATGGCAGCGCATGGGCGAGTCGTCCGCCCACGGATGGAACCGCTTTGGCGAACCGATCCACGGCGCCGGTGGAAGCGCAACCGGCCAATCGTCGCAGTTCAATCGCAGCTTCAGCCCGGCGGCGTCCAGTCGCGAAGGCGGCGCAGTCCGGGTGAGCCCGCCAATTGTTCAGCAAAGGGGCGTCCAGCAGCGCAGTTCTGAATCGTCAGGTAGCTATTCGCAACCGCGTAGCTTTGGCGGGTCGCGCGCAGCGGCGCCCAGCGCCGCACCAAGCCGTGGCGGTGGCGCATCACCGCACGCCACCGGCGGCCACTCGGGCAGCGGCGGAGGCAATCACCGCTAGCTGTAGCAGCAAAAGATTTTTCGATTTCTTCCCTCAGGCCCGGACAAGCTCCTCCCAGCGAACCCGGGCCCTCTTTTTTTGTGGCGCTAGTGGGAGCGCCTACTCCGTGCAATAACGCGCGAACCCTGCTATCAGCGACTAAAGAGGGTTCAAGCTGTGTCATTCTCCAACTGCAATGAGTACGGTTGGGAGGGAACTGTCGGGAGATAAGAATCCGTCGATCATGGCCATGACGGATACCGCTAAGACGTCATTTCCGGATGGCGCTTCGCCAGGAATGGTGACGTTGAGCTGGTAAAGGCCAGGAGATATTAAGCCGGCGAAAGAGACCTTAGACGCTTCGTTTGCAATCATGACCACAGGAGATGTCGTCAGCGTTCCGGACTGGACCTCGGCTCCCGGCGTGATCGTTCCAGAAGTAGGCCCAAGGCCATTCGCATATATAACGACGGTCTCTCCTCGCGTCGCGGGAGATGAGCCTGGAAATGCTCCAGAAGGTGCCACTAAGCTTCCATCCGCATGCTCCGCGACCGCGTAGCCGGTCGATCCAAGCATGAAAAAGGCCGGGGCCGCGCTCGCAGACTCCACAAATGGGCAATCATAGGCGTTAGAGCAGTTTGTCAGGTATGCCTGCGGGGTCAGCGGGTTCGAGACGCGGACCTGGAATCCGTAACCGGTGCTATCGTCGCCTTGGTTCGAACCCAAGTTCGGCGGGGTTAGAATATTGATCTGCGTCGGGCTTATATATGACACGAACGCGCTGTAGGAGCTATTGCTCCCAAAGTCCCCTATAAGTTGCACACTTACTCCAGTCAGCGAGGTAGGCATCTGTCCATCGAGGAAATCTGAGGAGTTCCAGGGCCGCGCGATTGGAGACAGGCCCGTTCCATATAGACTCATCCACGTATTCGGGGCGACCGGAAGGGAGCCGCATCCAGGATTGCAGGTTACGTTTTGTGGAGGTCCTGCCGCGTTTTCGACATAAAGGACATTTGGAGCCTGCGCCGAAAGACAAGCCGCGCACAATGTCATAAGTATCGCTGGCTTCACCGGTTCATATTAGCCCGCCTTTGCGCAGGAAATCAACCGGTTCTGACTGCGAATTCCTCAAATATTATTCGTTTGCCCGTCGGGCGGTTTGCCAAAACGCTTCTGCCCCCAGTTTGCTGCACGCAGGCGTGTGCAGCAAACAGGCGATAATTAACTTGATTCACCAATATCGCCCTCGCACCATGGTTGGTAACGACCATGGGCGCGGGCAAGCAGAGGATCTCTGGTTCCTTATGCATCACTCGGACCATCCAGTGCGACGACGAGCGCTAACGGCGACTTGCTATCTCGACGACAGCGGTACCGAAGAGCAGTCCACGGTGGTCGTGATCGGCGGACTGATGTTAGATCGAGCGGCGTTCATGCTTTTTGATCAACGATGGCGCAAGATGACCCACAACCACCGAATAGAAAGCCTTCACTTAACCGATTTTGTTCGCCCATACGGTAAGCACATCGGAATGCGTAGGGAGTTGAAAATCGCTCTCTTCACGGAAGCGGCGAGAATTATAAACTCCCGCAAGAATTACAGTATTTCAGTGTCACTGGACCATGCGAAATACAAGCAAGCAGTCCCGGTGCAGATCTATAGGCAAGCCCTTGGACCCTACGGCGCTGCGTTCATTGCTGCCGCATTGTTAAATTCACAAATCGCCACGACAAACGGTTATCCAGACCGAGTTGCCTACTTGATTGACAAGACCACGCCATCCGTCTCCGAACAAATAGTGATGGCGCACTCCCTCATTAGAGCCTCCGAGAAATCGCTGGGCTTGCTCCGGACGGCGGTGCTAGCCTTTGAAAGCGACGTGCAGAACACTGCGCTTCAGGGGTCTGACGCGGTGGCTTGGTCGGCCAGACGAAAACACTCCGGGGATGGACTCAATAACGAATTTGCTCCACTGAAGGAGATTTTCAGAGAAAGGTTCGCGGCGGATGGCAAGAAGATGCAGCCCCACATTCATTATTCGATGAGGGACGATGCCCCAGAGAAACTGATGGCACTCCTTGCGGCAAAGGGCGCCGAACTGTCTAAAGAGGCGCGGGCGCTGCTTGCAAAGGGAGATAAACATTGAAGCGTGAAGAAGCCGCATACAAATCCAGAGTACGAAGCATTCACCGGGCTTGTAGATCGCGTTCTGTCTGCCTCACTCGGTCATTAGGAAAGATGAGTCAAGCTGGTTTACGAACTTTAAACTTTACATAATACCTGTTATCGGAAGCTGTGTATCTCCGCCAAACGGCATCGTTAAAATAGGCCCTTGGGCCAAATCTACTCCCGCCAACAACTCATCGCCGCCCGCGCCGCCTGGAAACGCGCCGGCCAACGGGTCGTCTTCACCAACGGCTGCTACGACGTCCTGCATCCCGGCCACATCCGGCTCCTCGAATCCGCGCGATCGCTCGGCGACGTCCTGATCCTCGCCCTGAACACCGACGCGAGCGTTCAGCGCCTCAAAGGTCCCACCCGTCCGCTGATTTCGCAGGACCAACGCGCCGAACTCGCCGCCGCTCTCGCCGCCGTGGACGCCGTCACGTTCTTCGACGAAGACACGCCGCGCGACTTGATCGCCGCCGTGCTTCCGGACGTGTTGATCAAAGGCGCCGACTGGGCGCATTTCATCGCCGGCCGCGAAGAGGTGGAAGCCGCCGGCGGCCAGGTGCTCGCGTTGCCGCTCGAGCCCGGCTATTCCACCAGCGGCATTTTGGAAGAAGTGCTCACGCGGGCAGCCACGCTAAAATAAAACTGTAGCGCTCGGCCTCCCTCGTCTCTCGTGACTCATCCAGCAATCCGCGATCTGTTCCAGTCGCTCAGTCGCGACCCGGCCTTTCAGGAGGCAGTCAGCCGTCTGCTCCGCGATCCGCACGCCCGCCAGTCGCTCTCCGGCCTCACCACCACCGCGAAGGCGCTCTACATCGTGCTGCTCTGGCAGGCCACCGAGCGCAACGTCATCGTCGTAGTGGATGGCAACAAGCAGGCCGAAACTCTCAGCGAGCTGGTCGAAACATTCTTCGATGTTCTCGTCACCTCCGATCTTCCGCGCCCCCAAACCATCCCGGCCATGGACGTGCTCCCCGCGCAACGCATGTCGCCGCACAGCGAAATTGGCGAGCAGCGTGCGATCGGCTTATGGCGGATGGCGTCGCGCAAAACCAGCATCACGATTACGCCGGTGGCGTCGGCCCTGCTGCGCACCGAAGCGGCGGAGTTTTACCGGCAGCTCGCCCTCACCTTGCGCGTCGGCGAAGAGATCCCGCTCGAACTTCTACTGGCGCATCTGGAAAGCATCGGTTACGAAAAGCGCGACCCCGTGGAAATGGTCGGCGAGTATTCCCTGCGCGGCGGCATCCTGGATATTTTCCCGGCCGAAGCCTCCAAGCCGATCCGCATCGAGTTGTTCGGCGACCTGATCGAATCCATCCGAAGATTCGACGTGGAAACACAACGGTCGATCATGAAAGTCACGGAAGCGAGCCTCCTGCCGCTGGTCGAATATCCCAAATCGCGCGGCCTGTTTCTCGAGCTGGCCGATCAAATGGATGTCCCCAGCCCCGGCGAACCGTTTCCAGGATGGGAGTTCGCGGTCCCGCTAGTGCGGCCGCGCAAGTACTCGCTCTTTTCGCTAACCGAAAATCCGCTGGTCCTCATCGACGAGCCCGAGCAAGCCGCCGGCGCCTCCGACCGCCTATGGAAGCGCTTAGAGGAAAAGCCCGAAGAGAAGAGTATCCGCCCATTTCCCTGCCCACCAGAAGCGAATTTCTACACCTGGCCCGAACTCCGCGCCAGCCTGGAAGAAAACGCCGAAATCGCCCTACGCGAACTAGAGGTCCTTACCAACCCCCAATCCCTAACAGCCAATCCCACGACGGTCAGCAGACCGTCGCTCGCCTTCCACGGCAACATACAGGCCGCGATCGCCGAAGCGCGCAACCTCGTCGAACGCGGTTATCGCGTCGTCTTTTTCGCTAAATCCTCCGGCGAACTCGAGCGGCTTGCCGACATTTTCCAGGAGTACGCAGTTCCCTTCCAGTTGGGCCTCGATCCCGCCGACGCCACGCGTCCCTACCTCGCCGAGCGTTCTTATGTCGCCGGCACGGCCGCCAGCACGTACCTGGTCAAAGGACTGGTGCGGCGCGGCGTGGTATTTCCCGAAGCGCAAATTGCCGTCTTCGGCTCCGAAGATCTCTTCGATTCGTCCGACTTAGTCGCAAAACCCGGCCACACCAAATCGCAGCTCGCCGCTTTCACCGCCGACATGGCGGATTTAAAGCCCGGCGACTACGTGGTGCATGAAGCGCACGGCATCGGGCGATTCGTTGGCACTCGCGAAATCGCGCAAGGCGACAACAAGGGCGACTTCATGCTGCTCGAATACGCCGGCGAAGCCAAGCTCTACGTGCCGCTCGCGCGCCTGGACCTGATCCAGAAATATCGCGGCGCCGGTGAAGGTGCGTCCCCCGGGCTCGACCGGTTGGGCGGCGTGACGTGGGAGCGCACCAAATCGCGCGTCAAGGTGAAGATGCGCGACATGGCCGACGAGCTGTTGAAGCTCTACGCGCAGCGCCGCACCGCCGAAGGCTTCCGCTATTCGCCCGACAGCAATTGGCAGCGTGAATTCGAAGACGCGTTCGATTTCACCGAGACCAAAGACCAGCTTTCGGCCATCAAGCAAATCAAGAAAGACATGGAGAGCGAGCATCCCATGGATCGGCTGCTGTGCGGCGACGTGGGCTACGGCAAGACGGAGGTCGCGATGCGCGCCGCGTTCAAAGGACTCGGCGACGGCAAGCAAACTGCGGTCCTCGCGCCCACCACCGTCCTCGCCTATCAGCACTTCGAAACATTCAAGCGCCGTTTTGCCGCCTTCCCCGTTTGCATCGAAATGCTCAGCCGCTTTCGCGACAAGAAGGAAATCGCCGAAGTGCTGGAGGGCTTGGCCGAAGGGAAAGTGGATGTCGTTATCGGAACGCACCGCATTCTTTCGCAAGACGTAGTGTTCAAGGATCTCGGGCTGCTGGTGGTGGATGAAGAACAGCGCTTCGGCGTCCGGCACAAAGAACGGATCAAGCAGCTAAAACACAACGTGGACGTGCTCACTATGAGCGCGACTCCGATTCCGCGCACGCTGCACATGTCGCTGGCTGGATTGCGCGACATGTCGGTGATCGAGACGCCGCCCAAGGATCGGCTGGCCATCCACACCGTGGTCGCGCATTATGGCAACGATTTGATTCGCACCGCCATCGAGCAGGAAATCGCGCGCGGCGGCCAAGTCTACTTCATCCACAATCGCGTGGATAGCATCTACATGCGCGCGTCCGCCATACAGGACCTGGTGCCCGGCGTTCGCGTCGGCGTGGGCCACGGGCAGATGGGCGAATCGGCGTTGGAGGCCGCGATCCTCGGCTTCATGCAGCATGACTTCGACGTATTTGTCTGCACCACCATCGCCGAAAACGGGCTCGATATTCCGCTCGCCAACACGATGATTATCGAGAACGCCGAGCGCTACGGTTTATCGGAGCTGTACCAATTGCGCGGACGCGTGGGCCGGTCGAATCGTAGGGCATATGCGTATCTGCTGATCCCCCCCGACACCGAACTGAGCGAGATCGCTCGCAAGCGCCTGGCTGCCCTCAAGGAATTCAGCGACCTCGGCGCCGGGTTCAAGATCGCGGCCCTCGATCTGGAATTGCGCGGCGCGGGCAACATCCTCGGCGGCGAGCAGCACGGGCACATCGGCGCGGTCGGCTTCGATATGTACATCCGGCTGCTCGAAGAGACGGTTCACGAGTTGAAGGGCGAAGAAGCGCCGCTGCAAGTACACTCGACGCTCAATCTCGGCCTCGACATTCGCATTCCTACCGACTACATTTCGGACGAACACCAGCGCCTGCGGGCCTACAAAAAGATCGCCGACGCCGGCACGAAGGAAGCCACGGCCGAAACGCTTGCCGAGCTGGAAGACCGCTACGGTCCAGCGCCCGAGGCGGTGCGCAGCCTGCTGAAATTCTCCGCGCTCAAAGGCTCGGCGCAGAAACTCGGAATTGAGGCCATCGACCGACGGGGGGGCGCGCTCAACGTCAAATTTCACAAAGAAGCGCACATCGATCCCAAGCTTCTGATGAGCCTGGTGACCCGCACCACGGGCGCGCAGTTCACCCCCGCCGGAGTCCTGCGCCTGCCTCTGGATGGCGCATCCAGCGCCGGAAAAGTTTTAGACCTCCTAGACGATCAGCTAAGGCAACTCCAAACCTAACAGGCATGTGGGGCGGTCCCCCCGGACCGCAGCCGACGCCCGCGTCGGCCTCCGTTTCTCGTTTGATGGTCAGGCCGGACCAGGGGTCCGGCGCGGACGAAGGCGTCCGCCCCACCGCGAGTTCTTCCATGAAGAATCGAGCAAGGCATACGTTTCGATCGCAAACTTCTAGACCAGAGTCTTGCGAGGTTAGGACTCGGGAACCTAAAGCCTCAAGAACATAGCCACTGCTACAATCACCTCGTGCGTTCGCCCATCCCCGCCCGCTGGGTTGCAATCAGCGTCTTCATTTTCGCTTCCGTCCTGAATTATCTCGACCGCCAGATCCTCGCCACCATGGTCGATATCTGGCGCACACGCCCCGAATTCCCCTTCACCTATGACGACTACGGGCTGCTCCTTTCGGTCTTCTCCATCGCCTACGCCGTGAGCGCCCTCTTCGTCGGCTGGTTCATCGACCGCGTGGGACTCAATCGCGGCGCTGGCTTGGCCGTGGCCGTGTGGGCCATTGCGAGCTTCGGAACCGGCGCATCGCACAGCGTTCGCGAACTATTGGTGTGGCGCGCGCTGCTCGGAGTTTCTGAAGCCAGCGCCATCGCGGCCGTAACCAAGGCCGTGGCCATGTATCTGCTGCCTCCAGAGCGCGCCATGGGACAAGCCATGAGCCAACTCGGCTTGAGCCTGGGCGCCGGAATCGCGCCCGCCTTCGCGGTCTATTTTTCTTATCGCTACTCCTGGCACTGGGCATTCTACGCCGCTGGATTTCTGAGCCTGGCGTGGATTCCGATGTGGCTCGCCACCGCGCGTTCCATTCCACCCGTCGTCTCGCCCTCCATCGGCCAAAAAAACAGTCGGCCCACCCATTCGTTCGGCCTGCTGCGCGATCCAAAGCTGTGGGCCCTCATGATCGCCAACATGCTCGGCATGACCGTCTACAGTCTCTGGGCGAATTGGGCCCCCACCTACCTGATCCGCGTCCACCACCTCACTCCGCCCCAAGCCTCGCACTTCACCTGGATCGTGCCCTTAGCCGGCTACCTCGGCGCATTGCTCGGCGGCGCCATCTCCTGGCGATTAGTTCGTTCCGGCCGAACGCCCGTCACCGCCCGCAAGCGCGCCTGCCTGCTTTCCGCCGTCTTTCTCCTTGCCACCATGGCCGTTCCCCTGCTCCCCACCCCCGCGCTCGCCACCGCCGGGATGTCGTTCAGCTTTTTCTGGGTCTGCGCCTGGAGCGTCAATCATTACACCCTGCCCATCGACATCTACGGAGCCGGGCGCGCGGCATTCGGCGGCGCTTCTCTGGTGTTCGCGTACGGTGTCATGCAATCCTTCATCTCCCGCCCTCTGGCGGCTGTCATCGAACAGTACGGATTCGGACCGGTATGCTTCGCTTTCGCCTGGTTGCCCATCGCCGGCTATCTCCTGGTGCACCTGCTGATTCCCGATGATTCAGGTTTCCACCCAGTTAGCCAGTCACAAATCATGGAACACACTCCTAGTACTTGCTAGCCTTTCGGTACGTTGTCGCGCAAACAAAGGTGAACTAAGGTCTTTATGAGGGGTAACCGGAGGGGGCGCTCGTCAATCTAACCATTAGACGACGCCAGTAGAAGCTCTTAGATTGCTCAGGAAGGATGTAATAGAAGCATGAAAGTTCAGTGTCCATATCGCTGCGACTACTGCCTGAACCTTAAAGGCGAAACAAATCATTGGTGGCTGCGGCCTCACGACGCCGAACAATTCCGCCTGGTGCGCTGGGACCAGCAACTCGCGGACCTGGAAGGCTATGAGCATATTTGCTCCGAGTCCTGCGCGTCAAAAGCGCTTTCGAAATGGTTAGCGCAGGCCAACGGCAACCTGGTGCGGCCCTCCCGCGCGGAACGCCCGATCTCGGCCATTCAGTAGGTCTTCAAGTAGGTCAGTTCCTTCTTCGCCGCCGCCACCGTCCAGTCATGCCATGGCGGCTGATGCATCGTGATTTTTTCAAAACAGGCCGCGGCTTCGCGATAGCGCTTGCCGTTCTCCAGATACTGTCCGTAGTAAAACCACGCGGTCGGAAGCGAAGGATGATCGCGAATCACCGCGGTGGCTGAGGCTTGGGTCTCCGGCAGCCCGAGTTGTGCGAATAAATAAAGCAGCGTGACGTCCGGCGTCGATTCCAACTCCGGAAATTTGTTCAAGGCCTGCCGCGCGAGGGCCACACTGGCATCCCGGTTGCCGAAATAGAGCGCAATCAAGGCATGATCGATCAGCTCGTCCCGCTCGGATTTACCCAGCCACGCCAAAACCACGGTGGAGCGCGCGATGTTGCCATCCTGCAAACGCGCGGCCTCGGTCAGGGCGTTGGAATTCGCGGAAACGATCAGCACCTCATTCCTGGCGGGAAGCTTCACCAGCAGCACGCGCGGCCCATAGGCCCAGAGTATTCTCTCGCCTGCGTATTCTTGAGTGAACCAGCCGAGCGACTCGTGCGGCTCGGCTGGCTTTGTCGCAAACTTCACCGCGTTCGGCATCGGAGCGCTGCCTGCAATGGGCTTCAGCGCATCGAAAAATGCACGGTTTTCAAGCACCTCTTCGCCCGGCGTTCCATCGGCCGTGTTCGCGAGCACTTGGCGAATCGTCGCGCCCGCAGGGAGTTGTACCGGATCGTCGAGCGAAATGCGTCCGCGCTCGGCCTGCCGCTCCAGACGTTCCGCAATCACCGGCTCGTCCGGCGCCGGCGCTTCAATCGGTCCCGCGCCGTACTGCCATACCACTCGCCCTGCTTCAACCACTGCCGCGCGCAAGTCCGAAATACGCAGCTCGCTTCCGGCACGTTTCAGATCGCGCTGAAAGTGATCGAATTGGCTCTGCGCCGCTGCCGGCAGAATCAGCAGCAGTGCGGCAAGCACCTTCACTTCTTATATCCGATTTTGCGCAAAAACCCGTGCCGCCAATCGGCGTCCTCCGCAGTCTCTACGCCCTTCGGCGAAGACCCATCGATGACGCCCAGCACTCCCCTGCCCTGCTCTGTCTCAGCCACAATCACCTCCACCGGATTCGCCGTCGCGCAAAAAATCGTGCACACCTCCGGCGTTTCGAGAATGCGATTCTTCACATTGATGGGAAACCCGCCCCGCAGCGCGACCACAAACAAATGCCCCGCCCCCACCGCGCTTGCGTTCTTCGCCGCCATCGCCTTCAGTTCGTCGTCGTTACCGTCCACCCGCGTCAGACAAGCCCCCGATGCCTCATTGAACGCGATGCCAAACTTCATCTGCGGAACCGTATTGACGATCGCTTCGTAAATATCCTCCACCGTCTTGATGAAATGGCTTTGCCCGACAATGATGTTGCCGTCCGTTGGAATCTCGATCCGGATCGCGTGTAGCTCCATGCCAACCATTAAGCCATAACATCGTCGCCAAACGCGGCGCAGACCGCTGACACAAGCGGAACGCACCCGCTGTGTTATCATGAGTTCTCCGGCCGTCATCCAGGAAGCCCCTGATTTTATTGCACTTATGTCATACTCTGCGCCGAGTATCGCTAAACTCATCGACCACACGCTGCTGCGCCCCGAGGCCACGCGCGGCGACATTTTACAGCTCTGCCGCGAGGCGCTCGAGTACCATTTCGCGAGCGTTTGTGTGAACGCGTATTGGGTTCCGCTGGTCGCTTCCCAGCTCGCCGGATCCGACGTTAAGGTCTGCACGGTGGTTGGCTTTCCGCTTGGCGCAACTTCAACGGAAGCGAAAGTCGGCGAGACCGAAGCCGCATTGCGCGCCGGCGCTCAAGAGATCGACATGGTGTTGAACATCGGAGCTTTGCGCGGGGACGACGATCGTGCGGTGGAAGAGGAGATAGCGCTAATCGCAGCCGCCAGCCATCGCGGCGGCGCCATAGTCAAAGTGATTCTTGAAACTTCCCTGCTCTCTGACGATCAAAAAATCGCCGCTTGCATGCTCGCAAAAATGGCCGGGGCGGATTTCGTGAAAACGTCCACCGGGTTCGGTTCTTCCGGCGCCACCGTTCCGGACGTCGAGCTGATGCGGCGCGCTGTGGGGCCCGACATGGGCGTGAAAGCCTCGGGCGGAATCCGCACGCTTGACGACCTGCTCAAAATGCTAGCCGCCGGAGCCACTCGGATCGGCGCCAGCGCCGGCGTCAAGATCGTCGAAGCCGCACGATTGGCGTCGCCCCGTAGCGCGGAGTCCGGAACTTGACCATGGCCGCGCCCACCGGCAAATCGCTCTCTGCCAAATCGAGGATTCGTTTTCAGGAACGCGCCGAACTGCTCGATTTTCTCCTCGACGTTTCTGCCGCAACTTCTGAGACGCTCGACCTCGACCGCATTTTGGCGAACGTCGCGGCCATCGTGAAGGACGTGGTGCCTTACGACCTTTTCGCCATCCTGCTTTATAGCGAGCGCCAGCGCGGGCTCGGCATCCGCTATTCGATCGGCCATCGCGAGGAGGTGGTCCGAAGCCTGGTGATCCCGCTCGGTGAAGGCATCACCGGCACTGCGGCCGCCAACCGGCAGCCCGTTTTGTCGGGCGACGTTCGTAACGATCCACGCTATCTCACGGCGCTCGACGCCGTGCAGTCCGAACTCGCCGTTCCCATGCTCACGCGCGGCAAGCTGGTGGGCGTCATCGATCTTCAGTCCACGCGCCTGAGCGCTTATCGCGAGCAGGATCGCGCCTTGCTGCAGTTGATCGCTTCGCGCGTCGCCGTGTCCATCGACAATGCGCGGCTCTATCGCCGTGTCGATCGCCAGAATCGCACTCTCAAAACGCTGGCCCATCTGTCGCAGGAGTTCCGCTCCATCCTCGATCTGGACGAATTGCTGCGCAAGATCGCCGCGACCACTCATTCGCTGGTGGCCTTCGACGCCTTCAGTATTCTGCTGCTCGACGCGGATCGCAAAGTGCTTCGCCACCGCTTCAGCGAGCGCTATGACCAGCGCGTGGATCTCGACAACATCCCGCTCGGCAAAGGGCTCACCGGCGCGGCCGCCGAATCGCGCGAGATCGTGCGCGTCGCCGATACCTTAGCCGACCGGCGCTATATCGCTTCGCATCCCGACATCCGCTCGGAAATCGCCGTGCCATTGATCGTCCAGGACCGCGTGGTCGGCGTCATGAACCTGGAGAGCGAGCGCATGGGCTACTTCACCGAAGAGCACTCGCGGTTGCTGGCCCTGCTGGCTCCGCAGATCGCAAGCTCGGTCGAAAACGCCCGCCTGTACGAAGAGATCGCGCAGCGCGAACAATGGATGGACCGCGATCTCAAGGCCGCGCATAACGTGCAGCTGATCATGCTGCCGCGCGAGGCCCCGGAAATCGATGGGCTGGAGGTCGCCATTCGGCTCCGCCCAGCGCGCGAGATCACCGGCGACGTCTACGATATCTTCGAACATAACTCCGGCGAAACTGTGTTCCTGTTCGGCGACGTCAGCGGCAAAGGCGCTGCCGCGGCTCTTTATGGAGCGATGGTGAGCGGTCTGTTGCGCACTCTCGCGCATCGCCGGCGGGATCCGGCCGAATTGCTGAAACTGCTGAATCGCGTGCTGCGCGAGCGCATCGTGGGGACCCAATACGTGGCGCTGTTGGTGCTGGTATGGGAAAGCAAGAAGCATCGCTTCGTCATGGCCAACGCGGGCGCCGAGCCGCCCATCATCTGCCGCCAAGGCGTCATCATCAAACCCAAAGTGGAGGGCGTGCCCGCCGGCCTGCTCGACGATCGCGAGTACGATGAGGTAATTTTCGATACCCAGCCCGGCGACCTCATCGTGCTGCACTCCGATGGAATCACCGATCAACCCAATCCCAAGGGCGTCGAGTATGGGACCGGCCGGCTGGCGGCCAAACTGCAAAAGCTGTGGGCCAAGCCGCCCGAGATCTTAGCCAATCAGATTCTGGCCGACCTGGATCACTACAAGTCCGACGCGCCCACCCACGATGACCAGACGCTCATCGTACTGAAGGTGACCTAACCGAACCGTGACCTAACCGACTGAACGCGACCTGACCGAGCCGCGACCAGAGGGAGCGGTCGCCACGACAAAACTTTGATGGAATATCGCGACCAAACGCTCTACCTCGAAGAACTGCCGCTCGCCGACATCGCACGCCGCGAAGGCACGCCCAGCTACGTATACTCCCGCGCCGCGATCCTGGATCGATTCCAGGCTTACCACCAGGCCTTCGGCGACGTTCCGCACAAAATCTGCTACGCCGTCAAGGCGAACTCCAACCTCTCGATTCTGAAACTGCTGGCCGATGCGGGCGCGGGCTTTGACATCGTTTCCGGCGGCGAGTTGTTCCGCGCGTTGAAGGCCGGAGCGGATCCCCAGACCATCATTTTCTCCGGCGTCGGCAAGACTTCCCAGGAGATCGACTACGCGCTCGAGCACCAGATCAAAAGTTTCAACTGCGAGTCGGAACCCGAACTGGTGCTAATCGATTCACTGGCCGCTCGCCGAGGCATTCAGGCCCGTGTCGCCTTGCGCGTGAACCCCGACGTCGACGCCGCCACGCATCCCTACATCTCTACCGGCCTGCGCGACCACAAATTCGGCATCGACATCGTGGGCGCCGAAGCAGTCTATGAACGCGCGCGAGCGCTCGAGAACCTGCGGCTGGAAGGCGTCAGTTGCCACATCGGCTCGCAAATCACCGACATCGCGCCGATGCTGGAAGTCTTCGACAAAATGATCGCTCTGGTGGAGCGCTTGCGCGAGCGCGGCCTGCCCATTCGCTCGGTCGATCTGGGTGGCGGTCTCGGCGTGGCTTACCAGCCAGGCGACATCACGCCTTCTATTTGCGAGTTCATCCAAGCGATGTGCCAGCGCACTGCCGGCCACAACCTCGAACTCCTGATCGAGCCGGGCCGCTCTATCGTAGCCGAAGCCGGCGTGCTGCTCACTCGCGTTCTCTATCGGAAGAGCAACGGCGATCGGCAGTTCATTATCGTCGACGCCGCCATGAACGACCTCATCCGCCCCGCGCTGTATCAGTCGCACCATCAGATCGTTCCGCTTCGGAAAAACCAGGGCGAGACGATCGTCGCCGACGTGGTCGGTCCAGTCTGCGAATCGGGCGATTTCCTGGCCCGCGCCCGCGAAATGCCCAACGTCCTGCCGGGCGATCTACTCGCGGTCTGCACCGCCGGCGCCTACGGTTTCGTCGCAGCGTCCAACTACAACTCCCGCCTCCGCCCGCCCGAGATTTTAGTGGAAGATAATCGCTATCGCGTGATCCGCAAGCGGGAACAATACGACGACTTGATCCGCGGCGAGCTACTTTAAAGCCACGTATTCTTTGCGGGCCGCGAGAAGCAAGGGAATATCCGGATCGGCGTCTTTCCAGAACGCGAAGAACTGCTCGTAGGTTTTCTTGGCGCGTGCGGAGTCGCCCATCATCTTCGCTGCGCGAGCCAGGCCAACCTGCGCTGCCGCATACTCAGGTCCCCAATTGGCAGCCTTACGATCAACCATTAGCGAAAACACGCCTGCCGCTTCCGCGCCTTGACCCTCCGCGAGCAGCGCCAACCCGCGGACGTAGGCCTCCGGTCCTGTAATCGGCACATCGCCGTTGGCGGACTGCTGCTCGATGAACTTCTTCGCAGCCGACGCGTCGCACAGCGCCATTACGATAGGCGGCGCATGGGAGCCAAGGGAAATGCATTTTCCGAACAGCGCATCGGCAGTTGCAGCTCTTATGAGGAGTTCCTTCGGATTGGCCTCGGACGGATGCTGTCGCGCCAAGTCCGAGCCCCTGCGATATAGTTCCTTCGCTTGCTTGGAGTGGCCGAGCGCGGCCGCGTTCTCCGCCTGTTCCCTTAAAGCAATTGCCTCCGCCTGGTGACTCGCCAGCCACACAGTTTCCCGCTGCTGGGCCTGCCCATCGCCTTGGGCATACCCTAAATCGAGGAGGTCCGAGTGAACGCTCGGGACGTCGAGTCCGTTTGAGATTGCTTTTTGCAGCGTGACCTTCGCGTCATCGGGCCGATTCAATTCCAGCAGCGCATAGCCCGCAACGCCGTAGCCCTGGAGAATCCTCGGGCCGTTCCTGATAGCCGCCTGGCCCTCTGACAGCGCTTTCTCCGGCTCACCCGCGTCGATGTAAGAGAATCCCAGATTGCTATGAAAAACGGGATCCCGAGGATACCTTCGAGCCAGCAGTTCGTTGATCTCCCGAGTTTTCCGCCCGTCTCCAAAAATGTTGTAGCGCTGATCTTCAATAAACAGGCGCTCGCGTTCGCTGACGCGATCCTCTAATGCATAGGCTTTCTCGATAGCTTCTTTCCCCTGTTCCGCATCGCCTGCATAGAATTGCTGCGCACCAAGCACTGCAAAGGCGAAGGCGAAGCTCGGGTCAAGCTCGGTGGCGTGCCGGTAGAAGGAGATCGCCGCTTGCCGGTTCCCGGTCCTGGTCCACTCCTCGTCACCCATATAAAACGCCTGGAGGGCTTCCAACGAACTGGTGGTGAGCGCTTGTTGATACGCATGGTTCTCGCCTTGTATGGTGCTGAGCGATTCCCCAAGTTTCGCGCGCATCGAACTGGTCGCCCGGCCGAGCGCCTCCACAACATGCTCTTTGTCGGCAGCCTCGGCCTGCTCGCGGGCAAACGTCTCGCCGGTTTGACAGTTCACCGCCTGAAGCGCGATCAAATACCGGGAGCCGAGCGCCACGATGGAGCCTTCGAGCGTGGCTTTCTGTCCCTCCCGGATACAGACGTCGCGCGCGATCTCGCCGGTGACCCGCGCATCGGGAGGCCGGCCCGATAGCTTCATGGTCTGCCGGACCTCGGCCTCGTCCATGGCCTTGAGGAACGGAGACTGTTGGAGCTGAAACGCCAGCGCTTGCTTCAAAGCCGTATCGAAAACGGGATCGCCGGTTTTGTTGTCGAAGTCCGCTACTACCAGCACATCCTGATCGGTGAGCTTGGGCTTGGCTTGCGCGCGTTGTTGCCAGAAAAGCGCCGCACCGCCTAGCACCAGGACCAAGACCGCCGCCGCGATTGCATACGACCTCACGTGCCCGCCGCCTTTCGCCGCTCCCGCCAGCGCCGTCTTGAGTTCGGCAGCGGATTGGAAACGCTTGGCCGGATCGTCCGCCAGACATCGGCGCACGATCGCTTCCAGCGCCGCCGGTTTCAAAGGCGTTCGTTCGCGGCCAGGGCGCGCGCCGGTGAGCAGCTCATATAATACGCAGCCAAAACCGTAAATGTCCGAGCGCGCATCGGAGGCCTTGCCTTGCCATTGCTCCGGCGCCATGTAGGCCGGCGTCCCCATCACCCCGCCCGCGCGGGTGAGCTCCGATGTTTGCGTTTCGTCGTCCGCTTTCTGGCCTTCGCGGCTCTGCTTCGCCAACCCAAAATCCAGGACCTTCACGCCGTGCGTGGTGAGCAGGATATTGGCGGGCTTCAGATCCCTGTGAATAATTCCGTGTTTGTGCGCCTCTTCCATCGCTTCGACGATCTGCAGCCCAATTTGCAAGGCCTGCGCGGCCGGCATGGGACCCTTGGGTACCTCGCCATCAATGTATTCGAACACCAGGTAATTCGGCCCCACATCGAAGAGCTGGCAAATATACGGGTGATTCAGCGATGCGACCAGTAGCGCCTCGCGCTCGAAACGATCCGTGAACTGTTCTTTCGAAACTTTGATCGCGACGATGCGGTTGAGCCGTGAGTCGCGGGCTTTGTAGACCTCGCCCATCCCGCCCTCGCCGACCGGCGCAAGGATCTCGTAAGGACCGAGTTTATCGCCTGCGGACAGCGGCATGGGTTTTAGGCAATTCTACCGCAGAGTGGCACTGCTCCAACCCCCGATCAATGGCGGGCCCTCTGTCAAGTGACTCCGAGTATGGATCGGGTTGAGGAAATCGAAGTAGCAATCCAACACTTGCCGCCAGAAGAATACCAGCGCTTGGTCCAATGGTTCCGCTCTCGTGAGCAAACCCGCTGGGATGACCAGATGGACAAAGATTCCTCTGCCGGCAAGCTGGATTTTCTGTTTGAGGAAGCGGAGCGCGAATCTGCGCAGGGCTTCTTCGGGAGTGGCCGACGCGGAAGCGAACTCCGTCGCCAGCCGCAGTTTCTGGGACCTGTTCAACGCGCTGCCCGCTGACATCCAGAAGCTAACGGTGAAATACTACCACCTGTGGCACAGCAATCCTCATCATCCCTCGCTCCACTTTCGCCGATTGCAGGGAAGCACAGACCGCTTTAGCGTTCGCGTGGGCGATCACTACCGCGCCCTCGGTCGATTGAGGGCCGACACGATCGAGTGGGTTTGGATAGGCACGCACGCTGAGTACGACCGGCTAGTGCGTGCCTGACCGTGGCGCCCGGAGGCAAACCACCTCGGTAAGCAAGCGCGCGACTCGCCCGCTCTCTCTGGTTTCGAGCGCGCGCCAGGAGATGCCGGACGTCCTGCCCGGCGCTCCGCTCGGCGGGTTAACCTAGGAGCAGAGTTATGAACGTGACCGTCCAGATTCCCGACGATCTCGCCCAGCGGCTGACTGCGGCAGGAGGCGACTTGTCGCGCCGGGCGCTGGAGGCGCGGGCGGCCGACGAATATAAGCACGACCGCCTCACTAAGCCCGAATTGCAGCGTCTCTTAAGGAATTGAGGCCAGCTTCCAGTTGGACGAGTTCCTCAAGGCCCACGATGTATGGATTGAGTACACCAGCCAAGACGCGGAACGAGAACGCAGGAGCCTCGAACGCCTGGGCCTTTGATCCGCCTGGTTGTGGCGGATACCAGCCCCATTTTTTACTTGTGTCCAGGTGAACGTATGAAAGCTCTCATGCGCAAACTCGAAGCGACTTTTTCGGTCTGAGCCTCTTTGGCAATGAGTGCGGGAGCCTGATATGCAAATGGATGACGACACCCGTGACATGGCCCGCCGATGCTACGGATACGGACGCTGGGACGCTCCGTATTGGTTCATTGGCCCGGAACAGGGGATGGCCCAACATGAGAACGATGATCTCAAGTTGAGAGTTGAAGCGTGGCTCCATTTTGGTGGCCCGGAACTATGCGACTGCCACGCATTCCATGGGCGCATCGGTCAGAAGCAATGGCATCAAGACACGCCCCGGCTTCAATCAACGTGGAGACCGTTGATGTTGCTCTTGATGACGTTTCTTGGCAAGCGCGCCGACAACGATAGCTTGCGGGCCTACCAGCGTGATCGATGGGGAAGGCTGAGTGGTGGCGAGACTTGTGTGATCGAATTGTCCGGCCTAGCCGCCAACAATTCTACAGTACTTAGAGAGCGCGATTTGTTCCGGCGGGAACGTATCGAGGTTATTCGTCAAAGAATACTTGTGTACAAGCCTGCTTTGGTGGTGATGTACGGCGTAAACGAGAAAGATCATTGGGAACAAGTAGTTGGCCGTTCCTTCCCGCCTGGCGGTGTCTTGAACCTGGGGTCTACGATTGTCGCCTTCACGCCGCATCCGACTAGCCATGGGCTACCGAATGCATACTGGATAGAACTAGGGGAACAACTGCGTCAGAAGGCCAATCCTTCGCAGCCTGCGCAGTAGCCAAAATCAACCGCCCTTTCGTTGAACGCGGATTTCAAACACTACCCATTACCGGGCACATAGAGCCGCTGGATCGATTAGACTGTATGTGAAGGTTGCTATGAAAAAGGGAACCAGCAAAGACCTGAAACCAACGCTGCCGCAGGTTACTGAGCCGCAACCTCAGGAAAGACCTGTCAACGGGAAAACTCCCAGCGTTCGCACCGCGTCGAAGGAAGAATTCGAGAAGGCGCACCGCAAAACCAGCGGCCAGCATGCCGGCTTGTTTCGCCGCCTAGCGAAATAATCGCCCCTTGCATCAACAGTTGAACGGCTGAAAACCTTGGAACATGGGCCTGTTTTTCTGGCACGCGAACAGATTGAAGAAATCCATCGCGACCAGATCAACGAGTTTGGAGGCGTTCATGGGCTGCGGGATGAGGGGCATTAGAGTCGGCGATCGCCCAACCTCTGAACGTCTACTTTTACGGCGACGGCGACGGTGACGTTTATGAGATCGCGGCAGCCTATGCTTTTCACATAGCCGAAAGCCAAGCCTACCTCGACGGAAACAAGCGCACGGGTGTTCAGGCCGCGTTAGATTTTCTGGAAATCAATGGCATCGAGACCATCTGCTTTCCCGAGCTCGCCGCTTACGAGGCGATGATTGCGGTAGCCAACCACGAGATGGACCGTATCGGCCTGGCGCGATTCTTCCGTGAAACCTTGAAGGGCTAAAAGCGGCGGCGCGCTGTTCAAGTTGGGATCGAGTGGGCTCGCGCGATCATTGGAATCCGACGTCCCATTACTAGCTCGCCCAATCACCACTTCCCCGCCCCATTCCTCCCTGCTCTCCCAACCACTTACTCGCCGCATTCCATCGGAACCTCGCTTCGCCGCGATATTCTGAGCCTGATGTGTCTCGAGCCCCAAACTCCACGTAATCCCACCCTTCGCCTTAAATTCGCCAACTTTGCGCGAAAAAAAAGCGCCACCGCGCACACAAAAAAACGCTGATGCGCCATCTCCTCCTGCATGAATACGTTCCAGACGATTTCACTACCGGCCGCTGCAAACATTCTTGTCCGAATGCATGCGCCGCAAGTAGCTCAGGCCCGCGATACAATCAATTTATGCGCCTCGCCGTTCTCGCCTCTTTACTCTTGTCGCTGCTCACCGTTCTTCCCGCTCAGGAAAAACCCAAGTCCGCGCTGGACAAGACCCGCATGGAAGCTTATGTCCGCCATCTTCTGGCAGTGCTTCCCGAGGTGCAAGTGAAGATCGACGACCCCAAATCTTCCGGCACTTCCGACCTGCAGGAAGTGGCTGTTCACTTCACCTATCAGGGCCGCTCGCAGGACGAAACTTTCTATCTCACCAAGGACGGCCAGCACATTATTCGCGGTGTGGTTTACAACCTCGGCCAGAATCCTTTTCAGGAAGATCTCGACAAATTGAAGACCAGCGGAGCGCCCAGCTTCGGTCCGGCCAATGCCCCGGTCACACTGGTTGAGTTCGGCGATTTCGAATGTCCCAATTGCAGGGAAGAAGCGAAAACGTTGCGTGACAATGTCCCATCGCAATTCCCCACGCAGGTTCACGTTTACTTCAAGGATTTCCCGCTGGAGGCGATTCATCCCTGGGCCAAGGCCGCATCCATCGCCGGACGATGTATCTACCATCAGAGCCCAGCGGCTTTCTGGAAGTATCACGACTGGATTTACG
>Ga0182024_10005723_pt1 | contig 27677 bp, 19 predicted proteins | sample P32metaG_FD_120480 | JGI IMG/M metagenome (GOLD analysis project Ga0182024, IMG submission 120480) | Permafrost microbial communities from Stordalen Mire, Sweden - P3-2 metaG (Illumina Assembly) | ecosystem: Environmental > Terrestrial > Soil > Wetlands > Permafrost | place: Sweden: Stordalen...
ACAGGCGACTTCCTGTGTTTCGATCTAGCGCTGATTTTCGAGATCGATGGCCCAAAGATATGGCCTCAATGTAGCGCATATTTTGAAGGTCTTGCCCGCAGTCCCTCTGCGGCGACTTCCACAAGTCCCGGAATATGTTCGCCGGTGTGTTTCGCCACAGGGGCGTGATGGTTCCCGTTATCGATCTGTGCCGTCTTATCGTGGGTAGACCTGCTGTCGCTCTTTTGAGTACGCGCATCATCCGTGTCCGGCATCCCCGACCATCCGGTGCAGGTCGTGCCCTTGGACTGTTGGCGGAGCGAGCCACCAAACCTCGACGAAGCTTCTTCCAAAGCGAGGCCGTCAGGATTTGACGCGCGGGAGGCGCCCTTCCTGGGAGGAATCAGCACGACTGGCAGCATGATTCAATACGTGAACGTGGAGCATCTGTTGCCTAGCGAGTCGCGAGAACGCCTGTTCGTCGAGGAGTAGAGCGTGGGGGTCACAGTCAGCGAGGAACTTCTTGCCGCCCGGCTTGGTTTTGACATCGAAGCCATCGGTCCGAGGGCGGTCGCAGCGATGATCAGAAGAGCCATGGAACAGACGGGTTTCTCCGACCCCGCAGCGTATGCCTGGGTCCTCAGGCATGACCCCGAAGCTTGGGAACGTTTTGTCGATCGGGCCGTGGTTTCTGAAACCTAGTTCTTTAGAGACATTGCACCGTTCGAGTTCGCCACCGATTTTATTCAGCTGCATCTTCACCCAAGGTCCAACCGGATCACTCGTATTCTTAGCTGTCCCTGCTCGACCGGAGAGGAGCCCCATTTGTTGGTCTGTCGATGCTGCACGCGGGGGCGCGCTTTAAAACCGAAGACGCAGCCTCCGTTAGTGACTCGACGCTCCTCGATGCGTTTCTGTAGTGTAGCACCGTAAGGCTATAGACTTTCCGGTCGCCAGCCAGCCAGCCGGCGATTATGAATGCTCTCAGCGTATTGGTATGATGCATACGGATTGCGGAAATTGTCTCCGAAGTGGGCTCGCGCACGCGGGAGTGATTATTTTAATTCGTTAGTTTTCTGATTATCAGGGGTAGCTATGGACGGATTCTGGGAACGATTTGCTTTTGCATTTCAGTGTTTCTTTTCAATCCTGTTTCACGGCGAGATTCCCGCCGATAGTGTGCAGAAATTGGCTAAGCCTCGCGGCTCGGTTCCGCAGATGCCAGCAACGGCTGTCCCTTCCGCCTCTGGTAAGGACGATGTGAAATGGTCAGCCGCGGGACCGTTCGATCGCGCTGTGCAGATGCTTGCATTGCTGCAGCGCGACGGGCGACTCGTCGATTTCCTGAGAGAGGACATCTCCGCCTATCCCGACGCGGAGCTTGGAGTGGCAGTTCGCACAATCCATGAAACTTGCCGGAAGGCGCTCGATCATTATGTAAAGCTGGAGCCGATTCTGAACTCCCCAGAGGATCAACCGGTGACGGTGCAAGCGGGTTTCGATGCGTCAGCCATAAAATTAATCGGCAACGTAGCGGGGAAGCCCCCGCTTCGGGGTGTGTTACGACACAAAGGTTGGCGCGTGAAGGAAGTGAATCTGCCCCCATTGCTGCAGGGCGTCGGGCGGATGGTGGTTACGCCCGCCGAGGTCGAGCTTTCCTAACGGCTGATCTAGCAGCTGTTGAAGGGATGCGGTTTTGAAGAGGAGATTTTCCTTGGCGGCCGAATATATCGTTGGCATCGACTTAGGGACTACAAATTCAGCGCTGGCGCACTGCGACGCCACTGCCGCCGAACAGGAAACCCGAATCGAGGTCCGCGGCATTCCTCAGCTTGTGAATCCGAACGAAGTGGTGGAACGAACGCTGCTTCCGTCATTTATCTACATCCCGGGCGAATTCGACTTTCCCAAGGGCAGCCTCGCCTTGCCCTGGGAACCGGAGCCCAAGCTCGTGATCGGTGAACTCGCGCGCAAACGTGGCGCCGAGAGTCCCAACCGCTTAGTCGCCTCCGCCAAATCATGGCTCTCTTACGCTGCGGTCAGCCGAACTGCACCGATCTTGCCGTGGCAAGCACCCGATGAGGTTGGCAAGTTATCGCCGGTCGAAGCGTCATCGCAGTTCTTGCAGTACTTGCGCAATGTGTGGGATAGCGGCGAGGCACAAGGGCAGCCTGCGCTTGCAGAACAGGACGTGTTGCTCACTGTACCAGCTTCATTCGACGAAGAAGCACGGGAGTTGACCAGGCGCGCCGCCGAACAGGCTGGCTATCACCATGTCACGTTGCTCGAAGAGCCCCAGGCAGCCTTTTACGCATGGCTTGAAAGCCAAGGTGATTCCTGGCGCCGCCGAATCAAGATTGGCGACCTTGTTCTCGTTTGCGACATTGGCGGCGGCACCACGGATTTTAGCCTCATTATGGTTTCCGAAGAGAACGGGGAACTGACTCTGAAACGCGTCGCCGTCGGTGACCACATCCTATTGGGCGGCGACAACATGGATTTGGCGCTGGCGCGTGTTCTGCAGCAGCGCCTTGAAGCCTCGGGCAATCGCATCGATATCTGGCAGTTGCAGGGCCTATGGCATCAGTGCCGCATTGCGAAGGAAAAGCTGTTCGAATCGCCCAAGGCGCACAATCTCCCGGTCACGTTGTTGGGCAAGGGGACGAAACTGATCGGTGGGACGATCAAGACGGAATTGACGCGCGCAGACCTCGATCAGGTCCTCGTTCAAGGATTCTTCCCTAAAGTCGCGAGCGGCGAATCACCTGCGCGGCAACGCCGTGCTGGCTTTCAGGAGTTGGGCCTGCCATACGCTGCCGATCCAGCGATCACCAAGCACCTGGCGCGCTTTCTATTGGAACAAGTTCGCAACAGCCCCGAGGCGGCGGGCATCCGGCGCGGCGACAGCGGACTTGCATGTCCCACGCACATCCTGTTCAACGGCGGAGTGATGAAAGCGGCGGTGCTGCGCGACCGGGTGGTCGAAGTGTTGAACAGCTGGTTGCGACAAGAAGGATTTCAGGTGCTTGGCGCGGAGCAGATCCTGGAAGCTCCCGATTTGGAGCACGCGGTTGCGCGCGGCGCGGCCTACTACGGGATGGCGCGGCGCGGTCGCGGCGTACGAATACGTAGTGGCGCTTCGCGCACCTATTACATCGGAATTGAAAGTTCGATGCCCGCAGTGCCCGGCATGGAAGCTCCGCTCAAGGCGCTCTGTGTTGTTCCCTTTGGCATGGAGGAGGGCACTGAGGCCATGATTCCGGATAGAGAGTTCGGACTCGTTGTCGGCGAACCAGCCGAGTTTCGTTTCCTAAGTTCGACCGTCCGTAAGCAGGATCAGGTCGGCAGTATGCTGGAAGATTGGGGTTCGGAGGTCGAGGAACGAAGCCCGCTGGAGGTCACTCTCAAACTCAATGGCCAACAAGGAATGGTTGTACCAGTGCGAATCGAAACTCGGATCACCGAACTCGGCACCCTCGAGGTTTGGTGTGTATCCCGCGAGGGGCATCGCTGGAAGCTCGAGCTGAACATTCGCGAAAAGACCGGGCGGTGAGGTCCGGTGCCTTCTCGTTATTTGATCGGCATTGATCTCGGCACGACAAACTCCGTTGTAGCGTACCTCGATACTCAGAAAGTTACTGATCCGGGCTCCCCCATTCCCGTATTCGCCGTACCGCAATTGGTTGGCCCGGGGGACGTCCGCAGCTTTCCAGCACTTCCTTCTTTTCTCTACTTTCCCACTGAAGATGAGTTGTCAGCCGGCGGGTTGACCCCCACGTGGGATGAAGTTCCGGCAATGATCACAGGTGTATTCGCGCGCGAACAGGGCGCACTTGTGCCGAATCGCCAAGTGTCCTCAGCCAAATCGTGGCTTTCCTATCCTGGGGTGCATCGTCGCGCGAAGATCTTGCCGGCGCAAGCGGAACCGCCGCAGCCGATGATTTCCCCTGTGGAAGCATCGGCCCGCTACCTCAGGCATCTGCGCGACGCCTGGAACCGCGCGATTGGGGCTGATGCAGAGACGCGGTTTGAGCATCAGGAAATCGTCCTCACCGTGCCAGGTTCGTTCGATGAGGAAGCACGTGAGCTAACGGTCGAAGCCGCTCACACCGTAGGACTCGACAAACTCACTTTGCTCGAAGAACCATTGGCGGCGTTTTATGCCTGGATCTCGGCGAATCGGCACGCGCAAGTTGGAGAGAGTGAAGACCTCCGCGATGGTGACCTAATTTTGATCTGCGACATCGGCGGCGGCACGACTGACTTCAGCCTCGTTCGAGCTCGTCTGGTCAATGGCGAGCTGCAGTTTGAGCGAACGGCCATCGGCGAGCATCTTTTGCTGGGCGGCGACAATCTTGATTTTGCGCTGGGGCATTGCGTGGAGAACAAGCTCGGAGATAGCAAGCTCACGCTACGACAGCGTTATGCACTACGCCGGGCCTGCTGCGACTCAAAAGAGCGGTTGCTGAATGATCCGTCATTGGAACGCGTGCCGATTACGGTTTTGGGTAGCGGCCATGCTGTCATCGGTCAGGCGCTCAGCAGTTATCTGACCCGTGAGGAAGTCTTGCAGATTCTGACGGTCGGGTTCCTGCCAATCACGGCGCCTGATGAGATGCCGGCGACTGGACGGCCAACAGGTTTGCGCGAGCTCGGCCTACCTTACGCCAGTGATCCCGCCATCACCAAACACCTTGCCGCATTTCTGACGCAAGCGGCTGTGGCGATGCATGGCTCGTCTGCAAACCAGCAAATGGCTCAACCCAATGCCGTGCTTTTCAATGGCGGTTTCTGTGCGCCAGCCGTGACGCGCGACAGAATTGTCCGAGCAATTTCCGCCTGGTTCGGCGGACTCCCAAGCGGCTGGTGTCCCAAGCTCCTCAAGAACGAAGCTGTAGATAGTGCTGTTGCCCGAGGTGCTGCATATTACGGCCGTGTTCGGCGCGGCACGGGCTTGCGCATCAGAGCTGGCAACGCGCGGACGTACTATATTGGCTTGCGCTCCGACAACAGTCTGCAGGGCATTTGTGTTTTGCCTGTCGGGGTCGAAGAGGGCACCACACTTCCACTGCTCAACCGCGAATTTTCAGTCCTGGCCAACCGCCAGGTGTCGTTCACGCTGTACAGTTCGCGCACCCGGCACGATGCACACGGCGAAGTCGCTGCACTCGACGAATCGGACGTACATCGTCATCCTCCTCTAGTGACGTTGTTGCGATACGGCAAGAAAATGCGCGATGTGTACCTCACGGTTGGTCTCAGAGCTAGTTTCACCGAGGTTGGTACGCTCGAACTCTGGTGTGAATCGCGGGAGACGCCACATCGTTGGCGGCTCCAATTCGAACTGCGCGGTGAAGAGGCAGAAGCGCAACAACTTGCCCCGACGAAACCACAATCGGTTCCGGCACGCTCTTCAGCACTTATGACTCCCGATGCAGCTGTCGAGTCTGCTGCGCAATTGATCGGCAGTGTTTTTGGAGGTTCTGCGGATGGCGGTACCCTGGCTCCCGATGCTCTTATGAGCCAAATGGAGGCGGCGCTCGGCGTGAAAAGAGACTCCTGGCCTATCTCGGCGATTCGCCGGTTCGGCGACGTGCTCATCGAGTTTGCCGCGGGGCGCACAAAATCTTCACGCCATGAAATGCGTTGGCTCAATCTATCGGGTTTTTGTTTGCGGCCCGGTTTTGGGGCGCCGGGTGATGATGCGCGCGTGAAGGACCTGCGCACAATTGCTTCAAACAATCTTGGTTCTGTTGACGATCTGCAGAGTAAGGTTGGAACGCTGGTGCTGCTGCGCCGGATCGTCGGCGGCATCAATGCCAGCGAGCAGCAGGTACTCTATCGCAATTTTAATGAGCGTCCCGGTGGCAAGAAGAAGCGCGTAAACCGGCAACTCGAGTACGAGGAATGGCGTCTAATGGCGAGCCTTGAGCACCTGTTAGGCAGCACCCGTGCATTGCTGGGCTATGAGTTGCTGGCAAAAATCAGAAAGGGACCCGGAGACGCAATTTGGTTGTGGTCGCTCGGCCGACTTGGCGCGCGGATTCCGCTATATGGGCCGCTGCACTCTGTAGTGGCGGCTGAAATTGCCGGCGAGTGGCTGAAAGCCCTGCTGGACTTGTCGCCGTTCACGGCGGTAACCGCATCCGCCGTAGTCCTGATCGCACGGCGCACCGATGATCGCACGCGTGACATCGATGAGGCAATCCGCGAACAGGCAATCTCCCGCTTGATGGCGCTTGGAACCGCCGAAGAAACCATTCAACTTCTGTCCACGTACGTGCCGCCCGAACGTGCTGACGCGGTTCGCAGCTTTGGCGAATCGCTGCCGCCCGGATTGCAAGTTGTCAGTTCCTCCAACTGCTTGCTGGCGCTGCCAGCGTTACAGAGTTCTGGTCAGACTTTTTCGAAACCGGCGTGAATAGCAGATATCAATCGAAACTGAGATCGGCTTCACGGCGCCGGTGTCGCTTGGCGGCATGGTGTGCGAGTCGTCGGCCAGCCGGGCCATCCTATGCAGCTGACGGACTAACTATCGAATTGCGTTCACGTGATTCCGACGTATCCGTTAGGCCTGTGGACGAATAGGGAAGTCTATGACGAGCGGAACACTATCATTGCGGACAATGGCGACGGATTGGAGGCGGCCCGTTTGACAGATTTCACGAAATCCGCAGCGATTTCAAGCGGAGGTGGCGAGTTGAAGGCATTCCCGTCAAGGTGGTCATCTATGATGATTGGTGCTGACTGCTTCGAATGACACCCTCATATTGAACACTTTTCTGATGCGGATGGAATTGTACAGGCATCACGAACATGACGAACATGCCGAACTCAAAAGTAAGGCGACGCTTTAGCGCAGTCTTCGCCTGCCTTGGCAGCTACTGATGAGTTGCCGCCGCTCAACCGATGCTGGTATTCCTGTGGCGTCGAAAGCAGAACGAAGCGGCGGGTTCCAAAGCTGCGGAAGATGGGGTGTGGAGATACCATCCCGCAGGTTACCTTGGGCTGGGTCGTAAAAAATTAGTGTGCGAGGCGCCGAATGAAAAGTAGAGTGCTCGAGGCGTGTATCTTCGCTGTGGGTGTTCTGACTGTTCGCGGGCCTGCGCTGGCGCATCACGGAGCGGCGGCGTACGCGGACGAGTGGGTCGAATTCAAGCAAGCGACAGTGACGAAATTCGCATGGTCCAATCCTCACACACTTATTGATTTCGATGTAAAGGATAAGAATGGCAAAGTCGGAATCCTGGGGCCGACCTTGTCGCCGTACAGGTGCACTTCCAGATTTGGGTTTCCGACGTCCCCTTGACCAACCGTATGCTCCGGCTCCTGGGCATTATTGATGTTGGGCACGTCGCTAGCCAGCTTCCAGTCTTCCCGGAAAAATAAGGGGGGGTATTGGATACGTAGCGACGTCGGTGTCTGTTGTCCCGCAGCCCGCGCAGGCTCGCTAGCCAGCCAATTAGATCCGGCCAAACACAGACTAAAAGTCCCAACACCGATACAACTCGAATAATTCTCGGCATATTCACCTTCTCTTTCTATATTGCCATTCGGTAACCGCCGGAATTTGGGCGGGCCTGTTTCAATCACGGGTTGCAAATCTTCGTGTGTTATCTCCTTTAGTTTAAAATTAAGGACTGGACGCATGATGGCAAGAACTGTCAGCACCACGTAGAACTATCGCCGAACATCCGGCTGCATCCGAGCAACGCCCGCCTATCCGGGCGATTTACGATGGGCTGCTTAATTATTTTGCGACGTCCAAGGCTCTCGGAGACAGACAACTAGACAGACAGGAAGATGGCTCTAACGTGACGAGAGGCTGATCAGCCTTACATTCTTATTATCTCGGCTAGGTCTGTGCCTTTTTCTAACGAGGCTGCGTGACGGTGTCCAGTAGGGCCGGTTCGCCGCGCTTGACCGCACTGATTGCGCGCTTGATCGCCGGGCCTAGGTCATTAGGATTGGTAATCGGCCCTTCCGCATACCAGCCCATACCCTGAGCGACCTTGGCGTAATCGATATTTGGATCCGAGATCGTGCTGCCTATGCCGCCCCGGTCAATGCCCCGCTGGCGCCGATCAGCCATGCGTTGGATGTGCATGACCTCCTGGTGATAGGCACGGTTGTTGTGCATGACGAGAAGCATCGGGATGCGGCTATGCGCGGCCGTCCACAGCACCCCTGGCGCATACATCAGGTCCCCATCCTTTTGAAGCTGCACGTAGAGCCGCCCATGCTTCCGATGTGCGAGTGCGGCACCCACCGCAGATGGTGCCGCTCCGCCCTCGCCCCCTGCGCTGCCACCGTGCGTACGTTGATAATGCTTTTCGTAATTCCACTCAAAACCGGCTATTCCGCCGGCCCAATCCTCGTTCTTCACTTGCGCCCAAACCTCAGCGGATAGACGCGGCAGGCTGATGGGACTGGCATCCCAGCCATAGGTCGCCTCGGAGCGCGCCCGTTCGTAGGCCTTCTGTTTGGCATCGACGAGCTTTTTCGCTCGATCCTGAGCGGCGCTGTTGCGGTCGGTGGTAAGCAAGCGCTTGACCGCCTCGGTCAGTGAAGGAAGAGTCGTCTCCGGGTCGGCAGTCATGGACAGATCGAACGACTGAAACCGCTGGAAGTCCTGGTAATTGCTCTTCTGATAAGAATCATTAACACCTATGCTTATCAGCTTCACGCTGTCTTTGGTGATGGGCTCGGAACTGCGCTCCGCCTGATCGCGGTAGGAGTGCACCACGCTCCAGAACCCCGTCACCTCAAGCCCCAGAATCACATCCGCATTCCGTAGCAGCGCTCCGCCACCAGCCTGGTTGAGCGGATGACGTGACGGCAGGTTCCCCCCTTGATCAATGACCGGTATCTGCAGCGCTTCCGCGAATTCGATCAGGCGCTGCATGCCCTCTGGCGTGCGCGCGACGCGCCCCGCGATAACCACCGGATTCTCGGCTGCTACGAGAAGCCGCGCCGTCTCCGCGACCGCACCTAAATCTGCCTGTGGATGAGCATCAAGCGTGAGCTTCGGTATCACCAGGCCAGCGTTCTTGCCAGCCGGCCTTTCTTGCAGATCGCTATCCAGTACCAATACCACCGGCTCCATCGGCAGGGTCATCGCAACTTTATAAGCGCGCACTGCGGACTCCGCGAAATGGCCCAGCGAGATCGGCATGTCGTCCCACTTCGTAAAATCGCGGACTAGTCCCGCTGCATCCTGAGCGCTGTGATACCACTCCGCACCGGGGCGCCGCATCGTTTCGTCTAGCGTGTTGCCAATCATCAGATAGACGGGTGCCTTGCCCGCCCAGGCGTTGTAAATATTCATCGTCGCGTGCTGTAACCCCACGGTGCTGTGAGCCAACACCAGCATCGGTTTGCCTTCCACATTTGCATAGCCATGCGCCATGCCCACCGACGATTCCTCATGACAGCAGGTGATGAATTCCGGCGCCTTGTTGCCGCCATAGTTGATCAGAGATTCCTGCAGCCCGCGGAAACTTGAGCCTGGGTTCGCAGCGACGTATTCGAAGCCCAGGGCCTTGATCACATCAACCATGAAATCGGATCCAGCACGCTCCACCGTCAACACTTCGACGTCGGCCGCAGGGTCGCTTTCGATGGGCAGCGCCGGCATCTTGGAGGACGGAGCGGGTGTCGGCGGCGGTGCCGCAATGGCTCCTGATCCCGCCACGATAGCGGCGATACCTCCGGCTGCGGCCCCTTTCAGAAACTTGCGACGCTCAAGAGACTTCTGTGATTTGACCATAGCTTTGTGATGTGCCTCCTGCTACCGAAAATGTGCGCAACCAATCAAAGGCTACTAGAAGATCAGTTTCAAACTCAACTGTATTGCACGCGCACTCCCGGAGCCGATCAACGGATTGTGATTTATCACGTCGGGAGTTCCCAGGGCTTCACCAAACGTCGTCGGTGTCGTTAATACATTGTTAGCGTTACCATACTGAGTGCGGTTCAATATGTTGAAAGCTTCAGCGCGAAACTGACTGGTCAGGCGTTCTTTGAATTTCCAGTTCTTGAATACTGAGAGATCCCATGTTCTCAGGCCCTTGTCGCGGAGGACGTTCCGGCCCATCGTGCCGAAGGTTCCTTGAGCCGGAGGTATGATGACCGAGCTCCCCTCCATGTAGCACCCGTAAGTGTTAAGCGAAGTCATCGTCGCAGGTCCCAGAGCCGAAGCTGCCGAAGTGCAAGCCGCAGGTAGTGCTGCACAACCCGCCTTGCTGAAGCTGCTTCCAAGAGCGCCGTAGCAAGGAATCGCCGAAGGACCTCCTAATTTGAAATCGTTTGGAGATCCAATGAGATCCCAGCGGTCGTTAAAGTCACCGGAGCCACTGATGTCAGTCGTCGTGTCCGTAGCGTTGAACGGTAGCGCCCCGACCAAATTGACGATTGAGTTGATCTGCCAGCCCTGCAACATCTGCAGAGGCGCTTTTCTCTCCGGCAGAACATAGCTCGCCGTGAAGGTGAACCGATTGCGGATATCATAGTTCGAGGCGCCATAATCTAGACCCGGTTTCGCGCTCTCCATGGGGACGTTCTGGCCCATGTCACTCGAGGAGTTATCTAGTGCATGCGAGTAGGTGTACCCTCCGGTGAACGACAGCCCGCGGGAGACACGCTTGGTTAGAGTCGCTTGCAAGCCATCATAGTTCGATTCCAGGTTATCTGAGATATAAATGATCGCCGACAGGTAGGGATAAGCTGCGCTCAGCGGCCGTCGCAATTGTTCTGCGGCAGTTGCATTAGAACCAGGTGTGGCGCTGTTCTCATCGATAACGCCCCAAAGGTGAGTAGCATGGTTGCCAACGTAGGAGGCGTCCAGGGACAGGCTGTTCGTGAACGCGTGCTCGAAGCCCACGTTCCATTCTGTCACATAAGCATTACGAATATTCTGGTTGATCGCCGTGATGGGGCAGGGCTGAGGGTTTGTCCCGATGCCATTTCCACATTTGATGCCGCTTGTTACATTCGAAAAAATCGGCGTGCCTGCGGTCCAATTGATTCCGGCGGGAAGAGTAGGAGGGTTGCCCGGCGTGGTGTTGAGTACCAGACCGCCGACCGCGATATTTCCGGGGCTCGGCAAAATTGAACCATTCGCCGCATATAAAGTAGCTCCCGTGGGATCGCCATTTAAGCCGGTGGCGGCGGTATAGTGGCCCACAGGCTGTACGTAGACCGCCTCTTCTTCAGTCACATAAAAGACGCCCGCAGCAGCCCGGACGACCGTCCTCCCCGTACCAGTTACGTCCCACGCTATTCCGAGGCGCGGCGCAACATTGTCGGGATCGGTTTTATAAGGAGTGTTGATCTGAATTCCAGTCTGTAACAATCCTTGGGACGGAGTGAAATTGCCAAGCAAATTGTTTTTATCTGAAATCGGGGGAATCAACTCATAGCGCATACCCAGGTTGATGGTCACCCTCGGAGAAATTCGCCAATCATCCTGAACAAATCCGGCGTATGCAGGATTGGCAATTGTCCGCTGAACATTCCCAATTAGAACCTGCGCTTGGTTCGGCGAGCCAGCCAGGAAATCTTCGAGTCCTGTGGCCCCCGGGAATGCACTGACGCCTCCGCTCCCGAAGATAAGCTCCCCCTTAGCCGTCGAGAACGTTCCCCCGGTCCACTCCGTCCTGCGGAACTCACCCCCGAATTTGATCAGGTGTTTGCCTCGCGTATAGGAAACACTGTCTGCGAACTGATAGGTATTGCTCAAATTTAATCTGACGGTTTGCACTCCTAAGTTGGGGGTAAAGCCGCTTATACTCACAATTGGAAATCCGCACGATTGTGGCCCCGTCAAGCCAGTGACCAACCCAAGACTTGCATAGTTTGGTTGACCGAGTGGATAGCAGTCGCCGGTAAGGTTAGGAATGTTTACGTGGTCAAACCCGAATCGCGCTTCATTCAGCCACGTAGAGTTTGGAGTCCAGATTTCCACCGCGCGCGCGACTTGAGCGTTGGTATAAACCCTCGTCCGCCAATACGGCTCCACAATAGCAGAGGATACGGTGTAGACGAGGCCGCGGCCATAGTAATATTCTCCATTGAGCATATTGTGGTCGTTAATTCTATAATCGACCTTCTCAATCGCGTTGTTGGAACCACCCGTGTTGGAAAAAGAGACAGGCTCGTTAACGCTTCCTGAATTCCCGAACACTCCATTTGCGGCGTTACAAACACCGGATGAGTTGCATCCGGCCAAATTCAGACTCAATTGACTCAGGTGATGGCCGGCCGCGTTCATAGCATTAATGGCGTCCGGTAAACTGTTTCCTACGCCAAGACTAGGCTCAGTCGAAGGTACGGTGATTGTGCTCGGGTTGCCCACCGCATAGCGCTGTCCCTCATAAGCTCCGAAATAGAAAAGTTTGTCCTTCTTAATGGGTCCGCCGATGCTGCCTCCAAATTGTTCCATTGCCAATTGGGCGGGTGTTGGGAAGAAAGGATTGCGCGCATCCAGCGAAGTATCGCGGCCAGACGCGAAGCCCGTGCCGTGAAGACTGTTGGTGCCCGACTTTAATCCCACGTTAACCTGGGCGCCAGGTTTCCAACCAAGCTCTGCTTTGGGATTTTGTTCGACGTTAACTTCCTGAATGGCGTCGAGAGGCAGAATCGTCATGGATTCTCCGGCTTGCCCTGGGCCGCCAACAATGCTCCATCCGCTGTTTATCTGATCGTTATATAACCCGTCAAGGAGCCAAACGTTGTATTCGGAACGGCCTCCATTCGTTATGTACGCACCCGTGCCGCCACCTGGCCTCGCTTCTATTCCCGGTTTATACGAGAGCAGTTCCTGGTAATTTCTGCCGTTCAGCGGCAGTTCATTGATCGCCTGATTTTCCACAATCCCGCCCAGGGTGGCGCTCTGCGTATCGATCATTGGCGGCTCACCCGTGACCGTCACCACTTGCGCCTGGGAGCCAGGCTGCAGCGTCAGGTCCACCCGAACATCCGTGCCAACCTCCACCACAATGTCCTGTCGCTGTACTGTGTTAAAGCCTTTGGCCTCTACTCGGACACTATAACTCCCGGGAATCAGGTTGGGCGCGGAATATCCTCCGTCACTATCAGTAGTCAACGCTCTAGAGATGCCTCTTTGCACGTCTGTCACCGTGACCATGGCCTCCGCTACCGCACCCCCGCTTTGATCGGTGACCGCGCCGACGATGCGCCCCAAGTTAGCTTGCGAAAATGCGGGCAGACACAACAGCAATACGCCGAGGCTTGCACCGAGGACTCGAATCCCTTTCCCTATTTTGTCTGAGCAGGATTTCCCAGTTGTCTGGTGTGAAATGTGCATAAGCCATCCCCCTCTGGGTTGCGAGTTTTGTCGGCGTTCACGGAGCTGGCAGCGTACCCACGGGCCGAGCTGCCAGTCACACAATGTCATTCACCGCATAGATTACAGATCACGGCATGCCCCCGGGTTGGCGTCGGCACGCATGCCGACCGCGCAGCGGCCACTGAAAGTCACGCGCATTGGAGCCTGTGGCCCCTCAAATCCCCTTCAGCTGCGCGACTGCTATCATCAGCGTGATTTGCTGTCAAGAACAATCGTGAGCAGTGGCCCGAATTCCCTTGTTGGCCCGCCGAAAACAGCTACCGTATGCTGCACTGCGACCTTCCACCATCTTCTGGGGAGCTGCGGCGCGGGGTTTAGTATGCAGGCCGCGCCGTGTGTAATGCTTCCTGAGGACAGTCCGCCCGTGGGAGTCACGATGGCATGGTAGCGCGAACAAACCGGCGGGTCGCAACAGCGCAGAATACCAACGAAGTTGTCGCGATGAAGCAGGCGCTGGCGTTTTTTGGGTTGGACCACTGACGTCACGGTGCGATGGTTGCGTGACTTAGCCCGATTTGTGAGAATGAAACCGGGAAATCTTACGCAATGAAAAGAAACGGATGGAAGAACGTTGTCGTCGAGAACCGCGCGTCAGGAGACGTATGTGCTGTGAGATCGGACCCATGCGCGTGGCTTTTTGGTTCGATGAGATCACAGCGAATATTGAGGAACCCAGCGGAAAGAAGAAGCCATGCCCAACCTTGAGGTTCGATGCTCCAAAGAGATGGAGAGGGTTTTTCTCGACGATAACGCATACCTTCTCAAAAAAATGCATACTCTCCTGCAAAATCATCAGTCCTTAGACCCCGTGACCGAACAGCCCAAAAACACAGTGCTGCGCAACCGTGTCGCGACCAGCCTGGTTCCCTGGGAGTTTTGCATTGTCGGCGATGAACCCGCACCTAGCAGGAGAATTTCCGTGAACTTCGCGCTTGGCGACAAGGCGGACCGAAAGGGGCCCTTAGGCGACAGGCTTCGCAAGGATTTGGGACTTGATCTCGAGGACATCATCGTTTGCCACCTTTCCGAGAAATACAACATGGAGGAGGGACGCGAGTACACGATGGTGTCTGAGACCCGCGAGGTCAACCGACATCACTATAACGATAAGCCGCGCAAAACAACCAAGCCGCTACCCAAGAATCTGGCACCCGATCCCGAGCCGGATCGAGTTATTTTCCCCATGCCGCCGGGAGCAATCAACACCCACTGCCATGTGAATAGTAACGGGATGACTCCTTTTCCTTGGTCCGAGGATAGAAAATACGATCCGGCATTTGCGCCATGGCGAAAGCTTGAGGAGTTGGATAACCGTTTGGGTTTTTTCGGCGAGGTTATCGTTGCCGCAACCTGCCATGGCACCGACAACGGTTACCTCCTCAACGCTTTGAAACGAGCTAACGGAAGAGCCTTAGGTGTTGCGTTCGTGGAAACGAATATTTCTGACGAAGCTCTGATCGATCTCGATGCCGCTGGTGTCCGCGGCGTACGCTACAGCTACGTGAAACGCCTCACGAATCCTCCTCCGCCCCAGGAGATGGTGACTATGGCGAATCGCCTAAAGCAGCTGAGGCGTCAGAAAGCGTTGAAGAACGATTGGCATATCGACCTCTATTGCGAGCCGGGCGATCTCAAGGATCTCGAGCCGCACATCAAAGCTATTCCGACCTCTGTCGTTTTCGATCATATGGCTGTGCCCTCCGTTAACAAAGGCGTGCAAGATCCTGATTTTCAATTCTACATGCAGCTTTTCCGGGATAAGAAGGACTGCTATGCAAAGGTGACGTGTCCGGAGCGCCTCACGGGCAGTGGCAAGCCTGAAGATTGGAGTAAGGCTTTGCCTTTTGCGCATGCGCTTGTGGAAGAATTTCCCGATCGGGTGATCACCGGTACGGATTGGCCTCACCCCAATATGAAACAGGGACAGATGCCAAATGACGGCGCCTTGGTCAATCATTGGATCTGGCCGATTGCTGGCCAGAACGGCGATAAACTCAAACGCATTTTGGTGGAAAACCCACGCCACTTATTCAAATTCGCTCAGCAGCGTTAGAGCCTCTCGGGCGCCATTCTCTTCAGCGGTCTTGAGTCTCTTGAACGTGGCCACGCCTGGTCCGTCGTTAACGAAGGCTGAGGTTACAGCTACAATGGCAGCCCCGGCCGTGACGACGACTCGATCAAAATAGGCCAGACGAATAGCGGAACGAAGGAGCAGCAGGTCGCATCATTTAAGTCGGCAAATCTTTCCGATCATGAGGAGCAGCCATGAACAAGACCGTTTGCGTTCGACAGATACCGCGAACGCCGCTGGACTTCGTTAAAAAGCTCGAAGAGTTTGGCGTGGCGACAATTCACGAGGCCCAGGGCCGTTGCGGGCTGCTCGCGGCCTGCATGCGGCCGATCTACGCCGGTGCTTTAGCCGCCGGCAATGCCGTCACAGTTTCCCTGCCGCCAGGCGACAATTTCATGATTCACGTAGCGGTAGAGGTCTGCCAGCCGGGCGATATCCTCGTGGTCGCACCCACCTCACCCTGCACCGATGGCTATTTCGGTGAATTGCTCGCCACTTCCTTGCAGTCGCACGGCGTGAAAGGGTTGGTGATCGATGCGGGTTGCCGCGACGTTGGTCCTCTCACAGAAATGAAATTTCCCGTCTGGAGCCGAGCCGTCAGTGCCCAGGGAACCGTGAAGGAAACTCTCGGCTCCGTGAATGTCCCCATTGTTTGCGCCGACGCACTCGTCCGTCCCGGTGACGTGATCATCGCCGATGATGACGGTGTTGTGGTCGTGCAGCGCGAAGATGCAGCGGTGGTAATCGAAGCCTCAGCCCAACGCACTCAGAAGGAAAGCGCTTCCCGCGAGCGGCTCAAGAAAGGCGAGCTTGGGCTCGACATTTACAGCATGCGTGAAAAGCTCGCCAAACTGGGACTGAAGTATATTTAGACGACAAGCGGGTTTTCTTAGCTTTTCGCGTAATCGGATTTTACTTCGCGGATGAGGTTAAATCGTCATGCCCGGAAAACCCATCGAAGGCATCGCCCTGATTGGTTTTGGAGAGGCCGGCGGCATTCTTGGCGCCGACTTCGCTAAAGCGGGCGTTACCGTCAACATGTTTGATATTTTGCTACGGGCCGAATCCTCCCGCGCCGCGATGCTGGCAAAAGCCGACAGCGCCGGGGTTCCGCGCCTGTGAGAGCCTCGCCGACGCCGCCCATGATGTCGAGTTGCTAATCTCCGCGGTGACTTGCTCGTCGGCGCGCGATGTGGCCCGTGAATCGTCCGCAGCGCTCCGCCCCAATCAGATCCATCTCGACATTAATTCCGTCTCCCCCGAAACCAAACGGGAAATGGCCCGGCGCATAGAGTCGGCTGGAGCAAACTTCGTCGAAGCCGCCGTGATGGCGCCTGTTCCTCCAAATCGCCTCCGCGTTCCCATGCTGCTCGGTGGCATGCGCGCCGCTGAGCTCGCTCCGCGGCTGCAAGCACAGGGCATGGATGCCCAAGCTGTCAGCGATCGCATTGGTGTGGCGTCGGCCATCAAGATGTGTCGCAGCGTAGTTATTAAGGGAATCGAAGCGCTGGCGCTGGAAGCGATGTTCGCGGCGCGCCGCTACGATGCGGAGGAAGCTGTGCTTGCCTCACTGGACGCTACCTACCCGAGCATGGGATGGAAGGGCAAGCTACCGGATTATCTGATCAGCCGGGTCGCCGAGCATGGCCAGCGCCGTGCAGCCGAGATGCGCGAGGTGGCTGAAACGCTCTCCGACGCGGGTCTTGAGCCGTTCACCGCGTTAGGCACAGCCGAACGCCAAGATTGGCTTGTCAAGAAAATGGCCGAGTGTGGCATCCAGTATCGCTCCGACGAACCTTTCTCCTGGCGCGTACTTGCCGACGCGTTAGTTAACGTCCGGACTCTCTAAAATATCTAAATAACTGGATAAATATCTAAATAGAGAATGTACGAGTTGCGCCGCGTCTTGGCGTGGTCATTGCTGAAATGCTAAACTCGCGCGCCGCTGCGATCTTCTCGAGCACGGGGAGTTTGGTAGGTGAGTCCCGCACGCAGTTCAAACTCTGGCTGAAATTACAGGGTCAACCGCGCGCAATCCCGATCCTGATAACGCACGTTAGCTCCGCATATCGCGTTGCGCGTGGCCCGTCACTCTCCGCGCGTATCGCTGGCGCTTGTGGTGAGTCGCAAAGTAACAGTGAAACCGATTTTTCAGGCGTCCCAAGGGAGAAAGCGGAATGATTATCGATTGTCACGGGCACTACACGTCGGAACCCCCTGCCTTTATCGATTTTCGCAAGCAGCAGGTCTCCGCGTTCACCGATGGATCACAGGCTCCGGCACAGCCAAACATCAGCGACGATCAGATCCGCGAGCGCCTGGAACCTGCACAACTGAAACTTCAGAGAGAGCGCGGCACCGACCTCACAATTTTTTCGCCCCGCGCGTCTGCTATGGGCCATCACGTCGGAGACGCAAACTTGAGCTTGGCCTGGACGCGCATCTGCAACGACATGATTCATCGCATTGTGAATCTGTACCCGAAAAACTTCGTCGGAGTCTGTCAGCTTCCGCAATCGCCGGGTGTGTCGCCCACGAACTGCCTGCCTGAACTGGAGCGTTGCGTCAAGGATCTCGGCTTCGTAGGTTGCAATTTGAATCCAGATCCTTCGGGCGGCTACTGGAAGGAACCCCCGCTCACCGATCGCTGGTGGTACCCCGTCTATGAAAAAATGGTCGAGCTCGAAGTACCCGCGATGGTTCATGTCACCGGCACCTGCAATCCCGCCTTCCATACCACGGGTTCGCACTATATAAATGGCGACACCACGGCCTTCATGCAATTCCTGACCGGCGACCTGTTCAAAGATTTCCCCACTCTCAAATTCGTTATCCCGCACGGCGGCGGGGCTGTGCCGTACCACTGGGGCCGTTATCGCGGTATCGCTCAAGACATGAAGCGTCCCCTTCTGAAGGATCTGCTGCTGAACAATGTTTACTTTGACACCTGTGTCTATCACCAGCCCGGCATCGATCTGCTCGCGAAAGTCATTCCGTCGGACAACATCCTCTTCGCGTCGGAAATGCTAGGGGCCGTCAAGGGCATTGATCCGGAAACCGGACACTACTTCGACGACACCCGGCGTTACGTGGAGGGAGTAGCGGGCCTGGGCGCGGACAATAAGAACAAAATTTTCGAAACGAATGCGCTCAAAGTGTACCCACGGCTCGCAAAGCAAATCTCGCGGCAGTCCGGCACGGCGCAACCTTAAGGCTGTTTGACGCAGGCCGCGGCATACTCGGCGTCTGGGAGTGCCGTGTCTTGAAATCGCCAGGTGTCCTCACGTTGGCCCACCCCATAGAACGGCCGGACCAGTTTCGCTTGACGAACCTTGGTTGTTTCCGCACAATCAGGCCCGGCGTCGCTTCGTGCGATCCCACGCCAAGCTTAAGTCATTGAGGTAACGCAGGTTAATTATGATGCGATCGGACAAATGAGGTACCCGAAAATGGGAAAAGTCGTAGCAGCCATGGCGACCGTACACGCGCCCCAGCTCTTTGTGCGGCCGCCCAGTGAAGATCCTGCGCAGCTGGACGCCGATATTGCCGCGATGCGCCAACTGGGTCAGGATCTCGAAGAGAGCAAGCCCGATGCTGTCATCGTCATTGGCAACGACCATCTCGAGACATTTTTTCTGACCGCCGTTCCGACGTTTGCCATTCTTTCCGGTGAACGGTCGATTGCCGAGTTTGCAGGCCGCCACTACGATCTTCCCATCCATCAAGGCTTGGCCGAGGATTTGCTCGACAAGCTGATGTACGACGGATTTGATTTGGCGTATTCGCAGGATGCCGTCCTGGGCCACGCCTTTGCAGCGGTTTACGAATGGGTAATCGGCGGACGCCCGATTCCCGTGGTGCCGATTTTTGTAAATGCCTATCTTCCGCCGCTGCCCACCGCCAGGCGTTGCCAGCAGCTTGGCAAGGCTATCGCCAAAGTGATCGCCCAGCGCGATGAACGAGTCGCTGTGATCGCCAGTGGGGGCATGTCTCACTACCCTGGCACCTGGAAGTATGCCAAGCCTGCCTATGATTTCGATTACTGGGCTATCGCCCAAATTGAGAAAGGCAATCTCGACGCGCTTCTGGACCTTAGCAACGAACAGCTCGATGAAGTTGGCAATACCGAACTGCTTTCCTGGATGGTTTTGTTCGGTGCTATGGGAAATTTGCCTGGTGAGCTTCTCACCTATCAGCCAACCTGGCATCACGGCCATGCGGTGATTCGCTTCCTGCCTGATAAGAGGACTGGGAAGGGTTCCAAGGAAGCCGCGCAAGCTCCAGCCAGCTATCAATTCAAAAGTGCAGGCGGCTATGAGTTCTACAAGCACCCGGCCCCGTCGGCTTACAAGCTCAACAAGGTGCTGTACGACTTGCGATTCAAGCACGACCTGCGCATGCGCCTGATTCACGACATTCCTTCGGTGGCCAGGGAATACCGGCTGAACGACAAAGAAGCTAAGGTGCTTGAGACGCTTCAGGACGAGGACATTGAGCGTTTCCGCAACGGATCGGTCCATCCGCTGGTCGAGATGGGAGCGCACCCGCTCGGAATGTGGATGGGAGTCATACTCATGCATTCCGAACTGCGCAAATTGCGCGACGCCGGAAAGGCCAAGTCTGAAGGCGAACAGGCAAGTGTCACCAGATAAGAAGCCCACCCGTTACTTCAGCGAATTTTCCTGGCACCTTTCGCTGGAAACAACACAGCCGCTGCATCGCGAAATATTCCACAAGAAAAAGCGCCGCAGGTCGGTTTCCCGCGGCGCCAGAAGCAACCCGCGTCCTCCTAGTGCGCTGCGGTTTGCAATGACTTGTTCAAGATACGTTCGAGCTTGTCGAGGATCTGCATCGCGGTGAAGCATTGCGCGACGTCTGCATTAGGAGTACGTTTCTCCTTGATCGCAGCAAAAAATTCGCGATCCTGCAACTCGATGCCATTCATCGACACATCTACTTTAGACAAGTCGATCTTATTCTGCTCTCCATCGACGAGATCGTCATAATAGGCCAAGTATGTCCCGTTATCGCAAATGTAGCGAAAAAACGTGCCCTGCGGGCTTTTGTTGTTGAACGAAAGAGAAAGTGTGCAGATCGCACCCGAAGGCACCTTCAACACGATTCCCATATCCATGGCGATCCCAAGCTGGGGGTGAAACGGCCCCTGTACCGCATAGCAATCCGAAACTAATTCGCCGGTCTGATATTGGAATAAGTCCACCGTATGACAGGCGTGGTGCCACAAGAGATGATCGGTCCAGCTCCGGGGCTTCCCGGCCGCGTTCATGTTCGTTCGGCGGAAGAAATAAGTCTGCACATTCATCTGCTGGACGGTTAGTTCGCCAGCCTTGATTTTATTGTGTACATATTGATGACTGGGATTGAACCGGCGAGTGTGGCCGCCCATGCAAACCACGCCGGTTTCGTTGTGGACCTTTACGAGTCGCTCCGAATCCGCCAAGTTATCCGCAATGGGAATTTCGATTTGTACATGCTTGCCAGCCCGCATGCACATCTCCCCCTGCTTCGCATGTAGTCCAGTGGGGGTGGCGAGAATCATGGCCTCCAGGCCAGGCTGTTTCAGGCTCTCGGCCAAATCACCGCTGTAATTGGGGATGTTGTACTTCTTGGCTACTTCGCTGGTGGTCACTTGGTTTCCGCCTGTCAGCGTGATGACCTCAATGCCCGGAATATTAGCCATCGCCTCGATGTGCTTGACGCCGAAAGCCCCCTGACCAGCAACACCCACCTTCATAGTTTGCTCCTCACTCTGAATTTTGACCGACCACCTCATCCTCGCCGAGGGACTGAGGCTCGATATCATCGCTTATCTGAACGCGGTCGGGCAATACCGGCCCGTTTACACGGAACATTGCAAAACGTGGCGGTACTGCGTACACTCCCGTGCCTGCGGGTGAGGCGAGAGTTTTTTCCCGGTAGAAAGCTCCTGGACTCGAAGCTGTTCGGGACAGTCTGTGTCCCAAGCGTCCGCACAGCGTTTTTGTGCCGAGATAAAGAGGCCATCTTTGATAACCGCAACCGAAAAAGCCAATCTGCCTTCCTGGTGGGCGATGTGTCGCGGCGATATCGACGTCACCATCGCACAGGTGGGATTGAATCTCGCGCAAATGATCATTCCCGTGTTTCTCCTGATTCCCCTGGGCATACCGCTAGCGTTCAGCGTAAGTCATCTGCTTCCGGGCTATGCCTTGGGATTTCTTGTCGGTTCCCTGGGAATGACCTGGCTTGCCGTCAATTTGCGAAAACGGGAGGGTCGCGACGATGTGACGGCTCATCCCTACGGCAACAACGTTCCCGCGATCATTGCATACACCCTGGCCATCATGCTTCCCGTCTACTTGCAGTCCCACGACGTCATGCAGGCTTGGCAGGTGGGGGCGGCTGCTGTGGTGTGGACCGGACTGATCAAACTGGCTGCAGCGCCTTTCGCGGGCGCCATTCGCCGATTCATTCCGGTGCCGGCATCCATGACCGTCTTTGGCGCGGCGATGTACAGCTATCTTGCGCTTGTTTTGCTGCAAAGAATTTTCGATCAGCCGCTGGTCGGAATTGTTGCCCTCGCGATCGTCGCCACGTCTGCATTGGCCCGTGTGCCTATTACCTCGTGGAAAATTCCTCCCTTCATCGCGGTGTGGATCATCCCGCTGGCCGTGGGATTATCCATCGGGTATGTGCATCCAGTATGGCAGGGGGTGAAACCCATTCCTCCGTTTGCCGCCCCCCCAGGTATTTTGCGCGGACTCGCGATGGCCATACCGTATCTCTCCGTCATTGTGCCCATGACCATTTACCACGTATTGCAGGACATCGCGGCGGTCGAAGGTGCCACAACGTTAGGCGACAATTATGACGCGCGGAGTGTCGTGGCCTGGGACGGGCTTGCGACGCTAACGTGCGGCTTAGCGGGAAGCGTCGTCACGCCAATCGTGTACGCTTTACATCCTCCATATAAAGCGCTGGGCGCACGCGTCAGCTACTCATTTTGGGCGCCTCTTATCTTTTTGCTGATCGTGATGAGCGGATTAACGCTGTTTATCGCACCCCTATTCCCCTGGCCGATTCTCGCCGCCATGCTTGCTTACATCACGGTTGGCGTCGGCCACGCGACGCTTCACCGAGTAAACCCGAAATACTACAGCGCCGTTTTGCTGGGACTGGTCCTGCCGGCCGGTGCGGTGGTCTCGGCGGCGATTACTTCGGCAGTGCCCGCATTGAAGCTGTCGGTGGCGAATCCTGAGGTGCAAGCGGCGCTCAATCGCTCGATCTATTGGTCCTCCGTGCAGGGACTCGGCAACGGCTTCCTCTTTCTAGTGTTGGTCATGGCCGCGCTTGTAACGGAGACGATCGACCGCAACTTCGGCCGCGCTTCTATCTGGTGTTTGGTGGCTGCCGCATTTTCCTGGCTAGGGCTGATGCACTCCCCAATTTTTCGCTGGGGAGCGCAACCGATGTATGCGATCGGCTGGCTGGCCGCAGCCGCGATCGTATTTTCTGCTCGCTGGTGGCGGGGAGATCTGCAGGCGAGCAGTAGTGCATAGGTCGGTCCGTCTGATTCTGCGCTTACGCCCTGACGCTTCATCGCGGAAGTGAAGATCGTATTTGTCGAAATTCAATAAGTTTGGTCTGGAGACAAAGCAGAATGCCGAAGATGCGCGCAGTGCAGGTCCCAGCCGCGAAAGAACCATTCGAGTTAGTCGAACGAGAAATCCCCCAGCCGGGAGCGGGATTCGTACGCATAAAAGTGCAAGCCTGCGGAATCTGTCACAGTGACAAATATGTGAAGGAAGGTTCGCGGCCGGGAATTACGTACCCGCGGATTCCAGGACACGAAGTTGCCGGAATCATTGATGCCCTCGGCGCGGGCGTGGCGGGCTGGGCGGTTGGCCAGCGCGCCGGTGTGGGCTGGCACGGGGGCCACTGTGGTCACTGTCTCTCCTGCCAGCGCGGCGATTTCGTCACCTGCACTGGAGGGCGGCAAATTACTGGGTTGACTTTCGACGGAGGCTACGCCGAGTACATGGTTGCTCCCGCCGCCGCGCTCGCAGAAATTCCCGAAGAATTTTTGGCAACCGAAGCTGGCCCGTTGCTCTGCGCGGGCGTCACTACGTTTAATGCGCTGCGCAATAGTGGCGCCTCCCCCGGGGAAACCGTAGCCGTGCTCGGCATAGGCGGACTCGGCCATATGGGAATTCAGTATGCCGCCAAGATGGGTTTTCGCACGATGGCCATCGCCAGAGGAAAAGACAAAGAAGCATTGGCGCGAAAACTCGGCGCAAAATACTACATCGACAGCGAAACGGGAAATCCTGGCGGCGAGCTCGCGAAATTGTCCGCGGCGAAGGTAATTCTTTCTACGGTGACCAGCGGCAAAGCCGTGAACGCGGTCCTGGATGGATTGGCTATCAATGGAAGGCTGATTCTAGTAGGCAATCCGGATTCGCCGATCGAGGTACCGGGCCGGCTGCTTATCGGCGGCCGCCGCTCGATCAGCGGTTGGCCTTCCGGCGCGCCTATCGATTCGCGAGACACGCTCTTTTTCAGCGCGCTCGCCGGTGTGCGGCCCCTCATCGAAGTCTTCCCGCTCGAACGTGCTGCTGAAGCTTATGAACGCATGGCGAGCGGCAAGGCTCGATTCCGGGTCGTGCTCAGTATCGGAAGTTAATAAGGTGGCCGCGCGGATCGCGGTCCTGGCATCTATCTCCCATCGCAAGGGGCTTACGTGCTGACTTTTGCAGCCGCCGCATCATTCGCACTGGCGTTCGCTTTATCCGAAAACATCGCTTCCTCGACCGGGCCTGCGGACCGGCCTTCTCCGAACTTGCTCGAGGATCTCGCCTATGCAAATCGGATCTTGTACGACCAGGGCGTGCTCGATGCCTTCGGGCACATCAGTGTGCGCCACGACAAGAATCCAAGCCGTTTCTTACTTGCGCGGAACATGGCGCCAGCGCTGGTGACTCCAGCGGATATTTTGGAGCACGACATGCAAGGCGAGCCGGCGAATTTGGGTAACCGCCGCCCTTACCTCGAGCGATTTCTTCATGCGGGAATCTACCGCGCGCGCCCGGATGTAATCGCGATTGTGCATAGCCATTCACCTTCCGTGATTCCCTTTGGTGCGACGGGAACGAGTCTGCGACCCATCTCTCATATGGCCGGATTTCTCGGGGCCGGCACACCCATATTCGAGATTCGCGACGTCGGCGGCATGACCGACATGCTCATCAGCAACAATCTATTGGCTGACGGACTCGCAAAAACGCTGGGGCACGGTCCGGTGGCGCTGATGCGGGGGCATGGGTCGGTCGTAGTCGCCAATTCCATCCAACTTGCCGTGTTGCGGGCCATCTACACCGAAATGAACGCCCGCGTGCAAGCACAAGCTGCCCACCTCGGGCCCATCAATTTTCTCACTCCGGAAGAAGCCGAAAAAGCAGCCGCACGAAATGACGAGCAGATCATGCGCCCCTGGGACCTATGGAAGACGCGAATCGGCAAGCTCGAATAGACCTTCGGTTTCGCTGTGTGCGACGGCAAGGAATGCATTCGCTACCAGACTTTTCTATATACCAGGTTGCCTGAACGTGAGCGTATGAATTCGCAAGTGCTGAGCGCGAGGAAGTCCGACAGCGCAATCCAGGCAGAGAGTTAGGAGCTTTAAACTGCTATCTCGAGAGCTTTCGGCCATCCGCCGTGACTAGATATTCGAGCCACATAATCCGTTCACCGCCCCTGCCGGGGCGACCGCTTGCCGTGATTTCGTCCCCAGGTTTGAGGGTTTCCTTGGTCCATCCGGCTTGGAGCATCTGCGTCGGGGGGAGGACTTCGAGATACCATTCGTCGACGCCGCCTTTTTCAGTTGGCACCGCCAGAGTAATGATGGTATGCGGATTTGACCACTCGTACTTGGTCACCGATCCCTTTAGTGTAATGCTCTTCCGCTGATAGACGACCTGCCCGTGGTGCGCAAGCATCGGTTGTGAAATTATCAGGAGAGCACCCATCACAACACAGCAGGTCAAGAGATTGTTTTTCACAAGTACGCGCAGAACCATGTCTTTCCGTCCTTCCTGGCGCAACCACCCAACTGTCATCCTGTGCCTTTTGCATTGCGCAGCTTCTGTCGTTTCCCAGATCCCCATCGGCAGATTCACGTCAAATGCAGTCCACTGCGCAGCAGTATCAATACTCAAAACCAGCGGTGCGGTGGCCGCTACAGTGCGCCTCCCATGGCTTCAAAGCAATTCAAGTGTATTCATATGCCCAACATCGCGCGTTGACAAGAGGATTCTGCTCCGGTCCTGACCGCACGTGGTTGCTCGTTTGGATACGTTGTTCATGCAGTTCCCGATTACTTAGTGGCGTGCCCAGCCGCGCAGGCTGCAAGTTGCAGTAGGAGCCACCGCCTAATGTTACGCGCACTCAGATGAGACATGTCACTCGCATACAAATGAATCACTCACCTGTCTCGAGATTTGTCTCGGGATTTGTCTCGCAGTGATGCAATAGCTTTCCGCGCAGTCTAGCGCTGGTCTCAAGATCCGAGAACGTGCCGCTGGGATTTCCGTGCCCGTTTCTGTCGCAACGAGGCCGGTCCTCTCTACATGGGATCGGCGTCTCCATTGAAATCGGCGGAATGGATTGTCTAGTGTTCCTGCAAAGATGCCAGGTAGTCGCAAAGATTCTTAATACGTTGCTGCACAGCTCTTTGATCCTGCTTGCTGAAGTATCGGAAGATGGGCCCCCACGTCGGCATGTCAGACGAGCCATGTCCTGAAGGTCCCGGTCCAAATTCGAGAATCATTGAGACATACTCATACGGGAATTTGCCAGCGTGGCGCTGAGCGAGTTTGGTCAGGTCCGGTGGCGGCACTTTGAGAAACGATCCGAGAGGGCCGTCACCCTTGGCCGTAGCGCCGTGGCACGTTGCGCAATATTGTTTATACATCCCACTTCCCGAAGGTATGTAATTCGAGGGAAGCGTTTCATCTACGGTCGGCTGCGATTTCGTGGCTGTTGCGCAGATTGAGATCAGGAACATTGCGCATAGAACTACGCGGCGCATAACGAGTCCCTTGCGAGGAACTCTGCCCACGGAGAAAACACGATCCATGCTATTTTTCATTCCCGCTTTCCTCCTCCGGCTTTGCGGTTGCTCTGGCTCCGTCTGCATCATCGGGGGGCGGGCCAGCCGCTCTCTTTCTAGCTTCTCAAATGGTGCGAAGAAGCCAACTCCGAAATACCTATTCGGTCTCATGGTGATCGGCGTAGCTATGAAGCTCTCTCTGTTCATTTAACGGAATGTTGCGGCATGGGATCTTCTCTCCGCACAACTCTGGATACCGCCGGCATCAGCACGCACTCCGTGTACGGCGCAGACGAATGCTTCGAATCATAGTTCATGCAAGCTCGATAGTCTCAAAAAAATGGCATCTCCTCGCGCAAGCACCGGATCCACGTAACCAGCTTTCTCCAGAAAATCGCGTCCGGGGTCTTATTGCGCACGAAAGCTTACGATCACTCTTATGCGTTTGCCGCTGCTTGTGAATCTCCGCTTCTCCTTCTGCACCCGGCCCGGGCAGTGATGCGGGCCACCATGCGATACGATCGGTGTCGCATCCGTGAGGCCACTCAAAGGAGATGTATTGTACAGACGAACAATGCGCCACAAATTCGCAGTTTGCCGGGAAAGCCGAGCGCATATCATGCCCATGAGCGGAGCTAACAACGCCTTACGGTTTGCAACGGTATTGGGCGCCCACGATTGCCTTGTTATGCGAGTCATTACGATCTATTAACTATTATGAACGGTAAATATAAGATAGAATTTGTATGCCTTGACACCGATGCCTATCAAAAGGGCAGCATCGAAAAGCAAGTTAAGAGTATGTCTGCGCAGCCCATTGAGAATGTCCTTAAATTCCTTATCGTATTTCATCAGAAGGTTGTCCACGCGGCGTTGTTTGCGGCGTTGTTTACAATGACGCGGAGTCGATCAAGTGCCCATCGAGGGCCGGTCCAAATGCTAAGGCCGCGGCTCTGGACGGCATGCCACATTGTTCTGGTGGCCATCACTTTTGCGTTGCTGATTGTCTCGACCGGACACGCGCAGCCGCAGCAAGCTAACAGCAACTCCCCTCAGAGCGCGACCACGGCTGCGGCGCTTCCTGCACCTGCAGACTATGTTGGTTCGGAAACATGCAAGACTTGTCACGAAGAGATATATAACGGCTGGGA
>Ga0182024_10005724_pt1 | contig 27675 bp, 21 predicted proteins | sample P32metaG_FD_120480 | JGI IMG/M metagenome (GOLD analysis project Ga0182024, IMG submission 120480) | Permafrost microbial communities from Stordalen Mire, Sweden - P3-2 metaG (Illumina Assembly) | ecosystem: Environmental > Terrestrial > Soil > Wetlands > Permafrost | place: Sweden: Stordalen...
GACCGTGCGCACGGAGGTTTCCGCCAAGTCGCAGGAATGGGGCTACCAGCTTGGTTCAATTTACATTCGCAAAGTCCACTTTCGCGACGCCGCCATGATCAAGGCCATCGAGGTAAAAGTGGTCAACCGCCTGCGCCAGGTGACCTCAGCCATCAACCAGGATGGAGCCAACCAGGTGAGCATCATCACTAGCACGGCCGAGCGACAGGCTGCCGTCGAATTCGCCAAAGCCGCCGCCATGCGTCCACAGAGTGTTGGCGCCGCCTTGGAAAAAATTTCGCAGGATTCTGAGATTGCCAAAGCCATGTTTGAGATTCTGGAAACCGAAAAAATTGTCGAAGGGCAGTCCGATATGCTCTTATTGCCAAAGAACGTTCCCTTGCTTCCTGAAATTATGGCCGCGAATGAAATAGTAGGGACCAAGACGACTTGGAGCCAAGTTCATGGAGTCCATGGTCATTCAATTGAAGCCCCTCCAACCGCTGCCCGGGATCTCAATGGATTTTGACTGGTTTTTGGATGGACTTGTGAACATTTGGCCCCATATATTCCCAGTTTAGATGAATGACATCAGCATTCAGAAAAAGATTTCCGTTCTCGTAGTTCTGGCAACGTTGGTCGTTCTCTATACGACACGGGCCGCCGATACCAATGGAACATTGCTGACCAAAATTGGCGCAACAGTCGCTGACAAGCACTATGGCGAAACTATGGTCGTCACTGGATTGGTTGTTCAAGTCACGGTCCGGCCCAAAGTGGTTTTCTTTAATTTTGAGCAACCATTTCCCAATTCGCCATTTACCGGCGTGGTATTTAGCTCTTTGACCAATCAATTCACCAATTTGCCCTCCTTGAAGAGAAAGTGTGTTGAGATCACGGGCAAGATCACGAATTACCATGACAAACCGGAAATCGTTCTTTCCAACGCCAATCAATTGAAGATCATTGCCCCTTCGTCCATCGGTGCCGGGAGCCAAACTCCGAATACTTAAACCGGTGCGGCTTAAGAGAAGCAAGCAAACCCATTCGGATTGATCGTCAAGATCATTTCCTGATCCCGGTATTCCGGCCGGTGACGGTGGCGCCGTTCAAAAAGGAGTCCCCATTTGCGAATGACCGACCTCTGGTGTCCATCGTGACCGGCACATTCTGAACCTGGGGAGAAGCAACAGCACGAAGGGAATCGGGACTACTCCTCAGTGTGATACTTCTCATATCTATGACATCTGTGAGAACCTATCCAGAGGCGCTTGGCGCCCCTGGTGTTATGCTTACAGATAATAAAAGGCGACGTTATTGATTCCGTCCGCGACAGAGGGACAGCCGACGGCAACTGTAAAAGTGCAAAATGCGAATAGTCGCACTCCAGGAGGCTCGTCTAGCACCGTTACAAGATGGCACAGCCATGCTATTGGTTCCCTACTGAGGCCGTCGCCAGCACCAGTAAACTGGTTGCGATTATTATGGGACACTCTCATACCAATCATTTGTAAGGTGAAAATACAGGTGTCCATAAATATCCGGACAAGAAAATGTGTTTGTATCGGCCCCGGAAACAATCATTTTGCTTCCGGAATAGTATAGCCAGCACCAACGGCTATTATTACCTCGAATAAAAAACACGGTTAGGGACCCATCTGCATTAGTTCTTCCGTAAACGTCCAAACGGCCAACAATATCATTTAACGGACTGTTTATCGACGTGAGCTTTGCCTTGTTTTGGATTATCTTGTCAACCACATGCTGATACATTTGCCGTCCGTTTTGAAAAAACCACTGTCGCTGCCTGTTTCCAATTAGTTTTCCGCACAAAGGCATTCCACAGCCAACTATTAATATAATCACCATACTAACGCTCAGATGTGCAATTCTCCGTTTCGGCTGCAATACTGCAAATCCCAAATTTAAAAGAAGCAAACATACTAGGATGACACTCGCCGATCCAAATAAAATATATAAAAAAGACGGGGGAAATGGCGACAATCCCATCCAGAGAAAACTCGCAGAGAAAATCCCAAGCACCAATGCCGTGATCCAGATGATAACACTCTTTAGCATGTCAAATACTTTCATCTTGGCTGCTACGATGGGAAATAGCAAGATCCGATAAATCGTATTATGTAGATACTGGTCACTTAGTCACCAAGTAGAGCATCCATAGCCCCCTGAAACATACCATTATATTGCATATTGAGACTACTACCATAGCCAGTGAAACCCGACGCAAGTCCGCCCCCACCCTTACCAAAAGTCGCGAACAAAATATCTGCAGCACCGTATCCAGCCCCGACTCCAATAACCCCAACCATGAAGCTGGCGTCTCCGCTCTCAAATGCCGCATAGCCCCCAGCATAGCCTGCCATATAGTTCCCAGCTTGAGCATCAGTAAGGGGGGCACCGAGTCCAACATTAAACTTTTGACCGTTGTAAAAGTTGTTAACGCTACTAAAGTCTAATGTACCTCCTCCCGAAAACCAATTAACCATCAAGGCATCGACCGCGGCAAGTCCGATAACGCCAGGTAGTGAAAGCGCAGAGTCTATGTGGCTTTGAATACTGCCTTCGAGCAACTGAACTTGCCAATAATCCATATTCCCTAATGTATCAACATGGCTTAACGGCAAATTGCATACCAACAGATATAGGTTTGCCCCCGCCTTTTCTCCCGCACTATCCCTCGAAACCCATCTTCCCAGTGTCGGGTTGTAATACCTGTAGCCGTAGTACACCAGTCCGGTTTCTGTGCAAGTGTGCAAGTGTCAGTCCTCACTATTTGCACTTCTTGTTTTCCTCAGCAAGTTGGATATATAACTCCAACTGCCCATCCGCAAACGCTCCGCAATCCACGCCAAACTCATCGTCGTGCAAGTGTCAGTCCTCACTATTTGCACTTCTTGTTTTCCTCAGCAAGTTGTGCAAGTGTCAGTCCTCACTATTTGCACTTCTTGTTTTCCTCAGCAAGTTGGATATGCAAGTGCAAGTGTCAGTCCTCACTATTTGCACTTCTTGTTTTCCTCAGCAAGTTGGATATATAACTCCAACTGCCCATCCGCAAACGCTCCGCAATCCACGCCAAACTCATCGTCGTTTCCGCCCGCAACCGGCGGGCCAGCGCGACCTTGTGCTTATCGCCTTTGCGCCGCCGTGTCAATTCGTCTTCAGTCCAGTCCGATATAAAACTCCCATCCCACCCAGCCGCCGTCAACGAAAAAGTGCAAATAGTGAGGACTGACACCTGTCTTGTCTGTCGGGTCACCAGCCGAACGCGGGCCCCACACGATCCCCGAAATCAACCGAAACGTGGATCGTCAACGTTTGAGCCCTCCAAAGACTGATCCGATTACATTAAATTGGCGAGCTGTACTAGGGGCTGGCTGACGTCCATTAAAGCTTCAGACGGAAACCGAGGCGGTTCAGACCCACAGTCGCCGCCAGCAGGGCCGCGCCCATGGTGGCGGAGCGCACCAGCGCCGCCGCGAAGCTCACGTTACCCATCTTGTCATACCATTGATCGACTCCAATTCCAGCGAAGACGGACGGCATCATTTCCGAAAGCAAATATGCCAGCAACACGTTCCGTCCGGCCAGTATGAACACTTTGGCCACCGGATGAATGGGGCCGAGGTCAGAGAAGATGTGAAACACCAGCCAGACAATTGCCGTAAAAACGCACGCCCAAAGGCACCAGGAAGGCGTGGCCTCGTTCTTGTTGATGCCGTACAGCCCTTTGAGCAAGCAGGCGCCGGCGGCACATCCGAAAATGAACCATGCCGTGAATCGCAACCTTGCGGCAAAGCGTGGTTGCCCCGTCGGCGGCAAGATCGAGGCCAGGAGCAGCCCGCCGACACCAATAGAAGGAAGTGCTCCCAGCGTGTCGCCAATGCCCACGTAGCGACCGAGCCAAAAACCATCGAAGGCACCTGTTTTGTCCGCCGGATAAAGGGCCAGCAGCAAAACCATGCTGGCCAACAACGCCACCGCGCTGGACCGAAATGCCAGATAAATCATCGAACCGATCAGGTAGGCCCAGGCGATCAGTCCGAGAATCCCGTACCAGGAAGTGTGAATGACGAAGGGCGACAGCGTGATGATGCGTTGGCCCTGGTCGCCTCGGAACATGAAGGCGAGCACCACCGACCCTGCCAACCCCGCGCAGCGAAGCGCCCGTGAGAGCCATTGCCAGCGCGCTTTGGTTTCAGCGGACGGTTCCGTGCGGGCCGGCGCTGAAATGGAGCAGAAGGCCAGCATGGCGCAAAGATACATGAGCACACTCCATGAATTGGGTGAGATCCCAGCCATGTCCGGACCCGGGTTTTCGTTATTGACCATCAGGATGCCGATCAGCAGCAGAGAAAGCGTCCGCGCCAACACGTGAAGAAGCGTTTTCCACATCGGCTCGCCTGACCTCAAGCGTCCACCCAGCGCGGACGGAATAGACATGCCCATGATGAAAAGAAAAGCGGGAAAAACCATGTCCACAAACGTCATTCCGCTGGCCCCATGATAATGGCGCATCCAATCCGGCACCACCTTGTGCGACACGCCGGCAATATCGTTGACAAAGATCATGCTAAACATGACCAGCCCGCGCGTGGCATCAATGGAGGAGACACGCGCAGGACGCGCAGGATGCTGCTCCATTTCAATGCTCATTGGCGCATACGCTGAAGGGATCCCAGCCCGTTGTCCACGCCATTCTACAATGCCAACTTAATCGCCTCGCTCATCGGCGATGTGTTGAAAAGTTCACCCGCCAGTTGAATACGGAAGCCGGTTGGTGACGTACAACCTACGGCAGCGTGAGACGGTAAAACAAGTTGCTGACAGGCGCGGGCAAGTTGATCTGGCTATTGGAACCAACAGTCACTGGTGCGTTCGTCAACGTCACCCAATTGGTCGTGTCCAGCGACGCATTGGCCTGAAGGACAAATCCGTTGGTCGAGGAAGTCCAGGCGAAGACCAGCCCGTTGGTTGGGGAAAGGCTGGCGTTCAATTGCGGCCCGGGCGGAACGGCCAGTGTCATGGTGACGTTGTCCAACAGGATCGAGCTGGTGGCGTCAAATCCGTGAAACGACAGAATCTCGCTGGAATTTGTGGCGGTGATGGTCGAGGTGAACTTCTGATAGGGTATGGCGTTGGAAGAATTCGGCCAAAAGGTGGCCACAGGCACATCATAAGTGTAATCAATGCCAAAAGAGGTGCCGATGACCGCATACATGGCGGCGCCCGATCCCAGGGTGGTGCCATCCGTCGCCAGATAAAAGCTGATCGTGTATTGCGCGCCCACTGTCAAGTTAACGGTCTGGCCGAGACAGTCCTGCGAATCGTCGGTGGGATGGCCGTGGAAGTAGGCGTAAAAACTCCCCTTTTCCGCCACAGCGGGAAAAACGCTTCCTTGCGCGACGCCGAAATCGCTGTTGTTATCGGCCGGACCAAGCTGGTCCCACCCTGGAAAGTGCTCAACGCCCGCCGGCCCGGTCTCAAAACTGCCGTTCACGAGCATATTCTGCTGCGCGAACACCGCTCCCGCAGACAAGCCGAGCACCAGTCCGACGGCCCAAATCAGGGCGTTTATTTTGATGGTACTGTTATTTTTCATTGTCTCTCATTTCTGCCTGACAAATTCAGGCGTTTTGCCGCCGCACCGCGACAAGGTGATGTACAGTGGCCCATCGGCGGCGTTTGTCCAATCCAACGTGGGTTTTGTCATTTTTCTAGGACCTTTGTGGCCATTTGTGCTCTTTTTGCTGACCCTTTTGCGGCAGCCAGGGCAATGCGGTTTTCCGCCTCTTCGGCGCGAACTTGGGCTCGTTTGAGATCGTGAACGCGATTATAATCCAGTATGGTCATCATACGATTTGCCGATCAAGAATCCAAACGGAAGGCGCTCGGTTTCGTCGCCAGACGGTTTCCGGGCAAAAATTGGGCCACGGGAGAAGTGATGGTGCCGGAGGCGGCGTTGGCCTCTTTGGCCTCGGAAGGTTTTCAATTCACCGTTGAAGGTCCCGCCACGTATGAGCGCCTCACGTCGTTAGGAGATATTCCTGCCACTGCGGTTCAATGATGGCCAATCGGTGCCTGAGGCCCTGATTTCCGATACGCTTATTGAATTGGAAAACCGTTTCGGGGCGGTTTCGTGGGATACGCAGGTCATTCGAGGGCGCTGGCGGGCTGAGGGCGACGTTTATTCAGATGATTTAATGCGTGTCATTATTGATGTTGAAGACCTCGCGGAACATCGGCAGTTCTTTCATGACTTTAAGGAGAGCTGAAGTCTCGTTTCCGTCAAATCGAAATCTACATGACAACACACCTGATCGACGTGATATGAATTGCCACATCGCAATGGCAGTCGGCGAGGCGCCAACAGCCGTACGCGAAGGCGCTTACGCTCCCCGAAATCAATTGGCTGGATGTGCGCGGAATTTTTGCAAAGCCCAGTTGCCATGCCCCCGGATTTTTCCTATACTTATCATCTGCCAGCCAAACAAAACAACTGAGACGCTAATCTTATGAACTAATGCTTGTTTCCTCGACTTCTGACCCGGCGTGATTTTCTCGTTTTCCACCAGCGCTACCGCGGCGGCGCGGGCGGGCGGCCTCTTCCGGTTAAGCGCCTTGGCCCCGGCCCGATGCTTTTTAATCGGCATGGCTATTCCAATATTGGAAAGTCTTGGAAGTTCAAGCCGCCACGGCAAGCTAATAAAGTGTGTTTCGCGGCAGAAAATGTTGACAAGCCCGCATGCCTATGCGAATGACTGCTACAAAAAAAACTAAAGATAAGAATCATGAAAACCAACGTCGCTGTCCCGCGGTGGCTCATGGTGGCGGTGTGCCTAATGAGCGCGTCCAATTTCATCAGCGCCGCCTCCGTCAAGATCTTCACTGATTCGTGGAATGAGACTGTCACTAACGATACGCTCATTACGAACGGCTCATTCACCGTCAGCCTGTCTTGTCCCTTGAATGGAGTCGATCTGAGTGAGCTCGACGCCAACTCGCAATTTTCACTCAGCCTCGGTTTGGCCCAAGAAACCCTGCCGATTGTGGCTGGCCCTTTGTCAAGCGCTGTGTATTACGCGCCAGGTCAAACCACCGCTTCGTTCAGCTTAACCACTAATGATATGAATGGCATTGAGGTGACCAACGGCGAGGTCACCGTCAGTTGGACAGCGACAAACATCACGATCACTGGCTCCGCCTCCGAAGACCTTTTGGACGGAGCGGATTTGTTGGACGGGGGCGGCATAGGGACTGGAAAAAACGTCCCGTTTAGTATCGAATATTTTGAAGTCATTGTAACGCTGGATGCATCAGACAATGGGGGCGGGACCTTCAACTACGACAACCCTTACGTAGTCGTTAGAGGGACGGCCATCGGGAAGAATTACAAACCCGCAGGCGGTTCCAACACCTACGCTCTGCAAACCGGTTCCATGGCGGGATCGATCGATCTTCCGGACCTTGCCATCAGCTCCCCTAATCCCAACTCCAAGGCTTACGGCTCCAATGCAGTGGTTGAGTTGAAGGGAACGGCCAGATCCACCATAGGCGTGTCCGACATTCAATGCTATGTCAACGGCGACATGAGCAATTCGATTTCGATTGACCAAGCTGGAGAACTGCCGACCAACACGATTTCGTGGACGGCCGAGGTGGATTTGAGTCAGCATGGCCAGATAGGCCCCAATATCATTAGCGTGGTGGCGACCGATATTGCAGGCGATGAGACAACCGCATTACGCACCTTTGTTTGGGTTGAAACCAATTCCGCTGTTGTTACCGTGTCGCCGCCCGGGGCAGGCACGGTGAAAGGCCTCAAAAATGGCCAGGTATTACAAGTGGGCAGCAGCTATACCGTGACTGCTACGCCGATCGACCGGGACTGGATTTTCGCCTCCTGGACCGATGCTTCGGGAGATGTTCTTTCATCCAACGCGACGTTTGTGTATACTGACACTTCCACTAACACGCTTGATACCTCTAGCAACACGCCCTCAACTTTCGAGACTGATGGCACACTCATTGCCAACTTCGTCCCAAATCCATTCCCCAACTCCAAGACCGGGTTGTCTCTTATCGCGCAACCTGGCGGCACAATCGCTCCCGCCCCCGCCTATAACGGAGCCCTCCTATACCTCGGGGAAAGTTATACTGTTGTCGCCAAGCCACTTCCTGGGTATGCATTCTCTGGCTGGAGCGGGACGATCTTAGCCGATTCGAATCCACTTAATTTTGTGATGACATCGAACATGTCTCTGCAAGCCAACTTTGTGCTAACCAATCCTTTCCCCGTTCTCCAGGGAGTTTACAACGGTCTTTTCTACCCCTCCAACAACGCGTCCGCCAGCAATTCGGGATATTTTCACTTGAGTTTAGGGAGCGGTGGCAAGTTTAGCGCGACGGTCCTGTTGTCCGGGCACACGTCGGGTTTTACTGGAGTTTTTGATCAGGCTGGTAATGCCAACCTTGGTGTGCACTTCGTGGATCAGACAGAGCTCCAAATTGGCCTTGCGTTAGAGGTATCCGATCGGACAATCACTGGATCATTAAGCAACGCTTTCTGGACTGCCCAACTGCAAAGTTATCGCGCCGACACCTCGACAAAACGGGCGGGAACTTACACGATCCTGATCTCCGGCTCGACCAACGCGTCCGCAAGTCCTCCCGGGACGGGAGTGGGCACAGCAACTATTGACGCAAATGGAACCACCATCATCTCGGGGACGCTTGCCGACGGCGCGACTTTCACTGAGCACACTACTGTGGCTCCCAACGGCGAGTTGCCGCTGTGCGTGAGCCTTGGTAACGGTGCTGGAATTCTCATAGGGTGGCTCAACTGTGGCGCTGAGACAGCGGCATTGTGGATGCAGCCTCCCACTTCGAATAGTGTTTATTACAACAATGGCTTCACCGCCACACCGAACGTGGTTGTCGCCCAATACATACCGCCGAATGCAGGCCAACCGCTCCTGCCTTGGGCCAGTGGCACAATAAGTTTCAGTGCCGGAAACTTGCCGGGCGAGGTGACCGGCCCAATTGCTGTAGTCGGCGGCGCCCTTAAGACAAGTGCCCCCTCGATCAGCAATTTGCAAATCCAAGTGACGCGGGCGAGCGGTCTCGTGAGTGGCTCTTTCATCCATCCGGTCACGCGCGAGCGCACTCAATTTCATGGCGCCTTGTTGCAGAATCCAGACGGCATTTATTCCTTGTCGAGTGGTGGATGGTTTTTGGGGACCGATCAGGGCGGTGCAATTCAAATCGCCGCTGCTCTCTCCGCCCCCGTTGCGGAACCGGCCAGTGATATTGCGGCCGTCGGTTTCATAGCCAATTGGGCCTCAGTGCCAGGTGCCGATGGGTTCCGTCTTGACGTTTCTACGAACTCGGATTTCAACAGCTTTGTTTTGCAGGACCAAGGTACGGCTGGGGATAGCTTCCCGGTGACAGGGTTGTCCCCGGGCCTTACTTATTACTATCGCGTGCGAGCCGTCGGGTCTGGCCAGACCACCGCAAACTCTTCAACCATTGACGTGACCGCTCTTACGCCCGTCCCCGTCACCAATGCAAATATCGGACCCGAGGGCGGGACGATAAGCGCGCCGTCCGATAGTCCGCTGGCTGGTGTCGTGCTGCAGGTTCCGACCGGAGCTTATTCCAACACGCTGAATTTCGTCCTAAGCTCAAGCCCGATCAGCAGCGCAAACTTGCCCTTGGTAGCCTCGCCTTTAACTCCGCTTATTTGCGTCGATAACGGTGGCGCGCAAGCGAATGACATAATGATGGTTACTGTTCCAGTAGTCGTCGCCCCCGACGAGATGGCGTTGGGACTCCTTTATAACCCCACCATTGGTCAATGGGAAGTCGCCCCGACGAGTGCAGTGACCGACGGGGTTGTCACTGTCGCCACGAGTCATTTCTCGTACCTTGATGTCATCGCGATGAAAATAAGCTCTTTCTTTGGACAGACTAATGATTCTGGTTTTTTGCCAGGTGTTGATGACTGGGAATTTACAAACACCGGCAGCTATCTGAACCCGGGGGGTGATTGCGAAGGCATGTCACAAAGCGCGATGTGGTACTTCTTAAACGAGAAATCCGCCAACGGAAATTTGTTCGATCAATTTAACAATAGTCTTTACAGTTTCCGGACGCCAAATATCCCGGACGACGATATCTTGGGAAGAAAGCTTGTCGCCGAAGTGCAATCCGCCGACCATCGTTCGATTGGGTTTTGGAATTCGGTACAGCTCCTCTTCGTTCCCCCTTCCGTTATGTATGCGGAGGTGGCAGCCATGATCCACATTACAGGCGAACCAGCACTCATCTGGCTAACGGCCAAAGATCGGAGCAAACCTTCTCACGCCGTGATTGCTCGCAAAGTCGATCCCACCGGTATTTACCTTGCCGACCCCAATCATCCTGGTGACCCAACTCAAGAACTCCGTTGGGACTCGGATACGGAGACATTTATAACATACGACGGTTACGATCAATTTCATTACCTGGGGAAAAGCGCTGTGGCTGACTGGTCGATGGTGCCACCGCTCTGGGCGGAACTCGAAGATAAGGATATCGGCGAGGTTGATTTTCCTGAATTCAAAGTCGCCTTAAATGAGCAGCAGGGTTCTAGCTGGGTTGAGGTCGGCTCTGTCTCCACGGAATTCCCGACCGAACAACCGATCGATATAAACTCGCTCGAAGCCCAAGTCTGGGTCTATGTGCTTTCGGGTTCCGTCCAAACGCTCAGTTGGACGGTTTATTCTCCAGACGGTGAACCTTTCGATCCGACGATACCTTTGGATCCGGGGACGAATCTGCTGGGAGTGGAAATCGTGGCCAGCACGAATGCTTCCAACCCAAATCATTGGACCGGATTTGCATGGCTGACGGTCTTTGCCGACTGTTGTTATGTGGGCACCTATACCGGTACGGCCGCAGGTGGAAGTGGGGGCGGAGCGGTCACAATTCAGGTGAATCGGGACGGATCCGCAACGTTTACAGGCGTAAATCTTACGCTAGACGTAACGCTCAGCGGTACCTGTGACTTAACCAATGGTCAGATTGAGATCGAAGGCAGCTTTATAGATCCCGGCCATGGAGGTGGACCTTTTCGCGATACTGTGGTCATCCAGGGTCAAATGACTTGTTCACCGGACGGTGGCGTCGGTTCAGGAACTGCGGTCTCGGTCGTTACCGGACATCGCTATTCGTGGGATGTAAGCAAGTAAGCTGGCATGTAGCCACCGCATGCGTGTTTACCCCGCACTTCCGGATCGCAAAACCATTTGCCACGCGCCGCTGTTTCTCTTATTATAAGAACGAAAAACATCTAAGCCCTATGGACCAATACCTGTTTCCTCGGCGTCTCACACGACGCGATTTCCTCATTTCCACCGGCACTGCCGCCGCGGCTCTCGCTTTAACGCCGCGCTCGCTAAAAGCTGAAGATACCGAGCCGGTGCGCATAGGCAGTGGTTCCCACACTTACGAACTCGATCCGAATTGGGGCCGTTTGCCGGAAGGGATGCACTACGGCTTCGGCTGCGGCATCATCGTTGATGGCCGAGATCGCATCTTTGTCACTTCCCGCTCGACGAATCCGTGCGTCGCCATCTTTGATAATGATGGAAAGCTCTTGGAGACTTGGAGCAACGATTTCGCGCAGAAGATCGGTTATTCGACGGACCAAGTCGCCGATACGGCCCATTGCCTCTACCTGAGCAAAGAAGGTGGAGTCGAATATATTTACTGGACGGAAAACGCCAGCACCAACAAGACCGGCCCTAAACTTGGCGCGCGCGTTTACAAAACAGACATGCAAGGGAAAATTCTCTACCAAATCGGCAATGTGGGCGCCGAAGGAAGCGCGTCCCAGAAATTCGATTGGGAAAGCCCGACGGATGTGGCCGTCGCGCCTAACGGCGATATTTACGTTGTGGATGGCTACGGCAGCCAACGAGTGACGCGTTTCGATAAGGATTTCAAACCTTTGCGCACCATTGGCGGTCCGGGAACCGAAGACGGAAAGTTCCAGACCTGCCACGGCATTTGGATTAACACCCTCAAAAGCGGCGAACCGGAAGTTTATATTGCCGACCGCCAAAATGGCCGGCTGCAAATTTTTGATTTGGAATTGAACCACAAGCGCAACCTGGCGGGCATGGTGCGCAATCCCTGTTGCTTCTATCAGCACGAGAGCTTCCTCTATATTCCAGATTTAGCCAGCCGCGTGACGATTCTGGACGCGGATGACAAGCTGGCCGCTCAATTGGGGGACGGCAAAGAGACCGACGGCAAAACTAACCGCTCAGACAATCAGACCAATCCCGCACTCTTTGCCGCGCCCCATGCTCTGACGGTCGATTCCAAGGGAAACTTTTATGTTCTGGAATGGATCCCGACCGGGCGTCCGCGAAAATTCAAGCATGTTCCGGCCTGATCCAGCGGAATGATGGCCGGCGTTGCCAGGCTCATTGACTGGATAGCCATTCAAGGCGCAACCGTCCGAATGCCCGAGGCAGACGGACGCGACCCACAACTGGATCAAGCGCAACGACTGATCGCCAGCCCGGAATTTATTCCGCAAAAAGTTGAAGCGGCCAATGTCCAATTCGGCAGCGAGAATCGGCTTCGCTTTGAGACTCCTTGTCCAGGCCCTTTCGCCGAAAACAATATCGTGCATGGCCGTTTTTATCGTTGCGCCAAAAGTTGGCAGGAACATCCCACCGTCTTTTTCCTGCATGGCTGGAACGACGTCATTGATCATTACCACAGTTTTCCTCGCGCGGCTGGAAAATTCAATCGCAGCGGATTCAACGTAGTCGCGCTGGAAGCGCCTTTTCACTTTCAACGCCGTCCCCGTCACCTCGGCGCGTGGAGCAACTTCCTTTCCCCGGACATTTTGCGCACCGTCGAGGCCACCCGACAGGCGATTGCGGAAACAAGGGCCTTCGCGGAATGGCTGCGCCAGCAAGGTTGTTCCGCCATCGGAATTTTGGGCGTCTCCCTTGGGGGATGGCTGGCGGGTTTGACCATCTCCCAGGACGCCAGCTTTTCCTGCGCTGTGCTGCTCGTTCCGGCCGCGCGCATGGATCGTCTTTTGCAAGAAGCCGATTTTTGCAAGTCCATCCGGACGGCGCTCAAAGGCCAGCCCATCAATGCCAGCGGGCTAATTCTGACGCAAATCCGCCCGGCGATGGCCAAAGAAAGAATCCTTTTGATTGAAGCGCTCCACGATTTGTTTGTGCCGGCCGATACGATGGAAGAATTGTGGCGCGCCTGGGAACAACCCGAAATCTGGCGCATGCGCTACGGGCATATCAGCATTCTGGCCGCGCCCGGCCTGTATCCGCGAATCATTCGATGGATGACGCCGCGGTTGCGCGCGCCGGTCGCGAAATGAATCGGCTGCCGCCAAGATAAAATCGCAGTGGCAGCGCCGCCGCCTTGGTAATGCCGATGCGAGTTGAAATCATCACCGGGCCGCGCTGGCGTCGGAATCGGGCGAAGTCGGGGTTTTTCGCGATGAACAGCGGTGAGGACGCGTCGCACAAATCCACGCCGGTAAGTTTTCGGTCGATGGCCAAGGCTGCGCAAAGCTTGCCCGGACCGTTCGTAAGAGCAATGGGTGTGGCCGCTGGCCGATTTTGTCGCATCGCTCCCAAGCCAACTTTAGCTTCGATGGCGCGAATCAGCACCGCTTCCGGGCTGCCGGGACAACGGCAAACGACATTGACGCAAAAGTGAAATCCATAAATGAGATAAACATAGCAGTATCCCGGCGGCCCGTACATGGGGCGATTACGCACACGCTCGCCTCCGAAACCGTGAGAAGCAGGATCGCCCTCAAGATAAGCCTCGGTCTCAACAATCGGTCCGCCACAAGGCCCTCCAGGCAGGTTGCGGATCAGCCAATGGCCCAACAAGAGCGGAGCAACTTCCGCAGCCGACGGCTCATAGAATGATCGCGGCAATGGTCTCATGCCTCGCTCCTAATCGTAATCGTAATCGTAATCTTCCTCGGAGAGTCAGCAGAGATTTCGATCACGACCAAGCCCTACTTCAAATTTGCGAATAAGCCGTCGGCCGCAATAAAACATTGCTGATGTCGCTCACGATTTCAGCGTCGGTGTAGCCGGGAGTAGTGCGCAGTTTCTGCCATTCGGCATCAGCCGCAAACGTGCTCCAACCTTTGTCACGGGCCTCGGCGTTTTCGAATCCAAGCATGTAAGTCAGGTTTGGCATCCGACTTCCGATCAAAGTCTGGCCGAAAAACACGGGCGGCAATCCAGTGCGTTTGAAAATGGAAATTTCGCCGCGGTTGAACATTTCGATCTTTTTTCCATGTGCCTTCCAGCTATGGCTTTCGTAAGTGCGCAGTTCGAACAGCCGCGATTTGCCGCCATCGGGAAACGACGGCGCCTCCAATTTTGGCATTCCTTCAAACGCGGCCATCAAGGAACTGTCCACGCGCATGTAAGATGGATTGCTCGCGGGCGCGTTGATGAATTCCGCTCCCGCCGTTTGATACTCCGGATCGGCCTGCACGCGCTTATGGAGGGTCGCGACTGATTCCAGCGACGGATGCGTCAACAATACGTACATGGTCGGGCTGTCCGGCCCGACCATGACATTGAAAACGCCCACGTTCGCAATACCGGCGCGGTTGAGAGCTGGAATCGCGGCGTCGCGATAGAATTTGTCGAACAAGTCCGTCTGCGGTCCGCGCCGCAAGTGGTAAAGCCGCAGTTCGTAGAATTGACGTTGGGCCGCGTCCGGCTCGTCCGCCGAGGCGGCCAAGCTTGAAACGACAGCGCCGCCGCCCGCGATGGCGAGGGAGGATTGAAGGAATTCGCGTCTTTTCATAATCGGTGTTTATGGGTTATTCGTCGGAGGCTCTTGCAAAAAGACAAAGGTCCCTTTCTTGTTGCCCACGATAATGTCAGGACGATGGTCGCCGTTGACGTCGCCCACCATGACTTCAGTGCCGACGCCTGAGTTGGTGTCGATCAAGTGCGGGATGAATTCGGCGGTATGATTTGGCCCGCGCACCAATTTGAACCAATACAACACCGCCAGCTCGTTGGACTGCGGGTCGGGACCATTTTTGCCGTGCGCCCAAAATCGTTTGCCGGTGACGATGTCCTTCAATCCGTCCCCATCCATGTCGGCCAAAGCGACAGCGTGCGGTTGGCTGAAGGCAACGCCGTATTGGTTCGGCGTCCCGTCTGAATTCAAAATCAAATGTTGCTTGAATTGGATTTCTCCGTTCGCGTCCTTTTCCGGCAATTGCTCGTACCAGGCGAGGCCGAATCCGTGCGGGTTCAGGCAGGTGATGATGTCAGCCAGGCCGTCGCCATTGACATCGTAGGCGAACATTTGCGAGCTGCCCTCGGGCGAAGTGAATTTGTAAGGATGAAATTTCCATTCAGGGTCGCCTTCCAGTGATGCCGGCTGCTCGTACCAACCATCCTTAAGCAAAAGATCATTGCGGCCATCGCCATTAACATCGCCGAAGCCCAGGCCGTGCGTGAACCGTTGATATTCCGGCTTCCTGGGCGAAACTCTATGAAACGTCCATTTTTCTTCCGGATGATTCCAATTCGGCTCGGCATAGCCCAGATAGTTGCTCATGCAGCACATCAGCACTCGTTTGCCGTTTCCCAAAAGATCGCCGAGGACGGGCGATTCGTCATCCGTCGAGTCAATAATTGTATGCCTGCTCCAATGGCCTTCCTTATTTTGCGGATTCTCATACCAATACGTTTCCTTGCCAGGGAAGCCGATTATAATAATATCCGGCCAGCCGTCACCATTGATGTCGAAAGTGAAAGTGAGGAAATCGTCGGAATAGGCATTATTGACTCCCAACCCGCCTTCGTACCCGTCCACGGTGACCTCCTCGCCCGCGGCGTTGGTGGTTTTGAAGGTGTGATTGGCGGGGCAGTATTCGTGGCGGATTTTAAAATCGGGACCTTCGTACCAGAACGGTCCGGAGACGATGTCCATTTTGCCATCATGGTTGAAATCCGCGATATCAGCGCCTTCACTCCAAAATTTGTCCGTCACCACTATTTTGTGGAAAGTCGGTGTCCCCTGCTGTGCGCTGGCCGCATTGGTCCCAAAAAAGAACGCCAGGCCGAGCGCCGCGAATGCCATGGTGAAACGTTTCATTGCGAAACATCATCGGCAATTTGGAGCGCCCTGGTCAAACGCTAAAATCGTTTCATTGTCATTCATCTCGAGAGGATTTTGTCAGAGGAATGTCTGGCAGGGGAATGGGAAAAAGCATTTCAAGGATTGTATCCCCGGTCAACATTACTGGCCGGCCTTCTGTTGGGGCGCTTGCTTCCTTAACTCAATCGACTCCGCGCCGGCTTGGCTTAATTCCAGCGCCGCAGCGTTATATTCCTCGTTCTTCCTTTCGTCCTGGAACTCGAGTTGTTGGGTCGCAGGAAGATATTTCCATTGCCCCCATGCCTCATCGAGAATAGCAAACACTTTCAACATCGCCTCGCCCCAGCGCACTTCGGCTTGGCGCGAGGCTACGTTTGGGAATGCTTTGCTGGAAAATGACTTCGCAAACTCTTTAACATTTGCTTCTCGAAAGCGGCGCGGCAGGTTGCGCTTCCCAAGTTCCTGATCGTAAAGCTCTGACCCATGTTCCGCAAGTTCCTCCATGGCTTTGGTCGCCGAAATGAAGTCGCCCACCACCTGCTCTCGAACCTTCAAATCTTCCCGGCTTTTCACCGAAGCCATATCCAGGACCTTCGCCTCTACCAGCGCCGCCCCCGCAGATCGATAATTCTTCTTCCATTGCTCCACCTTCAAACCAAAATCCGTGGTCGCGGTGTCGCGTAGCGCGGCCATTTCCTTCACCTTCTGCGCGTCGGAGGCTTCTTGCTTTTTCAACCCGGCCTTTAGTTCCAAAACATAAATGCCGAAGCCCATGAGAAAAAGCGCAGTGGCGAGGAATAAGCCGTTGAACGCCATTCCCGTGAGCGCACGACCATAGATGCCCTTGCGGCCTTCAACCTTGATGGCGCGCAAGGCCTTGAACCCCAAGGCAAGACCGCCTGCAAAAAACAAAGAGCAAATCCCGTAGATTACAACCATGTTCCTAAGCCCTGTTTCCTCCCGATCGCCGAAGACTTCACCCAATACCACCAGCAGGAAAAATCCAGCGAACGGCGACCACAAAGTCAATTTGGCCATCCGTCTGCCAACGGAATTTGAGGTTCGGCCCGCAGGTGAGGAATCCATCCTTGCCGATGACTCTGGCGACGGAGGTGAAGGTTCATCCATCCCCGGAATTCCATACCCTCACGTTCCGAATGGCAACAATTTTATATGCTTCTCAGCGCGTTGGCGTTAACTCACACTGGCCCACTTTAACGCAGAATCGATGAGAAAGATCTCAAACAAGACGACTTTTGTTCCTTGCCATGCCATCCGTCAAAGCCATTCATCGAAAAGATTTTGTCAGGGGAATAGTTGGCAGAGGAATGGAAAAAGCGTTTCAAGGAATTATTCCTTTGCCCAACATTCCCTTGCCCAACATTCCCTTGCCCAACATTCCCTTGCCCAACATTCCCTTGCCCAACATTCCCTTGCCCAACATTCCCCTGCCCAACATTCCCCTGCCCAACATTCCCTTGCCCAACATTCCCTTGCCCAACATTCCCCTGACCGACATTCCCCTGACCAATATTCCCTTGCCCAACATTCCCTGACCAACATTCCCCTGCCCGACATTCCCCTGCCCGACATTCCCCTGCCCGACACTCCCCTGCCCAACATTCCCCTGCCCAACATTCCCCTGCCCAACATTCCCCTGCCCAACATTCCCCTGCCCGATATTCCCCTGCCCGATATTCCCCTGCCCGAGACCGCCTTGTGAATAACTTCTGGACATCTTGCGAATGACGTGCGCAGAACTTCCAACAACTTTGTTTGTCCAAATGTCATTTGAAGGAGTCTTCTTGACCCATGATTGATTCCATAAACCCCGAATCGGGCTCGTCGTCGGCAGATTTAAAAAAATCGCGCCGCCGAACGTCCGCCACGGCGGGCACGCTCAAGATTGATCGCCTGCCGCCGCACTCCATCGAAGCCGAGCAAGGCGTGCTGGGGTGCATTTTGCTTTCTCCCAATGATTGCCTGGGCGAATGCATCGAAAAGCTCAAGCCGGGCCATTTGGTATTCTACGATTTGCGCCATCAGACGCTTTTCCAAACGCTGGTCGAAATGTTCGATGAAAAGCACGCCATCGACGTCATCACGCTGCAACAGCGGCTCAAGAACAACCAGCAAATGGAGAACGTGGGCGGGTTGGCTTATATTTGCAGCCTGCCCGATGCCGTGCCTTCGGCGGCGAACCTGCAATTTTACCTCGACATCATCCTGGAAAAATATCTGCTGCGCAAGATGGTGCAAACCTGCACCGACATCGCGGGCCGCGTTTACGATTACGAAGGGGAAGTCGATGCCTTGGTCGATGAAGTGGAGCGGGACATCTTGCAAATCAGCCAGGAGCGTGTCTCCGGCGCCAACATTACGATCAAGGAATTGGTCAATCGCGCCATTAACAAAATCGAGGAATACCATGCCAACCAAGGCATGTTGACGGGCCTTTCAACGGGATTCGTTGACTTCGACAAAAAGACCACCGGCTTGCACGAAGGGGAAATGATCGTGGTCGCGGCCCGGCCGTCCATGGGCAAGACCTCCCTGGCCATGAACATTGCCGAGCATGTGACGTTGGAGTTGAAAGTGCCGGTGGGGGTCTTCAGTCTGGAAATGACGGCCGACCAATTGGTGTTGCGCATGCTTTGCTCCCGTTCGCGGGTCAATCTGCGCAACGTCCGCGACGGTTTCCTGGCGGAGCGGGACTTCCCCAAACTGACGGGCGCGGCGGGCAAAATGGCCTCGGCTCCGCTGTTCATCGACGACAGTTCGGGATTGTCCATTCTCCAGTTGCGGGCGCGCGCAAGGCGGATGTGGCAGCAATCCGGCATCAAGCTCTTTGTCATTGACTACTTGCAACTGCTCCATTCTACTTCGCGGCGAGCGGAGAACCGCCAGCAGGAAATCTCTGAGATTTCCGGCGGGATCAAGGCGCTGGCGAAGGAACTAAAGGTCCCGATTATCGTCCTGAGCCAGCTTAACCGCGAGTTGGAAAAGCGCGGCCCGGGCGAGCGCCCGCGGTTGTCGGATTTGCGCGAGTCGGGCGCCATCGAACAGGATGCTGATTTGGTAGGTCTATTGTATCGTGAAACGAAAAATAAAGATGGGGAAGAAGACGTTGAAGAAGAGCAAGATGCCATTGCCGTGAAACTTTATATAGCCAAACAACGCAACGGCCCCACGGGCGACGTGGATTTGACGTTCCTCAAGAGTTACACCCGTTTCGAGAGCGCAGCCAAAGTCAGCTCGGAAGATATGCCGGCCGATGCCTAATCAATGAAAAATCTTTCGCGCCTGGTTCTTTTCCTCTGGGTGTGTCTGATGGCTTGGTTGCCAGCGGCTTCGGCCCAGGTAATTGGGCCTCCTATTAATAAAATATCCATTCGTTTTGTCGGGCCGCATCCGGTGAGTGAGGAATTCATCCGGGCTAATATTCGACTTAAGGCGGGAGAACCGTTCACGCGGGTTGCGGCCAATGAAGACGTCAAGGACCTTTACGCCACGGGTTATTTCTACAAGATCAACGTGCTGGCCGATGAGGCCGGCGGGGGAGTGAATATCACCTACGTCGTGCAAGGCAAACCCATCCTGGTGGAAGCGGTGAAAATCGTGGGCAACGTCAAAATGAGCGACAGGAAAATCCGGAAAAAGATTACCTCCAAGCCCGGCCAGCCGTTGGACGAACGGAAGCTTTTCGACGACGCTCAGGCCATCAAGGAAATGTACGAAAAAGCCGGTTATCAAAAAACGACGGTCACCGTCGAGCCGCCGGAAATCGACGAGGCCGCGGGTCATGGAACGGCGACCATCGTGATCCATGAACAGCCCAAGATAAAAATCAAAGATATCATTTTCGTCAACGCCACTGCCGCGTCACAAAGGCAGTTGCGCAAAGTGTTCAAGGAAACGCGGCGCCGCTGGATGTTTTCCTGGCTGACCGGCAAGGGGGTGTTGAAGGCCGATGGCTTTGAAACCGATAAAGAAGCCCTGATCGAATACTACCAAAACCTGGGATACATCGATTTCGCCATTCAGGACGTTAAGTTTGATTACATCAATCCCAAATGGATGATCATTCGCGTGGTATTATCCGAAGGCCGCCAGTACAAGGTGGGAGCCTTAAGCATCAAGGGGAATACACTTTTCACGACCAACGATTTTATCCAAGGAGTGAAGATCAACCGCATCTTGATGCGCCTGAAACTTGTGCCCGGCGCCATCTTCAAGCCGACGCAATTCATGGACGACGTGCAGACCATCCGCGATATGTACGGAGCCAGGGGTTACCTTGATCAGCAACAACATGGCTCGACGGCCGTCGATTACAGTAATTTGCCCAATCCGGACACTGGGACCATCGACCTCGCCTATGATATCCACGAGGGACAGAAGAATTACGTCGAAAACATTATCATCAAGGGAAACGTCAAAACGAAAGACCGCGTGCTGCGGCGCGAACTGGCCATTTATCCGGGCGAAGTTTATGACATGGTCCGCGTCAAAATCAGCCGGCAAAGGCTGGAGGGGCTGGACTACTTTAGCAAGGTGGACGCACAGGCGCAGGACACCGATGTGCCCAATCACAAAGACCTCGTTATCAGCGTTGACGAAAAGAGCACCGGTAACTTCACCATCGGGGCCGGCTTTAGCACGGTTGAAAGCCTCGTCGGCACGGTGGAAGTCCGCCAGGGCAATTTCGATTTATTCAATCCGCCGACCTTTACCGGCGCCGGTCAGAAACTCCAATTGCGGCTCTCGGTCGGATTGCTGTTGCAGGACTACGATTTGCATTTCACCGAGCCGTGGTTCATGGGCAAACCCCTCATCTTCGACGTCGATCTGTTCCATCGGCAAAACTATTTCAATGCCTTGCACGGCGAATATAGCACGACGACCGACGGCGGCACCCTCAGTTTGACCAAACCGCTGTTCGGCATTCAGCAGCTTAAGGGCACCGTCAGTTATACCGTGGAAAACGTGCATCTCTCGATCACGCCCAATTTTTTCCCCTATGACACGACGAATTATTTTTCCACGGCCGGCGGTCTTTACGAACCGGAAAACTACAATGGGCCGGGAGTCAGCACGAACATTCTATCGGAGAGAGGCAGTTACTTCATTTCCAAATTTGGAACTTCCCTTGAGTATGATACGCGCCAAGGCTTGCGCATGCCCACCGGAGGACAGGATTCGTCCATTTCCGCCCAAGTGGCCACGCCGCCGGGCGACACGGATTTTTACAAATTCGAATTGCGCACCCGTTGGTTTTTTACACCCTTTGTCACGAACCAGATTTTGGAAGTGGACGGCCGCGGCGGTGTGGTGGCGCCCTGGAACGGCACCAGCCGCGTGCCCATCTTTGAACGCTGGACCTTGGGAGGGCTGTACTCCTTGCGCGGCTATCGATATGAAACGGTTGGCCCGTTGGACAATTTGGGAGAAGCCTTGGGCGGCGATACCTATTGGTTCGCCTCGGCCGAATACAGCCTGCCTCTGGTCAGCATCGTTCGTTACGCCTTCTTTTACGATATCGGCAATGTTTATGCCGACCCCTTCAGTTTGCGGCGCGCACCTGGGACGCAGTTTTTCAACGACGACGTGGGCGCGAGTCTGATCATCCTATTGCCGATTGGCGGAGGCACGCCGTTACGGCTGGACTATGGCGTGCCGATTGTGCATGATGGGACCGCAAGCAGATTTGGCAGGTTCCAGTTCGGCTTCGGCTACCAACGCCCATTTTAATGGAATGATATGAAAAAGATGATGCAAATTGCTCTGGTGTTCCTCGGCATCGCGGGGTTTGTCCTCCCCGGATCAGCCGCGGAACAGAAAATCGGCGTTTTCAACATGCGCAAAGCCTTCGATGCTTACTACAAAACGATTCAATCGAATTTGCAGTTCAAACAGGAAGTCGCCGATGCGGACAGGGAACGCGCCAAGATGGTCGAAAATGGGCGAAGACACGAGGATGAATGGCGAAAGCTCTACGATGATTCCAACAATCAAGCCATCTCGCCCGAGGAACGCGACAAGAGCAAACAAGCGGCCGCCAAGAAATACGCCGAGCTGGAAGCGGACAAACAAGACATCACCGAATACGACCGCATGGCCACCGCGCGCCTCCGCGAAAAGCAAGGCCTTCGCAAGGACGACATCGTGAAGGAAATCCGGGGTGTCCTTGACGCCCACGCCAAAACCGGGGGCTATTCCCTGATTATTGACACATCGGGCGAGAGCATGAACGGGGTGCCGGTCCTGCTTTACAGCAACGGCCAGGACGATTTGACCGAAAGCATCGTCAAAGAACTCAACGCCGCCGCCCCGCCCGGTTCACTGGACACAAACGCTCTTTCCACCGTCCCCTCGATCATCGTGACCAACGCCCCGAACCTTAAATAAGCGAATCTGCGAGACCCCTAATCCTCCTCTTAACCTTAATCCTATTCCTCTCCTATTTCTAATCCCATGTCGTACCTGTAAAGAAGAAAACCAAGGCTGCGATTTGAAAAGGGAATTCCGCAATGCAACTTGCCAAACCATGGCCGTAAGCCCATACTTGCGCTCATGGCAGTGCCCACCGTGCCGGTCACGTTAACACCGGAACAATTGAAAGAGTTGAACCAGCATCTGTCGCATATGCGGCACGAGATCAATAACCAGTTGTCGCTGATCGTGGCGGCGTTGGAATTGTTGCGCTTCAAGCCCGACATACGCGACCGGATGATTGAAACCATGAGCCAGCAACCGCCCAAGATTACCGCGGAAGTGGCCAAATTCTCTGTCGAATTCGAGCGCTTGTTTGGCATTACGCGGGAAGGCGCCGGCTCGGTCACGGGGTTCGTCTGATTTAGATTTCTTTTTGCTGTTCCAGAGCGAAGGGCAGTGCGATTTTTTCGGCCAATCTGCCATTGCGCCAAAAGTGATCCAGGCGCCCATTATGCAAAAAAGCTCTCAACAACCTGGCCTCCTCGTCCGCGCCTACGAACGGTTGATCGCAGCGGGTTCGCGCTTGCAATCTCCTTTGTTGCTGGCCTTGCGCCTCTATTGGGGCTGGCAATTCTTCATCACCGGCAAAGGTCATTTGCTTAACCTCAAACACACCGAGGACTTCTTCGGTCACGATCTCCATATCCCTTTTCCACACTTCAACGCCCTCCTGGCCGGCGGTACGGAATGCATGGGTGGTCTGCTGCTTCTCGTTGGCCTGGGGTCGCGCCTTATTGCGCTGCCGCTCATCTTCACCATGTGCATCGCCTATTTGACAGCAGAAAAAGACGCCCTCAATCACATCTTCAGCGACCCGGACAAATTCGTCAGCGCGAGTCCGTTCCTGTTCATGCTGGCCTGCGTGATTATTCTGGTTTTCGGTCCGGGCATCTTTTCCATGGACTGGCTTCTGGCGAAAAAATTCCGCCGCAAACAATGACAGCCCGCCACGCCATAGGATTCGCGCTGGCTTTGTCCTTGATCGTTCCCGAACTTGCGCGCGCCGGCGCGCCCGGCGATGAAGAAGTTTTGCAGATCGGCGACTCTACCATCCACATCGAATTGCCCGTCAACCTTCCCCTGCCCCGTCCCATGGTTGTGGGATGGGTTCGCCGCGCCGCTGTCGCCGTGACCAACTACCTTGGCCGTTACCCCACCAAGGAATTGCTTCTTAACATCGAAACCGGCGGGCATGGAGGCGTGGGTAACGGCGTCACGCATGGCGCCCGCCGCATCGACGTCCGCCTGGGTCGGCGCGCCAAGGAAGCGGACTTGAAGGGCGATTGGATTTTGACCCACGAAATGTTTCACCTGGCTTTCCCGACGTTGAAAGATCGCTACCTGTGGATGATGGAAGGTCTGTCCGATTATTTGGAACCGATCGCGCGGGCACGCGTGGGCCAACTGACGCCGGAGGAAGTGTGGAAAGAATTCGTGGAAGGCTTGCCGCAAGGGCTGCCGGCCGAAGACGATCATGGTCTGGACAATACCTTCATCCGCGAGAGGATTTATTGGGGCGGGAATCTGTATTGGCTCCTGGCGGATGTGCAAATTCGCGAGAAAACAAACAATCGCTACAGCGTCGATGACGCCATTCGCGCCATTCTCGATGACGGCGGCAACGGCGATGCGAGTTGGTCTTTGGAAAGAGTTCTAAAAGTCGGCGACAAAGCCGCGCATACCACCGTTTTGAAGGACCTCCACGATGAACTTGGCCCCAAGCCCGGCAGCGTCGATTTGGACGCGCTGTGGAAGAAACTCGGTGTCAAGTATAACCAAGGAGCTGTGAGCTTTGACGACAACGCCCCCGATGCCGCCATTCGCATCGCCATCACTTCCGGTCGATGAATCGATTTTCAACCGAGACAGGGCAACTGAGAGTCAGGGGAATTTTGGTCAAGGGAATAATCCTTGAAATGCCTTTTCCCATTCCTCTGCCAAATATTCCTCTGACCAAAGTCTTCCCGAAATAAACGCCTTTGACCGCTGGCAGAGCAATGTGCGGATGAAGCGAATGCCCGACGGAACTGCTTTACGGCACGATGGCACGGTAGAAGCGCTGGCCGTAATTGGTCGAATCCGGATCAGTGAACGGCACCGTGCCATTGGAATTAACGATGATCGCGATGTTTGTCCACGCAGTGAGGTTCGTCGAGGCTTGAATGATGTAGGTGTAGCCGGGTTGGCCGCTCAGCGAGAAATTCTGAACATCGTCCGAAGTTGTAACAGAAATGTGGGATGATTCGGTTGGAGGAGGAAAGGAGAGGTACAACGTACCATAGGCCAGTATGGCCAGGGTCCCGCCGTTGGCGGATGAGTTATACGTCCCATAAGCAGCGATGTAAGGAGCGTTTGCGGTGTACCACGTTTTACCGGTGTCAGGGGAAACGCTCGTTTGAAACCATTGGGTAACAAGAATCGTTTTACCGTCCGCGGAACACGCGACAGAACCATCAGTTAAAGGTCCCAAACCTGACCAGGAATTGCCTCCATCAGTGGACATGAAATAGCATTCGGCGGCTTCTGCAATCACCGAGCCATCCGCAGAACACGCAATGCCTCCTCCGCCTGTCATTTTTCCAAAAACCCCTAAAGAACCCCAATATTGTCCGAAATTCGGTGATGCATAAACTCCGTAAAATTCATAACCGGGGCTTCCAGGCCCGTCTCCGGCGCCTCCGGCCCCGTAAATAACGCTCCCGTCGGCCGAAGAGGCTAGTCCAGTACAGGGACCGTAAGGGACGGTATGCGGCGTCCATGTGGCGCCGAAATTGGTCGAAGTATAGACGACGGCGCTTCCGTCACAACCGGCCAAGTTCTGGCAGTTATAAGACGCGGCGAAATAGTGAAAAGTCGTTGGTGCGGGATTTGTGCTCCACGTCGCCCCTTGATCCAATGAGAGAAAGATATTCGTGCCGCTGGCGGAAAGGATAGTTTGGCGGTTCGACGAAACAGAAAAGACCGATCCGATGCCAGCGGTTGGAGAAAAAGTCACACCCAAATTTGTGGAAATGCAAACAATGTCGTTGGAGGTCGCGACAAGTTCATTTCCATCACCTGAGAGAGCAAGAGCACTCCAGCCTGTATAATCATTCACCTGCACGAATTTGGGGACGGTCGTGAAACTGACGTCGCCGCCAAGCACCACGCCGTAAACATTCGATGCGACCGCCTGGCAATGATACGTGGTGTAGGGTGCCAAACCGGAAATCAAGTTGCTAATGCTCCACGTGTTTGGGCCTTGAAGAATTGTGGGCGGCGTTTGGTGTCCATAGTTTGTGGTCAGTCCCCACTCGAAATAAATCGCAGTGCTAACGAACCCACTGCTGACGCTTCCCAACAGATTTGCATAATAAAGCGCCGGGTCCACGGATTCGGTTGAAACTACCGCTGGAAGAATCGTCACCACCGCATTGCTGCTCAACTCGCTGCCAAAAGCGTTCGACACGAGTACCGAATAAGTGCCAGATTCCCCGGGAGAGGTGTTGCTCAGAACCAAAGAATGGTTTGTTGTGGTTTCGAACGGCACGTTGTCGAAGAGCCATTCGTAAGTGAGCGGAATTGTCGTTATAACGCCAAGCGTTAGTTCGAGATTGGTGGCTGAAGCCGCCGTCTGATTTTGCGGTTGAACATAGATTGCCGGACCTTTCGGTTGCCAAGCGTAAATACTTCCGTTCGTGGCGATAGCCAACATCAATGCTGGATTCCCCGCTGAGGAAATTACCGCGCCTAGCAGAGCTTGGCCGAGACCAGTTAATGGAATCCAGGAGGAAGACGATCCAGGTTCGTCGAAATACATGTTTGTCGTGCCACCAAAAACGATCAACCTGGAAGCATCGGGCGAAGCGGCCAGCAATGAAGGTGGGGAAGACAACTGTAGGACGCCTGCCCAGCCGGCAGCGTTGCCTACAAGGATTTCAGACCCAGATGCAGCGAGATAACTTGACTGGTCCGTTGCGGAAGTGAATTCGTCGGGATTGTTATAATTGTTGTAGTCCCATGACTCTCCAAAATTTTCGAAATCTGGCGAGATCCAAAGAATTATTTCGCCTGACCCAGAACTCAAAGCCGCAATTTGTGAGACCCCAGGAAGGCATGCCACAGCGTAGTACGTTAACGGCTCGCCGTTGTTCTCATTTGGCACGCCAGCCTGATGCCATTTCAACCCGGAATTCGTCGAAATCCAGACGCCGCCTAAACCTCCTGCAGCAATCGTCACTGCATCGCCTGTGCATGCGACTGCGGCCCATTCGTTGCTCGGAGCCTCAGTCTGCGACCAGGAAACCCCGTAATCAGTTGATACCCAAATTCCACCGCCATTAACCACCGCGGTCATAAGTTCACCGTTTGTCGAAGATGCAAGCGCTGCCCAATTGTTGGTAGGCGCGTCGCTTTCGGTCCAGTTTGTCCCGGAATCATGTGAATAATAGATGCCGCCGGGCGATGCTGCCGCGGCTATAGTCGATAAATCTGCCGAAGCGGCAATAGCGACCCAAGCATTTGAGGGCGCAGTTGTTAAGGTCCAGTTCGTTTGGCCAAAGGTGGAAGTGGCGGCAAAACAGAGACTTCCCACTGCGGTCGTGACAAAAAGAAGAAACCCCTTATTCACAATCGCCCGGACGACTGCAATGCCTAAGTTGGCTCGCATAATGAAAATCGCCTCAGTCCTGGCGCGAAGCGTCGCCGCTTCTTGGTTTCTAACACATAACGCCTTTGCGGTCAATTGTAATCGCCGACTCAGATCGCTAAGAGGTGAATCTGGAACTCACGAACTCATGAAATAAATACCTGAGTTCCTGATTTCCAGATTTTTCCTTAAACCGGAATCGCGATTTTCTTTCAGAATCGAGTCACGGCTCGACGGAGTCTCGCCCGCCCTAAGGTCATGCTGGCGTAGATTGTGCCCGACAGCCAAATGGAATAACCTCGGCTATGGCGAAAAATCGCTTTACATTTCGCGGGTTGCTGTTGGAGTGAGCGTGTGCGTGCTGCTTGCTAATATCC
>Ga0182024_10005725_pt1 | contig 27675 bp, 13 predicted proteins | sample P32metaG_FD_120480 | JGI IMG/M metagenome (GOLD analysis project Ga0182024, IMG submission 120480) | Permafrost microbial communities from Stordalen Mire, Sweden - P3-2 metaG (Illumina Assembly) | ecosystem: Environmental > Terrestrial > Soil > Wetlands > Permafrost | place: Sweden: Stordalen...
ATCACCGAGAAGACCGCCAGCGATTGGATCAGCGTGCGCCGGAAAAGCCCATCAAGCTCCTTGAAGTCGCCCCGCGCGATCAGGCGGCCGAAGGGCGTTGCCTTGGTCGATGTCCAGGCCAGTGCGAGAACTGACATGTAGCCGGTAATGCTGATCGACATGCCCATCTTTCCAGCCTCAATCGCTCCGCGCGATGCGAAAAGGATGGGGATGAAAATCTGGACGGTTAAGTAAGAGCACATCCAACTGACAGCGATACGCCACTGAAAGGGCCAGACTTCGCTATTCCAGCTTATGGCGGCCTCGCGTGCCGGGTGGCGCAGCAGTCCCGCAAGCAGGCGGCGGCGCGAAACCAGGAAGGCAAGCCCTGCGCACACATAGCCCACAAGTGCCATGGCCGGTGAGTAAAGCCCGTGGTGCAGCAGCATAGGCACCCAGGCAAATGCCGATGTGGCGATCGCCTGGCGCAGCCGCATTGCGGCCACCGCGCGCACCTGTCCGCATCCTTCCAGAAAGGAGTAGAAAGGTACGCACCACAGTCCTGCTGCAGATGCCAGTACAGCTGCAAGCCACGGCCCCTGCCATGCAACCCGTGCTGCGCCTGCAATCGCATGATGTGCAAAGAAGACCATCCCTAACGGGGCAAGAATCACGCTCATCGCCGCTGCGGCCAGTGTGTACCAGCGCAGACTTAGTTGCAGTGTGGAAGCCAGGCGCTGATGAGCCGCCGAATCGCCACATACGCTGCCATCGGCATGAAACTCCAGGTGAACGCATTCATGCGCGACCAACTGCTGAATCACAAACGAGAACCCCATCTCAAAGACCATCTGCAAAGAGACCAGGCTGAGGAGCGTGTAGTAATAGCCCTGCTCGACAGGACTAAGCAAGCGAACAATCAGCAAGACCGTCCCGGTGCTGCCCACGATGCTGACCATGCGCGCCATCAACGTATAGGTCACGGCGCCATCCAAGCCCAATGCCTTTCTCAGGCTCAATGCACGCCTCCGGCAATCATCTGCTCAAGCGTCAGAGTCCAGGAACCGGAACGAAGGCGGCAGCTACGCAGAACGGAGATGACCTCAGCGGCTGCCGCTGTCAGCAAGGCCATAGGCAGAGAGCAAAACACCGCGCCCAGTGCAATCCAGATTCTGTACAGGTAGATCGGGCGGTCTGGAGCGATGGCCGGATCGACGATCTGCACCAGCGCCCCCTGGCGCGCCTCGTCTACGCGCGCCCCCTCATACTGACGCGTCAGCAGATCTTGAATGGTCTCGCGATACTTCACTTCACGCAGGGCACGCGCATAATCCAGGCCAGCCTGGGTCACCGTTCCTTTGGGTGCGATCAAATCACCTGTCTTACGATCGCTGGCCGCATCCATAGCCGATAATTGTCCCTCGATACCCGCCAACTCCTGCTCGGCTCTTTGCAAGTCTGGATTCTGATCGGCGGCAAACTCACGCATGGCCCGAATCTCGACCTGTTTTGCCGCAAGCTGGCCGCGCAACACCGCGGCAGAGGCAATCATGGTGCGGTCCTGGCCCTCCACATCAATCACGCCGGTGCGTTGTTCGGTCTGCTTCATGTCTTCTTCGGCGCGCGCCAGATCGTCGTGTGCCATGCTCAATTGCCGCTCGTAGAAGAGCCGCCGCTGCGACGCTTCGGTGACGGCGAGGGTTGCGGAGAAGCGCCGGTATTCCTCCACCCAGCCGTTGGCCATTTCCGCAGCCCGAAGCGGGTCCCGGTCCGTCACCGCCAGATGAATGAGACCGTCTTTCAGGCCATTCTCTGTTGTCGTGTGGCCCTCCCAGCTCTTGCGCGCGGTAGACACGTATTTGCGGTGGTAGAGTTGCTGCAGATGAAACCGCTCCACGATCGCGTCCTCTACCGTGCGGCTCTTCAGCAGCGCGATTTGCTGATCGATCGGATTCTTGATACTGAGCCCGCCGCCCGCTGAAGCCAGGGCCCCCACCCCGCTCAATTGCGCCATCATCGCCGAGGGCGACGATGCTCCGCCAGACTGCGGCGGCATGATAACCACTGTGGCTGTGTAACGGCTGGGCAGCAGCGAAGCAGCTGCCAGGCCCAGCACGACGATTGCAATCGTTGTTGTACCTACCAGCTTCTTCCACTTGATGATTGTGCGCAGCCAGATCAACTGGGACCTGTTGGCGGTACCGGGTGCTCGAGAAGGAGCTTCGTATTCTTGAACTGGCACGGGGTCATTCCTCGCGGACGAATCCGCCTGAGTTACGCAATGCGGGGACTTTTCAGGGCCATATTGGGGGCCGCGAACTGTTTATGCGGTGTGTTTTGGCGCCGGGTCGTTTCTTTCTCTTAACTGCGGGAAGCTTCACTAAGAAGCCGGCTGTTCTCCTGATGATCCGGAATAACTATGTCCAACGTTAGCGAGGTCGGCGAGAGTTGAGACGGAGGATTTTTCAAGATAAGCTGTTGGCCGTCGAAAATGGGATGAGGCTAATGGAGCTGTTCGATATTGGAACAGTGTGCTTCTTTGCTGCCACATTGCTACCGCTTCACGGGGTGGATGTGGGAAGAATGGGTTGACATGAGAAAAGTTTCATTCGTTCGCTTTTGGCATTCCCACACCAGGCTCAACTGGCTTCCCGTGCTAGTATCCCTGGCCTTGTTCACACTTGGACTGCATGCGCAATCGGCCTGCCCGGACGGGAGCGACGCTGACGCGATCGGCTGCCCGAGCCAACTGGCTAAGCCGTCCTCATTGGACCAGTCTCCCTCAACATTGAGTGTCCAGGAGCGCCCGCAATCCGGGACGCCACGCGCGGACAATGCGAACGAGGCTTCGGCCAATGGGAGTCTCGCAAACGGAGCCAGCTACTCGGAAAGCGCGACGCGCAAGGTCCGAAGAGATGCAGAGATGCGCGCCGTTTCCCCCGAGCCGCTTAGTGAGTTCCAGAATTTCGTCGCAGCCACCACTGGCCAGACGCTGCCTGTTTATGGCGCCCGGTTCTTTACCACGCAACCCGCCACGTTTGGTCCAATCGACCACGGGCCGGCGCCGGGAGACCTCATCGTTGGCCCTGACGACGAGCTCCGCATCCGTATCTGGGGCCAGGTGAACTTCAGCGCCAATCTGCGCGTCAGCCGCGAGGGAGAGATCTATCTTCCAAAGGTTGGTGCGGTTCATGTGGCCGGGATGCCATTCTCAGCTGTCCCTGCTCATTTGAGGAGTGTAATGGAGCGAGTCTATCGGAACTTCGAGCTGAGCGTTGACCTGGGAGAGATTCATACGATCCAGATTTACGTTGCCGGTATGGCGCATCAACCGGGCGAGTACACCGTGAGCGCTCTCAGTACACTTGTAGACGCAGTCTTTGCTACAGGCGGTCCTTCGTCAGCCGGCTCCATGCGGCACCTTCAGTTGAAGCGCGATGGCAAGATCATCACGGATTTCGATCTCTATGCGCTTCTGATAAAGGGGGACAAGGCGGGCGATGTGCAACTGCAACCGGGCGATGTACTCTACATTCCACCAGCGGGGCCGCAGGTTGCGCTGATCGGAAGCGTACGTCAGGCCGCCATATTTGAAATGCGCGGCGAGGAGCCGATCGACCAGCTTCTTAACACCGCCGGCGGCAGGACCGCAATAGCCGACGGTGCGCAGGTGTCTGTGGATCGAATTGAGGATCGCGCACGACGCCGTGCCTTTGAAGTGACGACCGATGCCGCAGGCCTGGCAACGTTGTTGGCCGACGGCGATATCGTACGCGTCGATCCCATTATTTCCAAATATCGCGATGCGGTCACATTGCGTGGGGCGGTGGCCAATCCGGGGCGTTTTCTATGGCATGAGGGGATGCGCCTGAGCGAACTGATGCCCGAACGCGACGCGCTGCTAAGGCGCGATTACTGGTGGCAGCGCACGAAACTAGGTCTTCCGGCGCCCCAGCTCGCGGCTTCCGGCAGCGCGGAAGAACGAATGGAAAAGCCGACGGCCGTGCAAAGCCCCGGGGCTCAAACCAATTGGAACCAGGCGGTGATTGAGCGGCTGGATCCATCCAATATGTCCACCAGGCTGATCCCTTTCTCTCTGGGCAAGCTGGTGCTCGATCATGACATGTCACAGGACCTCGACCTCAAACCCGGCGACGTGGTCACTATCTACGCCCAGCAGGACATCCAACTGCCTATCAAGGAACAGACGATCTATGTGGAGCTTGCAGGGGAGTTCGAGCATCCCGGCATCTATAGCGTATCTGCTGGCGAAACATTGCGTTCCGTAGTAGCGCGCGCGGGCGGGATGACAGACCGGGCCTATCTCTATGGGTCGACCTTCACGCGCAGCAGCACGCAGGCGGTTGAGCAGCAACAATTGAATGAATACGCCGACCGGCTCGAGCATCAGGTGGAACGCAACAGCCTGGGGCTGGTGAGTGCCGCAGCCGGCTCCGGGCAGCAGTCTGCTTCCGTCGCCGGAGAGCAGGTGGCATCGCTCAATCACGAAATGATTGCGCGCATTCGACAGGTACGCGCAAGCGGAAGAGTGGTGCTCAACATGAATCCTCAAAGCTCGAATCTCATAGGGCTGCCAGACATGCACCTTGAGGACGGCGACCGGCTTGTGGTTCCCTTTGTCCCGGAAACTATTCAGGTGATTGGTGCTGTTTTCAACCCGCATGCATTTCTGTACAACCATGGCGCAAGGGTCGGCGAGTATCTCCATCTCTCCGGCGGGCCGAATCGCATAGGCGACCGCAGGCGCATGTTTGTCTTGCGTGCAGATGGATCGGTAGTTGGCCATGACACGGGCAACTCGATGTTTGAAGACGACTTCAAAAAGTTACGCCTTTATCCCGGCGATGCCATTGTCGTCCCGGAGAAGGATGTGCACCCGTCGTCCCTGAACCAGATCATGATCTGGAGCCAACTTGCGTCGCAGGCGTCGCTGAGCGCGCTGGAGGTCGGCACCCTCAAGTAGGGGTGAGCAAAGTCCATCAATGGAATCGCCATCGCTCCCCGGATCTCAGTTTGTGTCATGTTAGTAACTTCTCATTTTTGAGTTACTCTGCGAGATAGCGCCAGGGACTCCACGCTATGTCCATGCGCATGCGTGAAGCGGATGTTCCGACCTTCATAAAACATTCAAAAGAAACTTGGACCTACTCACCGGATATCTCGGGATTTGAGCATTATGGCCACCCAAACGAGCCTGGATCCTGCGGTTCATTTCTAGGAATCGTTCCAATCGCGAACGACTGACGATCGTTTTCTCTCCTCTACACGCAGTTTCAAGCCATGTTGTGTGCAAAATTGAACAAAGGATGAATCGTCATTTGGGTCAAGGGTCGCTCCGAGTTAATGACTTACTCAATGACTTCCCGGCCGTCCAAGAGCCGGGCCATCCATAGCAGACTGTTCATATTTCAGTTATTGAGGAGAGATTCAACCAATGCAGCTTCCTGTTCAAGGGCTTAATAAAACCATCCTTTCCACACCTCCATGGATCGCCTCGCCGATCCACCCTCTCACTTATGGCGCGCACGATCGCGAAGCCCCCATCGAAATCCCCTCCGCAAGCGAATGGAGTTTGTCAAATTCCAAGCGGCTTATCGATGTCTCGACAGCGCTTCTGGTTCTCTTTCTCCTTGCGATTCCCATGCTGGCGATCGCGATTTGCGTACGCATATCCTCAAAGGGTCCAGCCTTGTTCATCCAGAATCGAGTTGGTTGCGGCGGGCGTTTGTTCGGCATCTACAAGTTTCGCAGCATGACTGTCGACTCCAGCGCCGGCCCTGGGCTCACCAGGAGAGGGGATCGGCGCGTTACCGCGCTTGGCCACTGGTTACGCCGGTTCAAGCTCGATGAGATACCGCAGTTCTATAACGTTCTGCGTGGAGAGATGAGCCTCGTCGGCCCCCGTCCAAAACTGGCGATTTACGAGTCCATTACAAATATGCCCTATCGCCCCGGAATCACCGGCGCTGCATCGCTGGCATTTCGTCGCGAAGAGGATATCCTGGGCGGCATCCATGCCAGCCAACTGGAATTGTTCTACGCAACCGAAATTAAACCGCTGAAAGCACGCATTGATTTGGACTATATGAGCCAGGCAACGCTCCGCAGCGATCTACGGTTGATTGGGGCAACATTTTTCGCATGCCTGAGGCCTGCTGGGATTCCCTTGCTGCCCTGTACGGAGGAGGCGCTGTAGGAGGGTAGCCCTATGATCGCGTGAGCCGTAAGCAGTCGGACACACTTGGTTTCAATTCAACATCCGCTTGCCGCCAACGCCAGTTGTTTCAAGCGATCGTTGGATGGTGCGATTAGCGCCACTCCCTTTCTCCCCAAGTAGCGTCTGAGATCAAATCTCAAGCTCCTTCGGGAGGAGCCGGTGTGATCTCAACCTCGACGGTTTGGGCGCCCAGATAGGGATGGTGAGCGATGAGGCGCGCCCTGCCAGGTTGTTCGCCGGCGCGGATCCAAACTGCACCGGTGCCTCCGACGAGCGAGAAGGGATTGTCTCCAATGAGTTGGGCAGGGCCAGTCAGTTCGAAGCGAATGGCGTCGCTGGCGAAGGGGCGGATTGCGTCAAACTCATCTGTGACGCGAAGCACGATGCGGGTTGCATCGGCTCCATCGGCGATGAGCGTCGAGTCATCGGGAAGCAGCGTGAATTTTTGATCGATGCCCTTGCCTGAGAAGCTGCGCGAGATGACCTGCTTGCCCTGGATATAGCCGTCGATGCGCAGATCACCCCAGGGATCGATCCGTCTCCCGATTTCGGCCGTGAAGGGCGCGTACTTGAGATGGGCAAATTGTTCGCGGTCGCAATCGGCTTCGGCAATCAATTTGTCGGCAACATAGAACTTGAGGTGTTCGCAGTTGGATGAGACCAGGGCCTTGGTAAAGCCGACATTCTCATCGCCACGTGCCCAGTGGAAGGCAGGCACCAGGACGATCTCCTCGTCGGGGTCGCACTGCGACCGGTAGAACCCGGCGGCAGGTTTGGGTTCTCGGAAGATGTCAGTAACTCCGTGGTAGCAGATACGATCGCCAGACCCGAAGTTACTGTGCGTGTTGTAGTCAAACGCGCACCAGCCAATCCCGCCTGCGTATTGCGGATCGGAAGCTAACTGGTCGTGAACGCGCGCATGACGCACGGTATGTTCACGCAGCCGTTCGATGTTATCGATTGTCTTTGTGGGATAGGTGTGACCCACGAATTCAGTGTTGAGATAAAGAGGATGATTGGGTGCTTTGAGCGGCCAGCCAAAGTCGTTCATCGTGAAAACGTCTTCGAGGAACTCAGACTCCTGGAAGTAACGAATGCCCCCCGTCTGACGCGATGGGTCGAGTTGGTGAGCCATGGCGTTGGTTCGGGTGTAGAAGTCGTGATTGTCGCGCGACTCGTTGATGCGCACGCCCCAGAGAATGATCGAAGGGTGATTCCAGTCGCGGCGAATCATTCGGTTGACGTTATCCACAGAGATGTCCTGCCACGATTGGTCGCCAATGTGCTGCCAGCCAGGGATCTCTTCGAGCACAAGCAGCCCGATTTCGTCGCAGGCGTCAAGAAAGTGGCGCGATTGCGGATAGTGTGAAGTGCGCACAATGTTGCAGTGAAGGTTCTTGCGCAGAATGACGGCATCGCGGCGCTGCACTCGACCGGGCATTGCCTGGCCCACCCATGGGAATGTTTGATGACGGTCAAGGCCGCGCAGCTTGACGATGGAGCCGTTAAGCGAGAAACCCTGGGGCGTGAAGCGTGCCTCGCGAAAACCAATTCGGCATGTTTCGTGATCGAGCAGAACCGAACCACCCAACAGACGCACTTCTACGCGATAGAGCTTGGGTGAGCGCAGATCCCAGAGTTCGATGGTCCCCAGATTGTCCAGGTGCAGCAGGTGTGGTGTGTTTCCTTCGTCCTCGCCCGCCGGCAAAACCTGCGCGGTCTTCGCCAATAGCCGGTCGCCATCGTAGAGCGCCGCCTCCAAACTCAGGCCGCTCTCCAGGGCCTTGTTGGCGCTCCTAAGAAAATACTGCACGGCGAGCGTCGGGTGGCCGGAGAGAACGTCTTTGGGCTGGGCAAATATGTTCTCTATAAAAGTGGGAGAAACAATACGCAGGGAGACTTCGCGATAGATGCCGCCGAAGGTCAGGTAGTCGACTTCGTCGCCGAAGGGTGGAATGTCCGGGCGCTCGCTGGAGTCCACTTCCACGGCCAGAACGTTGTCGCGGTCAAAGTCCACATGCGATGTGAGCTCAAAGGAGAACGGCGTGAACCCTCCCTTGTATTCGCCGAGGCGAGCGCCGTTGAGCCACACGGTAGAGGCGGTCATCACTCCCTCAAAATCAAAAAAGACGCGGCGGCCGCGTGCGGTAGAAGGCAAACGAAAGCGCCGGCGATAGACGGAAACGAACTCATAGGACTTCTCATCGAAGCTGTGCCATGGTACGCGGAGATTGGTGTGCGGCACTGTCACTCGGACAAAATTGCTGTCGTCGAAGTCGCGCGCGTGCGCCGAATCCGTGGCCGTGGGGCTATAGCTCCAGTTGCGGTTGATGGGCAGCACCATGCGCCCCGCCGCTGCGGTCTGGGCATCGGCAGCAAAGCCGACGCCAGGCAAGCCAGGCGCTACCGATGCGCCGGCAATCAGGGTTCCAGTAGTCTTGAGAAAATCGCGACGATCCATGACGCTCCTTGATTAAAAAAATGCAGGTTCGGCCACATTGGCAGAGTCAGGGCTTTGTGGAGGTGGAGCCCTTTTCTGAATAAACGAATTGCCTGACTTCCGCCCGCTCCTTATCAACTTCGGCCAGGTGCTCCGCTCGAAGCTTTTGATAGACTTCGAATTCCTTCTGCGCCTGATCCTTTTGCCCTGTGTGCACATAATCCTGTCCCAGCCGGTAATGTGCGTCAGAGAGGTTGGGGTTCAATTCAAGCGCCCGCAAATAAAATGGAATGGACTTGGCATATTCATGCTGGTCGGCGTAAAGGTTGCCGAGCTGAACCTGGGCTTCAGGAAGCGAACCGTCCAGTGCAATCGATTTCTGCAGTAAGCTCTCCACGGTGGCAAGGTCAACATTCAAGTCTTCAGCACGCTTACCTTTCCACAAACTCATTGCGTAGTAATACTGGGCCAACGCGTTGCCGGGCTGCAGCTCGGAGTAGCGCCGGAATCTCTGGATCACATCTTCCGCCTGGTTGGGAGAACTATCGTAGGCCCTAGAAAGAAACGTATAACAGCGAGGGTCGGAGGGGTCCAAATCTGCCGCCGCAAGAAGAGCCGTGACGGCCTCGTCATACTTACCGCGCGAGTAGAGTGCCATTCCCAGCCCGATCAGAAGCCGTGGCGACTTCGGAAAACGTTGCGAAGCCTGCCGAAAGACTTCAATGGCCGGCTCGTAAGTTCGATGCAGCAGAAGCTCACTGCCCCAATCAAACAGATTATCGTCGCTCGGATCCATGTGCGCCGCTGCCTGGAATTCGTTTGCCGCTGCGACAAATTTTCCATCTTTCTCTTCAATCTGGCCCAGCAGGTTATGCAGCTCTCCAGTGTCCTTTGTGTGCACCAGGGCTTGAGCCGTTTGCCTGGCCTCTGCTAGCCGTCCAGTCAGGAAATCAGCCTGCGCCAGATCGTATCCGTTGTCATAGGACGGACTGATGCTCTGCGCCCGTTCAAGCAGAGGGATCGCATCTGCAATCTTCCCAGCCTGAATGTAGAACTCACCCAGGTTGTGGTTGGCATCATAATCGTGCGGCTCCAATGCAAGAGCCTTGCGAAACTGTTCCCCCGCAAGTTCAGCCTTGCCTGTGCGAAGCAGAGTTGCTGCCAGGTTGGTCCTGGCCGGCCCCGACTCCGGCTTCAGGCGGACCGCCTCTTGCAGATGTTCTATGGCTTTTGCATCCTGCGACAGCGATGCATAGACCTGCCCCAGCAGCTCATGAACCTCAAAGCTGTTTGGCACGCTGGGTAACAGGTTCTCGAGCTGAGCAGCAGCCTCTGTGAAATGGCCAGCGTCGTATTGTGCTACCGCTGCTTTGAACTCTCGGTCAAGCTTCTGCTGTTGGTTGTCCTGGGCGGCGGCGAAGGTCGCGCAAACCAGAATGGAGCAAAGAATCTTTAGTTGAAACCCGGACCCTTTGCTCACAGTCCCCCTCCAAGATCGCCGCGTGAGCAAAATGCTACGCAATAGAAAGCCCCGGAAAAGCACCCAGTTGGAGTGCCTTTCCGGGGCGTTTCCATTCTACCTCAGTAGTACAGCTTCAAGGCAAACTGAATCTGTCGCGGATCTTGCGGATTATCGCGAGTCGAGCCAATTTGGCCGAATGTGGTGCTGTTGAAGCTAGTCGAGCCGCCAATCGACACGACGCCGTTTCCGCCGAATCCAGGAGCATTGAAGTTCGGATGGTTGAGGATGTTGAAGAACTCCCCGCGGAACTGCAGGGAGAACCGCTCGTTGAGTTGGAAGGCCTTGAACATCGAGAAGTCAAGGCGGTGGAATCCCGGAGTTACGGTCTGACCCGGTGCATCGCCCAACGCATCCTTGCCGGTCACAGGTATGCAATTGGTTGGCGTTGCCGGTGTTACACCCAACTCGCAGGCTTGATTGAATGCCGCGGGATTCCCAAGCCAGGTCGGGGGCGTCGCTCCGTTCTTATGAATGCCAAGTTTCTGGCTTTGCCCAGGAACTTTGATGGCGTCGCAGCCCAATCCAGCGGCCGTCCCGTCGACACACCCGATATTGAGCGGTTGGCCGCCCTGGAGCGTGGCGATCCAGTTGAACGCCCACCCTCCAACGATGGCGTCGGAGAGCCCGCTGCCATTGTTAAGGAAGTCCTTGCCCTTGCCGAATGGAAGTTGATAGCCGCCACTGATATGGAGCACTTGCCGGATATCGAAATCGGCCAGGGCCCAATCAAACCTTGGACCAAGGCCAGGTACATCGGGCGCGCGTCCGCCGCCAGTATTGCCGCCGTTCAGCAAGTCGCCTGCATCCGAATCGGTCTTTGAAAAGGTGTAAGCGATCAGGAAGTTCAAGCCATGCGCGTTTTGCCACTCCAGCTTGGTTTGCAGGCCGCTGTAGTCGCTGGCCCCGTCGGTTGCGTGATAACTCATGCCTTGCGAGAAATCCGGCCACGGGACTTCGTTCAGGCCAGAGGCGATCGTGTCGGACGTGCTGTGAGTGGCTGAGTAGATTTGGCTCACATGGTTAGTGCCGATGCCATTTTGAAGATTTGCGCCTTGCGTAAACACATACGAAGCTGTCGCGGACAAGGAGCGCGTAACGGAATACTGGAGGGTGAGGTTGGTGCTCAAAGTGCTAGGCGTTTGATAGTTGAACTGAAGTCCTTGCAGCCCCAGGCCCTCGGCGTTCACAGTCGTTGGCGTAAAGCTGATGCAGGAGAGACCGGACTCCAGGGTATAGGATCCGCCCGCGCTTGCCGTCGTGCACCCGGCCCACGGAGTGCCAAAGCCGATGGGATAAACTCCATCCGTTGCCTGGGGGTTGCTGTTTGGTGACTTGGGACCGTAGCTGAAGTTGAACACAAAGGGATAATTCTCGCCGATGTTCGGTCCGTATCCCTGATTCTCAAACGAGTTAAAGAAGTAGCCAAAACCGCCTCGTATAACCAGCTTGGGGTCAACTTGATACGCAAAGCCAACGCGCGGTGAGAAATTCGCCTTCTGGACCTGCAACAGTCCGCGCCCGTATTTGTTGGTCGAGTCCAGCGCGATTCCATCCGCCGCGAGGAGATCGATGAAACCATCTCCGGCAAGGGACGGATTGTTGGCTGTCGATGACAAGGTCCTTACGTCCTTCCCGCTTGCAGGGATCAGGAAGGTGGGCTTGCCGAGGACGGATGGAACGAAGTTGGCCTGCCCGCCGTTGGTCTCCTGGATGGGCCCGAAGTAATCCCAGCGCAGACCAAGATTGATGGTCAGCTTGGGACTTATCTTCCAGTCGTCCTGAAGGTACAGAGCGGAGTAGACCTTGTAGTCGTAGGTGGTGCTGATGTTGGAGGCATTGATGGAGTCGGATCCACCGGAATAATCGACGCCGCTCGCGACAGTCGCCGCTTGTGGTGTCAACAGGAACTGCGCAACACCCAAGTTGCCGCTGCTGCTGTTTACAACATCCGTGAATTGGCCGTTGTAGTCATAGTTCCCGCGTGAAAATGCGGGCTGCAGCGTGTCGAACTTGACGTGCTGGTTCTCAATGCCCATCTTGAAGCTGTGTTTGCCCCAGATGTGAGTAAAGTCGTCGGTGAGCTGCAGCGTCTGGCTGATCTCGTCCGAAGGGAGGAAGGCGTTGCTGCCCAGAGTCGACATTCCGCCAATGTCATAGGAGCCGAGGCCGCCGTTTTCAGTCGATTGGGGAATACCGTTGATTCCGAATTGCGCCGGAATGCCCGATACCGTTCCGTCGGGACCGAATCGCGAGGTGCGAAGGTGGTTGAATCCCACGCGGAACACGTTGACCGTATTGGGGGTGAACACGTGAGTCCACGCGCCGGCAGACTGGTTGGAATGCGCAGACTGGTCGCCCTGCTGGAAGGAGCCTCCGTCCGCTATGCCTCCGAAGATGCCCGGAATATATTGCGGGTCATCCACGTAGCTGAAACGGAAGAAGACCTGGTCCTTCGCGCTGCCGTTATAGTCAACACGAACATCGAAGGCGTTGCGATGCTCGAACAGGTTAGGATTCGAAGAGAAGTTGCTGAAAAGGTTTGAGACTCCCGACTTGGTAGGCGTCGGATAAAGCTGCAGCATCTTGATTGCGTTCGCATCCAGTCGAGCGGCTGGAAGCTGATTCAGGCCAGAACAGGCAGCGGGCGTGACGGCTTTGAGACCAGCAGAGGAGCAAGTACTATAACCAAACGGATCGCGGACATATCCGCTACTGGCCGCAACGATGCCGGTCACAGGATCGGCCGTACCCGCGGTAACCTGGCGCGTCGTGGCAGGATCCATAACTGTGCCCTGCGCAATTGTTCTGCCCAGATCATCCGTCAGAGGGGTTGCGGTCGACTGCGCGGCGAGTATCTCACTGAGGTTTGTGTAACCGCTGCTGGCTTCCAGGGTGCTCGGGACGGCGCCAGTTGAGACGCTGCCCTCAACACGGTGCAGACTTTCAAAATCGCCAAAGAAGAACATCTTGTTCTTCTTGAACGGTCCGCCGATTGAGGCTCCGAATTGATTCTGTTGATACGCTGCCTTGGGAATGCCGTTGAAGTCTTCAAACCAGTCCGAGGCATCGAGGACGCGATTGCGGAAGAATTCCCAGGCTGCGCCGTGGATACTGTTGGTCCCTGACTTGATGGAGACGTTCATTACCGCGCCGGCGGAACGGCCCAGTTCCGCGCTGAAGTCCGCCGTCTGGACTTTGAACTCCTCGACCGCATCCACCGGGGGCAGAACAGCAAAGTTGGTTCCATTGAGGAAGTCGACGGCGTTGGAGTTATTGTCAATCCCGTCCAGCAGGTAGTTGTTCTGCGCCGGACGAAGACCATTTGCGGAAAATGCTCCTGAGGCCGCATTGCCGCGGGTGTCGGCCTGCGGTGTTTGCATGCCGGCGCCCAGTTGGGCTAGGAAGGTAAAGTTGCGCCCGTTCAGCGGAAGGTCATTCACTTGCTGCTCGCCAATAACCTGGCCCACAGATGCTTCTTCGGTCTGCATCAGCGGCGGCGCGGTGGAAACTTCGACAGTTTCAGTCGCTGCGCCGAGCTTGAGTTGAATGTTGACCAGCAGGCTCTGTGCAACGTTCACCTCCAGGTTTTCCTGGGTTGTCTTCGAAAAGCCTTTCGCAGTAGCGGAAACCTTGTAGTGTCCGACTCTGACCGGAGAGAAGGTATACGCACCGCTGCTGCTCGATCTGGTCTCCAGGGTGATTCCCTGGTCGGTATTCAAGAGGATCACTTGCGCACCTGGGATAACCGCGCCGGTGGCATCCTGAACCGTTCCTGTGATTGATCCTTCATCCACCTGCCCGAATGCGTGCCGGCTCGGGATCAGGAGGAAGAGCAAACATGTGAGCGTTAGATAGCCAAACTTCCGAAGCCAACCGACTGCATTGCGATCAAGGCCCATCCGAGTATCCTCCGTTCTGCTGCTGTTTAACTCCCGCCACCGTCATGGTTCCGAGAGGGGAATTCCCGTTCGCGATTTGACGGTGTAAACGGTTTCAAGCGTCTCTGTAAACGCTTTCTTCACCGTGCGAAACAGCGTAGTACTGTCGTCTATTGTTTGTCAACCTAAAGTTGGAGATTCCTGTTTTCGCCCTGGTGGAATCTCCAGTCCAGGAAGCTGCGAGCCGAGAAAACGGCCGCTCCGTTAGGCTGCAAGTTATTTACAATCAATGCCTCTTGTGAGCACGCAGTTCACTTGGCTGCCTTGCGTTGACAAGGTTGATAAACAAGGTAACCACGCTTATAATCCGCCCAGGCTCGTTTCGACTTCCCGGATCTGGGCTGGACCCGCGGCGAAGGCCCCCCAAAAAGGTCTGTTTATGCATAATGAGCTTTGCCCCGGCGCTGAGATTGGTTCCCGCTTTGTTCTCCACCCCGGTTCCCTAGCGGACCCCACCAAACGCGGGTTTCTGAGCGCGGCAGGAATGCTGATGGCCGGCCTGCTGCTTCCAAGGGCGCGAGCGGAACAGGGCCCTCGCGCTGCTGCGGGCTCCGGACACAAGGTTGTTGTGGTTGTGATTGGCGGCGTGCGCCGTGACGAGACTTTTTCCCCTGAAGGTGCGGTGAACATCCCACACCTGTCAAGCGACTTGCTTCCCAAGTCTCTCTTCTATCATCATGCGCGCAACGAAGGCGTGACCGCGCACTTCAACGCGATTTCGAGCATCCTTACCGGCAACTGGCAGCGCGTGGACGACTGGGGCAAGCTTGCCCCAACCAGTCCGACTTTGTTTGAGCAATTTCGGAAAGGGCTCCACGTGGATCGCAGCGACACTTGGGTTGTGGCCAGCAACAAGGCGCTGACCAGCCTGATTGGAGCGAGTTCGGATTCCAACTTTGGACCGGCCTATGGCGCCAATGTTGTGTTCCCCAAGCAACTGATGATCATGGCTGTTGTTGAGGCATTGCGTCAGGGACGAACCGCCAACATGGCCGATCGAAGCAAGGTTGAGGCCGAGTTGGAAAGCGCAATGGAGGGGAGCAACTACGAAGGGCTGGGCTGGAATGTGTTCGATGCTTCCGACCAGCTCGATCCCCGCGTGCGCGGATCAATCCAGAATGCAATCGCCGAGTTTGTGCGCAGCGGCGGCCCAACTTCTGGCGACGAACTTACCTTCTTTATGAGCCGGGAGATTATGCGCAAGTTCGCTCCGCAAGTGCTCGTCGTGGCATTTTCCGATGTGGAAGCCGCGCACTTCGGTTCCTACTCCCTTCACACGGCGGGCATCAAGACCGCGGACCGCCTGACCTACCAGTTATGGCAGGAGATTGAAGCCAATCCCGATTATCGCGGAAAAACTACCATGGTCGTATTGCCTGAATTTGGACGCGATCCTGACGGCTCATCCACCAACGGATTCTTCAATCACCGCGCTAATTCAGACTCCACCAGGGACACCTGGATGATGACTCTGGGAACAGCGGTCGACAGGCCGCAGATTATCGAGCGCCCCATTCGCCACATTGACCTATGTCCCACGCTGACCAGCTTGCTTGGTTGCCCGAAAGCAGATGCTCAAGGCCGGATGATTGCGGAGATGCGCGGTTGACGGAATTGAGAATGGCCGCGCCGGGCAGGATGTTTGAGATGGAAAGAAACTATGCGGGTTGAAGATAAATTGTCGGGCGATCTTCAGGATGCTTTGAGCAATGGCCTGCTCAAACGCATTCCGCTGACCTTTCTCCCCTTCGTCAATCAGCAGCTCAACCAGTGGGAAACTCTTTTTCCAAACGAGCGGCAATCTGTTGAACGGCTTCTGCTTTATGTGGCGAGCATGAGCCCGCAGCAGTCGACAGACCTGTTCCTGAATGTTGTCGAATTCGAAGAGAAAATGGGAGTCCGCCATTGGCAGTTCTCAACCAACGAACAAACGATCCAGAACTCCTCTCAATTGGCCGCAAGCCCTTACTTTCAGGATTGGCGGCGAGCCGTTCAGGCGGTCTTCGACGCAGCCGATCAGTATGCGCTGAAGGCGAACGGCGCCGATCACAAGACACAAAATCGACTGGTTCTGCTCCATATTCCTCCGTCGCTCTCCGTGGATTCCGCAACCGTTTGGCGCCGGTGGCAAGGCGTGGGCCGGACGATGAAGCTCGATCTCTCTCAAACCGCGCCCTCCCAAGGCGCATTTGAGCTTCTTGTCTCTGGTGAACTGAACGGCTCTGGCCGGCGCGTCGGCGGACTTCTTGGTGCGGCTCGAAACCGCCCCAATGCCACGACCGCCGATACCTGGGTCGTGGATGCCGGAATGGGCCTCGTCGACAGTGTGCTTGCAAGCGAACCCGCAGCGGGAAACTCAGCAGGGGCTATCGTGTTGGGCTATGCCAGATTGGATCGATACCGGGAAAGCTTCTCGCATGAGATGAATACCATGCGCAAGGATCTTGCAGACGCTGACGCAGTGTTCGATCGCCTCCGCCAGGTCGATGTCACACCGTGGTGTCCTGATGAAATAGAGGCAAGTCTGGCAACAAGGGAATTTGTCCGCTCGCTTTATCTCACCGGAAACGGCGCGGTCATCTTTGGCAACTCGTTTGTTGAGTGGGCGTCCTCTGAAGCGTTTCGACGCGCCCGTCCTTCATTCCTGGCAGCGCAATTCGGGGTGCGCACCAAGCCCAAGCCCTTTACAGGGGTTGCGGTCTTCGACAACCCCGACCAGGTGAACCCGCTCCCTGCTGTTGACGATCTGCCTGGCAGCGCCCGCGACGCGCAAATGTTGGCGCTCTACGTCTGGCTGGCAGCCAACCGCTACGAGGAGTATCAGCATTCAACCGTGTGCGTCTGCTTGGCTGAGAGTCTCGCTCAGGCCTACATTGTTGCACCACCGGAGTGGGCTAAGTGGCAGGAAACGGAGACAGTCTCTCTCGGCTGGCTGAAGAATGCGCTCAGCACATGGATGGCCTAGAGCGATCTCGCCTGCTCGCAGATTGCCGCTGGGCGTGACCACGATCCGTCCACCACACCAACTTGTGCATGCGCGGAAGCGCGCCGAGGCATTTGGCCTGCATATGTCCACAGTGCTATTCTGCGGGCATATTGGTTGCAACACGGAACTCCCCAGGATGACGCGCCACAAAAAAGATTCTCACTTTCTTTCCCGGCGGACACTCCTCAAGAGTCTCGGGGCGGCGCCGCTGATTTTGCGTCCCTCCCCATTCTTCGGGTCGTCGCTTCTGTTCGATCCCATTGATTTCCGTCCCACCAGCAACCCCGCACTCCCCCTCTTCGACGTTCGCTTGACTCCCAACTACCCGTCAAAATCTCCATTGGCCGATGTGCTGCGTCTGGTTCCGCCCGGCTCTGACTCGTACATCACGGAGAAACACGCTTTTGAAATTGAAGCTCTTTTCCAACAATGGAGTATGGCCCTCAAGGCATCCGCTCGCGATCTCTCGCCACTGGCAAATATACTGCACTCTTCGATTCAGGCAACTCCGCTCGAGCCCGTCACGGAGACTCCAATTCGTTCCGGCTTCGGGATCGATGTTGTGCGCAGGAAGTTTGCAATGCAAACTGTACCAGGGCGGGAACGATTACTCGAGGAAATCCGCAACTGGTTGAGCCAGGTTTCCAGCGTGGAAACCGCCGAATTCGAGATCTACAGTATAGAAGCAATCGGCGACGCCCCGCTTGCAGTTCGTACGGATATCCGCTACGACGTTGTTGCCAACGGAAGCAATGATCAACGCGAAGAGCGAGTTGGGTCCTGGCAAATCGAATGGATAAGGGATGTGTCCGCTCAGTGGAATGCACGCAAATGGCAAGCTGGAGAAGAGACATTGAGCATCGCTCATGGGCCCGTCTTCCTCGATGTCACTTCCCACGCTCTCGGCAGCGAAGAGTCATACAAAAAGCAGATGCTGCGCAGCGTCGATCACTGGCGCACGGTCCTCGATAGCGCTATCGGTGTGGACGTTTATTCCAACAATGGCATGGCCGCGGGCGACTTCGACAATGACGGCTTCGACGACTTCTATGTCTGCCAACCGGCTGGATTGCCCAACCGCCTTTATCGCAACCGTGGCGACGGAACATTTGAAGACGTAACGGATAAGGCCGGGGTCGGTGTGCTCGACAATACGGCATGCGCGCTATTCGCCGACTTCGAGAACAAGGGGCTGCAGGACTTGCTCGTCGTTTGCGGAAACGGTCCCATTCTCTTCCTGAATCAAGGCGACGGAACTTTTCGTATCAAGCGCGACGCATTCAAATTCTTTCAGCCTGCGCAGGGAACCTTCACTCACGCGGCAGTTGCAGACTATGACCGCGATGGACGGCTGGACATCTATTTCTGCACATATATGTACTACCTCGGCCTTGACCAGTATCACTATCCAGCTCCCTATTTCGACGCCCGCAATGGTCCACCCAATTGTCTTTTCCACAACGAAGGCAATGCAACATTTGTAGAGGTTACCAACGCGACGGGAATGAACGCGGAAAACGACCGGTATAGTTTTGCATGCGCCTGGGGCGACTCTAACAACAACGGTCTGCCCGATCTTTTTGTGGCAAACGATTTTGGAAGTTCTCAACTCTATCGCAACAATGGCAATGGAACATTCACGGTCGCCTCCCGCGAGGCACACGTCGAGGACGTGGGGGCCGGAATGGGTTGCAGTTGGTGCGATTATGACAACGATGGAAATCAGGATGTCTACCTGCCCAGTATGTGGGAGGCCGCAGGCCAAAGGGTTTCAGAACAAAAGCAGTTTCACGAAAAGGCGCCGCAGAATATTCGCGAACTTTATCAACGCCACGCGAGGGGCAATGCGCTTTATCGCAACCAGGGGGACGGGAAGTTTCAAAACGTAGGCCGTCAGGCCGGCGTTGAAATGGGCCGCTGGTCCTGGTCTTCTGACTTCTGGGATTTCGATCACGACGGCTACTCCGACCTTTATGTTGCAAACGGCTATATCTCGTCGCTAAGCCAGGACGACATGGCAAGCTTTTTCTGGCGCCAGGTTGTCGCAAAATCGTCTGAGGACGCAACCCCATCGACGGCGTACGAACATGGATGGAACGCCATCAACGAGCTGATTCGCTCCGATTCGACCTGGCACGGCTATGCTAGAAACGTGATGTTTGCAAACAATCGTAACGGAACATTCTCCGAAATCTCCGGTCCATCCGGATTGGACTTCAAAGAAGATAGCCGTACGTTTGTTCTAGCCGATCTCGATCGCGACGGACGGCTCGAGGTAATTCTCAAGAATCGCAACGCTCCACAACTGCGGATATTGCACAATGCGATGAAAGACATTGGTCACTCTATCGCATTCCGTCTGCGCGGGCGCCAAAGCAACTGGGACGCGATTGGAACCGCGGTTACCGTTGAAGCAGACACTCATCGTCAGACAAAGTATCTTCAGGCTGGAACCGGTTTTCTCGCGCAGAATTCCAAAGAGCTCTTCTTTGGTTTAGGAAGCGTAGAAGGAAAGATCAAGGCCACGATCCACTGGCCCAATGGGCTTTCGCAGCAATTTGTCGATCTGCCGGTAAACCACAGGGTTGAAATTGAAGAAGGTTCGGCTGCGTTCCTAGCCAAGCCCTTCGCGGCACCAACGCCAGGCTACGCGCAGGCCGGATCGCCGCCCGCGTTGGAGCCGCTGCCTTTGAAGATTGAGACATGGCTTATTGACCCATTGAAAGCGCCTGAGTTTTCCTTGCCAGATCTGGCTGGACAGGTGTGTGAGCTCCGGTCGTTCAACGGGTTCCGTGCACTTCTCACTTTTTGGGCTACGACGTCGCCCGAGTCCCTTGAACAGTTAACACTTCTCAATAGCCACACGCCGGCATTCGCGGCCGCCAAGTTACAAATCCTGGCTCTAAATGTAAACGTTGCGAGCGATCAGCAGGCTGCACGATCCATCGCAGCACGGCAGCAACTTAACTTCCCGATCATCTTCGCCACCGAAGAAGTGGCCGGCATCTATAACATCATTTATCGTCACCTGTTTGACCGCCGCAGAGACCTCGGAGTTCCAACTTCCTTCCTGCTTGATAAAGAAGGTATGATCGTCAAGGTATACCAAGGACCAATGGATCCTCAACGCCTTCTGGACGATGTGAGGACCATCCCTATCACCGCTGAGGATCGCTTGCGCAAGGCGATTCCCTTCTCTGGATCTGTCATCCAGAGCACGTTCCACCGCAACGACTTTACGTATGGCGTGGCCCTTTTCCAGCATGGGTACCTGGAGCAGGCAGCAGAGTCCTTTAAACAGGTCGTGGCCTCTAAACCCGACGACCCCGATGCCTATTACAATCTTGGCACTCTCGCATTGCGAAGAAATGATTTTGTTGAAGCGCGCGGTTATCTTGAGCAGTCCCTGAAGCTGCGTCCGGGCTATCCTGAGGCATGGAATAACCTTGGGATGATGGCCGCTCAGCAAGGTCATCCTGATGAGGCCATCGAGAACTTTCAGAAGTCTCTGACCCTAAGACCGAGCTATGCCACCGCCCTTCTAAATCTTGGCAATGTCTACCGGCGGCAGCGGGACTTTGACCGGGCTCAAGAGTCGTTGCGAAGTGCACTCGAACTTCAGCCTGGCGATGCTGACATCAGCTATAGCCTCGGAATGTTGTACGCTCAACAAAGCAATTTGCAGCGTGCTGCAGATTTTCTTCAGAAAGCCATAGCGCTTCGTCCCGACTTTCCTGAAGCTTTGAATAACCTTGGTGTCCTCTTTGTCCGCGAACAGGATTACGCCAAGGCTGAAGTGCAGTTCAAGACCGGCATCGAGGTTGCTCCCAACTACGATCAGTCCTATCTCAATCTTGCCCGCCTTTACGCAAAGCAGAATGACAAGGAAAAAGCGAGAGAGGTGCTTGAGCAATTGCTACGCATTCAACCTCAGAATCCGAGCGCGCTGCAAGCCCTTGGAGTACTGCAATGACGGCCTTCGCAAGTTCAATGATTGGTATTTCGCGCGTCGCCAACGACGCCCCTGCTTATTCTGTGATCCAAGCCGTCAGGAAATGCCCCAGGCCGCGCACCATTCTCTCCGTGGTCTTACTTTTGTGCGCCGGTCATTTGCACACTGCACAGGCGCAATCCCCGAAAACTCCCAATAGCCTTCAGCAGGTAGAAGCTCTGGTTCAACAGGGACATTTCGTTGAAGCCAAAACTGCATTGCTGGAAGAACTTCAACGGAATCCCGCAAGCGTCGACGGTTATAACTTGTTGGGAATTATAGAAAGCAACCAACAGGACTACTCCAACGCACTCGCCGCATTTGACAAGGCATTGCAGCTCTCCCCGAACTCCGCCAAGACGCATAACAACCTGGGAGATTTTTACGTCACACAAAAGAAACCCGATCTGGCGGAAAAAGAGTTTAGAGCGGTTGTCCGTCTGGACCCTGGAAATTCGGATGGCAACTACAACCTCGGGGTCCTGCTGATGGCGAGAGGCGCCCCCGCAGAGGCCATCCCACGCTTTGAACGCGTGCACCCGGCTAATCTCGCCACCAGCTTCAACCTGATTCGGGTTCTTTTTCAGACCAGGCGAACGGCAGAAGCGTTGCGGATGGCAACGGTGCTCTCCGAACAGAATAAAGACAATGTCCAGGTAGAATTCACGCTTGGCGTTTTACTAGCCGCTGAAAAGCAATTGAAACCCGCACTGTTGGACCTGGAAAAGGCAGATGCTTTGCAACCAGGAACCTTCGAGATCCTAATCAACCTTGGCCAGGCATATCTTCGCAGCGGCGAATACCCCAATGCAGAACTAGCATTGACACGCGCCCTTAAGCTTAAGCCTAATTCATCGGAAACTCTCACCCTGTTGGCGCAAGTCTACGCGGGCGAGGCACGACCGCGTGATGCCCTTGAGTTACTGGTCCGCGCACATAAGATGGCTCCCGGCGACACGGATATTATTTATCTTCTGGCGCAGGTCAGCATGTCTCAGGACTACTACGAGGATGCGATACCGCTGCTTGAATCCGGCATTCAACTTGCTCCGCAAAGGTCCGACCTTCGCGCCGCACTCGGCCAGAGCTACTTCATGTCAGGCAAAGTCGACCAGGCCATTGAGGAGTTCAGGAAACTCATCGAAATGGAACACACAGTGCGCTCTTATGCGTATCTCGGCACCGCTTACCGTTACCTGGGGCGGTTCGATGAGGCCAAGGAGACATTTCAGCAAGGCCTCAAATTAAGTCCTAACGACGCCTCAAGTCTATTCAATTTAGGCCTGATTGCTGAACAACAGGGAGATTTTGCGGGAGCAAACTCCATGTTGCAGGCAGCACTGATGCGCAATCCTGACTTTCCCGATGCACTTCTGGAGCTTGCCAACCTTCGCAGTCAAGCCAAGAGACTGCCCGAAGCGGAAGAAATACTCAGAAAATATGTCCATGTCAGTCCCAACCCATCTACGGGATATTACAAACTCGCGGTGGTAGAGAGAAGCCTGCATGAAACGGCAGCCGCAGATCGAGACTTGAAGGTGTTTCAAACCCTCTCAAAGGATGTGTCGTATGGCCCGCATCACTACGAGCATCTCTTCGACTTCATCGACAGCCGCTCGCAACTCGCTCCCCAGGATCGTGAGAAGTTCGACATTGACGAACTGCTCGACCATATGAAGAACCACCCCGGCAGGCCAGACGACCTATACCAACTGGCTGGGGCTTATCTCAAGACCGGCAAAGTCGATGAGGCAAGAAGTACAATCGAGCAACTCGATCAAGCCAGCGCAGGCGACTACCGCACTTTTACAGGGATTGGTGTGTTGCTCGCCCGCTACCATCTATATGACGATGCCATTCAGCATTTCAGGATAGCTCTCCAAGCAAATCCAGGTTCGGACGAAGAGGAATTCGACCTGGCTAATGCTTGCTTCCATAGTGGGCAGTATTCCGAAGCGCTCGATGCTGCCGGAAAGGTTTCAGAGCAAGGCCGCAAAGACGAAGCATACCTTGCCTTGCTCGGAGATATTTACGAGCATTTGGGTAATAACTCTCGTGCCGATGCAATCTTTCGCGATGCTATCGGCCGCAATCCGGACAACGATCAGGACTATCTTTCCCTTGCATTGCTCCAGCTTCGCGAGGGTGACATAGCGGGCGCCAGGCAAACACTCTTGAAAGGCCAGGCGCGCATACCGGCATCTGGCAAACTTTTCTGGGGGTCAGGAATTGTTTCGGCTCTGGATGGCGACACCGCAGGGGCTGCTGAACACTTGGAGCGGGCTGTCGATCTTCTTCCAGAATGGACGGGGAGTTATTCGCTCCTGGGTGTTTTCTACTTTCAGATTGGACAGATTGCAAAAGCCAAAGAGGTGCTCGCCCGTTTCAAGAACAACAGCACAACCGGTGGCCTCGACCTAAGCCGTATCGAACATGTCCTGGCTCAGGCGCCAGCCGCCGCTTCCTCTGAGAGTGCTCCAATGACAATTGAGGGCAAGAAGCAATTGCTTCAAATGGCGCTCTCCCTCGCGGATAGAACGCTGTGAGCGCTTTCTCGCGCGTTACAGATTTGCCGGTTGGCCAGATCATCGCGGCGAAGAAGGGGAAAGACATGGTCCCGCATCCGTTCCCGAATGTGCGAGTCGATGAGACTGAGAACTGACGCATGGAATGATGGGTCAGGTTGCCCACTTATGATTCTCACGGCGAGCCACTGTCGCTATAATTACTCTTATCTATGATTCTTCCACGGCGCCGATTCCTGGGTTCATCTCTTTTTGCACTCGGCAGCACGCTGATCGACGCTCTCGCGACACCACTTTGGAATTGGAAGAACTCTCTCGTTGTGGAAGCCGCAACATCGGAAGCAGCCTCGTCTCAGGTCCAGTTTGTAGATGTGGCTCAACAAGCCGGCCTGAATGTGCCCAATGTGTGGGGCGGAATAGATCACAAGCGATCGATCATTGAGACCAAAGGGAGCGGCCTGGCCTTTTTCGACTACGACAATGATGGATGGCTCGATATCTACCTGACGAATGGAGACCGGCTCAACACGAGCTGGCCGGATAGAAGGGCGCCAACGTCTCATTTGTACAAAAACAATCGAGACGGAACGTTTACCGATGTCACGGAGAAGTCCGGCCTGCGGCGCACCGGTTGGCAGACCGGAGTTTGCGTTGGTGACTACAACAACGACGGATGGGATGACCTGTTTTGCTGCTTTTGGGGCCACAACATACTTTTTCGTAACAATGGAGATGGCACTTTCACCGATGTTACTCATAAGGCCGGTCTCTATCGGGAGCAGGGACGGTGGGGCTCCGGCTGCACATTTCTTGATTATGATCTTGATGGCCACCTCGATCTTTTTATATGCAATTACATTACTTTGGACCCCGACAAAATTCCTTCCGCCGGTGACACGAGTTACTGCCAATGGAAAGGTGTTCCGATCATGTGCGGCCCGCGGGGTCTTCCGGGCGACACTAACATTCTTTATCACAACAATGGAGACGGAACGTTTACCGACGTCTCGGAGAAGTCCGGCATCTTGAAACCCGGTCCGCGTTACTCGATTACTGCCGTGTCATATGACTTCGATAACGATGGCTGGCCGGATATTTATATTGCAGTAGATTCGGAGCCAAGCATTATGTTTCACAACAATCATGATGGCACGTTCGCCGATGTTGCTGTCATGGCCGGGTGCGCCTACAACGACAACGGGCATGAGCAGGCCGGAATGGGCGTCGCTGTCGCCGACTATGACTGCGACGGGTGGTTCGATATCTTTAAGACCAATTTTGTGGATGACACCGTCAACTTGTACCACAGCAACGGCGATGGGACCTTCAGCGACGTTTCTTTCACGTCCGGCGTCGGGATCAACAACCGCTTTGTCGCATGGGGGTGCGGCTTTATCGATTACGACAATGACGGCTGGCAGGATATCGTGCAAGTTAACGGGCATGTGTATCCAGAGGTTGACAATTACAATTTCGGCGAGAGCTTCAAGAACCCTCGGCTGGTGTATAAGAACCTTGGAAATGGCCGTTTTCAGGATGTTTCAGCACAGTTAGGGCCAGGCATTGGCGAGCGCTTTTCGAGCCGTGGCGCGGCTTTCGGCGACTATATGAATAACGGAAATATGGATGCGCTGATCTTGAATCTCAATGATCTACCATCGCTCCTTCGCAACGATGGGGGCAATAAGCAGAACTGGATCAAGATCAAGCTTGTGGGCACCAAGTGCAATCGCACGGCAATCGGCGCTCGGGTGCGGGTGATTTCAGGCAAGCATATTCAGATGGATGAGGTTCACAGCGGAACAAGCGTAATGTCGCAGAGTGATTTGCGCCTTCATTTCGGTCTAGGCAAGAACGATATGGTCGATACGATCGAAGTAAAGTGGCCAACGACACAAAAGATAGAAAGATTCGCGAAGGTCAAGGCCAATCAAATACTTACTATTCGGGAGGGGGACGGAATTGTGGCCACTCTCAAGCCGCAGGCAAAATAGAGCCTTACACTAATGCGCCAGTTGATCACTCTCGGATTTAAAGCGGCTCTGGAGTCGTGGCAATACGTTCAACAAATCCGTAAAGATACTGGTCATTGATCTGGTGGATAAGTCGGGTCGCCAGGAACAGCAACCAAAAACTGCTTGACCTCACGCCTCTCTTTTTCGACTTCCTCAGCCTCTGACTTTTTGATCTTGCCGTGAAGCAGAAACTCCCGTTGGGCCTTTTCGCGGTTACCAGTTCGATCATAGGCCACACCCAGCCGGTAGTGGGCATCACCTAGCTGCGGATTCACCTTGACTGCTCTCTCGTAGAAGCTGATCGCCTTGGCATAATCGCGTTGTGAGGAATAAAGATTTCCAAGCTGTAAGTACCCGTCAGCGAATTGAGGATCAACCGTCACCGCCTTTGTGAGGAGGGTCTCCACCTGTCGCAAGGCCCGCCGATCTGCCGAATGTTCCTGACCTTTCCAAATGGCCATTGCGTAGAAGTAATTCGCATTGGCGCTTTCGGGCTGCTTCTGCACGAATCGTGCCAGCTTCCGGTCAATGCAAGCCAGTGGATTGGGGGCGGCCATTTCGATCTTGCCCATGTATTCGTAGAGCTTAGGGTCGGACGGATTTAGGTCGGATGCTTCGCAGAACCGGAGTGCTGCTTCATCATAACGAGCGCCTGCAAACAGTGCGGCGCCCAGCGCAGCCAGCATTCTGGCGGATTGCGGGTAGGCTTTTGCTCCCTTTTGAAATACCTCCTGTGCCTGCCACACGGCCCTGTGAAGCAGTAACTCAGAGCCCCACTGGAAATAGTTCGCTTCGTTTGGTGCCAACAGGGTTGCTCGCTCATATTCGTGAACCGCATTCAAAGGATCGTCGAGTTTCTCGTCGAGTTCTCCCGCGAGCCTGTCCCAATCCGCCGTCTCCCCAAGTGCCAGCAGTTCCTTCACATGCCGGCGAGCTTCCGAGAGATCGCCAGCATTTTCATTTGCCAACGCCAAGTCATATTCGTTCGCATGGTCCGTCGAATTGAGAAGGTAGGCGGCCTGTAACACCGGAATTGCCTCCTTATATCTTCCTGCGTGGAGATAGAAAGCTCCCAACTGGCGATTTGCTTCGTAACTTGCGGGCTCACTGGCTATGGCCGCTCGAAGCTTGCCTTCAGAATCGTCGGTCTCACTCACATTCTTAAGTGTGCTCCCCGCACCTCTTGGGGAATCCTCAGTCTTTAGTGAAGTGGTCTCACGCACCAGGGACTCGCTGGTTCGAAGGTTTGAATCCGATCCATGGCCGCCTACCGCAGTCCAATCGGTAATTCCAGCGACCGTGAATGTCGGCTTGTCGGCAAACTCCATGGGTTGCGCCGATAATGTCGGAGAGGCGCTGGAGGCTGTCTGCGCAGTTACAGAATCTTCGAGAATCAGATCAACTCTCTGCTCTTCTCCTGGCGACGATTTGACGACTACCGCAGGGCGGCTACGCATGCCTGATTTTTCCGCGCCAAGAATATAGTTTCCAGCAACGAGCCCCGAGAGCCTGAATTCCCCGCCAGCATTCGTTGTCGTGCTCGCGACGGTCGCACTCCCTTGCTCAAGTCGTACCAGGGCTTCGCCGACAGGTTTTCCAGCAGAGTCAATGACGGTGCCATGAATCGTAACTGTGTCACCCAGTTTGGAAGTGGCGTTTTGCGCTAGTGCAACAATGGCCAGACTGATCCATATCGTTATGGCTCTCCGCAACATTCGAACGAATCGAAAGAGAGCATTCCCAGGAACCGTCGTTCTTCTGCAGCTATCGTTTACAAAGAACTCCGACATTTCGCCCCTGATATATCTGCCTGGTTGCATCATATTTGCGCCCTCAATTGCACATTCGCCGGTCAGGCTGCCTGCGTTTGCGTGATGGCAGAATCATTCTACAACCGGAGAGCGCATTACCATTCTGATTAGAGTTTATCCGTAAATAATGATCAACTTGATTCCCTCCCTCAAAGTTCTGGAAGTGGGGGCTCAATCGGGGCGAAGATACCTTACAGGATGGCACAGATAAAATCGTGGACGGTATCGGA
>Ga0182024_10005726_pt1 | contig 27673 bp, 27 predicted proteins | sample P32metaG_FD_120480 | JGI IMG/M metagenome (GOLD analysis project Ga0182024, IMG submission 120480) | Permafrost microbial communities from Stordalen Mire, Sweden - P3-2 metaG (Illumina Assembly) | ecosystem: Environmental > Terrestrial > Soil > Wetlands > Permafrost | place: Sweden: Stordalen...
CCGCGATGCGTCAGTCACGACCGGCAGCATCGAGGCCTCCGCGTTCGATGTCTCCAAGGGGGGTCTGTTCCGGTCATTCGAGCAGCAAGGTCCCGGGAAGTACCGTCTGCATGCGCACGTGGTTACCGGAGAAATCGTTCATCGTGCCTGGAGCCCAGAATGGATCAAGACTCGGATGTGTTGAAAATGGCGTGCGAATGCTACGGCTTTGGACGTTGGGCCGCTCCGTATTGGTTCATCGGTCCAGAGCAGGGCCAATCCCCGGATGAACATAACGACCTCAAGCCCCGGGCCAAGGCATGGCTCTGCCTTGGCGGAGGCGAACTTAATGATTGCCGTAAATTTCATGAGTTGATCGGCGAGAAAAGATTGCATCGGGAAACGCCTCAATTGCAGCGGACGTGGCGGCCACTAATGCTGCTCCTGATGGCTTTTCTGGGGGAACCTACAAAAAACGATGGCCTGCGCGATTACCAGCGAGATAAATGGGGAGCACTGGACGGTGATACCTGCGTCGTTGAACTATCTGGGATGGCTGCCCACAGTTTCAAAATAGACAGAGACCGGAATTGCTTTCTAGAGAAACGAGTCAAAATCATTCGCGAAAGGATATTGCAACACAAGCCCAAGTTTGTGGTCATGTATGGAATGCGTGAGAAGCTCTCTTGGGAAAGAATCGCTGACCGACCTTTTCCTCGTGAAAATATCCTAGAACTTGGGCCAACGATCCTCGCGCTCACTCCGCATCCAACCAGTCACGGTTCTACTAACGAGTATTGGAAGGGACTAGGGAACCGATTGCGGCTTATGAGCAGCAAATAGAACGGTCGGTCTTGGCTCCGATGCGTACGGCTGTACGCTTGGTTTCAAGGGCGGGACCGCTGGGAGTGCTTTATGTATGGGCATGTTGCCGATGGACGCTAGGTGAATGCTGCGTACATCGAGGGTGTAGCCGGTGGGGTTAATCCTGGCGATCTATTCGCATTGTTCCACAAGCTTTTCTAAGGCATCCTCCTTTGAAAGCCAATAGTCCTCAACCCATACCGTCAATGATTCGTCTGCGGTAGTATCGTGAATGTCTTGCATCCCATACGTTTCATAATCACCGACAAGGACATCGCCTTTGTCCGGATCATAACCTCCGTACCACTCAAGTACATCATAGCCTTTCGCGGTTAAAACTATGAAATAGTCACAGCCGCTAATCCTGTTCGAGACGACGCCCTTAGCCGCAAACGCTTGTCCCGCCGAACAGATCACGATCAAAGGAAATAGCACAATTGGTGTCACAACGAAACGGATTATTTGAAGCATATTGTCCTCCTCAAGACCGAACAGCGAGGGTCGGGTGTCGAATGTAGGCTTCCGAGCTGCCCTTATGTTGTTCGCTCACTGAGCTAAGATCGTTTACCGTGCAAAATCCCTCACGGTTCATCGCCCCTTTGCCTTGATCTGCGCCGGAGTTCGGGCAATGATCTCGGGCGACCCACGAGAAAGAGCGATTTCACCGGTCACGCAAATATCTTTTTGATCAAAGGAGATTTCAGGACTCCCAAACTTCCCCCGATCTTCTTCCCAGATAACGACGGTGAAAATTTGGTCAGGGTACGGTTTATCGAGATTCAGAAAGGTGGGTCTCCCTTTGCTCCGAGCCGCGAAACGTGTACTCGCAACATGGCCGCAAACGGTCGCATTTTCTCCGACGTGATCGCGAGCGGCGGAGGCAGAAATTGTCTCCGCTTCCGCTCGTGACGAGACCGCCACGATAAGAATTAGAGAAAAACTAAGGGTATGAAATCGGGTCATAGACCTCCTTTGATCACTAGCGGCGAACGATACCATGAGACCAGTTCGTATCGGGCCAGCATCCTGCGGCGTATTTAGGGCTTTGTCCCACTTGGCGCGGAAAATGTAGCGGAGGGTATCCCTCGGGTTACAGGCAGCTGGGCGTTAGCACACGGTCCAGTACACGGAGCGCAGCACACTGCGTAAGCGCTTTGCTTTGCTATTGTTTATGAGAGTGGACGGGATGGCGTGCAACAGTAGCCCGTGCAGCGGTTGAGTGTTTGTCCCACTTGCATGTTTTCTCAATTTGAGACTTGAAGTCGAGTTGTGGGCAGGGGGACGGTAGAGCGTAGCTGCTGGTGCTCTGGGGATGCTGGGATTCTGCCTGTTCGGGGATGCCACTGCCGTTGATCTGGGATGCGGGCGGCACCTTGCTCTGTTCTGCTTAGCATGTCCTCTTTCTGGCCGATTCTGTACTGGCCGGGTTTGATTGGCCGACTCATGCGTACGGCCGTACTCTCGATGCGCTCTGGCCTTTTGGTTTAGCTTTCGGTTTAAGTTTGGAGTTTATTTTCCGCCTTGTCCGTGCAGTTTGCCCAGCGAATTTGCGTTAGTATTCTCAGTCGTATTCCCCAGGAAAATCTAAGATTCACCCTCCAATGAGGAGCCACAGCAGAATGCTTACCGGCGAAATTCGCAGTCAAGTCGATCAAATCTGGACTGCCTTCTGGACGGGCGGTATTTCCAACCCGCTCGAAGTCATTGAACAAATTACCTACCTTCTCTTTCTCAAGCGCCTTGATGATCTGGAAACCGCAGAGGAACTTAAGGCGAATCGCGAAAAGAAGCCGATGCAGAAGCGCTTCTTTCCCGAGGGTAAAGACAGCAAGAAACGTTCCTACCAGGACTACCGCTGGAATCGCTTCAAAAACCTCGAGCCCCGCGACATGTTCACAGTGGTCAGCGAGCACGTCTTCCCCTGGCTGCGAACCCTGGGCGGCCATGGCACGACCTACTCCAAGCACATGGAGGGCGCGCGCTTCACCATTCCCACGCCCGCGCTGCTGGCCAAGGTTGTGGACATGATCGACAAGGTGCCCATGGAAGACCGGGACACCAAGGGCGATCTCTACGAATACATGCTTGGCAAGATTGCCAGCGCCGGGCAGAACGGACAGTTTCGCACGCCGCGTCACATCATCCGGCTCATGGTGGAAATGGTAGAGCCCAAGCCCAACGACATTGGCTGCGATCCAGCCTGCGGAACTTGCGGTTTCCTGGTGGCCGTGGGCGAAACGCTGCGCGAGCGGCATCCCGAGGTGATGACCAACGGCAAGCTGCGTGCGCATTTCCACGATCATCTGTTTCACGGCTTTGACTTTGACAACACCATGCTGCGCATCGGCAGCATGAACATGCTGCTGCACGGAGTGGAGAACCCGGACATCACCTACCGCGATTCGCTCGCGCAGGACCATGCCGGGGAAGAAGAGAAGTACACGCTGGTGCTGGCCAATCCGCCGTTTGCCGGGTCGCTCGACTATGAGAGCTGTGCGAAAGATTTGCAGCAGGTGGTCAAGACGAAGAAGACCGAACTGCTCTTCCTGGCGCTATTTCTGCGCTTGCTCAAGCCTGGTGGGCGAGCCGCCGTCATCGTGCCCGATGGAGTTCTCTTCGGGTCAAGCAATGCCCACAAGAGCCTGCGTCGTATGCTCATCGAGGACCAGAAGCTTGATGCGGTGATCTCGCTGCCCGGCGGGGTGTTCAAGCCTTACGCCGGAGTCTCGACCGCCATCCTGCTCTTCACCAAGACCAACTCCGGGGGTACAGACTACGTTTGGTTCTATGACGTGGATGCCGATGGCTGGTCGCTGGATGACAAGCGAACTCCGCTGCTGAGCGAAGACAAACTGGGCGCAGTTCCAAAGGCTGCGCTCACCGCCGACGAGTACAGCAAGAACAACCTGCCTGACATTCTCTCCCGGTGGCAACAACGCGAGGACAGCGAGCGCAAGCGACCCCGCACCGCGAAGAGTTTCAGCGTGTCCAAGGCCGACCTGGTTGCGGAGGGTTACGACCTCTCCCTCAATCGCTATAAGGAAGTCGTTCACGCCGAGGTGACTCATCGCCTGCCAAAGGAGATACTCGCCGACCTCGCCAAGCTGGAGGCGGAGATTCAGCAGGGAATGAAGGAACTGGAGGGGATGGTGAAGTGAGCAAGGGATGGCCACTCGTTTCAATGGAAGACATCTTCACGATTGCGCGAGGCAGCTCGCCGCGGCCGATAGATAGTTTCCTCACTGACGATCCAGATGGGGTCAACTGGGTCTTGATCAGCGATGCCACCGAGAGCGGGAAATATATCAATTCGACGAAAAAACGTATTCGTGCGGAGGGGGTGAAGCATTCCCGCGTAGTTCAGCCGGGAGACTTTCTCCTGACGAACTCGATGAGTTTTGGTCGGCCATACATTATGAACACTTCCGGCTGCATTCATGACGGCTGGCTTGTTCTAAGTCCGCGTCATCGAAACGTCTCACCCGACTTCTTTTACCATTTATTGGGTTCGGATTTTGTTTATGCGGAGTTCGTGCGCCGCGCTGCTGGCGCAACCGTCAAAAACCTGAACATCGATTTGGTGAAGGGCGTTCAGTTGCCGCTGCCACCGCTCGAAGAGCAGCGGCGAATTGCAGAGGTGCTGGACCGAGCAGAGGCGTTGCGGGCCAAGCGCCGCGCCGCCCTCGCCCAACTCGACACCCTCACCCCATCCGTCTTCCTCGACCTCTTCGGCGAAGAAGATCGTAATCCGATGGGCTGGCCAATTAAACGTGTATGCGACTACGTCGCGGAGTTCCAAGGAGGAAAAAGCATTGAGTCGGAGAGCGGAGAAAATGCAGTCACCGTTAGCCGGGTCCTCAAGGTTAGCGCCGTCACCGGAATGAAGTTTCTCCCGCACGAAAGCAAAGCTGTGCCAGACAGTTACCAACCTCCGCTCGAGCATTTCACAAAGCCTGGCGACCTGCTGTTCAGCCGCGCAAACACCACAGAACTTGTCGGCGCGGTAGCCTATGTCGAGACCACGCCTTCTAACCTATTGTTATCGGACAAACTTTGGCGTTTTGTGTGGTGTCAGCCACCGACGGTCGAACCTCTCTTTGTTTGGGCGCTATTTCAGACCCCAACTGTACGGCGCGAAATCGCCCGCCGTGCAACCGGCACGAGCGGTTCGATGAAGAACATTTCACAAGCAAAGGTCTTCGGAATCAGCACTATTCTTCCGCCTCTTTCCCTTCAGCGCGAATTCGCCCGGCGCATCGGCGCTGTGGAGAAACTGAAAGCCACGCACCGCGCATCCCTGGCCGAACTGGACGTGTTCTTGATCGTCCTTCAGCACCGCGCCTTCCGAGGAGAGCTGTGACATGACCGCCAAGACCCACGAGCTTACCTTCAATGGCGGGCTGCTGGAGCGCGGATTCTGGCTCTACGTGTGGGAAATTACTACCCCGCAAGACACGCATCTCTACTATGTGGGACGCACTGGAGATAGCTCATCGATCAAGGCGCAGTCACCGTTCAATCGGCTGAGTCAGCATCTGGGTTTTAACAAACATGCCAATCCGCTTCGCCGTTACTTGAACGCTGAAGAGGTTGATCCTGAACGGTGCTTGTTCCGGCTGGTGACCTATGGCCCAATCCTAGAAGAAGCAGCGACTCTAGAGGAACACAGGCAACGAAGGGATCGAACCGGTGCTATGGAAAAAGCGTTGGCGGCAGCGATGGTCTCGGCAGGCTATAGGGTGATTAATGCCGTCAACTGTCGCGCCAAACTGGACGCGAAACTATTCGCGAGCGTCCGGGGCGCATTTGCCTCCTACTTCAAGAAATTGGCGGGCGTAGCATGAGCAATTTCGCCTTCCTCCAATCCGAATGGCCGCAGCTCTTTGCCGAGGGGCAGAAGGCTGAGGCGTTGGTCGTCCCCGACCCGCGTACCGCTTGTTTCTACGCTCGACGGACGCTGGAGCTAGCTGTGGCGTGGCTCTACAAAAGCGACTCGGCGCTCAAGCTGCCCTATCAGGACAATCTCAGCGCGCTCATCCACGAGCCGAGTTTCAAAGCCACAGTCGGCCAGAAAATCTTCATTAAGGCAAAGCTGATCAAGGATTTGGGGAATCTGGCCGCGCACAGCCACAGGCCCTTGCAGCAACTGGACTCAATGACCGCAGTGCGCGAGCTGTTTCATATTTGCTTCTGGCTAGCACGCACCTATGGCAAGGCCGCAAAGCCAGCAGATGGCCTGACGTTTGACCCGCTGCTGCTGCCGAAGACTTCGCCAGTTCCGCCGCAAACGCTGGCCCAGCTTCAGCAGCTCGGATCGCAACTCGCGGAAAAAGATACCAAACTCACCGAACTGCTGACGGGCAAGGCCGCTCTCGATGCCGAACTGGAACGCCTGCGAGCCGAGATCGCCGCCATCAAGAAACACAACGCGGAGACACCGGACACCCACAACTACTCCGAGGCCGAAACCAGAGACTACTTCATCGACCTGCTCCTCAAAGAGGCGGGATGGCCGTTAGGCAAGAAGCAGGACCGCGAGTACCCGGTTACCGGCATGCCCAACGAGAAAGGCGAAGGCTTCGTTGATTACGTCCTCTGGGGCGATGACGGTAAACCCCTCGGACTGGTCGAGGCGAAGCGTACCAAGCGCGATGCCCGCGTGGGCCAGCAACAGGCGAAGCTCTATGCCGATTGTCTGGAGAAGCAGTTCGGCCAGCGTCCGGTCGTTTTCTACAGCAACGGCTACGAGCACTGGATTTGGGACGACCTGAACTATCCGCCGCGTAGCGTTCAAGGCTTCTACACAAAAGATGAGCTAGAGCGAATGATCCAGCGGAGAACGACACGGACTCCCATGGGCGACACCGAAATCGATAAGGAAATTGTTGAGCGGTTTTATCAAGAGCGGGCGATCCGGCGTATTGGCGAAGCATTTGAAAAAGACCACGAGCGCAAAGCCCTGGTAGTCATGGCTACAGGCGCGGGAAAGACCCGCACAGTGGTTGCACTCTGTGACCTGATGATGCGATGCAACTGGGTGAAGCGTGTTCTGTTTCTGGCCGACCGCATAGCGCTCGTGAAGCAAACGACGAATGTCTTCAAGCGCCATTTACCCTCAGCGTCGGCAGTGAATGTGCTGGAGCATCCCGAACAAATCGTCGACGCCAGAGTGTTGGTCTCGACCTATCCCACCATGCTCCGCCTGATCGATGAAACAAAAGACGGCAGGCGGCAGTTTGGTCCCGGGCATTTCGATCTGGTCATCATTGACGAGGCGCACCGGTCCGTCTACCAGAAATACCGTGCGATCTTCGAGTATTTCGACTCGTTTCTAATCGGTCTTACTGCCACACCGAAGGACGAAGTTGATCACAACACGTATGGTCTTTTTGATCTGGAAGAAGGTGTACCCACAGACGTTTACGGCCTGGAGGAAGCAGTGAGGGACGGGTTTCTGGTCCCGCCGAAAGCGGTTTCTGTGCCGTTGAGGTTCCAGCGGGAGGGCATGAATTACGACCAGTTGAGCGACGAGGAAAAGGAACGCTGGGACGCGATTGAATGGGACGAGGACGGTACCATTCCAAGAACTGTCGAGCCCGAGGCGCTAAACCGGTGGCTCTTCAACGAAGACACGGTGGACAAGGTTCTTGAACACCTGATGAGGTCTGGCCAAAAGGTGGAAGAAGGGGACCGGTTGGGAAAGACCATCGTCTTCGCCAAGAACCACGCCCATGCGCAGTTTATCTCTGACCGCTTCGACAAGAACTATCCGCATTACAAGGGCGAATTCGCGAGGGTGATCGATTTTCAAGTGGAGTACGTGCAGTCGCTGATTGATGCCTTCTCGACTGCCTCGAAGACTCCTCATATTGCCATATCCGTTGACATGCTGGATACGGGCATCGACATCCCAGAGGTCGTTAACCTGGTTTTTTTCAAGATGGTGCGGTCGAAGACCAAGTTCTGGCAGATGGTGGGGCGTGGTACTAGATTGCGCTCTGACCTGTTCGGACCGGGACGCGACAAAAGGTACTTCTGCATCTTTGACTATTGCCAGAATCTCGAATTTTTCAACCAGAACCCAGAAACGACTTCTGGGGCGGCAGGCGAATCACTGACCGAGAAGCTCTTTGCCAGCCGTGTGGAGCTGATAACGGAGTTAGATAAGTGTGGCTCTACCGGCGGAGACGGCAAACTGCCCGAGTTGCGGAGCGAGGTTGCGGAGCGCTTGCGCCAAGAGGTGGCGCAGATGAATGTGAACAACTTCATCGTGCGACCAAAGCGCAAACTGGTGGAAAAATATGGCGATGCTAAGGCTTGGGAAACTCTGGGCACGCACGAGAAGGGCGAACTGGTTAACGATGTTGCGAGTCTGCCCTCCGAGCTGGTGGACGATGACCAGGAAGCGAAGCAATTCGACTTGTTAATACTGCAGCTGCAATTAGGCCTGCTGCGGCGCGAGAAGTCCTTTACGCGATGGAGTACCGACGTGAAGGAGATTGCTGGCGCGCTCGAAGAAAAGGCCAGCATTCCGATGGTGCGGGCGGAACTGGAGCTGATCATTGAAGTGCAGACCGATGAGTTCTGGCAGGACATCACGACTTCGATCTTGGAGAACGTCCGCAAGCGACTGCGCAGCCTAGTGAAGTTTGTGGATAAGACCAAACGCCAAAATATCTACACGGACTTCACGGATCTGATGGGCGAGGAACGAGAGATCGACTTGCCGGGATTCGGTGTCGGGCGCGACGCTGAGCGCTACCGCGATAAAGCACATCAGTTTCTCAAGGCCCACGAAAACGATCCGGTAATTCACAAGTTGCGCTGGAATGAGCCTTTGAACAAAGAAGACATTGTTGCGCTGGAGAAGATCTTGATAAAGGCGGGTGCTGGAACGTCTGCTGATCTCAGCAAAGTGCGTTCAAGTGGCGAATTAGGATTGTTTGTGCGGTCAATCGTAGGGTTGGACAGGGAGGCCGCCAAACGGGCCTTTGACGGATTCCTTGCCGGCAAGACGCTTGCTGCGAACCAGATTCAGTTCATCAATCTCGTGGTTGATTATCTGACGCAGGCCGGCTGGATGAGTCCTGCCCAGTTGTACGAGTCGCCATTCACTGACTTCAGCCCTCGTGGGGTAGAAGGGGTTTTCAACTCATTGCAAGTGACGCAATTGCTTTCAATACTCGATAGTATTCGACAAGCTGCTGCAGTCTAGAGTTGCCCTGGGACAAGAGCAACCCAAAACCTTCATGGGCGGACATTGTCGACGACTGTGCGATTCGCGGGGCTCAACCGGAATGGTCATCCGGCACGCCGCGTTGTGAGACTGTATTCAAGCGGGTTCCAGAAACACCCTGCCCAAAATGTGCCCGTGAGCGCACCTTTCAAATAAATTGGCAACTGGCCGGAAAACACCGTATTAGAATAGTCGCGATGGCCGAAGAGAAGAGTTACAACTACCAGATAAACGCTGCATTCCTGGGTGTCCAGCGACGTGCAGAGTCAGTTGATCGGCAAACGCTCGTCCAAACATTCGTGGATATTGGCGCTCTATTCACCGTGCTCTCATCTCACGACCACCAGATTGTTTATGGTCGCCGCGGAACGGGCAAGACCCACGCTCTTCTCTATCTAGCCGAGAAGGCCAAGAAAGCCGGTGACATTCCGGTTTACGTAGACCTCCGGTACATAGGATCGTCCGGGGGCGTCTATGCAGACGCTACGATTCCAATCCCACAGCGTGCAACACGGCTGCTGCTGGATGTGCTGGGCTCAGTCCACGAATCTTTGTTCGCATATGCCATCGATGCAGCAATGGATCTGAGGGCCATGGGTCCTGCTCTAGACGCACTCGCGTCGTCAGCGACGGAAGTCGAAGTGTTAGGTGAGATTCAAGTCGAATCCAAACAAACAAAAGGCGACGAGCAGAAGGACTCAACCAACAACAAGCTTGTAGTACAGAGGAACCCTGCTTTGGAGTTCGGCTCCGCATCCGTATCGACAACATCGTCGCAGTCAGAGACTAAGGTCGCCGAATCTGGGACCGCACGGTACAGGGTACATTTCGGCAGCACCAGCAAGGCGCTGGCAGAATTGGTGAAGGCAGTGAAACCGGCTCGTCTGCTCTTCGTCCTGGATGAATGGAGTGCCATTCCGCTTGATCTTCAGCCGTATCTCGCCGATCTCATCAGGCGGGCCGTTTTCCCCGTGCCAGGAATCACGGTGAAGATCGCTGCCATCGAACAGAGGTCCAACTTCAAGACAGGTAGCCACTCAGACTACACCGGAATTGAGATAGGAGCTGATGCCTCTGCCGATGTTGATCTTGACGATTACATGGTATTCGACAATAACGCCGAGCGCGCCGTAGAGTTCTTCCAGGAGTTAGTCTTTCGCCACTACAAGTCAGAGACCACTCCTAAGCCCGACTTTAGCAGCTCGAATGAGCTGGTCCAGGCAGCATTTACGCAACACAATGCGTTTGAGGACTTCGTCAAGGCTGCCGAGGGAGTACCCCGAGATGCATTCAATGTGCTCTCAATCGCGGCGCAGCGCGGTATGGACGACAGGATCTCTATTCCAACAGTTCGGGTCGCTGCCCGGACGTGGTTTCAACGTGACAAGGATGGGGCCATCCGCTCAAATCCAGACGCACAGGATTTGCTGCACTGGATTATCGACGAGGTAATCGCCCACCGCCGCGCTAGAGCGTTCCTCCTCAAGTCCAACACGCGACATCCCTTGATTGATGCTCTATTCGATGCAAGGCTCTTGCACGTGATGAAGCGAAGTATTTCTGGCCAGGAAGAACCTGGCGTCCGTTACGATGCGTACAAACTGGACTACGGTTGTTATGTGGACTTGTTAGCAACTACAAAAGCTCCGATCCACCAACTCTTCGAAACCGATGCAGATGCCGAAGAGAGCGGCGCGACTGTCAAGGTTCCCACAGACGACTATCGAGCTATCCGTCGCGCCATCTTAGATCTTGCTGAATTTGAGAAACGCGACAAACCAGCGGTTCCAAACCCCGAGCCGAACCCTTCCTAGGCGGACACGACTGCCTGCGATTCTCAGGGTCACCGGAATGGTCATCCGATGCTCTGCGCTGTGAAACAGTATCCATGCGTGTTTCAGAATCGCCGTTCCCAAAATGTGCTCGAAACGCACCGTCAGATGTACCCTGTAAAGCATCGGAGAGAAGGGAGGAACAGTGACACTCGAAGCATTGCTGACATTCTTCGGCATTCTCATAGCTATCTTGGCCATCGCTCGGCCTGTCCAACGTGCCTCTCTAAAATTGTTTGTCCGTGTGTGGCTGTGGGTTTTGGTTGGTGCGACTCTCGTGTCCGTGGCCCTCATTGTCTGTCGCGATGCCCCGCTCGGCTGGAGGCCGCCGTTTGGCTGGTCACTTTCGGGCGTGATGTTTGGCCTGACTCTCGGTGCGTTCGCTGCTCCGGTTCTAGCAGCGTTGTGCTGCTGGAAGGCCTGGGACCGAGCCAAACTCACTCGCAAGCGGGCAAGCCTCGTAGAGAGTGTCTTCAAGGTCGCCCTGCGGGAGCGTGAGTTCGATGAAGTGGAAAGAATCGTTCGCAAAAATCTCGAACGACTCGCGCAGTTGCCCGCGAGTGCGACCACCGTTCTGTTTGATCCGGCGATCGTCGCAGCTCTAGTTGACTCGCATTCTCTAGTCCACCTCGAACTATTGGCAAACAGACAATTTCTCAACTCGCTTGAGAATCGTTTCGGTGCTGTCGATGTGGTTGTTCGTCAGTTGCTCCGGCCAGGAGTGTCGCCTTTGCGGTCGGCCGTCGTCAAGAGATACGGCGGACTAGAACATCTGGTCTACCCCGACTCAGAGCGGGAGCTGATTGGGAAGACTTTCCAAAATCTCACGTGGTACTTCGAAGCAAGCGCGCACTACCCGCTCATCATATCGGCGATCGAAACGCTGCGCAGCGGCAAACTCGATGCTGACTACAACGAAGTAGGCCGGAATTACGAGGCAACCCAAGGAGTCAGCAAACGGGCGTATTGTCCTATATACCTCGCGGTTAAGACCGAAGTGCTTGCCATCGAAGGCACCCTCGAAGGACGGATTGAGAAGGATTGTTACGTCAGCGACCTATTTCAGATATTCGATGCGGTGCTGCAGCGATCTAGCTTCAACAAAGCTGTCTGGGAGAGTCCTCTTAGCAACTGGGAATTTCCCACCCCCTATGCTTATCTGCTGTACGAGATCACCGCGGACTTCCGTGAACTGTCAGCCACAGCGCTGCGAGCCGCTACTTCCGACACTAAACCTTCGCAGGCCGAAAAACCTGGCGGCGTTGCGCACGATTTGGCACGAAACTGGTCTTCCTGCATTTGGCGGATTGCTGATTCACAGGACCGCGTAAGCGTAGCGTTTCGCAATCACGTCATTCAAGAGTATTTGAAGTTCGTGCTTGCACTTCATGGGCAGCCGAGCGAGATCTATCACGGGTCTGTCAGCAACAAGGTCGAAGGGCTACATGCTTGGCGTGATTTGTTCCTGGGCGAGTTAAGAGATCACTTTGGGCCGAGTCCCTCTTACAAGGACACGGCGCTCCAGGAAGCGTTTGAGTCGCTAGATCACGGCAAACACTTTATTTTCGAGGGGTCCGAATGGCTTGAGAAAGAGCTGTTCGGATGATCAGGCGCGTGTTATGGTTCTCGGATTATCCAGATGTTCCCCAATAAGCGCCGGCGCGGGCGTTGGATCATAACGGAAGAGCACCTATGCAGCGCCGTTACGGAGGCCCTAGTTAATCACAAAATCGCGGTAGGTGCGGCTGAGGTAGAAATTGAAATTATCGCGGCAGAACGGCGGGACAACAAGCGCCTCGGCACCCGGCTTTCGAGTTGCCATTCCCCCCATAACCGCGACCTGCCGAGGTAAAGAATTCGTCCTGCCATAAAGACGCAATTAACGCAATACGGCCGGATAGACCGTCGCTCATAGAGCGGTTCTGATATTCTCAAGTTGATACTGATTCCGCTCTGTCAATGGGGCGAGAACCTTGGGCGTAGCCGCTGGTTCGGGTAGGACGTTTAAGTCCGAGCGTCTAGCATCTCTGGCAGCACCCTTTCAAGCACGGGTTTGAGTTCTGGGTTCACTATGTAGTACGTCCGCATCAGGCCGCTCTGCTCCTGTTCGCGCTGCACAATGCCAGCCTCCACTGCAATTTCCATCTCTCTATTCTGGGTCTCCAAGGAAATTTCCGGAATGAATTGTCGGTCGCATTCGATACGTCTATGTATGAGCAACCAACGCAGCAGGTAATGACCACTGAGTGTCATTTGGTAGCCCAGAGCTTGGCGAACATGCCGTTCCAAATCTTCTGAGTAGGGCTTACGGCTCAGTTCCGCAACACGCTGATTGAGCGCAAGTATCTGGGCGTCCTTCTCGGTTCTGAGAGTCCCAAGTACCACACTGCCGTTTATGCGCTCCTTGCGCCACACGAGGTAGGAAGCGAACAAGGCGCACAAAGCCGCCAGACCGCCCCACAGAATCTTCTGGGTGCGACTCGACACCCATAGTGCGAGCGCGGCAAAGGGAACGCTCAATGGGCCGCTCATGCCTGTTAACAGGTCGGAGAAAAAAGCCTCCAGATAGGTAGTGAATCGGGCATCAGGTTCTGGCATTTTCAAGAGATTGTACCCTCGTCGAAAGAACAGAAAGCATTCTTCGGCCTAAGTTTCGAGGCCAAACTTCAGCCCTAGATTTGCCAGGGTCTCCCTCTGCCAAAACATTCGCGCTGCATGCCCACCAACTTCTGTTGTAATTCCTGCCAGTAGCGAGCTGCGTGTTGCCGCCAATTGTAACGGTGGCAATCCTAAGTGAGATTTGAGGGCTGCGATTGTGCTGTCCAACGAGTCAAAGTACCCAGACATTTCCTGAGAACCGGAGTTGGGGTAGCCATAAGCTCGGTAGCCGACTACATCCCCTCCCTCAGTTCCGGGGGCGTATTGAGGACCAATGCGCAAATAATAGCGGGTTTGGTCAACTTGCCCACCAGATGCAACCATCAAATTAGTGGGGTTAATGGTTAATTCCGGCATTTCGACGTGACCATGAGGCGAAACCGCGAAGGTCTTCCGCTCATCGCACGGTTCAGCAGCGAGTAATAGTTCGCTGCCGGCAAGAACGGTGCTGGCGACCATAGCAATCATCTGGCGTTTTTTCATAATGCCCCCTCTTCTTATTTTGATGAATCAGGGGACAGTCAAGAACCAATATTTTGAATCGAAGCGGAAAATATTCAGGAATACCATTTGTCGAGGTCAGCGCGGGTAAGCCTGCATACTTCGGTTCGATATTGCGCCCGCCAAGCCCACAACATCAGGTCATGCTTGTCATCGAAGCGAGCAATCAACTGGTCCTTTTCAGCCATCGTTCGAGCGTATGTTGCCTCGCCTGTGCTCTTGATAAGTATTAAAGGCGAACCGTCCGACGTGCGTATCTCAGTGGCCGGCGATGGGGGGTTAGCATCAAACATGCGAAAGTTTTCAGGCTTGAAAATCACTGCGCTTGCCTTCCCGCCGCATCGTCGGACTGAGGCACTTTTTGCATATTGGAGAGATAGGTTGCGTTGCTTGACTATGCCCCCGGCGCATAGCAGAAGTCCAGTTTGGGGAGGACGTATTTTTCGAGCGGCGTGATTGGATTCTGGTCCTCGGCTCGTTGAATTTGTGCCATAGGAATTTGTATCTTCGCCGTGATCTCCCCTTCGGGCTGGAAGGGAGAGAAATCCGCGTAGACGTGGAGTTCTCGAAGCTCTTCTGCAAACGCCTGATGTCCAATCGCCTTTCTACCCAATATCCAAACACTGCAGTAGAAAATCCAGCCGTCGGCTTGCCAGAAATCTGTAGCGAAAAGAAGGGCTTGCCACCATGCTGGCTGCAGATGGTTCACGTTGTTGAAGGCATCCCGCACCACGCTCCCAGCAGTCGTTGAAATGAACGGCGTGTGCTTCTTGAATTCCTCATCGCCTTCAAGAGGGTCTGGGTCTTCGTACCGATTTTGGTGCCATTGCAGATTCCGATCAGTCAGTCGAATGGGAATCTCAGCCGCCGGAATTAGACCGACTTTCCGCCACCAGTTGCAGAGTATGCCGGATGCGAAGATACGGTTGACGTCGTTCTCGCCAATACCACTGATGCCTTTCAGAACCTCTTGAATGATCATTCTGATTTGTCCAGAGCGGAAGTAAGAATACCAGCATCGATATCCGAGAATACACTTGGCCGTACGAGATTGCCGCCAGCTGGCGAGCGGGGGAACGTGCAAAAGGGAGAACGAGGGTGCTGCGAAACTCGCTGGAGTTTCTGACAACGGCCGCTGTATTCCTGTGCGGTGAACACCGGGCTTGACCACGTGGCCCGTCAGGGCTCAAGATCGGCGACAAGATGCCCGACGGCACGGCAACTAAAGATCGGACACCCTATGTTTACTCCCGAAGAACGTGATCGCCTGCGCTCCGACCTCCTGGAACACGCCGCCAGTGACCCGCACATCAGTGGTGCTGCGATAACTGGCTCGGCGGCAACCGGACACGAAGATCGGTGGTCGGACATAGATCTCGCTTTCGGCGTCAGCGTAAACCACATTATTTATGGATGTTGAACGCCGCTGTGTAAGAAGCCCCGCTTTACCCATCCGATAAGAAATAGAATTAGATAAGCAAAACCCCAGCCTAGCGGCACGGGGACGAGTGCGACCAGCACTGCGTCTAATCGTGCAACACCGAGTACAGACGTAAGAGAGTCATCCGCCTCTTTATTGCAAGCATTGAAGCCAACTGTATAAGCGTCTCCGGTTTTGGCCGCCAGATTGTTATCGCACTGGACGTGGGTGGACGCGATCATTTCCGAGAACTTATCAATTGTTGAATTATAGGTGTGCGCTCCTGCGCCGATAACCCAGACAATCGAAACGATTATTCCGATTCTTTTCCAGCCGTTTAGCTTCATTGTTTTGTCTCAAAATTGAAGGCTGGCATAATCCAATACCAGCCCACTAACGCCGAACCGAAGCCCAACGACAACGGTTGCCAAAAGGTCTACATCGTCTTGCGACGATGATTTGTCCAGCGTGTCCTAGCAATGCGCCAGGATTAGCTAGGATGCAGAGCCTCTAGAATTATGCGCTACAGCGGCAAGGTAACAGTTGCCCTAGCGTTGTCAGGGTTGTAATCGTCCCGTCGCTACCTGCACTTCTGGCCCCGGAACTAATCAAAAGTGCTTTCAACAGGGCACCTCCTTTAAGTTCCTTTGTTCACCAGCAGTGTAGGACGGCCGGATGACGCTACGTTAGAGTACGTTGGTCACTTCCGTGAGACTAGTATAGTGTCCCAGTGATAACGTAATCATGTTTCGACCGTCTATCTGAGGCAGAGAACGCCGTCCGGCCAACGCTGCATAATCAAGTAATCCAACGCTTCATCTTCGGTCTTGAAGGTTCGGGCTATGTTCAGCAGGTTCATGAGGTGAATATACGTAAGCAGCTTACGTATGTCAAGGATAATTTATAGTGCCACAATACATTGAAAACAATGGTCTTCTAGTGGAGGCCGAAGAATACGAGCGCATTAAAGAGTCATTATGTCGCCCTGGATGGCGGCGGGAATGGACGCAAGTAGTCCGACGCAACAAGAGCGGAGAACTGGAAACAATTTCTCAAACTGATCCCGTTCTTATTTGGCGCCCGAAAGGCTTTCTCGAACCTTAATAGGAATGTTGTGCTCTCCCGGAAAAAGCTCCCCGCATTTCGGGCAATGTGGATGCTTATTGTAAATAGCGGTATTGATGTCAGTCCGCTCATTGAGCAAGAAAAACTCATTCCCGGAATCAATGACCTCTTCGCACTTTGGGCATTTGAATGAGTATCGAATTGCCAGCATTTGTTCTCCCGTTGACTACGTAACCCGCTCTCGTATACTATAACGAAATGGGCCGAACCGGGATACCAGCGGAGTTACGGGAGTACCTAGCGAAGTTAGGCAAAAAAGGCGGGAAGATCGGCGGGGCTAGGAGAGCCGCTAATATGACCGCTAAAGAGCGCAGCGAGTCCGCAAGGAAGGCCGTCACCGCAAGGTGGGCCAAGGCTAAGAAGTCCAAAGGCTAGTAAAAATAGGAGAGCCCATTTCGGAGGCCTCCCAGTGTTAAGTGGTTACTGAACGGTAGTCGGCGTTTTATCGGTTGCCTCTTCCTGATTTCCGTCGCGGGGGGTCAGGATGTTTCTAGAAAGAACACGACGTATCGCTGTGGATTCTTCGCCAGAAGAAAACCCAACCCTGCTGCGCTCTTGAAGGTTGCGGGAAGTGTGTCTTTTTCGTGTGGGTTTACTACATCCTTTGGCTCTCGGTATTCAAAACCTATATCAGGTTGATCCAAGCGCACAGTTATTTCCGACTGCCCATCTGCGGAGCTTACGGAAACCACAGTAGGAGAAAGAGAGGTTATCTTGCCGACCAATTTAAACTCTGCACCGAATATTGATCCAGTGCATAGCAACTGTGTGCCTTCCGATTGGAACTTATTGAGCAATCCCATTGCTTCGTCGCGTTTAATCATGGAGTTACCCCTTCCAATGCGTATAACGATAGACCAGCTTTGGAAGGATTTGAATGCCCAAGCAGATGCCTTCCAACTGGCCGAGCTTTTGGCCCAGATAGATGCGGGAGAAGCCAGCCCTGAAAAGGCTGGCGTCGGCGGTTCAACTCCGTCCCTGGCCACCATACTTTTGTTAAACTTAGCATCTGTCCGTTCCGCCTTTTGGTTCCGCTTGGTTCCGATTCACTGACGAATATTCAATTTACTCTGCGACTCAAATTGCTGAGCTTGTCTACAACTTTCTGCTGCGACTTATTCAGAGTCTCCCTAGGCTCACGGTCCCCGTCCATGCACACCGGGAGCAGGTGAATATCTCTTGCTGCCAATTTGAATAGTATTTGAAGGCTTTGGTTCCCGACGTGGTAGTCATCGGCCATTCAGAATTGCTGGGCTCAGGCTGATGGTTGCTCATGTTTGACACCTGCCTGTTTGGATTCCTGCGAGATGGAAAGGACTCGGAGTGAAGGTTGTTTTATCGAAGTCGAAAATCGTGTCGTCCGTTCGAAAAACAGTTGTTTACTGAATGGATATTTCCGCCTATTGTGGGTGCGGTAATTGTTCGACATAGACCGTTGCCTGCGAGGGGGTTTTTTGAATGAAAGCCGTACTGTACGCTCGCGTTAGCACGACAGACAAGCAAGATCCGGAGATGCAACTCGCCGAATTGCGTGAATACGCTTCCCGCCGCGGCTGGGAGCTGTGTGGCACGTTTGTGGACCGGACCAGCGGCACTCGCGAGTCCCGTCCAGCTCTGGATGAAGGGCTTCCCGCGCGGGAAGCGGTGCGCCGCGCGAACCTGTATGCCGGACTTTCAACCACCGGTATCGGGACGCAGAAATCATTTTACGATCGGGCGCGCTTCGATGCCGAGTGGACAGCACGCAGCAAGTCCTAGCATTATTCACGTGCCCAAGCCTTGTTCGGTTCTTAATTCGATATGACAACACTAGCCAGTACGTTCATTGTTCTCTGCCTTTTCTCCGCGTCCATCGCTCTTGGTCAGGCGCAACACGACCCCACGGCCGAGCTGGAAACGATTCTGTTGTGGGAAAACGGCGCTCCCGGAGCGTTAGGGCAAGGCGGCGACGATATTCCCACGCTCACTTTGTATCGTCCGTGGCAACCTAACATCTCAGGTACGGCAGTCATCGTCGCGCCTGGCGGAGGATATGAAGGTCTCGCTTCCAACCATGAAGGCCGCCAGGTGGCAAACTGGGTCAATGCCATGGGTGTTACCGCCTTCGTCCTCAAGTACCGCCTGGGGCCGCGCTATCACCACCCCATCGAGTTGGGGGACGCGCAAAGGGCGATCCGGTTGGTGCGCAGCCGGGCCAAGGAATTCGGTATCGCAACGGACCGGATTGGAATGATGGGATTCTCGGCGGGCGGTCATCTTGCTTCGACCGCCGCTACCCACTTCGACAGCGGGAATGCCGGGGCCGCGGACCCGATCGACCACGCCAGCAGCCGGCCCGATTTTGTCATCCTGGGTTACCCGGTCATCTCATTCGAGGCGCCCTACACGCATGCCGGCTCGGTCAAGAACCTCCTGGGCGATAATCCGGATCCGAAGCTGGTTCAGGAACTCTCCAACGAATTTCACGTCACGGCGCAGACTCCGCCTACTTTTCTGTTTACTACCAGCGAAGACACCGTAGTACCCGCGGAAAACAGCGTGAACTTCTATCTTGCTCTACACAAGGCAGGCGTCCCGGCGGAGATGCATGTGTTCGAGAAGGGTCCGCACGGAGTCGGTCTTGATTTGGGCGATCCGACCCTGGATGAGTGGCCGGTCCTGCTGGCGAACTGGCTCCGCGAAAGAGGTCTGTTGACCAAGCCGCCCGGCACAATATCGAAGTAGCCACCGCAACACGACCCCACGGCCGAGCTGGAAACGATTCTGTTGTGGGAAAACGGCGCTCCCGGAGCGTTCTGTCTCCTGATCTTCAAGCTTTGAGAAAGATCTTTTGACGATACAGGAAATAAAGAAAGAGCCACTCGACGAGCAGCACGGAAGCGCCCAAGAAAAGCTTTCCATAGTACGCGCCAGCATGAGTCACGATCCCGTCAATGAACATGTTGGCAATGTGAACGAAATCGAAGCGGGCCTGGACGACATAGATCGTAATTGCATTCAATCCAACTACAGTGAAAGGGAAAGCCCACTTGCGATAGCCGCGCACGTCGATGATCCAGTAAAATAGTGCGAATAGGAGCATGCTCCAACCATTGGCATAGAGCGTATAGGAACTCGTCCACAGCCTGGTGATGATAGGAAACACCATTCCCCAAAGCAATCCAAGTCCGAGACTTAAAATTCCTCCACCTATCAGAACTTGCAGTTTGATTCGATTGCTCCACGAAGAACGCACAAGGTGACCACAAAGCACGCCGAACATGACCGTGGCGATCGATGGGATCGTGCTTAGATAACCTTCGTTGTCCCCAAAGAGGTAACAGCAGAAATTGCCGGGCAGGAAGAGCCGATCAATGTAGCCCGCAAGATTTCCTTCCGGCGTATAAACCCCGTGACCAATCCCTGGCACCGGAATTAACGCCATAAGCAACCAATATCCGACAAGAAGTAGGGCCGTCCAGATAGCCTGCCCTTTGATGTTCGATTTTAGCGTGATCACCGCCGCAAAAAAGTAGGATAAGGCGATCCGCTGCAAAACGCCGGTATAGCGGAAATCAGGAAAATTGAGCGAGAGGATGCCGTTGCAAAACAACCCCAGCAATATCAGGATGATCGTGCGCTTGAGAACATGGCCAAATAACGTCCGCTTGTCTGCTCCTTGCGCTATTCGCCGGCTGATCGCGAAGGGCATGCTCAAGCCAACAATAAAAAGAAACAGGGGCGCGATGAAGTCCCAAAACGTGAAACCCAGCCACTCGGAATGATCGGCCTGCTTCGCCCAAAAATCGTGGAATGGAAGATGAAGAGCAGTGATTAACACCAGCACGAATCCGGTGCTCTCCTGCATCAGCCAGAACATATCGAAGCCACGCAGCGCGTCGATCGAATAGATGCGGACCGAAGGGGCTAAAGGAGATAACGCTCCCTCGGGCGGATTCGAGGTTCTCGGTGTCAAGCCCTGATTCAACGGATTCGTCGCAACGCTCGGTTCCATGTGTTCCTCGTAATCACGATAAAATTCATTATTAAACGCGGAAAACGTATTCAGCGATCGCTCATCGGGGGTCGTCCCCAAAGCGACCAAGCATCCTGTAAACATTTACTACTGCGTCATCGACCATGGCGTCGCCCGCACCAGGCTGGAGCCAGGTCATAAAACCATCGGCGCCATAGCCTCCTCGCGTGGCAGCTACAATCGTAGGAAAGTATCCGTTGTAGCCATTGGCATAACCGGCAAACAAACAATGTTCGACAGGACAACGGTTTCGCCAGTCGATCTGAAAATTCACAAACGCTTCCCCGGGCACAGCCATGAGTGCAATTTGCTTATTGATCAGAATAGTCCCGACAGGCAAATGTTGATCAGCACCAGGAGACAAGGGACCATAAGCCTCGTAGTATGGTTGCCGCCCTTCCGGATTCTCGATCTCCGAACTAGCATCAAAAGCTTGGCGAAATTTGACTGGGTCCCATCGAAAATGAAAAGTCAAAATGTCTTCGTGAAAATCGAGCGAAGGATTTGTATTCGGTTCGCTCTTTATTTTTCGCGCGACTCGGATGACTTCTTGTCCCAACCGGTTCCCCGTCCAGTCCCGCCATTTCACTGCATCCTGAGCCAGGGGAATATCAGAATAGAAAGCGTTGATGTCTCCGGATGCGCCTTGCATGAACATGCATAGCGGCTTGTGATCGAATGCCTCTTCGACCACCCTCGTCATCACTCCCGGATAGTCAGCCGAATACTGTTGGTTGTCGGAGCCAAAGATAACGGGGTGGCAAGCGTAATTGACCAGAATGGCAATAGGGCTCCCGTTCAACGCATCGACGCGCAGTATCGACACTGTAGGATCGATAGGCGAAGTTGGAATTTGAGTTTGGTTCTGCCCAAAGAAACTGGCGTCACCGTTCGCTTCTACTCGGAGTCGGTTGTGACCGATGTACGCAATGCCATAGCCGATGCCAATCTGGGCCGGGACAACATGTCCGCTGGCCTCATCAATTGCATGTTCAATCTTCTCGATGGCTCCTTTTTCCCAGTTGATCGTGGCAGGTGGGGAAGATGGAGTTCGAATCACCGGCGCGGAATGGTCGTGGGAAGCTGCGAGCAAAACGTAAGAAATATCGTCTTTTGTTCGCGCAGCATTTCGTATTGTTGCGATCGAAGCCTCTCCAAAAGTTCTCCCCAGGTCAAGAGTTACAATAGCAAGCTTCGTGTTCTCGACCTTAAGTACCAAAACGCGCGCAAAGAGTGGGTCCATCGTGCCGGTCGCAACACGCAGCGAATAGCCCCACATCGGCAAACCTGGGCCAGGCGTGATATCGACTTTAGCCACCGCGGCCTCGAGTGTCACAGCCCGCGATGTGTGACTAGCCGAGAGCAAAACTCCAATAATCATTAGTAGAGGAATAATTTTCATTTTGGTTCAGCTTTCTAAAGTGACACGCCCCGCCCCAACTCACAGTCAATGGTCATGATGCGAAGACGCGGTTTTACTCCTGCGACCGCGTGATGGCACGCGTAAGTTACGAAGTTGCCCTGCCACCACGCGATCCGTCATGGTTCGCTGAAGTCGATTGCGGCGGGGCTCAGCTGGAATCCTCGCGTTTTAACGGCATCGTAAGCAATACCTCCCAGCAACCAAAACCCGCCGACGATTTTGGCGGATTGCGGCAAGCTGAACCAGATAGCAAAACAAAAAACGAATCCGATGACGGGCACGATTGCATCCGTCAGCAGATGTCTTTGGTGGTTTGATGATTTGGAGAAGTAAAAAGTCCGCACCGTTGCCAGGTTCACACCCATAAATGCCAAGAATGCTCCAAAATTAATCAGATCGGCAGCTTGTTCGTAATTCAAAAACAGCGCCCCCATAAAAGTCAGAATTCCCACCAACAAAATATTGTAAAGAGGCAAGTTGCGCTTGGGATCAAGGTATGCAAACAGAGAACGCGGCAAAACGTTGTCTCGCCCCATACCGAACAACAATCTGGAGACTCCGGCTTGAGCACTCATCCCGGCGCCTAGATTGGCCAGAATAAGAATGCCTGCCATGGCCTTAAACAATAACGCACCACCGACCACCCGTGACACATCCATGAACGCAGTTTCGACGTTAGGAAATGTTGTGTAGTCGGGCCAAACGCGTTGTGCTAGATATATTTGCAGGCCGCCGAACACCCCGGTAAAGACGCAAACCAGAACTGTTGCTAACAAAACATTGCGTCTTGGATTTTCCACCTCCTCTGCCAGCGTCGTAACCCCATCAAAGCCACCGTAGACGAGCGCGGCCAATGCCGTCGCAGTCGCTATACTCGACCAATGAAATGTCCCGGGATTGTAGAACGGCCGCGTCGAGAAAACTCCATGCCAACCCTGCTGCCGAAAGAGAAGATGCACAGCTCCCACCATGAAGGCTATCACTACGACGCACATCACCACGAGAAGCGCCAAGTTCGCGCGTGACGTTGTGCGAATCCCTTGCAAGTTCACCGCAGTCATCGAACCAGCGAACACCGCAGCCCATACGGCATAAGGAACCTCTGGCACCAAGCGCTGAACTGTAAGAGAGCCGTAGATAGTGCAAATGAGTGGGACCAGTAAATAGTCGAGAAACATCGCCCATCCGGCCAGAAAACCAAGATGGGGATTGAGGCCGCGTCCGACGTAAGTGTAGGCCGATCCAGCCGACGGATAGAGTGATGCCATGCGTCCATAGCTGAAGGCCGTCAGCACCATTGCAACCATGGCAATAAGAATAGTAGTGACCGCATGACCGAGAGAGAGTTGTTGCACCAGCCCAAAAAGCGGGATTGGCGCGATGGGCATGATAAGTATGATTCCGTAAAGAATCAGATCCCATAACGACAACACACGCCGCAAATGCGGTTGAGCGGGAGCCGACTGTAAAGTGGATCGTTCCAAAACTTCTCTCCCATCACTGTGACGCCTGGTAAGCGCCGGATCGAGCCCGTGAGTCCGCCGAAAATCAAACAGACAGATTGCCGCTGTCGCCGGCTCACAAGAACAAATTGCATTGGCCTGTAGGACAGCCGGAGTTGCAAACCAAAACTTGCTTCCTACGAGGATTCACGTTAGCTCAGACAACAGAACCCATTGCAGCGTAATCAAGAACGCCAGCAGACTAAGGCGTCTACTCGAATTTGTCAAACAGTTTATATCTTTGGAGATATGTTCAAAGAGAAATTGTCGAGATATATCTCGCTTTAATATCTATTATGACATTAATTGATTGACATAAAAACGCGCCGGGGCTTAGGATTAAGCGCGGTTCTGAATTCGGATCAAAGCAAACCTGTCGCTATGCTGAACATACTGGAGGCTTGGCTGTTCATCTGGGTAATTGGATTTATCTTGTCGGCTCGCCTCGAGGCCGCTCCTTTGAAGGCCGGAGTCGCTCGGGTGGAGATCACGCCCGCGCCTGGTTTACAAATGTGGGGTTTTGCGGCCAGACAATCTGCTTCCGTAGGGACAATTGATCCTCTTTTCGCACGCGTCCTCGTGCTTGAGTCCGGGCAGAACCGCTTGGCGCTTGTCGCCCTAGATCTGGGCCGATGTTTCGGAGCGAGTTCGTTGGCTTGGCTTCGTGCCCGCGCCCGGCGAGAAAGTGGGATCTCTCTGCTCATTGCAACTGCTTCTCATACCCACTCGGGACCAATGATTTTGGATCAATATGCTAACAATGTGCCGCCCACCTGGGAGATTACAGCCCTCGAGAAAATCGCCCAGGCCATAAACGACGCGAGCGTCCATTTGGTTGAGGCGCGGGTAGGGGCTGGCTATGGCGTTTCATACATTGGCTACAACCGGCTTGAAACTAGACTCGATGGCGGTTTTAAGTTCGGCAATGACACAAGTCGGATTATTTCTTCGCCGGTGGATCCTACTGTCGCCGTTCTGCGGATCGACACGCAAGATGGCGCGCCACTGGCCATACTCGTCAACTACGCTTGTCATCCCGTAGTCTTCGGTGCGGACAATATACGCTACTCCGCCGACTATCCCGCAGGCGTGTCGAAAACGGTGGAAGCCGCTTTCGACCATCGGCCTCTCTGCTTTTTTCTACAGGGAGGCGCAGGGGATGTCGATCCTTACTATGCCAACACACACGTGCAGGAAGATCCAGAAAAATGGCGTGATTGGACTGGGCGACGACTCGGCGAAGAAGCAGCACGGGTTGCAAAGAATATCCAGACAGTAAATGAACCGGATGGGAGCCTGGATTTCACGGAACAGATTGTTCCTTTCCATCTTCGCTGGGATTTGGAAAAATTCAAAGCCGCTTTCCTGGCAGTTTGGGGACCCGAGCATCTTGACCAGTACTTTCCGACGGTGAGTTCGCCGCTTGAGCTCCCAGTATCCACGGTGCTCCTTAACAAGCGAATCGCATTCGCGGTGTTGCCCGGTGAACCGTTCGTAGAGTTGCAAATGGAATGGCGGAACCGGTGTCCGGTGCGGGATGGGTTTTTCGTCGGCTACGCTGACGGCTATTACGGATACTTTCCCACCATCGGTGCCGCTGTCCGCGGCGGTTATGGCGCAGCGACTGCGATGAGTTGGGTCGAAGTTGGTGCCGGAGAACAAATGGTGGACCGCGCGGTGGTCGAAACGTACAAAATGCTCGGTCAACTACGCGACGGGCCGCAGTAAAAAATGCTTCTGCGAACCCGAAACCAAGAAGAAAATGAAAGGACGAACGATGAGCCGGCTGGCGCTTTTTGGCGGTACCCCTACACGGACAAGGCCACTCCTACCTTGGCCAATTTTTGACGCACGCGAGGAAAAGGCCCTTCTCGAAGTATTGCGCAGCGGTGAATGGTGGTGCTATTCATTCGGAGCCGGCTCGGGACGGGCAGACAATCGGGAAGATTTGTCCCGTTCGAAACTCGTAGAGTTCCAGAAAGCCTTTGCGGAGATGCAAGGCGCGAAATATGGGATAGCCTGTGCGAACGGAACCGGAGCCTTGGAAATTGCGCTCAAGGCCCTGGGTGTCGGCCCGGGAGATGAAGTCATCGTCCCCGCTTATAGTTTTATCGCTACGGCGAGTGCCGTGCTGATGGTCAACGCCATCCCAATTTTTGTCGATATTGACTACAACACTTTCAACATTGATCCTCAACGGGTCGAAGAAGCCATCAATTCCAAAACCAAGGCCATCATGCCAGTTCATTTTGCCGGTCAGGCCGCGGACATGGGTGCTCTCCTGGAGATTGCTAAGCGCCACAACTTGGCGATACTGGAAGATGCTGCCCATGCTCATGGTGCGACTTGGAACGAAAGAGGATTGGGCACGATCGGGGAATTGGGAACATTCAGTTTTCAATCGTCCAAGAACATGACTGCGGGAGAAGGAGGGTTAATCCTGGCCAATGATCAGTCTCTTGCTGCACTCTGTGAGTCCTACATTTGGGGAGGCCGGGAGGTTGGAAGGCCTTGGTATGAGCATCATCGTTTGGGCTGGAACTATCGGATGACGGAATTTCAGGGGGCCATTTTGATCCAGCAACTCGCGCGTCTGCCAGAACAAAACGCGAAACGTGAGCATAATGCTTTTTATCTGACCACGCATTTGTCAAAGATTCCTGGAATTTCGGTCTTGACTACCCCCAGGTTCGCCAAGATACATTCTCATCATATTTTCATATTCCGGTTCCAGGAGCGCGAGTTCGGAATCCCTCGCAAAGATTTTCTCAGGGCGCTGGAGAAAGAAGGGATTCCCTGCTCTTTCGGATATGCGCATCCCCTGTACAACAATCCGGTGTTCTTGAACCAGAATTTTTATCCGAAGGGTTGCCCTTTTACGTGTGGGCATTCGGAACGGAACCTCGACTATAGTTCCTTTGCTGATCTCTGCCCGAATGCCGAGCGAGCTTGTCGCGAAGCAGTGTGGCTGGAACATCGTCACCTCTTAGGAGAAAAGAGCGATATGGACGCGATTGTAGAAGCAATCGGCAAGATTTACGAATGTCGTCAAGAACTCGTTCGTACTCCGGTGTGAAGTATGGCTATTGTGCGAGCCCTCCAGTGGTTCCGCTGGTCAATTCGCGGATAACTTTCACCTCTCGCTCGCGGTAAGGAGTTCCGTCAGGGAGGAATACTTCATGGAACCATACCGGGGGCTTTTCCAATACATACGGCCGCTGCCAGGAGTCCCAAGGCAGGTAGGTTTGTGTCGTTCCAGCCACCAGCCCCCAATTGATTGCGTCTACATGATGCTTTTTCGCAATCGGTAAGATTGTATCGAAAGTGCTTCCCGCCGGGCGGGCTATGAATTCGGTGCAAATGATCGGCCGGTTGTATCTTTCCAGCCATTCCACGCGTTTTTCGAATTCTTCCGGCCAAGAATAATTGTGGAAGGAAATAATATCGGACTCATCAAGCTGAGAACGGGCCATCGCACTGAGCTTGTCATCGGAGGACCAATCCCCTGCCAGATACCACTCGTAAGCGGTTGCGAAGGATTCACGGCACGCGCCCAATCGAAGACCTGGGGCAGCAGTGTGAGCACGAGCTCCCTCTTGTTCTTCGGTTCCACCGCGCCATAGGGACGGCTATTGCTATTGTCCGGCTCATTCCATAAGTCCCATGCGAAGTTGGAAACCATGAGCGTCTTGTTGCCCACAGTAAATCATGCAGAAATACACGCATGGTGTTCATGTTCGCGCTTTCTTCCCAGCCGAGTTCTTTGTCGATTTCCTGCGGATCAAATGTGTCTGCCTGCCACATTTCCAGCTCATTGATGGCTGAGGAGGGGATGAAATTGCTACCCACCAGCCACGGCTGCTCGCGATGCCAATCGCGGGCCTCCTGCTCGGTCCAGCGTTGCCTCGCAAAAACGACTTAGGAAAAGCAGGGCGATAGAAGCAGGCCGAGGAGAACAAAGTTCAGGTAGCGCACCGCACCTCCAAGGATTTCAATTGAGTTTTGATTCGACGGCTTCGTTGGCGAAGTTTGGTTCCACCATAAAACTAGGCGGCCGGAGCGCGGGAATCTCGAAGTGGTTCTCGAGGACCGCCAAGCCGATCCCGAGCAGACCAGCC